>ERZ1035027.969-NODE-969-length-14446-cov-8.521923_pt1 | contig 14446 bp, 20 predicted proteins | sample MGYA00520604_ERZ1035027 | MGnify/ENA primary metagenome ERZ1035027 (study PRJEB33766, sample SAMN09781743) | gut metagenome | biome: gut microbiome | host: Homo sapiens | place: Madagascar | study: EMG produced TPA metagenomics assembly of the PRJNA485056 data set...
TTTTACGCTTGGAGCTGGTAGCCAGACTTGAACTGGCGACCTGCTGATTACGAATTGGGGCTTCTTGGCGTTGCTACGTTTAATATTGTGGAATAAAGTACGATATTATGCCAATGTGAGTAAAGTGCCGTTTAGTTACTTTTAGTAGTTTTCAATGCAATTATGCCCAAATTATGACCATTTTTGCAGTCCTATAAATGGGAAAAGCGCCCCTTGCGGAGCGCTCGTGCTTTCCGGGTCACTTGATGGGGCAAACCTCGCGGATAAGGTCGATGCTTTTGGTGGCTACCTGCCGGATGTAGGGGGTGGGGTCTGTGTGCTGCATCTGGCGCAGGGCTTTGATGTGGCGCTTGTATTCTGCCCGGCTACATTGTGGAAGCTCAAACTCTGTAATCCCATCCAGATGTGCCCCAGCAGTCAGCGTAATCAGCATAAGGTTTTTTCTCTCCGGCGTTGCCTTGCGCAGCATATCCAGCAATTCCCGTTCTTCGCTTGTGATAGTCATTGTTCTGTTCTCCCTTCGTAAAGTTCATTAAGCCAGTAACCGCCGTAGCGGTACGAGATGATATAGCCGTTCGTGTTCTGTGCTGGCCCTACCGGGACGGCGCAGCGGATAGTGACCGCACAGCCCGCGAGAAAGGCCAGCAGGAGCGCGAGTGCGGCAACGGTAAGGTAGATTGCTTTCTTCATGGTAAAGCCTCCGTGTGCACCCCGGCGGGGCCTTGTGCGGCGTTCAGTTGGTTGATGATGTACTGAACTTGCTTGTCCGTCAGGGTCATGACATCCTTGATAAGACTAAGGCGCAGTTCCCAGAGTTCTTTATTTGTCATTTTTCGTATTTCTCCTGTTCAAGAATCATTTTTGTTGCCATGCACCAAAGGGAATCAAGCTGGGCATCCGTAGCGGCTACTAGCAGGCCCTGTAAGGCCGTGATATAGGCGGCGCGGTTAAATTTTTCATTCATAAGCGTTTGAACCTCCTGAAAGCGCCCGTATAGCCTGATAGCGCAGCTGTGGTTGTTATTCTGCCGTGCGGCGGTGCTTGACGGTCTGGATGTATTGCAGAACCTTTTCCAGTTCATCAGCGGTCAGGTCATCGGCAGCGGTCTTGATTTTTTCAAGTAGTTCCATTGCAAACCATCCTTTCAGGCGATAGAGAAGCGGCGGCTCGTGGTGGTCTTGGTGAAGCGGGCGGCCAGTTCCGGCGCGGCAGCTTTCAGGCCCTTGCTGTCCAGGCGGGAGCTGGTTACGATCTGATACCGCACCTTGTGGGTGCCTGCATCCATCGTATCCACGTCCCGGCGAGTCATCTCTTCAGTGATCTGGCGCTTGAGGTCGTCCATCTCGGCCTGTGCGGCTTCAATAAGCTGCTGGGCTTCTTTGTACTGTTCAACGAGGGATAAAATTTCGGTGCTGCTCATGGTATGTACTCCTTTACTTCGTGGGGCAAACCATGCTATAATGGGCTTGCCCTTTTGGGTAGTGCGTCTCGCGGTGCTTTGGTCGGCTTTTGCGGGGCGCTTTCTTTTTTGCCGTAAGGTTTGAGGTGCGCGGGGGCTCGGTGCTGTCTGCACTCTATGAGGTTCTTGCAATCCTGTCCGCATCTTATCTGGCGTTTCTGGTGGGCTTTCGCTTGACGTCCGTCTTGGCCTTGTCCCTTTCGACAATCTCATTATATACCATTGCGCAAGTACATTCAATATGCAGATTGCACAAAGATATACACTTGCATAAGTACAAATTGTACACTTGCGCAAGTACAGTTACTATGCTATAATTTGTATGAGGAGGTGTAACCATTGGGAACAGCAAGAACAAAGGCGAATAACAAATGGAACGCTAAAGCCTATGACCGCGTAAACCTCGTATTAAAGAAAGATACCAGCCCGACAAAAGATGAAGTACAGGCCGCCGCTGATGCAGAGGGCGTGAGCCTGAATGCGTATATTGTGGCAGCCATAAGCCAACAGTTAAACAAAGAAAAACCGTAAAGGGGGCGCTATTATGAGCGAGAAAGAAAGAGTGATCCAGCTTCTGGATGATGTACCGACCTACAAAATGGGCTATATTTTGGCCTACGTGCAGGGCTTGACCGCCGATGAAGAGGCAGACGATGCTTTTTGCGAGCATCTTGTAGAAGAGTACGAGAACGACCCAGATAAAGGGCAGTTCCGCACGCTGGAAGAGTGCAAGAAAGATTGGGGCCTGGCGTGATGTATACGATTATCGTTGATAAGCCTGCAAAGAAATTCATTGATAAACTGCCAAAGCCAGACCGCACCCGAATTGCAGATGCTCTTGAAAAGCTGCCAGATAACGGCGATATAAAAGAGCTAAAAGGACACAAAGGATGGTTCCGGCTGCGCGTTGGCGCTTACCGCATTATCTACACGGTGGACAACGGCCGGTTGATTGTGCGCGTCATTGATGCCGGAAATCGTGGACAGATCTACAACAGATACTAATGCTACCTATATGAGGAGCAACCGTATATGAAAGATAGAAATTCCCTTGAATATGCTCTAATATCATTTGCTGGAATATGCGGTATGGCGTATAGCGCATTCAGAAATCATCCCGATACCGAATTAGCCTATATGCGAATAATAGACATTCTCTTTTCGGGGATATCCGCAGTTCTTGTAACCGTGTTTATTGTGTTTATGTTAGAAGCCTTTGAAACTTATTTCATGGAAACGGCGTTCAAATGGAAATCCAATTGGATGCCCTGGGCAATTATCATTGGTGTTGCAGCTATTGCCCTGTCCATATTTGCCATTGCAGCATAGTTTATCATAGTGACAAGGGGAACGCTTCGGCGCTCCCTCTTTTTTATGTTATCCAGCCCGGCGGGACTTATTTTTTTGCTACCTGGAAAACGGAAAACCCGGTCGACCCCTCCCCCCCCTATGAGGGGCGGCCCCGGTCTCCTAACGAGCCAGCACCCCTAGTATATATATCAGTCCCCGCCGCGCGCGTCGCCACAAAAATATCGTTATATTGACATTTTTACGCCTTTATGGTATACTTAAAAAAACGTTCGGAGGTGTGGGTATGGCATTAAAGTCTTTTGGCAGTTCTGATACGCCGGAGCAAAAGGCGTGGGAGCTGGAAGTGCGCCGCAAGGGTCAGCAGGCGCAGGCAGAACAGCGCCGCCGCAAAACAGCCTTGCGGGATATTTTGGATACAATATTAGCGCTTGATTGCGATACGTCCACCCTGACGGATGACGAACTGACCGAAAAGGTGCAGCAGCTTGCCCGGGAACAGGGGCGCAGCGTGAGCTTGTATGAAGCCATCGCCCTGTCCCAGATCAGACGGGCCATTGATGGTGATACAAAAGCTGCAACCTTTGTGCGGGACAGTGCCGGAGACAAACCCGTTGACCGCAGCGAGATTTCTACCGATGAGGTAATGACCTCTGCCGATAGGGAGCTACTGGCGAATATCTCCAAACGCTTGGGCATTGACCCTACAGAAAAGTAAAGGCTTCCCGGAGCGGCTTCTCGGGAAGCGCCTCCTTATACAAAACAACCGCTCTCTGAACTGGTAGGCAGAGGGCGGTTGTTTCTTTGTGAGCGCCAAAATAAGAGCCTACGGCAGTGCTTTGGCAGTAGACGGTAAACTATGTTTCGATCGTATAAAAGCGTCTGTGCGGGGCTGTATCGCGAGCTGACGGCATTTCCGGGAAATCACGCACAAAAAGAGGGGCATATCCGCTATGGATACGCCCCTCTGTGAGTTAATACGGGTTTTTCCAGGTGGGTGCAACGATGCTGAAATATGTGCGGCGCTCCTCGTTGGTCAGGTCCATATAATTCAAGGCATTGATCAAATCGGACTTATTAAAGCTGCCGTCAGGATTGCCGCCCTCCCCTGCCGCGATCTTGCGGTTGGCTTCTGCCGTGTGGTAGGCACGTTCGAGGTATTGCAGTTTCAGATAGTTTGCTACCCCGCCGGGGCCGTAGGTGGCATTAAAAGTCTGTGCCTTTTCATCGGTGCTGTCATCGGTGGTTTTACTGGACAGATAGATTTTGCCGACATCATCATCAGAAAGAGTGGGAACACGCAGCAACGTATTTTTAAACTCTGCATCCGAGACTTTGCCGTCAGCGTTGGAATCTGCCTGTGCATAGGTATCCAGATACTTCAACGCCAGGTCGGAGCCGTATTCCTTTTGCACACGAATTGCAGGGCTTTCTTTTTGCAGGAACATCCCCGCAACATCCATCTGTTGGTCGGCGGTCAGGTCGTATTGCTTCAGCACAGGCAGCGTTGCCTGGATTTTTTCAATCTGGGTGGCGCTGTCGTCATCCTCGTTCTGTTTTGCCGTAGCAGCGTAAATATCCAGATAAGCAGCCGTTGCATCCGCACCGGATTTATCATAGAGTTTTTGCGCGGCATCGTCAGAACTGTTTAACAGATACGCCTTGACCATCTGGTCATAAGTATCCAACGAGGGAATAGCCTGCCAGGTTTCAGCCTTGTTTAGGCTGGCGTTCTGGTCGCCAGTGTCCGTGCGCTTTTCATCGCGGGCTTTATCCAGCACTGCACCAACGGAAGAGGTAAGCATAGCCCCCTCAATGCCGCTGGCTTTGTATGTCAGATAATCCTTGTCGGTGCTGACATAATCCGGGTTGGCAGCTTCCTTGCCTGCTTCTCTGCCAATGCTATAAGCCGTTTTCAGCATCTTTGCCTTGTAGGTGTCATCTGCCTGTTTGTACTCGTCCGTTGCCATGATAGCGTCCACGAGCTGGCTGTTCAGCTGGCCGGCAGCGCGCTGGTATGTGCTGGTTTGCTCGTTGTTCAGCTTCAGGCCATCAACATCAGTTCCATTTTTGATGCTGGGCGGGTATACGCCATTGTCGCCGGTGGCATCGTACAAGCGCTGAATCTCCGCATCTCGGCGGCTGATAGTCTGGTTTGTAAATGCTGCCGGGTCAAGGAACTGTTCAAACGCTGCGTTGTCGCGGTGCTTTTCATTGCCCCACGCATCATAGGCGGCAGGCAGTTCCTGCGACAGGCCGGGAATCTTTGCCATGATCTGGTTTTTCTGGCTTTGGATGGGGTCTGTAGCGTCATAGGGGTTGCGGACGGTGGTATCCGTACTCTTTGCAGTGGCGTTGGCCAGTGACGGGACCATGCTCTGCGGCAGACCTAACACTGCATCCCACAAGCCGCCGCCCAGGCCGTCATAGTTGCCGAACAGGTCGCCTACGTTTGAAAGGTTGGTATTGTCGGCCAGTGTATTTGTAAAAGCCGTTACGGCCCCCTTTGCCGCCTGTTCCGCTGTGGCATCTCCGCTGATGGTCTGCGCCAACGCCACGCCGGTAATTACAGGCATCATGCTGGGCTGGAAATCCGAAATGCGGTAATAGGCATTCGTGTCAGGAACATGGATTGCAAAGGGTAGGAACCCGTTCTGTTTATCAAAAGCCGCTTTGTTGGCGCTGTCGCTCTCGGCTCCTGTGAGGACACCGGCCTTATACAGTGCAACGCCCAACGCAATGCCCGCCGTACCGGTCAGGCCTTTTGCGATTTCGTCGATGTATTCCGCCGGATTGCCGCCCTTTGTATAGAAGTACTTCACGCCTTTGGCAAGGCCAACGGGACTGTAATCTATGCTGCGGGCAACCATGTTTGCAGGGGTCTGCGTGAACGGCATTACAACTTCACCCACGCCGCCCAGTTTGTGAATGGAGCTAAACAGTTCTGTCCATTTATTATCGTCCTTGTAGGTCGTCCGCATAGCATCTTGCGTAGCCTGGGCGATCATGGCTGCGGTGATTTGGTCGGCGTTGGTAATTTTGTTCGCTGCTGCAATGTTGGCAAGACTATCGGTGAACGACTTTTTTACAAACGGTGCATCGCCCAATTCCAGCAATCCATAGGTAAACTGACGGATATTTTCAAGCACTGATTTCTCGCTGCTCATCTGGTCAAAGACGTTTTTGCCGGTGAACTTTTGGCTGAGGGCTTCAAGAGCCTGCGCACCTTTTTTCACGCCGGGAGCATTTGCCAGAATATTGTGCTGCTGGTTCTTGCCCAGCTTGAACACTTCAGCGTTTTGTACCACATCGGAAAGAGGCTGCTCATAACTGCTGCTCCCGTCGATGCTGTCTTTGACCTGGTTCCAGACCTGTTCTGCCACGTCCTTGCTGGTTTTGTCGACATGCAGGGCTTTGGTCTGTACAAAATCGGTGCTTTTGCCGGTCTTAGCGTAAAGGGTCTGCAAGGCCGCGCTGACTTTATCCGAAATCCCCGTGACTGGCATCTGCGCCACGTTCGATGCAATGTTGCGGATTTGGGTGCGAGGGTTCAGCAGGAAGCCCAAGCGGCGGGCTTCGGCCAACTTCTGGGTTAGCGATACCGGGTACTCTTTTGCCAGGCGGCTGCCGACATTCTGCATTGCGGCCGCAATAGCTTCACTGTCTCCTGCGGAGATGTTTTTAAAGGCTTCAATCTCTGCCTCCGTCAGTTTGAAGTCTTTCCATTGGCGGCCCAGTTCCTTTGCGCCGCTGGCGTTCAGATCATCAATACTGCGCTGCGCATAGCGCAGGGCGGTCATGGGGTCGTTCTGCATCAGGTTAATGGCTGCTGCCTGTGAGAACTGGCCGCTGGCTGTCAATTCTTTGGACATGCCGCGCAGCAGTTCTACGGCGGAATCGGAATCTCCATCCGCAATGTACTGCTTTGCCAGCTGGTAGCCCAGTGGCACCGCCGCCGGGTCACGCTGGGAAAGCATATTCTGGTATTCCTTGACAGCCGCCCCCTGTCCCTTTGCCAACACCGTATCTGCACGGGCTTTTGTATCAGCATTGGAAAGCTGATTGTAAATCTCCGGCGCTGCCGCAAATTCTTTCTTGACCTCATCCGGCAAGTCGGAATTTGTGCGCAACGATGCAGTAAAGCCACGTTCTTTGGTTGCGCCGGTGCCATCTGGAAAGCCGCCCGCAAGCCCCTGTGCGGCGTTCTTTGTTGCAGATGCAGAACTATCCGCCGCACTATCAGCGGCGCTCCTGGCGGCATCTGTGTAGGCGGGAACGGGCACATCTGCTTTTTGCAGGAACTTGTCGGGATTAAGCGCCCAATCGGAAGTATCTACTGTGCCAGCCTGCCACGAGCCGTCTTCCTGCCAAAGACTACGGCTCAACGCATCGGCCTGCCGATTATCCGTGTAAGCATCAATATTGTCAAGTGCTTCCAGCGGGTTCATTCCCTGCATGGCTTTCTGCTTGTCCAGCATAGCATCCGCCGCAAAGCGATTCTTCACGCCGTTGATGGCTGCGCTGCCCAGTTCCGGCAGGATGTTCATAGCCACGTTACCGGCAATATTTTTCGCTGTGTCAGCTGCAATCCCGCTCGGGGTCAGGGCATCGTCTACCTGTTCGCCATTCTTGATGCGGCCCTGCTGGTTGTCATAGGTCAAAAGCTCATCTGACAGGGTGGGGATAGTATCCAGCGCCAGGTCTGCGCCGGTATCTGCAATTACTCGTCCGGCGGCTTCTCCAAAACCAGGTTGCAAAATGTTACCCAGCACCGGCACATGCTTTGCAGCATCGTAAATTTTGCCGCCTGCTCTTTCGGCCGCATCGGCGTACTTTGTCCCATCGACCAAGCTGTTAAATGCGTTATACTGTACCGCTTTGCCAGCCATAGTGCCGCCCAGCGCAGCAAGCGGGTCTTGCTCCTTATACTGGTCAAGCGTGGGCAGCAGGCCCGGCACAGCGCCGCTTTCGCGGGTTTGGCTATACTTTCCGTCGGTCTGGTCATCTGCCCAGTTGGTAATAGCGTTGTCCAGCTGGTTTTGCATCGGAAAACTGCGCATAAAGCCTGCTGTTGCCGCCTGCAAATTCTGACCCAAGCCATTTAAACTGGCTTTCTGGTTCATCCGGGAAAGAGCCTGCGCTTGGGTATTGTAGTCGTCCAGCGAGAGAGTACCGTCCTGGACCTGTTCGTACAGATCCCCCGCTGTCTGGTTGTACTGCTTGACGGCCTGCACTTCGGCCTGTGTCAGTTTACGGCCCGGCGCGCCCAGTTCTGCGCGGTAGTCGGCATCATTCTGTAGGCGCTGCAAGGCAGTGGCGGTGTCTTTCTGTACGCTGTTCCAATCGTTGCGGTTGATTTTCGCAGCAACATTTTCTGCCGCACTAGGGGCCTGTCCTGCGGCCGCTGCGGTGCTGCCGATATGATTACCGGCCGTACTGCTAGCACGGCTCTTGGCAGGCTTTGCGGCGGTGTTACTGGCGTTCTGCTGTTCTGCGTAGGTCTTGCCCACAGCCTTGCCCTTATTGCCGCCGCTCTGCTTTTCTTCCAGTGTGCGTGCGGTACGCTGGTTGCGGATGTACTTTGCATCTTTTTCCCGTGCGGCCGCCAACTTTTTGCTGTCCTGTTTATCCTGCTGGTACTGGTCGCTTTTCTGGTATCGTGCGCGGGCGCTGCTGTTGCGTTCTGCTTGGTCACGTTGGGAGGGTTTCGGTTTATCAGCATTGGCCTGCGCCTTTGTCTGCTTCGTATTGGGCGTAGTATCTGTAGAGCTGGAAGTTGTGCCAGATTTCAGATTTCCGGCGGCCGCTGCCATTGCATCATAGCTGCCCGCATTAGTGGTTGTGCCGCTGCTGCCGGAAGCACTACTGCCGCGTTTCTTGGCCGCCTTTGCCGCTTCTTCGGCCTGTTCCTTTACTTTCTTTAAAAGCCATTCGGCGGTTGATGCCGTTGTATTTACCGCTGTGTTTGCCGCATCTGCCACAAAAGAAAACTGGTCTGTCATAGTCGGCAGCGTTTTATCGGTCGAGTTCATAAGGGCGCTGCCTTTGTTTTGAGTGCTCTGTGTGGCCTGCCTGCCGCTGTTCACGGTACTGGCCTGGGCATTCTGATAATTGTTGAGGTAGGCGTTTACGAGCGCCTCCGTGCGGGTTCTCATTGCCATTTTATCACTCCAATCTGTTGAGGTTTTCTGCTTCAAGTTTGTAGGATATAATCGCGGCCGCCAGCGGCCCCGCTGAAAGTCCTACGTTTATATCTTTTGTTGCTGCGTACAATTTAGCGTTCCCATGCAAGAACATAACGAGAAATGCTCCACAATCTATTAGGTGCTTTTTACGGTCCATAGCATAATGTCTCCATATTCAAGGCTTTCTTGAAATTTTTCAAAGCCGCCTTTTCCTGTGCGTTCACACATTGCCGGGATACGCGCCGAACATCGGCAATCTCTTGCAGTGTCCGATTGTAGCGGTAGCGCTGTTCAAGGATGCTGCGGTGCTGTGGCTTCAAGGTATCGAGCGCGGCTAGAACAGCCAGGCGGTTTTGTTCGTTCTCAAAATCAAGCTCAATGTTGATGGTTGGGTCAGCATATACATCTGCAATGGTGCTGTCGGTGTCATCCTCTAGGGGCAGGTCGCTGGATAACGCATAGTTCAGCGGGTCAGCTGGTACGCGGGTCTGCTTGCCGTTTTCGTCACGGAGAAGCTTTCCCCGGCCGGTGGTCAAGACCTTTGTTGCGGTGGCCCTGATAGACCAGCCCAGCACGGTAAGAAAGGCCATGCGCTTGCCCGGGTCATACCGCCGCACTGCATCGCGGACGCTAAACCAGCCCTCTGTAATCAAGTCGTCCCGCTCAATGCCCACACGGTCAGCAAGGCCCTTATTTTTGGCGTAGATTTTAGCCATCTGCTGGCGGATGAAATTTTGGTGACGCTCCCACAGCGCATTTATGGCGGCAGTGTCACCGGCCTTGCCTTGCATAATCAGCGTTAAATCGTCCATTGTATTGCACCTCCGCTTGTGATATACTGTAGTGAAGGTGCTGCCCTGCGTCTGCCCCCGCTGCCCGGCTGGGATTTTTTATTTGCCCGGTAAGGTCGGATAGCGCAACCATCATTTTAATACCAGCCGTCATATCCACGCTTGGGCGGGAGTAAAGGTTTCTGCTTTTCGGCTGCAAGCTGCTTTTCCACTTCCTCGTTGGCTGGAAGTAAAACGGGATTTAGTGGCGCTGTCTTCGTCCATTTCTCGTAGAATCTCTCAAACTCACTACGCTTGTACATACGTCCCTCATCGCTCATATTGTTAAGTGCAAGCGCTGCATGATAGCTTCCCAGCCAATCCCGTGCCACATCGGGAAGATTCGAAAACATTGCAGGATAGTCAAGCGGCGGTTCTCCGCAATAATGAACCTGTGAGATCATCCACAAAATTTTCTTCCAGGCATCTGCAACAGGGACCGCATACTCTGCTTGGATGCTGCGCAGCTGGTCGCATAAATCGGCCAACGTCACGGGAAACTTGCAGACGGTAAAAGCCTTGCGCATAGCTTTCTGCCCAGCATAAGCCGGTACGTTAACAAGTTCTGCTGCCCAAATCGTAATTTGAGTAGCAGCGTTCTCCTCGCTTAACGGCTTGGCGCAGTTAGCGTACATTGCCACATTCCATTTCATCAAAGCTGTAACTTCATCAACGGTCATTTTCCTACCTCCAAAAGTGAAAAGTCTCCGGCTTTAAGTCTATCTGCCACGCGGCTCAATGTGTCAGACGGCGATTCTTGCGTTGCGTTCCTTGTCTGTGGGCGGTTATACTGCCCGGTACGGCGTATCCAATTGCGGGCAGCCGCCTGCCAATCTTTCATGCTAGCTCTACCGCCAATCTTCCAGCCGTTGGCGGTAAAGTAGTCAATAAAAGATTTGGCTTCAACCGCTGACGAACCTTGTTCGCAAAAATAGGCAATAGCATCATCCTCAGACGGCGGCGTAAAGCGCGGGCGGGGCGGCTTGTCCGCCTTACGTTCTCTCTTTACACTAACCTTATCTATACTATCCTGACCTATACTAACCTGTGGAACCCGCTGGTATGTATTTTGGTTTACCGCTGGTATACCAAGCTGCGCTTTTTCCTCTTGAAACTGCGTTGGAGTATAGCGATCTGGACGAATAAGGTTGTTTTTCTTCCAATCAACAATGACCAGCACCCCACTTTCAAAAGGTTTTACAAAACCTTTTGCCGCCAATAAGTTGAGGTCATCGGCACTGCAACCACACATTGCGGTGGTACGTTTTGGAGATGCTACGAAACCGTCATCATCGGCCCGCATACCTAAGTGGAAGTAAAGAGCCTGTGTGCTACTCGGCATATCAAGAAATCTGTCCGTATCGACAACGTCAAGGCTGAACATTCTACGGCGTGCCATTATAGCGTTTCCTCACTTTCAAAATCCAGCTGGCCTAAAGGGATGCCCAACTTACGGGCTACCGGGGCAATAGCAGCGAGACCATGCTTGCACCGGGCGGCCTGGACGTGGTAAAAGGCGGCCATCTCCTTTTGTGCAGTCTCCGGGTCATCGCTCGGCAGGAAGTACCCGCCGTAGCCGCCAGGCGCATACAGGATGATCTCGCCTGCGTCGCGTGCCTTCATAATCAGGCTGCGCAGGCCGCGCGAGGTGGTCTCCAGCTTGGCGGCCAGCACATCGGCGCGGGTCGCGTTCTCGCGTCCATGCCCTAAAATTTCGGTGATTTGCATTGTGTAACTCCCTTCAAAATGATAAAATAGGAGTGGAGATGGGCTTGCCGGCTTTTCTCCACCCTTTGGCCGTCTGGCGTGCTGCAACACGCTGGGCGGCTTTTTCGTTGTCATAATTTTATTTGGTGAATACCGGGCTGCGGTTGCGGCTCTCCACCATCCATCCACGCCGCCAAAGATGCGAGGTTGACCAGCGTTTTGCGGCCGCACTGGACGCTGCGCACCGTGCCCACCTTGCAAAGTTGACGGATGCGGTAGGCAGGAACGCCGGATTCGGCGGCGGCCTGCGGGATAGTTGCCATGCGCGGGAACTCAACAGTTGCCATTGTGCGGCACCTCCTTTCCGAATGCCTGCTCCCGTGCAATACGCTCTGCACGGCGCTCCCACTGATTGATGGCGTACTGCTTGCACTTTTCAGGATTTTTGCTGCGCCATACGCGCATATACTCTGCGCGGGCTTTCTTCGCTGCATCTGTCATTAAAACACCTCCTTGACACACGAAAAGCGATGATTTATAATTGAAACGTAAACGATAATTTTATTTGTATCATTACCGTTACTGATATTATAGCCGCAATTTTGCTCCCTGTCACAAAAATACGAAAATAACACATAAATGATATATAATTAAGTATAATTATCATTAACGATATTTTAGGAGGATGCAATGCCCAAAAAAGTTTCTAAGGACTATATAAATGATGTTGAGAACTTCAATGGATTACCTATTTATAGTCAACGAATCCGCTACTACCTGGATGAACATAGCCTTACAGCAAAGGAACTGAACGAAAAGGCGGGTTTTTCATCACCGAATGTTGTCCCAAGCCTTATAAAAGGTAGCCGGGAATTGTCGCTTGATGCCGCGAAGAAATTGTGTACAATTATGGGGGTTTCAATTGATTACCTTGTTGGACGCAGTAACGCGGCAACTGCTAATGAGGAAGTGTCCGCGATTTGTGCATACACAGGATTAAGTGCACAAGCAGTCGATTTTTTGCACAGTACCGCATCACAGGAAGATCGTCTAAGTGCAGGATTCCAAAACGAAATAACTTCGCAACTAATCGAAAATGGATATTATAAGACTTTTTGCGTGAGTATCGAAAAATATTTTATGGAGGTAGCATTAGCAGAAAAAACTGTTGCAGATGCTTTAAATAATTTGGTTCCAAAGCGCAATGTGTATGAAGCCGAAAAAAGTGTAAGATATGCACAATTTGATGTAACAGAAAATATAAAATGCATTTTAGATGAAACGGCTAAAGTTCCAAATATATATGCATTTGAACTACAATACCAAATGACACACTCAAAGGAAGTGCAAAACAATGGCGAACATAACGAAGCGAACCAATAGAGACGGCTCTACATCCTACCGCGTCAAAGTCTCCGCCGGGGTGGGCGCTGATGGGCGGTATATCTACCGCTCGGCCACATTCACGCCGCCGCCAAAACTAAGTGCACGGAAAGAAGCAAAGGCTGTGCAGGAATTTGCCGATGACTTTGAGCGGCGCGTTCAAGAGGGATTGTTTGTTGCCAATGATTTAACGGTTGACGGCCTTGCTGAACGCTGGATGAAAACGTACTGTGAAAAACAGTTAAAACCGCACACTGTATCCGACTATCAAAAGATGCTGCCGCGTGTCTCTGCTGCCATCGGGCACATTAAGCTGGCAAACCTTCGGCCCGGCCATATTCAGGAATTTTATAACCAGCTGGCGCAGCCCGGAATCCGCGAAGATGGAAAATATAAGGCTCGGTCTACATTTATTACGGCTTTCCCCAAAGGCACACGGCTGGCCCTGCTACAAGCCGCTAATGTATCACAGCGCACACTTACGGAAGCAATGTGCGGGCGTAACATCTCTAAACGTTCAGCCGAAAAGATAGCCGCTGCCGCCGGATGGGCTTTCACAAAGGCCTTTACCTGTACCAGCGCAGATACTTTGAGTGCCAGGAGCCAGCGGCATTATCATTTAATGCTGTCGTCCATGTTCAGCACCGCCGTTCGTTGGCAGCTGATGGACAGCAATCCTTGCGAACGTGTCACGCCGCCAAAGCTGGACGAAATCGATGTTGAATTTTTGGATGAAGGTCAGATTGCCTCTTTGCTGGAAGCCTTACCAGACGCGCCAACACAGCTTTCCGTGATCGTACAGCTTGCTTTGTTCACAGGAGCCCGGCGGGGCGAAATCTGCGGCTTGCGTTGGGCAGACATCGACCTTGACGCGGGTGTAATGGCTGTAAACCGAAATTTGTCGTTCATTGCGCATAAAGGCCCTGTATTTGATTCGCCGAAAACAAAAAAGAGCCGCCGCTGCATAAAATTGAGCGACGACTGTATAGCATTATTGAAAGACTATAAGCAATGGCAAATGCGGGAACGGCTGAAAGTCGGTACATACTGGCAGCGGGAAGTTACCATAGAGGGCGGCAAGTGCGTCAAAAATGACCTGTTGTTTACCAAACCGGACGGCAAGCCGTTTGACCCCAACAAAGTTTCTTCATGGTTCCCGGTGTTTTTGCGGGAGCATGGTCTGCCACCCTGCCGCTTTCATAGTCTGCGCCACTCCAATGCAGCGCTGTTGATTGCGGCCCATGTTCCTGCAACGACGGTTGCGGGCCGTCTGGGTCATGCGCAGGTATCGACAACGACAAACATCTATGCCGCTATGATTCGTTCGTCTGATGCAGCGGCAGCGGATGCGCTGGGCAATGTTTTTGAAAGAATCAAACAGCGTCAAGAAATCGGCTGAAAACGCAGTTTCAAAAAGATTTATGCCCAAATTATGGCCATTCGCTTCAAAATCAGTTTGAATGTAGGTAAAAAGAAAGCCCCGATGCATCGCATTTTCAACGATGTATCGGGGCTTTCTGCTTGGAGCTGGTAGCCAGACTTGAACTGGCGACCTGCTGATTACGAATCAGCTG
>ERZ1035027.974-NODE-974-length-14391-cov-77.243513_pt1 | contig 14391 bp, 17 predicted proteins | sample MGYA00520604_ERZ1035027 | MGnify/ENA primary metagenome ERZ1035027 (study PRJEB33766, sample SAMN09781743) | gut metagenome | biome: gut microbiome | host: Homo sapiens | place: Madagascar | study: EMG produced TPA metagenomics assembly of the PRJNA485056 data...
ACCGTCTCAACTTGCTGTTCATTAGTTCTGACAAATAACGCTCCACTTTCACCGTCGTACGTAACAGGGAAGGTGAAATGGATCGTCTTTATCAGATGCTTGTCATCCCGCTTTTCCGGATACAGCTCTATGAACGAAACCATAGCCTGCAACAATGCCTTTTTATCCTCCGGCGACATGACATCGTAGTACTTGCTGAAGCCTTCCAGCATTTCAAAGATGGATTTCTTCGTCATGGCCGACTTTTCAACCATAGTGATTTCCTGATTTACTTCATCAAGTCTTGTCTGTGTATCCTCAATCTTTTCATACAAGTCATCCAGGATACGGTTCAGACTGTCTACCTTATTTTGATAGTGCCTATCCGCAATGTCAAGCTCCGTCAGTCTCTTTTCGGTCTGGAGCAGATTGCCGTTGTATTTCGTGATCTCATTTCGGATTGCTGTTTGCTTCTTTCGCAGAGAATTTACATCTGTCTGGATATCAATCTTTTGAGAAATAAGCTCTACAAACTCCGGGATTGTCACCATGGAGGATATGACTTCCTTCACCTCGGTTTCCAGTTTGGTGCCGCTGTAATACTTGTTGGCAAGAGAACAGCTGATCCCGTTCCTATCTCTACCGGATATGCACCGGTAGGAAATATATCTCGGATAATAACCTTCTTTTCCGTTTTTCTTTTTCCTTGGCGGTGCAGTATAACCAAAGATGTTTTTTCCGCAGTCTGGACATCTAATCAGACCGGTCAGTGGATAAACGGTCGTACTGTCACTTCTGGTCTTTCGATGGGCGACGTTCTTTTTCAGTCGTTCTTCCGCTTTTGCAAAAGTCTCCTTGCTGACAATCGGTTCATGCACGCCATCCACAAGAATAATCTTGCTTTCATCGTCTTGCTTCACAACCTTCGTTTCGTTGTTCTTTCCCTCAACTTTTACTGTATGGCGGCGACCGTAGGAGATCATACCTGCATAAACCGGATTGCTGAGAATGATACGGACGGTTCTGTCTGTAAAGCCAGAGATTTTAACATTTCCGCGCTGCTCACGCTGGATGTTTTCATCATTAAGTTTCTTCGCAATGTAGCTGATGCTCTGTCCTTCCTCTGTGTAGAGCCGGAAAATCTCCTTGACCGTTTCCGCTTCTTTCGGATATATCATTAGTTTTTTATCCTTCAAAAAATATCCGAACGGAGCCTGCGCTCCGTTCCAGAGACCATTCCTGGCTTTTTGCTGTCTTCCGGCAAGCGTCTGTTCATGAATGTTCTCAAGCTCGACTTCCGCAACAGCTCCCATAATATTTGCAATCATCTTACCGGTAACGGTTGAAGTGTCGATTCCGTCCTTGATCCCCAAAAGACCGATTCCATAGCTTGAAAGTTCCTGAAGATACTTTGCGGTATCACTGGTGTTTCTGGCAAAACGGGAAAGCTTAAAAACAAGAACATAACGAATGTTGTCCTTCTTGCTCCGAATATCCTCCATCATCTGCGTAAAGGCAGGACGATGCTCGGCATTCTTGCCGGATTTGCCTTCATCCGTATATTTCCCGACGATATTGATCTTGCGTGCTTCCGCAAAAGCTCTAATTTCCGCTTCCTGTGCCTCAAGAGAAAAACCGTCCACCTGTATCAAAGTTGAAACACGTGTATATATGTATGCGTTTTCCATGGACAGTACCTCCTTCGTTCCGTTTTGTCAGCAATAAACATCTACTTCAAATAGTATAAACGATGACAGAAAGCTTTTCAATAGCCGCAGCAAAAAAAGAAGAGGGCTGGATGCCTCTTGCATCCAGCCCTCTTGGTCTTCTTCTGTTTCCATCAATTTATACTTCATCAGCAGTTCGGCGATCATCGTAGAACAACGAATGAAGTTTTCGTCTCTCATCAATTCATTGTTCATAAGCTATCCTCAACGTTCGTTCTGCAATCCTGTCGTTTTTCTCCTATAAGCAGCTACAATTTCCGGTGGCATGTTGTCTATCAGAGCATGAAGTTCGCAAAGCTCCTGCTCCGTTTTTCCGTATTTCAGTCGGTCCGCAATTCTTTCCTTGCTGGTATCTTTTGCTGTTTGTAATTCCGCTTCCAGTGCGCTGTTCTCATCAGAAAGCGCTTTGTACGCCTTATCATATTTTCTGAGCTTCGTCCGCAGAGCTTCTGTTGCTGGAACATATTTGTTCAACAATGCCTCCAGCTCTTCCATTTTCGATTTTTTATTAAGAAGATTGGTATCAGTCATCAGTTTCAGTATCTGCTCCTTCATCCGGTTCAGATGGACGGCCTCCTTGAACAGCCGCGGCGGGATATGGTCACGTCCGGTTTTGCTGGCGCTTTCGCCGCGCTCCAGATCGGGATATTTTCTGACCATGTGCTCCCAGAACCTGTCCTGCCACTGTGTCAGCTTCTTCTTGTTGCCGACGATTTCCTTGGCGCTGAGCCGCCCGTCCGCCGTCAGCGGGACAAAGCAAAGGTGCATATGGGGCGTTTTCTCGTCCATATGCACCACGGCGGATATGATCGTTTTCGGGTCTTGGTGTTCCCGAATAAAGTCCAGCGCCTCCTGAAAATAGGCTTTGACCTCGGCCTTTTTCTTGCCCTTGAAAAACTCCGGGCTGGCTGTCACGAGAGCCTCCACCACGCGCACGCTGTCCGACCGCGTGCGGCAGCCCGCTTCCGCGATCTGCTTTTCGGACTCCGCGCGATATTTGCGTTGCGGCGTCACCAGATGGAAGTTGAGGTGACTGCGGGACGTGTCCACATCGGGATTGCTGGCGTAATTCTCTTTTGTGCGCTCATTGTGCGCCTCAATATTGGAAATCTCCGGCCCTTTGTACTTGGCAAAGCGGAGAATGGCAAACTGCGGCTTACTCATTTATTTCTCCCTCCGTTTCTGCCATACGAGGTCATAGCCCAGCGCATCAGCCAGCTCCATGACTTCTTTATATCGGATGCTCTCCCTTTGCAGCTTGGCAGACAGGTTGGAAACGCTGTCAGACCAGCCATATTCATCATGAAGAAGATCGACAACCTCCTGCATCGTAAAACCGGCGCGGACGATCTGCGCCTTGATTTCATTGCGTACATTCATATTCAAAAATCCTCCCAAATTCAGATCATGAAAAAGCGATGCCAGCACGCCATTCGGCGCATCCGCTTCGCTGTCTGGTGTGAAAATCTGTTCAGCTCAAATCCGCTGGAAACGCGGCGGTCGATGCCCTCTTCATAGGTGAGGGGTATCGACTTTACGAAACCGTGTGGCATTTCATAAAGCCGTGCAGATGCACACTTTTTCGTAATGCCGGTACGCAGTTCCGAGCAGCGCGGTTTCGTGAAGCCGTTTCTGTCAACGGTCAAATTCTTTGCGAATTTCACTTGTCTTGATTCACGCCCTCCAAATATAGGTTCTGCCGGTCAGCATTCTTCCTATATAGCGTCGTTTGGGGCAAAACGCTGCGTACATACGTACACAGCACAGTCGCAGAAAAATCATCACCAGTCATCCGGTACGTACGTACGCTCTGAAACATCGGAAAACCCATTTATATTAGGTCTGGCAATCGCTTCAATACCGAAGAAACCCCATACCCGCCGTCCGGCAGCGTTAGTGATCTTGTTGCAGTATTCCAGATTATATTTGCTCTGGCTGGCAATCACGCTGTCGCTGAAGCTGCGGCGCTTCAACGGCGTCAGGTTGTTCTCCTCGCACCACATCCGATAAATCTCGTACAAATCCTTGGAGCTGATGGTGCCGTCCGCTTTCAGCCGGATATAGCCCTCTGATTCCAGAAAATCAAAGAAGTTGTTGTTATCCCGCTTGACCGCCTCCCGGTTATCCCGCGTGCGCTGGCTTTCCGTAAACTTGAAGTTATTGGCAACAAGCCGCTGCAAGCCCTCAAACGCCCAAAGGAAAATGCCCTCGGCCTCTGCTTTCATCTTTTCGGCAAGGTCAGGGTCATCCACCCGTCCGGCGGGTTTTTCTTTGGTGGTCAGCACAAGCTGACGGCGGTAAAATCCGTCGCTTCGGTCATAGAGTGCTTGCAGATCGCCGTTGGAGAACGCCAGCAGCCGGGCAAACATCCAGCCCTGATAGCTCTGCTTGCCCTTGCGTTCCAGATCCATCTTACCTTGGGCGGTCACGATGGACTTGACATAGTTGGTCTGCCGCAGTGCTTCCATTCGCATATCGTCATCCACGCACAGCAGAATGTGTTCCAGATCCGCACGTGCAAAACGGTTTTCAGAAATCTTCCCGATACTGCCGTCCTTCATATTGCTGCCGAGAAGCGCGCCCAGCACTGCGCCGATCTGCGATTTTCCCTCGCCGCCATTCCCCTTAATCACCATCATCCGCTGTCCCTTGTTGCTGGGAATCAGGCAATAACCGATGAACTCCTGCAAGGTAGGGATGTCCTCTGCATACAGCAGCCCGTCCAAAAAGGAGAACCAGCGTTCAGGCGCTGGGGCATCCGGGCGGTATGCTACCGGCAGTCTGCTCCGCACAATATCAGGTCTGCCCTCGGTGAAGTTACCATCTAATGTCAATGTGCCGTTCGCCAGATGGATTTTGTCAGTCTCCGGCGCAAAGTCTTCTACATGAGCCGCCAGCTTCATCACTTCCAGAATGTTGGTGATTTTGCGGGGGATATTGTTCACCGCGCAGCATTTCAGCTCCTCGTAGATTTCACCGCGAAGCGGCAGATCGTCGGTCACTCTGCCGTCCGGCGTAAAGAATGCACCGTTGGCAAAGATGATTTTTCGACTGCTCAGAAACTCGTTGCAAAACAGCGCCTCATTGATATTTGTGCCGTCAAACCAGACTGGGGCATTCATGTCAACCAATTTCCGTTTTGCCATGGACATCCACCTCCTTTTCGAGCCTTCCCAGGCGCTCTTTCAGCCGGTCAATCATGCCGTCCTTTTGAAGCATATCCACGGTTTTCACGCGAACCTCCAACTCCGCAAAGGTTAAAATATCTGTCAGATCCTCGATATAATCGAGCATCTGGCAGGCTTCCACAAAACGGTCATCAAGAGTATCCTCCGGTGTTTCGGGTGCGCACTGCACCTTCCAGTTTTCCAGAAGGTGCAGATAATCGCATAATACCCGCCGACAGTGCAGTTCCTCTCTCTGAAACGCCTTTGCCAGCGGGTATTGCGGCTTCCGCAGCGCTGCCGCAGCCGGGGGCTTGTCCGGGTCAATCCCAAAGTCATACGCCAGCTTCTTCGCCGCATCATAGCTGCTCAGGTTGAACAGCCTCGCCGCAAGGTCGATCACGTCACCAGTTGCCCCGCAACCGAAGCAGTAGAAGTAATCCTCATTCAGCTTCATGCTGGGTGTACGGTCATTGTGGAAGGGACAGCAGACCATGTTGCCACGGTTTACTTCCAATCCGTAGTATTCGGCAGCCTCCTTCACGGAAACTGCCATCTTGATTTGTGTAAATAAATCCATACCTGTTTCCTCCTATAAAATAATTGAACTTCGCCGTTCTGCCCGATGCCGTTCCTGCCCGAGTTCTTACCCCGGCGTTGTCTCTTCCTTGGCACGCGGAATGCGGTACTTTTCCGGAAAGCATATCCTCATCGGACGGTCATGAAATTTTCAAGGTGCTGCGTAGGTTATGGCTAAATTTTAGTAAGAAAACAGGCCCTTTCCCGTATATCCAAGAGGTAGGAAAAGTGGGGTAGAAGTTGAAATTTTCCACGCTTTGAGACATAAAACGGAAAAGCATGATATAATACAGGAAAATGGAAACGGAGGCTGCTGTATGCAAGTCAAGCTGACAATCGGAGAGCGGTTGAAAGATTTACGAGTAGAGCGAAAGCTGACCTTGGAACAGCTTGCTGCCGAGGTGGGTATCTCGAAATCCGCACTTGGCAAATATGAATCAGATAACGGCAAGGACATCAGCCCGTACAGCATCTTGGTGCTGGCTGACTATTACGGCGTTTCCTGCGACTATCTGATGGGGCGGACGGAAACAAAAAATCACCCAAACACAGCTCTGCATGAGCTGCATTTGAGTGATGCTTCGATTGATGTATTAAGAACAGGCAAGTTCAACCACCGGCTGCTGTCGGAGTTGATCTGCCATAAGGATTTCCAGCGGCTTATGCTGGATGCGGAGATTTACGTTGACCGGATCGCAGATATGCGGATCAAGGATATGAATACGGTTCTGGAAGCTACCCGCCAGATGGTTCTGATGGAGCATGGCGAGGAAGCTAACGATCTGTACTTCCATACGCTGAAAGCAGCGCAGATACAGGAGGAAGAATACTTCGGACATCTCGTTACAGACGATCTAAGCAATATCCTGCGGGACATCCGGGAGGAACATAGGACAGATGCTCTGACCGCGGACGATGACCTGTCCGCTGCCGCTGTGCAGAAGCAGTTGATGGAGGCCGTACATTTTGAGGGCAGCTCCGAGGAAAAGAAAATCCGCGCGTACCTTGTAACACTTGGAATTGATTATGACACGCTCACGAAAGAAGAGTTTGTTTCTCTGATTGGAATCCTCAAGAAGTCCAAGCACATGAAAAGTCCCATTAGCCAGCGAGGGAAAACGACCATGACCCACGGCAAGGGAAAACGAAAGAAACGCTGAAACAAAGGCGACGCTGCGGCGGGACGGGGGCTGTATATACCTCTGCTTTCTTCTCCGGACAGTCGGATTTTGCTTTTCAAAAATCCTGCATTTGTGTCACCTTGGTGTCACAAAATCTGCCTGTCCTACTGCCGCAGAAAAGTGTCTGTCAACCGCTATCTGCCCGTAAAGCAGATGGCGAAGCCAGCCCCTTTCCCGCGTCAGCCGGAAGCAAAGGTATAACACACTAGACTTTGCAGAGCAAAATCGTGTGCCAAGGTGGACGCTGTCCCCTTTGGATACCCCTGCCAAGGGCAACGCTGTTTCCCTTTGGATACCCTATGCCAACAGGGATGCTCTCGCCCCTTTTGGATGACCCAGAGCCGAAAGGCGGGCGCTGCCCTCCTTTGGAAACCTCCCGAATTTTCTGCGTCCGTGAGTATCCAAACTGTAAAATCACAGTGGGGATACCACGCCTTGAAAATAAAAAAGGACAGAACCTTATTCCACGAATAGGATAGAGGTTCTGTCCTTTTTTAAAAGATATTCTTCTGCAATAAGTTATTTTTTCTCATCCAGCAGCATAACCCCATCCGCAGGATTCCGGTCAATGGCTCCCACAACGCGGTGAGGTAGGTAGGGTTCCTCCAGATAGGCGATATCCTCCGCCGTCAGCGTGACTGCCAGCGCACCCGCAGCATCATCCAGATACCGCGCCTTGGTTGCGCCGACGATAGGCGCAGCGACGCCCTTTGCCCAATGCCATGCCAGCGCGATCTGCTGCATCTTCACGCCGTACCGCTCCGCCAGTTCCTGTACCCGCAGGACGATCTGCATATCCTGCTCCTCAGTGCGGTCATACTTACCCATAGCCACCCGGTCGGTTTGGCTGCGCAGGGTATCTGTGTTCCACTGGGGGCGGGTCAGATGTCCCGCCGCCAACGGGCTGTAGGGCATGAGGGAGACGCCCATTTGCTTACAAATGGGAATCAATTCCCGCTCGTCCTCCCGGTAGAGCAGATTGTAGTGATTCTCCATGGTCTGAAACTGCGCCCAGCCGTGGTCACGGGCGGCGAGCTGCATATTGTAGAACTGATAACCGTACATGGCGGAGGCTCCCAACGCCCGCACCTTACCGGCTTTGACCAGATCGTTCAGAGCCTCCATGGTTTCTTCGATGGGCGTGTCATAGTCAAAGCGGTGGATGATATACAGATCGAGATAATCCGTTCCCAGCCGCTTCAAAGTCCCGTCGATCTCCCGGTGAATTGCCCCGGCGGACAGCCTGCCGGGATTGAAATAGACCTTGGAGGCAATGACCACCTTGTCGCGGGCGACGTTCTTTTTCAATGCCCGCCCCAGATATTCCTCGCTGGTTCCGGCAGAGTAGCCATTGGCGGTATCAAAAAAGTTGATTTCCAGAGAAAGTGCGTGTTTGACCACTTTCTCTGTTTCTGTTTCATCCAGCGTCCAGTCGTGCATGGTCCCTGCCTTGCCGAAGCTCATGCAGCCGACACACAGCTTGGAGATTTGAATATCCGTATTTCCTAAAGTTGTATATTCCATTGCAAAAACTCCTTCAGATCTTTTCCTGTACCGCATTCCGTGTGATACTGACACTCTCCCGGGAGTACAGCGTATCCTCTTCCATAAGCTGCAACGCCAATTTCACAAGGGACGGAATTGTAGTGACATATCCTTTCGCAGGTTCTCCTTTTACGGACAGAACGAAATCGTCCTCCGCTCCCTCTCTCAAATAGCCCGGACGAAGTACCGTATAATTCAGACTGCTGGCCTCTATGATGTCAACCGCCTGACGGTTGGGGATTTGTGCCGGTTCATGATCCAGGTTGTCCTCTCCGTCAATCTCATCCGGGATCTCATTGTAAATTCCTACCGCCCCCATAAAAATAAGGCGCTTGACGCTGCTTTCGGACATAGCGGCGACAATGTTCCCGGCAATCTTAGACAGCGCATCCCCGGATATGGCGCAGTACACCACGTCCTGCCCCTGAACCGCCTTTGTTCAGTCCTCCATGTTTTCCGCGTCACCATTGATCACAGCAGTACGGGAATCCTCAGAATAATGCTCCCCCGCATGGCGGGCAAACAGGGTGATATGATACGCTGTATCTGACAGCAGCTTTTTTGTAAGAGCGCTCCCGGCGGTACCGGTTGCGCCCAGCAAAAGGATTTTTTTCATAAGCATTCTCCTTCTGTTACCATTTCATTGCAGCTTCTACCATTGCCGGGTTTTCAGGATTTCCGATCATAGGTGTAGCCGTGTCCATGTTAGCAAGGCGCTCCATTTCGCCTGCCGTGAGCGCAAAATCAAACAGTTCAAAGTTTTCTTTGATGCGTTCGGTATGGACTGATTTGGGAATGACGATCACACCGCTCTGCATGAGATACCGCAGTGCGATCTGAGCCGCGGTTTTACCATGTGTTTTTGCAATCTCCACCAAATCGGGATTTTCGAACATTTCATTCTTTCTCCCCTGACCCAGCGGCGCGTAAGCCATATGCTGAACATGATATTTTTCCAGCCATTCATGTTCGGCACGGCGCTGGCAGAGCAGATGGGTTTCAATCTGGTTGACAGCGGGTACCACCTCATTGAATTCAATCAGGTCGATCAGACGGCCCGGATCAAAGTTGGAAACGCCGATCGCCCGGATTTTTCCTTCGTGGTACATCTTTTCCAGTTCACGCCATGCCGCATAGTAATTGCCAAAGGGCCAGTGCAGCAAAACAAGGTCGAGATAGCTGGTTTTCAGCTTGTTCAGGGATGCTTCCACGGTTTCACGGGTATTTTCATAAGAACGGAAATTCACTTTCGTCACGAGAAACAATTCCTCGCGGGGAATACCGCTTTTCACGATTGCATTGCCAACGGCCTCCTCATTCCCGTATGCCTCCGCCGTATCAATCATGCGGTAGCCGCTTCGGATGGCAGCCAGAACGCTTTCCTCACATTCGGAGCCGCCCATCAGAAATGTTCCGAAGCCGAGCATAGGCATTTGAATGTTATTGTTCAGAGTGATCCTGTTCATAATCGTTCCTCCATTTATATTTCAGCACTTGTCTAAAACGCTTACAGCGTTCAGACTGCGGGGATAGCCGATGTAGGGCAGGCACTGGGATACCACCCGGACAAGGAAATCCTTGTCGTTGCCCAGATTCATATTCCCTTTGGCGTGGGCGATGAGCTGCGGTTCACAGCCGCCCTGGGCCATGAGGAAACAGAAGGTGATCATCTCCCGCTGCGGGAGGTCAAGACCGGTGCGGGTGTAAAAATCTCCGAAGCAGTTAGCGGCCAGCCAGCAGTTGATGTGGCCCTTCTTCCACGCCTCGTTCATGTGTTCTCCGAAGATCTTGGCCTGCGCCTCTGCACCTTTTTCCAGCCGGTCATTCATGGTCGTGGTAGCCTGACCGGGCAGAGGCAGCGCAATCTCCATCTGCGCAAAAATCTCATTGGTCGCGTTCAAAAAGGGAAGCATCCGTCCGTAGCCGAGGTAATCCGCAGCCTGATAAACGGTCTCCTTGACCATCACCGGCGTAACACCGTTTTTCAGCGCAGCGGGCAGCATTTCCTGGAAGGCATCCACGCCGCCGCATCCGATCAAAGCGGCGAGAATTGCCAGATAGCGCGTAGGCGCATCAAGCTGCTGGTTTTCTTCCTTCACCACCTCATCAAAGGCGAAGTGCCGGAAGCACTCCATAAATTCTGGGTCAGTCTTTTGCAGTTCCATGGGGCACCCTCCTTAAAGCGTGTTTGCCCAGTCCGCAAGTGCTTTGTCGGATATGCCGTTCACCATTTTACCGGCTTTCCAATTCGCATTCGGGCAGAGTTTTCGCAATTCATCCACCGTTCTTCCCATGCCGCTGCCGCCGGAGGTGGCAAAGGGCACCAGAGTCTTTCCGGTAAAGTCATAGCTCTCCACAAAGGTGTTGATAATACGGGGCGCAACATACCACCAGATGGGGAAGCCAAGGAACACCGTGTCGTAGTCCGCCAGATTGGGAATCTTCTCGGCAATCTCCGGGCGGGAGGACGGGTCACTCATCTCCACACTGCTGCGGCTCTTTTTGTCCATCCAGTTCAGGTCGGCGCTGCTGTACGGGACTTTGGGCTTGATCTCGAACAGGTCAGCGCCCGCAGCCTTTGCCAAACGCTCAGCGGCCTTTTTTGTCGTGCCGCTGGCGGAAAAGTAGGCTACCAGTTTCTTGCTCATTTCATCTTTCCTCCAATTCACAGTATTCTTTCTCTGTCACCGGCTCGCACCACTCGTTGGAGGTATCCTCGCCGGGAACCTCGACAGCAATATGGGAAAACCAGCTATCTTTCTTCGCTCCGTGCCAGTGCTTAACTTCGGGCGGAATGGTAATGACCGTGCCGGCAGTCAGAGATACCGGCGCTTTGCCCTCCTCCTGATACCAGCCCTCACCGGCGGTGCAGATCAGCATCTGTCCGCCGCCTTTTTTTGCGTGGTGGATATGCCAGTTGTTCCGGCACCCCGGCTCAAAGGTGACATTTGCCAGGAAAAGGCCGCTTTCCGGATTTGTCAGCGGGTTCAGATACGACTGCCCGATGAAATACCTGGCATAGGCCGTGTTCTCCGCTCCCAGGCCAAACACATTTTCACGGGCGAATTCTTTTTGATCCATTGTTTTCATACTTCCTTCCCTCCCATGCTCATGCAGTGGCCCAGCACTTCGCCGGTTTTCAGATACTGATAAGTGGGCATCTCGAACAGCACCGGCTTGAGAACGCTGTAATCCAGTCTGCCACCGTCATCCAGCACGGTTTCCTCCGCATAGGTGGCTGTGATCTTGCAGATGAAACTCTCAAAGCCTTCCGTTTTGTAGACATCCTCAACCGTGCAGGCCATGGAAACAGGGGCAGCGTCAATGATCGGTACGCCGCCATCTGCGATGTGATGGGCAAACAGCTTGGATTTATCCTCTTTTGCCCCGCTGACGCACCCCGCATAATCAGCCTCTTTGAGCATGGCTTCATCCACGATATTGATGGACAGGGTCTTTGTGGCACGGATGCCCTGATTGGAATAATGGCTGTCGCTCATGCTAACCATCACCCGGTCATGGCCGATGATGCCCAGATGCCCCACCAGAGTCCAGTTGGGCTTGCCGTTTACCATGGTGCCGACCACCACCAATGGGGTGGGATACAGGGCCAGTTTAGCGCCGATATTCTTCTTCATTTTGAAATCCTCCTGTTATTTTGATATTGCATCGCCTTATTCAGAAATTCCGTTATCCGCGATCCAGCTTTCAATGCCGCTGTCATTGGCACTGCTTGCACGCAGGCCATCCCGCACATCGGCATCCGGCTCCGCAGCCCGGATATCCGATACAGACTGGGTAATGCCGCTGCTGCCGGATGTGCAGAAAGGAAGCACTGTCTTTCCGGAGAGATCATAAGTGTCCAGAAAAGTATTGATGATCCGCGGCATCGTTCCCCACCAGATGGGGTAACCAATAAACACGGTGTCGTAGGAGGAAACATCAATGGCTTCGCTTCCGATGGCAGGGCGGGCAGAGGCGTCATTCATCTCCTGATTGGCACGGCATTCATTGTTGTTGTAATTCAAGTCCTCATCGGTGTAGGGAACTGCCGGGACGATCTCGTACAGATCCGCTCCTGTCAGGCGAGTGATTTCTTCCGCAACGGCTTTTGTATTGCCGGTGGCGGAGAAATACACAACCAGCATTTTAGCGGCTTCTTCTGTCGGTTCTGCCGCAGGTTCGGAGGACGGCGTTTCCGCCTGGGATTGGGTTGCGGAAGGCTCCGCATTGCTGTTCGTTCCGCTGCCCGCGCCGCAGGCTGTCAGGGAGAGCAACAGACAGATAGCCATAATCATAGAAATTCGTTTTTTCATGGGAATACCTCCGGTAAAAGCTTTTTCTTGCTGTTAATACTGTGTCGCAGGTAGTCCAGCCTTGCGAGCTGTGCTTCCTTGAAGTGGATCTCGTCCAACGCATGCTCCCGTTTTTGCGTGAGCATTTGCATTCGCAGCTCCTTTGTGCGATCTCCCTCTTGGAGCAGACGCATATAGGTCTCGATCTCGCTTCCCGTAAATCCCACATCGTGCAGCGTCATAATCATGCTGAGGCGCTCCAGATCGCTGTCATCGTACTGCCAGGACCCCATCACTTTTTTGACTTCCTGGCAAAGCCCCCAGCTTTCATATTCGTTCAGAAGCCAAATTGGGATGTTGTAGCGCTCACTCGCTTCCTGCTTCGTCATGGTTTCTCCTTCACTTTCACACAAAAAATATAGGTGTCCTTTCGAACACCTATATCGTATCGCTAAGCATAAGAAATGTCTAATGCTTATATTCTATTTCGAGAAATGCTTAAATCGTATTTCTAATATGCTGGATAAACAGCGCGTTCGCCGCTGAAAGCATCTGGTTCTTTTTCCAGACCAGCACGGAGCCTGTTTCCATCCGGGGAGTAAGCGGAACAAAGCGAAGATTCTCAAAAACAGCTCCCAGATCAAAGCACAAAGCAACACCCAGTCCCTGCTCCACCATGAACGCCGCATTCACGATCAGGTTGTATGTTGCCGCGATTTCCAACTGGTCAAAGGAATCACCAAACCAATTCGCCAGTTCGTTTTTTACCAGTTCTCGGCGCACCATGAGCAGCGGAACGCCACGCAAGTCCTCCGGCGTGACAAATTCTTTCTCCGCCAGCTGCGAATCGGCCCGCACCAATACGCCCCACTGTTCTTTTAGCGGCAGACGGATAAATTCGTACTTGGAAATATCCACAGGCTCCACCAGCAGCCCCATATCCAGCAGTCCTTTTTCAAGGCGTTCCTTGATGTCATCTGCAATGGCGCTGTAAATGCTGAACTGAACCAGAGGATACTTTTGGCGGAAAGAGACCATCTTCTCGGAGAGTGCCGCCATGCTCTTCGTCTCTCCGCAGCCGATGGCAATTTCACCGGTGGGCATTTCCTCCTTGTGCTGCAGTTCCATCTTCGTTTTTTCGGACAGAGAAACCAGCTCCTGCGCCCGCCGACGTAGCAGCATCCCGTCCTCGGTCAGAGTGACATTGTGTTTTCCACGGTGAAATAGCTGCACTCCCAATTCTTCCTCCAGCTGCATGAGCTGTCTGGAGAGGGTAGGCTGCGTCACATGCAGGAGCTGCGCTGCTTTGGTTATATTTTCTTCTCTTGCCACCATCAGGAAATACTTTAAGACTCTTAGCTCCATATCCTTCACCTCATTTGAATTAGAATGATTATAGCAGATTTTCTGCGTCAACTCAACATATCTTATGTTAAAATATGCCTAAAACGTATGGAAAATGAACCGATGATGTCTCACAGCACAGCCGTTTTGTGTGGCTGTTCAGGTTCTATTAGGAAAACTCTGATAACATATGATTGTAGCTATAGAGCGCATAAAAAGCAGGCAAGTCTACTCTTTTTCTTGAATAGACCTGCCTGCCGAATCTTATATTGAACTAAATCATTCCGAAGTGCTTCAACGCCTCTTTGATTGCTTTCTCTTTTTCCGGCGGACATTGGGGCTGTCTGGCATCGTCAGACTTGGGCTTGTTGTAATTCTCCCGCTCAATGATACCACACTTCTGCTTTACCTGAGCGATATAAAGGCTGCTGACCTTCAAGCCGCTGCGTTCCAGAACATACTCCTTGATCTGCCCATAAGTCGCCAGTCCTCTTTTATCCTGCACCATTTCTTCCACATCCACATCAATGTTGATATGTGTTACCGGATTTCTCAGAACTAAGAGACATACCGTCTC
>ERZ1035027.976-NODE-976-length-14377-cov-15.871387_pt1 | contig 14377 bp, 10 predicted proteins | sample MGYA00520604_ERZ1035027 | MGnify/ENA primary metagenome ERZ1035027 (study PRJEB33766, sample SAMN09781743) | gut metagenome | biome: gut microbiome | host: Homo sapiens | place: Madagascar | study: EMG produced TPA metagenomics assembly of the PRJNA485056 data...
AAGCCTCAGATTGCCTCAATCCAAGGAATATTCGTCTCGTAACCCATATCAAAATCAATTTCTATTTTCATTGAAGTATTAATAGTTTTTGAGTATCTATTTGTTCTCCTGTCGTTATAGATTTATGTTGTATATCCAACTTACAAAATGCTGGCGATTGGACTGGCTGTTATTCAGAAATAATGAAAATTTTTCATTATCTTTGCACTCAAATTGCGACGTGAAGTCGTACAAGTAATTGTTCTTTGAAACTAAAGAACCTCTTATTCCGTTAAGAGTAGCCTACCGAAGCGTGCGTAGTTGGCAACGACTGGGTGCGAAGCCTTCGGGACAATATGATGAAGTCTTGAACATCACAAGACGTAGTTGTTAGGCTGACCGACAAGAAAAAAGGATTAACGACAATGTGCTGTGCACATCTACCGTGAATTTTCTCAAAAAGTAGAAGGCTAGAGGGCAAGGGTGCTTGCTCTCTAGCTTAAACTAAAAAACTTTTACTTTTTGATATTTTAAATGTAACAAAAAAACAAAAAAGTTAATATTACTATCGAATATTCGGATTTCTATATAAGAATAAAATTTGGCTGATAGCAATATTATTACGAACTTCGTATCGTAATAATATTGTAATATGGCTAATCAACAAAAGAATACAGGCAATAAGACAAGAAAATATAGACTTCTTCTGAAGGGTGAGGTTGTCAAAGAGTTGAGTGGATTTCTCGACACTTTGATAGCTGTTGGTATCCTGAAATATGCAGAGGCAAAGGCTGACTTTGGTATGGATTATGTGACCATCAGAAATGTGCAACAGAAGGAGGATGCCGCATCTGCTGCCACACTGGATAAACTTGTGTGGGTGGTGGCTTATTATATAGAAGTGTATAGAAGAAAAGTGGAAGCTGAGCCTGAGAGCTTGGAGAAAAAGCAAAAGCTTCATGACATTTTAGACCTAGAAAAGGATTTTGAGAGAATATTCGGGTGTAAGGCTCTGTATGTTCTTAACCTAGCTAAAGATGGGATAGACTTGCGCCAAATAGTGAAGGAATAGTAGCTGATTTTGGTGTAACTACCTATAATTATATAATGTAAAACTAATAAATTTCCAACATCCTTATGAAAGTTCATATCCGATTGGGCGAAGATCATTTGCCTTAAAGTCTACCATATGCAACAAGGTTGTGTGCGGACACCGTTTGCTAGAAGTCCTTTCCCCAACGATAGGTAAACGTGACTTGTTCTTTATCATTAACATTCTAACAAGAAAAGGAAAATGTCGTTAGAAGAAATTTTTGCCCAGGCAATTCTGACTGGTGGAGTAACCATACTGAATTGCTCTGTAGTCATTGGTAGCAATGCGCAGGTGAGTGATTTTTTGCAGAATACAGCTGCTAGTACCCAAAATCTTAAAGGAGACCAGGAAATCAAGGTGGACCCCAGACTCAAGACTGAGAAGGCTGCCCTGATATGGAAAACACTGGCAGAACATAAGTATATTCATACTGAGGGCTCTTGGTATGTATGGGATCGTACGCAGGCTGAGTATGGATATATGGTGTATATCGTATCCGATATTCTGGGAGTGAAGCACCCTGCTAACAATACTATCATGTGGAAACCTTTTCAAGCCCTATTCTTGAATGCTTCGCATATCGAAGGTGTGGCTAAAGCATCGGTGAGCAATAACATATCACAGTTTAGTAATTATAATGCCTGGTGTAATGAGGCAAAAAATATTCGAAGAATTTTAATGGAATATATCTCTTGATATTCAGATACTTATAGCTTATATAATCGTATAATATTATATAACTGTTATAAAGATAACATTTTACTTCTTAGTACCTTTGCCCCCGTAATCAGATGCACAGCGCGTCTGGTTGCGGGGACTTTGCGTATTGCGGGTTCTCAATCTTTTAATACATTTATAAAGTTATGAAGAAAGCAACTAGCAAGAAGCTGCTCAATGCAGTAAAGGTGGACGGTGCAGTGATCACCGAGGAGAATGGTAACGTATCAGTGCGCAAGGCGCCATGGAACGAGACGGAGGTAATCAGTGACAAGCCGCAGGTGATCAGGGGCAGAATGATATTCTCGGGTGGCGAGAATGGGCGAGGCGACTGGGTGGACTTCAAGCCTTATGTGCAGGGCAAGCGAGAGAAGCCCTTCACGGAGATTCTCAAGACCAAGCACGGGGTGGTGCGCACTAGCAAGCGAACCGTGCAGGTGAACTATGCCTTCTCCAAGGACATGAGCAAGGCGGAGATTCTGCGCTGCCTCAAGGGTGAGCACCAGGAGATGGTGAAGGCTATCAAGCCCTTCAAGGAAAATGTGGAGTGGGAGGACTATAAGGAGTAATAGATAATGTATAATTAATAATGTATAATTAAGCATGAACCACTTTATAGCAATGAATCCTCAGCGTGGGGGCAATAAGGGCAGCGCTAGCTGCCTGCCCCTGGCTGAATATGACAAGCTGATAGCTCAGCCTTGGCTCCACGATATGGTGGAGCAGATACGTGGGGGCAATGACAAGCTGAAGGGGCTGATGCCCTTCCGCTGCGCCCACTACAGCCGATTCCTCAAGAATCATCGCTCGCAGAAGGATGCTGACCCTACGAGTTTCCTCTTCCAGACCACCATCGACATCGATGATAAGAAACTGGTGGGTATCGCCATCGAAATGGCAAGGCAGCTGAATTGCAGCGATGGCATCTGGAATGGAATGCTACTGCATCTGGAATACTCGGCTCGTAAGAAGCTGCATATCGACATCCGAATGCCGATAGGTATGACTATCGAGGAGACGCAGAGAGCGTATTGTGAGGCACTTGGCGTGCCCTGCGATGAGAGCTGTTTTACCCCAGAGAGAATCCTCTTTATCACGGATCAGGACTCGGAGATCTATCGCTCCAAGGACTGGTATGCCGTGCTTCCTGCCGATGAGCTGAAGGCTCGCAGAGAGGCTTATCTGAAGCGTGGTCTCACCATCGACGGCAGAGGCAAGGCTAACCAGCCTGCCCAACCATTCAACATTCAACACTCAACATTCAACACTCAACAAAATATTCCTGACGGATTACCAACCTCTGGTACCGCCAGCGAGAAGAGCCTGATAGCCTTCGACCTCTTCGCGGAGTCGGCAGGACTGAAGAATGTGAATATTGATACCGAGGGCTCCCGCCACTCCTCGTTGCTAGCCATCATGAGCGCAGGAGCGAGCAGGGTGATGAGTGAGGAAGAACTGAGAAGAGTGGTGGCAGTGAAGATGCCTAGCTTCGCCCAAGAGCGTGACTGCCGGCAGCTGATCCATGACTTCTATGAGAAATATGGAGACAGTTCGAAGCCATTCTCTAGAGATGTGATCCGCATCAATGCGCAGGCGGAGACTCAGGCTAATCAATTAAGAATTAATAATGAAGAATTAAGAATTCAAGGCGCAAGTGCAGGTAATCAAACAGTTCAAAGTTCAAACCTCAATGTTCAAAGTTCCGAAGATGATTACCCCGCTCCGCCCGAGATGCCGAAGAAGCTGCCTAAGCTCGTGGAACTCCTCGTGTCTCAGACACCGGATGTCTATAAGCCTGCCGTAGCCCATGCCATCTTTCCTCCGCTAGCCACCCACCTCTGCCGCACCTATTTTAATTACATCGACAATGTGGAGCATGAGGCTACGCTCATGTGTTGTCTCTTAGCAGGTACGGGCGCAGGAAAGAACTGCGTGCAGATGCCTATCAACCTGATTATGGAAGACATCAGAAAACGAGACAAAGATAACCTGAAACGAGAGAAGGAGTGGAAGGATGAGGTGACAAGAAAAGGTGCTAACAAGGATAAGCGTAAGCGACCTGAAAACCTCGTGATCCAGGAGATAGACGCCGATATGACCAACCCTGCCTTCGTGATGCGTACCGCCGAGGCGCAGGAGCATTTCCTCTATACTGCTCTCAACGAGATAGACCAGTTTGATAACCTAAGGGGCATTGGCAACCAGCAGTTTCGTATCATGTGCCTCGCCTTCGACCCTGGTAATCAATATGGACAAACCCGAGTGGGCACGCAGAGTGTTACGGAGCGAGTAACCATCCGGTTTAACTGGAATGCCTCGACCACCATCAACAAGGGTATCCGATATTTCTCCAAGGTATTGACCGATGGTCCTATCTCTAGAATCAACTTCTGTACTATCCCAGAGCGTGAGATAGGAGCCGAGATGCCTGTCTATGGCACATACGATGACACATTCAGAGAGAACTTAAAACCCTATATCGAGCATCTTAACATGGCTTCTGGTACTATCAATTGCCCTGAGGCTTTCGCCCTGGCACAGAAGCTGAAAGAGGAGAATGCCGACTTTGCCCGTATGAGCCAAGACAGGGTTTACGAGAACCTCTCGTTCAGAGCCAATGTCATTGCCTATCTGAAGGCTTGCGTGCTCTATGTGGCGAATGGTTGCCAATGGGAATCCGAGATAGAGGAGTTTGTGCGCTGGAGCGAGCAGTATGACCTGTACTGCAAGATGAGATTCTTTCGAGATGCTATCGTGAAGTCAGAGCAGGAGGGAGTGAAGTCGAGCAAAAGAGGGCCTTCCAATATGCTGCAACTTCTGCCCAATGAGTTCTCTTATCAGCAGGCTGAGCAGTTGAGAAGCGACTTGGGGCTGGATACCAAGGGCACCCGACGGATGATAGCCACCTGGGTGTTCAGAAAGTATATCGTGAAAGTGGAGGCAGGTGAACAAGGCGTTAATGCTGGTAATGACAAAGCTGATAACAGCCATTGCAATTACAATTACAGTAATTACAGTTTTTATCGCAAGCTATGTTTTCTCAAAAAAGAATCTAAATAGAAACAATTATGGAAATCGTACTCAAAAGAATAGCTAAGCAGAATACTTACACCATAGGGCGTATGTATATCCTGAAGGACGAGGAGGTGGAGCGCAAGGTGAACTATACGCTCAATAAGGACCAGAAGCGCAGCTTCTGTCATGTGGTAGATGTGGGCAAACTGGACGGGGAGCACTACTTCTGCGATACCCTGGAGCCTACGTGGCGCAACCTGCTGGGCATCACCCTGTTGCCCCAAGAGGAGAATGTGCGCCTGGGGCGAGTGTCGGAGAAGAAGGCGCAGAAGATGAAGGGCAAGACAGCCATACCCGAGGGCACTTATCCGCTGCTCATCACCAAATCGCCGAGATTCAAGCAGTGGCTGCCCCTGCTGCAGGGCGTTCCTGGCTTTGAGGGCATCCGCATCCATGTCGGCAACTACCCCGATGATACGCAGGGCTGCATCCTGCCGGGCGAAAACAAACTCCGAGGCATGGTGGTAAACTCCCACATCTGGCTGCATCGCCTCGTCAATGCCATCACGGCGGCGAGAGACCGAGGCGAGAGCATCTGGATCACCATCATCTAGTAGCCGAGTTCTCCGAGCGGCGGCATTGCCTCTAATGCAGCCCACGCTCGGAGAGCGAGGGCTGCTACCTATGTGGTATGCTTTTTGTTTTTATTGCTCATTGGCTTCATCACATGCTACCATCTCGGCTCCTCGATATATCACAACGAGTTTATGGAGCGTGGTGGTCTTGACGGACTCCCTCACGATGTCGCTATCGGCATATCGGCATATTTGCGCTGAGGCATCCTTGAAGAGTTGCTTCACCTGCTCGTCGGTGGTGCTGGACTTGCAATATTTCAATTCGATGATGTACGAGTCTACCATGTCCTTATAGATGTCACATAACGGACAAAGGAAGATGTCGGCATAACCACCATCATTATCCAACTCTGAGATAGGACGGTAGAAGCGATTCTGGGATGTCATTGCCAGGGTAAAGCCATGCACGAATGCCTCTCCCTTCTGCTTGTCTCGCTGAGAAGAATAACGCTTCAAACTGTCTGCGATAAAGTCAAAGTATGCTTTGTAGTCGCCATGATAAGCCAATCGACTCTCCAATTTGCCTTTTCCGTAGGTGTCGTATGTCAAGTCGTTTTCCTCGTATGTGTTTAGTAGATAAGTATACATTTGGTCTCGCACCACTTCATTAGGAATGATAAACTTAGTGTCACCATCACTGGTTCCGTCTATCGTTAACATACCGAAATAGAAAAGCAGGCTTACAAAATTATCTGGGTCATTGATGCGCTCAGCAGGGAAGTGCTCCACCAACTTGCCTGTTACATATCCCTTGGTTACCAACTGCTGGATGATGCTGGCATCATGGGCAAACTCCTTGTCATGACGGATGAGCATGCGTATCTTGTCATAGTCGATACGGATGTTACTTTCTATCATGGAATCAGGAATGTCATAATCATTGTGGATGTAGTTGTCCAAGAAATTGAGCACCATCACAGAATTATACATTGTGGTCTTGCCATATCTTTTGATAGAAAAGCAATAATTGTCATACCAAGGTTTCATCTCTTTAATGAGTTCATCTACAGTATGATTGAAAGGCAGCACGCTGGAATAATACTCCAACATCTCACGCACTTCCTCTTCCGTGAATCCTGTCATCTCATTAAACTGAGGATGTAATGAATAGTTGGTTCCGATGTTGAAACCACTTGTCAGGTCATCCATCGTAACAGGACTGACACCCGTCACGAAGATACGCCCCAAGCTTGTGACTGATGCACCCTTGATGGTATCAAAGAACTTACGCAGATACCCCTCACCATGTGTTTGCTGACGATAGTTGCCTTCATGCGCTTGGTTGGCAAGTATCTGATTGGTGAAATGATCATATTCATCAATGAAGAGGTAAATCTTCTGATTGGTCTTTTGGCATTGTCCGTCAAGATAGCTCAACTGTGAAACTGCATCTTTCTGTTGATTTAAGCCTTCCTTAGTACCTTCGGGCAATAGGTGAGAGTAAAGATCTACGAAAAGGTTGAAACGGATACTGCAATAATTGTCCATGCCCTGCTGATAATCGTCCAAACCGCCAACTATTTGGGCAAAGTTAAGATGAAGAACCAAATACTGGTTGCGCTCAGGCGTAGGGTTTTGTCCAATATACAGTTTGCCAAAAATGTCCTCGAAGGCATCTTTCTTATTGACATCATAGTAATTTTCGAGCATGGAGAGGGTAAGGGTCTTGCCAAAACGGCGAGGCCTAATGTAGAAGAAGTATTTGTTAGCCTCTTCTATATCCTCGATAAAAGGTGTTTTGTCAACATAGTAACAATCATCTTTTATCACATCCTCAAAGTTTTGCATACCATATGGTATGCGCTTGCGATAGATTCGCTTTCTTCTTTCTTTTACTACCATAGCTCTATGATTATTAATAAGATGCTGCAAAGTTACTATTTTTATTTGACAAAGCCAACGATGAGAGGATTTTTTTCAACGTTTTGTTTTAACTTTTTCAGTTTCTCGGAGTCTAAGGAGTGTAAGCATGGCAGGCTATGCTACATTGACGGGTTCTAACATCTTCTTATCATCGTTTGACACCTCTCACGGCCTGGCTCTCTAACGGATTCTCCGGCCAGAAATGCTTAGGGTATCGGCGCTTCAGTTCCTTGCGGACTTCGAAATAAGTGCCTTGCCAAAAACTTGCGAGATCCTGAGTAAGCTGAACGGGCTTGAAGCCGGGAGATAACAACTCAAGCAGAAGAGGCTGTCTGCCAGCATCGACAGTGGGAGTTGATGTCATTCCGAAACACTCCTGAAGCCGAACACTCAGAACCGGGGCTTCGGCCCCCAGGCGATAATCGATGCGGATATTGCTGCCCGATGGCACACGGATGTGGGTGGGAGCAAGGCGGTCTATCTCCTGCTGAAGCTCATAAGGAAGGATGTTCCAAAGGATTTCGCACAGGTTGAGTTTCTTCAGCTCAGTAACAGAAGTCTTCATCTTACCACCTTCTTCGAGATAGAAAGGGAGCCACGCTCGAGCTGTTGTCAGGAGATGCTCTGTTGACAGGTCGGGAATCTCCAGTTCCGGATGCCATTCAGCTACTTGCGCCACGCGCTGTTGCAGACGATGAACCGATTCGTTCCAATCGAACATGCTGAGTCCGTCTTTTCTGGCAGCTTCGCAGATAATGTCTGAAACTGTCTCTCGGCTGGCATTCTGTATCGGCTTGCTGTCTATGACGAGTGCTCCTATCCGTGTTTCCTGTTGCATCTTTACTGCCAGCGCTTTGCTGTCCCATGAAATATTCTCGCAGGTTTGTGCCGGCAAGTTCTTCCAGTTGACGGGGGCTGAGAGAAATACCCTTCCTTTCCGTCCCTGCCCAGAATTGGATGATGAGGTTGAAGCGAGGTTGAGCGATGCGATGGCAAGCCATTCGTCTGCTGCCATGCTGTCGCACGGGTCGATGAAAATCGTGTTGCCATTCGACATCTTGAAGTTGCCCGCATGGTCGGTGGCATGAGCGATGCGCTCAGGATAGGCTAGGGCGATAAGATGGCCCACTTCCTCAGCATCAATTGGCTCGTTGTCTTCTCTGATGTGCAGCATCTTCCTGTATTCCTGTGCAATATGAGCGATACGTGCCCAGCGCCCTAGATTTTTCTTGCAGCGTGCGGAACGGAGGATAGAAAGGCGGAGTGTCATGTCAGAATCCTCATTTTCACCCATCGGATCTTTCTCTTCCAGCAGAGCTGCAATGTCGCAGGCAAGGGCTTGGCTTGAAGGAGAATCGCTGCTGATCATCATCTTGGCAATGCGCGGATGACAAGGAAGTTGTGCCATTCTGCTGCCTTCTGCGGTGATGCTGCCACTGAGAGCGAGAGCATCATGATCAGGAGTGAGGGCGTTGAGCGACATAAGAAGTTGCTGTGCCAATACGAGGTTGCCCTTGGGAGGAAGGGTGAGCCAAGGCAGCAGTTCCGGTTTGTTTTCGCCGAAAGCTGCAATGTCGAGAACCATCGAAGAGAGATCTGCATCCAGTATTTCGGGCAGCCGTTGTTCTGGCATCAGATGTTCAGAGGTCTGTGTCCAAAGCCGGTAACATACGCCTGATGTGATTCTGCCCGCACGCCCCCTTCGCTGCGTAGCCATGTCCTGACTGATACGAACGGTTTCGAGATGGCTCAAGCCTGTACGGGCATCATAAACCAGTTTTCGGCAGAGTCCGGAATCCACAACGATTCTTACTCCTTCGATGGTGAGAGAAGTTTCGGCGATAGGAGTGGCCAATACGATTTTTCGTTCACCCGGTTTGGAAGGAGCGATGGCGAGCCGCTGCTTTTCTGGCGAGAGGTTACCGTAGAGTGGATAGATTTCCGTTGAAGATAAGGCAGAGCGAAGCAGTTCTTCGCATTTCATGATTTCTCCCTGTCCCGGCAGAAAGGCAAGAATGTCACCTTCCTGGTTTCTGAAAGCCTGACAGATAGTGGCTGCCATTTCCTGCGCTACCTGATATCTGTCGATGTCGTGGTCTGCATAAATGGTTTCTATCGGAAACATTCTGCCTTCACTCTCGATAAGCGGAGCATGAAGTGTCTGGCAGATACTGGAAGCATCGATTGTTGCAGACATGATAATGAGCTTCAGGTCGGGGCGGATGATTTCCTGTGTTTGCCGGGCCAGCGCTAACGCCAGATCGGAATTGATGCTGCGCTCATGAAACTCATCAAAGATGAGGCACGAAACGCCTTCGAGTGTAGCATCATTGACCAGCATTCGGGTGAGAATGCCCTCGGTAAGGACTTCGATTCGTGTATCATCCGAAACCTTGCTTTCGAATCTTACCCGATAGCCGATGGTTTTTCCCACGGGTTCTCCCAGAATCTGTGCCATCCGTTCGGCAATCTGGCGAGCAGCCAGGCGGCGCGGTTCGAGCATCAGAATCTTACCCTGACTTTTAAGATGATCATGGCTGAAACCTTCCAATGCCTGATCACTCATGCCCCGCAGAATGGTGAGCGGGAGGAGGGTAGATTTACCGGCTCCAGGAGGAGCTGTAATAACAAGGTTAGCCGACTCCATCAATGCTTCATTGACAGAGTCGGCTATCTGGTAAGCTGGCAGATGACCAGCCTGCTGTTCTATTCTATCTAAGTTCATTTCTTCTTATTTCACAAACTTCAGAATCTTTTTTATTTCACAAATTTCAGAATCTCTTTACTCTTTCTGCCCTTTTTGGCAGGAATCGGCATGAAGCCTTCTGTGAGTCCTGTTTTATCTGTCATGGTCTGGAAAACGGAGGCGGCATAGGAAGAGAGTTTCTTCTCTGCCAGTTCTTGCTTGATAGCATCCTCATCATAATCATCAGCATAGAGGAGAGTGTGCAAATCGTCAAGATATTTTTGCGGAATATTCTGATGCGGCATGCGGCTTTTTATCTGCATAATCTGTGCGATGATAGCCTGTTTGGTCTGGGCAGCGATGGCTTCTGCCTTTTGCTGCTCGAAGACTGCCAGCGTCTCCTCATCCGTCTCCTGCCAGTTTTGCATCATGGCTTCAGTGTTGGTAAGATGACTGTAGCCTGCATAGCGAATCAGGGCGATGCGCTTGTTCCAACCTTTCTTTTCCAGATAGTTTTTCTCCATAGGGGTAGTAGCTACTATGAGGTTGGCTTTGGCGTACATGGCCTTCTGATACATAGACTGTTGCAGTGAACGCTTCAAGTAAGGGTTCTTGCAGTTTCTCTCAGAAATATCGCCTAGTGGACAAACGATGTAGGGAATGTCCATCTGCTTTGCTTTCTTGGCTATCTGGGCTCCCTGCCATGTCCATGCTCCTATAATCAACACAATGTCGGCATCAGCCAGGTTGTTGGTGATGTCGAGCTGTTTATTCAAGGCTTCGATGTATGGAAGATACATCTTCAGCAACTTCTTATGGTTGGAAATGAACAAATATACTTTCATCGTTCTGTCGGTTATTTTTAACTGTTATTATTCTGATAGACTGTTACTTCCTTTTTACCCTGTTTAGAGTTTATGAGAAGTGAAATCGTTTTTGTCAGCCCGCCAATAGCGCAATTTGGTAGCCAGATTTCTCCAGATAATTCCATATTCGAAGAATGGCAGTTTGAACATCGCTATTCCGTCATCAAAGTGTTTGATGGCCTTGTTGGCTATCAGCATTCTCACGATGAAGAGTAGGAGGAAACTGAAACCTGCGCATCCTGTAAGAATCCAATTCTTCATGAGGATAGAGTAGGCTGCAACGGCCAGTGTTGCTATCAGGCTGAGATGTGGCATGAGATGGTCAAAGAACATGAGGGTTCGCATGGAACCGGCTCTTTCCAAACTCTTGCGTGAAGCCTGCAGATAGAGGTGGGCATTGTGCCAGCTCTTGTTCGATGGTGTTTCGCGGATGAGCCATGCATCGCAATCCAGTTCTGTTGCAGTATCTCCGCAAAGTGCATACTTGTTGACGAGAAAATCGTATTCGCCTCGAACATATTCCAGGTTGCCCTGATAGCCCTGTTCCTTCATGAAGTCGCTCTTGCGGAACGCTACGTTTGGCATGTGACTGCGATAACCATAGGTCTGCTGGGCACGGCGCAAAACATAGTAAGCCTTGCGGATGCTGTCGAAACGGCGTACGCTCTTGGTTTCCTCATCAAGGGCTACATATCCCAATACCAGATGGTTAGGGTCCTGGCATTGACGGACCATGGTTTGCAGCCACTTGTCGTTGCTTGGGCGGCAATTAGGTTCTGTCAGAATAATCCATTCATGTTTGGCTGCCTTCACACCCAGTGTAATCTGCAATTTCTTGCGGCTCATGTAGCGTGAACTCTCAGGAATGTAAGTATAATACAGATGAGGGTTCTCGGCTGCTGTTCGCTTCAGAAAATCCTGTGTCTCGCCATCTGTACTCTGGCAGACTACGATTACCTGATAGTCGGCAGCGTACTGCTGACGCAGGAACATAGGGAGATTCCTCTCCAATTCAGCAAGATTATCGTGTGCGGTAATGAGTATACTGACAGGAGGTTGATTCTCTGCCGTTTCTGTCTTTTGAAAGCGCAACGAGCGCAGAAATGGATTTATCAGCGATCCGAGAACCGCCAATAAAACCACCACTGCGCCTGCTATTATAGTAGTTGTACTAATGATCATCATATTCTTTTTCTCGTAATATAGAAAGCTAGAGAAAGGAGAATCCTATAAACTCTTAACTTTTAAACTTTCAACGATATTAAAAGTCTTCTGTAATATACCCCTTTGGCAACTGGCGACAGTTATACTGGCTCGCCATAATCTCACCATAGGCTCCGGCTGAGCGGAGGGCGATGAGGTCGCCGCGATGGGCTTTGTTGATGTCGACAGCCTTGCCGAAGACATCGCTTGATTCGCAGATAGGACCTACTACGTCGTAAGTTTCTACAGGTTCATCGCTTGAGATGTTCTCAATCTTATGGTAAGCCTGATAGAGTGCTGGACGGATGAGGTCGGTCATTCCTGCATCCACAATGGCAAACTGCTTGGCTGTGCCCTGCTTGATGTAGAGTGTCTTGGTGATGAGAGAACCCATCTGACCCACTACAGCGCGGCCCAACTCGAAGTGAAGCTTCTGACCATCGCGCAACTTCAGTTTCTTTGCGTATGTATCGAAATAATCCTTAAAATCAGGGATTGGCTGTCGGTTTGGATGATTATAGTCAATGCCCAGTCCGCCTCCCACATTGATGTTCTTCACAACGATGTGATGCGCTTCAAGTTGGTTCTGAAGTTCGTTGATACGGTTGCAGAGTGCCTCGAAATCACCCATATCGAGAATCTGGCTTCCGATGTGGAAGTGCAGTCCGAGGAACTGGATGTTCTTCATCTTGGCAGCCTCTTCGATTACGGCTTCCATGTCGCGCATGGCAATTCCGAACTTGTTTTCTGCCAGACCTGTTGTGATGTTAGCGTGCGTATGGGCGCCGACATCCGGATTGATGCGGAAACAAACCTGCGCAATCTTATTCTGTTTTTCAGCCAGCTCGTTGATGATTTCCAACTCCGGAATGCTTTCTACATTGAAGCAGAAAATGTCTTTCTCCAATCCGAGGTTGATTTCCCAATCGCTTTTGCCTACACCAGCGTAAACAATCTTACTGGCAGGGAAACCGGCTTTGATGGCTGCCTGAATTTCTCCTCCGCTCACACAGTCGGCTCCTAAACCAGCCTGACAGATGATATTGAGCACCTTAGGGTTGGCATTTGCCTTTACGGCATAGTGCACTTCAAATCCCTCGTGCTTGCCAGCCTCTTCATTGATGGTTTTCAATGTCTGGCGCAACACATTGGTGTCGTAATAGTAGAACGGAGTCTGTATCTCCTGAAACTTATCTATCGGAAATGTACCTTTCATTTCACTTAATCTTAAATTAATACCTTATTATAGTTAAATCAGAATATCCAATTTATAGTAAATCAGAATATCCAACGAAGAGTGGATAGGAAGCATTACATACGAATTCTTCACTTTTCACTCTTCGTTTTCATTTGCATTACTTCTTCTCGAACAATACGTTGCTCAAGTTCTGCAATGCCTGCTTCTTATCTTTCTCTCTGATGAGGAATGAGATGTTGTAGTTAGAACCACCATAAGAAATCATGCGTACAGGAATGTTCTTCATCGCATCGGTAGCGATGGTCTCGAAGCCAACGTTGCTCCAGTCCAAATCACCTACAACGCAGATGATACACATATCTGAATCTACAGTTACTGTACCATATTTCTTCAGCTCGTTTACGATGTCGTTAAGATGAGAATCATTATCAATACTCATGCTGACACCCACCTCAGAAGTGGCAATCATATCAATTGGAGTCTGATAGCTCTCGAAGATTTCGAATACCTTGCGGAGGAAACCTGTAGCGAGCAACATGCGGCTACTCTTGATCTTGATGGCTGTGATGTTGTCCTTGGCAGCAACAGCCTTGATCTTGCCGCGTACGATGACATTGTCGATGATTGTACCGTCGGCCTTAGGATCCATGGTGTTCTTCAAGCGTACAGGGATGCCTGCATACTTGGCTGGCTGAACACAGGTAGGGTGGAGGATCTTGGCACCGAAGTAAGCCAACTCAGCAGCCTCCTCGAAGTTCAACTGGCGGACAGCCTCAGTGTGCTCTACGACACGAGGGTCGTTGTTGTGCATTCCGTCGATATCGGTCCAGATCTGAATCTCTTCAGCTGGGAGAGCTGCACCGATAAGAGATGCGGTGTAGTCGCTACCGCCACGCTGCAGATTGTCAACCTCGCCGTATGCGTTGCGGCAGATGAATCCCTGAGTGATGTAAATCTGATAGCCCTGGTTCTGCTCCATGATAGCAGCCAACTTCTCCTTGATGTACTGAGGGTCTGGTTCTGCGTTCTTGTCAGTTCGCATAAAGTCTAATGCGTTGAGCAATACCGCCTTTACACCCTGTTCCTTCAAGTAGTTTACAACCATGTTGGTGCTCATCATCT
>ERZ1035027.978-NODE-978-length-14348-cov-4.218429_pt1 | contig 14348 bp, 9 predicted proteins | sample MGYA00520604_ERZ1035027 | MGnify/ENA primary metagenome ERZ1035027 (study PRJEB33766, sample SAMN09781743) | gut metagenome | biome: gut microbiome | host: Homo sapiens | place: Madagascar | study: EMG produced TPA metagenomics assembly of the PRJNA485056 data set...
GCTGATTTACTGGGCGGTAGTTCGCGCTCGTAAACGGAAAACAAAGGCTTGGCAGGGAGTCGAGCGCGAACCACCGCTGGAAGAAGTCACTGATATAGGAAATTTAAGAGATAGTTTTTAATAACTATCTCTGCAAAAATTCGTGAAGACCTTCTTTATAGGAATTCATATATACCGTTTCGCCGGTGAGGCGGGATTCCTCCGCCGCATTGGCAATCAGGTGGCTTTCGATGGAGCGGGAGATCTCGGAATCGCCGGAAGGAATCTCCCCGTTGGGGGTGCCGGCAACTCTCGGCCGCTGGGATGTTTTTTTTGCCAGAGCCTGCACGAAGGCATCTACCAATCCGATGTCTCCGCCTCCGTGTCTGCCTCGGTACGGATGGAGCGCGATTTCCTCCGGTGGAGTGGGTACATCGGCGAAGGAGCCGAAGCGGGTGATGGTGAGGTGATTCTCCGCATCGTCGCCGCGGATGGAGCCGTGTTCACACATGATTTTGATTCGGCGATGCATGTGGTCGGAGAAAGCACTCATCTGGAACGCCGCGGTCACGCCGTTTTCGAACTGGATGGCGGTAGTCTGCTGGTCGCACACGTCGTTTCGTTGTCGCAGTGGAAAACGCAGCGGCCGTAGGGCCCCTCATCCAGGGCGCGGCGCATGCCTTCCTCCGTCATATCGTCAGTGACATCCACGGCACGCCATTTGCCAATCATGGGCAGGTAGGTGCGGTAGGCGTTGAAGCGGCAGCGCTCTCCCAGGGTGCAGTCCTTGCAGCGAAGAGCACTTCCTTCCGGCGCGTTTTCCGGGCGGAAGTAGGACAGGTTCCCGAAGGAGGAGACTTTGGCGGCGCGGCAGCCCACCAGCCAGGTGAGGATGTCCATGTCGTGGCAGGATTTCTGCAGGATGATGGGGCTGCTGGTGTCCGTGCGGTTCCACTTGCCCCGCACGAAGGAATGGGCCATGTGAAAGTTGCCCATGTACTCCGCGTATTCGATGGTCTGAATTCGGCCCAGTTTGCCGGAGTCGATGATGTCCTTGATTCGGGTGAAGAACTCCGTGTAGCGCAGCACGTGGCACACCATGACCAGAAGCCCCCGGGCATCGGCGGCTTCCTGAATTCGGAGGCATTCTTCGGAATCCGGTGAGATGGGTTTCTCCAAGAGCAGGTGGTAGCCTGCCTTCAGAAGGGGCATGGCGCAGCGGAAGTGATCCCGATCCATGGTGGCCACCACCGCCGCATCGGCGATGCGGCCCTGCGCCAGAAAATCTTCTAGACAGGAAAAAGCCTGTGGAATATCGTAATCTTCCACGGCGCGGTTTCGCCGAGACGCAATGGGTTCCACGACGGCGCTGATTTCAATTCCTTTTTCCCGGAGGTAGGCGGCGTAGATGCTGCCCCGCTGTCCGGCTCCGATGAGTGCAATTCGCATATGGGGTCTCCCTGTTTGTGAAAATATACACTACATTATAGAGGGTAGCGCGGATTTTTACAAATACAAAGAAACTATAGCGGGAAAAAGTTGTAGGACGGAAAGACTTTTTTTAATGCTCGGGGGATAGTATAATCAAAGAAGCTGAAATGAATCATAGGAGGAAATGATATGACGATGAACAGCAAGAAACTTATGCCGGTGTTCGAGAACGGCATGGCACAGCCGGTATTTCCTTTTACTGACGGAAAGACCGGAGACGCGTACGATGCGAAGACGTCCGATATCGTTCGGTTCTGCGTGTATGTGGAGGCGAATTTCGATACGAACGGAGATGGCAAGGGCGATCTGATTAAGGCGTTCGTCCAGGTTCCGAGAAGTGCGGCGGAGGGCAACTACAAAGCCGCTTCCGTGTTCGAGGCGCGTCCGTACTGCGCCGGCGTAAATGCCGACGGCTACGACCACATGAAAGAGGTGGAAGGAAACGCTTGTCCGGGACCGGATTCTATGAAAATCAACTATTCTCCGGAACCGGGAAATCCGAGCAAGTACATCAGCACGATGGAAGCGGCGGAGAAGGCCGACCCGGCGGATTGGCACTTCCCGGACCACGGAAACGGCGATGCAATGTGCTACGAGAATATCGATGCCTATAACTATTACCTGGTAAGAGGTTTTGCGGTGGTTCTCAGTGCCGGCGTGGGCACGCTGGGTTCCGACGGTTTTGAATATACCGGATCCGACTGCGAACGGGATTCCTTCCGCTGTATCGTGGAATGGCTCCACGGCGACCGAATTGCTTATGCGGACCGGAACCGGGAAGAAGCCATTCGGGCAGACTGGTCCAACGGAAAAGTGGCAATGACCGGAAGATCTTATGCGGGAACCATGCCGTTCGCCGTGGCAACTACCGGAGTTGCAGGTCTGGAGACCATCGTGCCGGTAGCGGGAATCAGTGACTGGTACAGCTTCCTGAATCAGCAAGGTGCGCAGCGGTACTGGCCGGCGGAAATGCTCATGAGCTTCCTGGCATATTTTTGCGCCAGCCGTTACAACGATCCGGCACTGACGGAAGAACAGCGTCAGGCGATTCTGGACTTCCACCAGTATTTTTCCTATGAACAGATGAAGACCGGATTCGATTACAGCGATTTCTGGAAGGAAGGAAATTACACCCTGAAGGCAGACGGTATCCGTTGCAGCGCACTTATCATTCACGGTCTGAACGACGAGAACGTGTCCACCAAGCAGTTCGAGATGATGCTCCATTCCTTCGAGGAAGCCGATCGGACGGTAAAAGTAATCCTTCACCAGGGCCCGCATATTACGCCGACCATGGCCAACAAGGGGTATGGAATTTCCATAAACGGCCGAAATTACGATGATATCGTCAACAAGTGGATTTCCCACTATTTGTACGATGTGGAGAACGATGCAGAGGATATGCCGGCGGTGCTGGTGCAGAACAACGTGGATCAGGATCAGTGGGATGAAGTGGATTCCTGGGAGACCGAATGCGATTACGAATTCTGCAGCAGCCTCACCGGAACAACGGTAATCGATACGGATTGGGAAAAAGCCGGAATCAATAAGGAGAACTTCGACGAAAGAATGAGCCTGCTGGATTCCAACATGAACCAACGCTACTTCAGCAACAAAGCCGCGGACGATCTGACCATTCAGGGCTCCGTCTGCGTAAAGTTCGATGCCGCGTTGAAGGACGGCGATGCATCCAAGAACTTTGAGCCGGAGAACATCAACGATGCGGATCGCCTGAGCTTTGAGCTGGGCAGCGCCTCCGGCAAGATGGATGATGTAAAACTGACGGTGCTGCTGTGCGACGTGGCGGACGAGGAGTTCCCGAGCATTCAGACTGTCGATCCGGAACGAAATGTGATTCCGGTAGTGGTTCGAAACAAGGGCGGAATTCACAACGGCGGAGATTTGCCGGACTTCGATCAGTCCGTTTTCGAAACCGTGAACCGGAAGTACTGCGTCATCACCCGGGCGTACATCGACCTGTGCAATCCGGAATCCGGTTATGCACCGGAGACTTCCGAGAACAGCATTCAGCTGGTTCCGGGAGAAAAGCACTCCTACAACGTATACCTGAATCCGGCCAGATACACCGTGGAAGCGGGACACCGACTGGCAGTGGTCATCGGAACCGAGGATCCGGTGAACTGCTTGATTCACAAAAAATATTCTGTCGAGATCGACAACGCTTCCGTAAAAGCAGATATTCCGATGGTATAAAGAGGCCGAAGCGCTTTTACGGCGGAAAACGGCATTTTTGGCGAGAAAAAGGTTTTCTGACGGAAAATTGGGTAAAAAAGTTCCCGTTGGGGACGATTGAACTATGCCGACCTTTTCATACCGAGAAAAGAATGTTACAATCTCTGTGAGATGTGGAGCTAGGTGTAGAGCATATCACGCATCTTCAATGGGGGAAGGCAAAGGGCCGCCGCACAACTGTGCGCCGGCCCGATTCTTGTTTTTTGGTTTTTTCAATTCCATGGAGAGTGCCTTTTCATATGAAGAAAGCTTTTCTGTCCGCCCTAATCCGGTCCGCCGGCGCCGCCTAGCCTCCGGCGACCCAGACGGACTTTCCTCCGGCCCGACGTGGTGCCTCCGTCCGGAGGCACCACGCTACCTGGTCCGATTGAGCCTCCGGCGGCTGGGGCGTGGTGCTTCACCGTCCGCAAAGCCTTATTTCTCCGTTCGGAAGCACCACGTCTATCGTCCGGGCCGAGCCTCCGGCGACCCGGACGTGGTGCTTCACTGCCCGCAAAGCCTTATGCCTTCGTCCGGAGGCACCATGTCTATCGTCCGGGCCGAGCCTCCGGCGACCCGGGCGTGGTGCTTCACCGTCCGCAAAGCCTTATGCCTTCGTCCGGAAACACCACGCCACCTAGTCCGATTGAGCCTCCGGCAACCCGGGCTTCCCTTTTCCCATAAGAAGAGAATGCGACGAATATATATAATATAACAAGATATTAAACTAACAGTTACTTGACATAAAAATGGGGGGGGGTAGCACAATATATCTTGTGTAATTATGTAATTCAAATTATCAGGGGGGAGAAATGAATTCGAAAAGAAAATACAAAAGAGGAATTTGTCGTACGCTGATTGTGGTGATGATGGTAGGTCTGATGGGCGGCGTGTATCCCATGATGCGGGAAAATCAAGCCTGTGCGTTCACCCGAACCATGAACGTAAACGATTGGCTGGAGCAGTGTCGGATGGTGGCCATCAAGGTTTCCAACGAAAAGGCTAAATACCACGGAGACCCGGGTTCACTGACGAAGAAATACGATAAGAATTTCAATAGAAAACATCTGACGAAGATTCACCGAAGAGTGCAGCTGAACTGTGCAGACTACGCATCCTGGTGTCTCCAACGGTACAAGGTACTTCCGGTGGGTCAGAAATTTTGGGTGCAGGGTCAGAGCATCGAAGGAAAGGACAAGAAGAAAGTTCGGAAGAACAAGAAATTCCAGCAGATTAAGATTGCCAAGAAAGGGGTCTATGCCTCCACTTTGGTGAAGCGAAAGGGAACCAAGAGTCTCAAGAAGGGCGACCTGGTTTCCGTAGTGAAGAAGAACGGAAAAGGGCATCACATCCAAATTTATGCCGGCAGAGAAGAAGGCACCGGCAAAATGCTCTGGTATATGGTGAACAACGGCAGCATTTGCGACAAAAACGGGTACCTAAAGCTGTCCCGCATGCTGCGAACTGTGAACGGTCAGTATAACGGAAATCCGCGCATCGCCATGATTCTCCGCATCAAGGGCCTGAACTATACGGAGAAATTTAAAGTGACCACATCTCACGGAGAACACGGAACCATTGCCGGGTCTCGCTGGGTAAAGTGGGGCAAGGATGCGGAGTTTGCCGTGACGCCGGAAAAGGGATATGAAATCGCCGGTGCGACGGTGAATGGCAAAGCCATCGAATTCGACCCTTCCGACGATTCGGTTACGGTAAAAAATGTTCGTAAAACCAGCCACGTCCGGGTGGAATTCCGGGAGGCGCCGCCGACAGAGGTATCGGATGAAACCGTGGAACAGACTCCGGAAGGAGGAAATTTAAATCCGGAGGAGAAGGAGTAAGAGATTAAAGGGGAGAATGAAGAAGAGGATACTCTATTACGATAATATTCGGTACTTTGCGGCAAAGTCCGGGCGAAAGAAGGGGTCCCTTGCAAAGTATACGCTGAATCGGTACATTCAGTTTGCTTTAATGGGAGTATTCATAAACACATTGTATTTAACCGTGCCTTCTGGTGCATGAAACTGTTTTTATTGGGGGGCGTAATCTGTTGTGCGAACAAGAAGTACGAAGTTTCGACGGCGATACGCTCAGCTGTGCATGCTGTTGTACGGGTACCAGGAAAGCCTGGATGGAACGCGGCTGGCAGTCGTGTATATCCTGTCGCTGGCGGTATGTGTTGTTGCCGGATATTTTGTGAATGAGCTTTTGAATAAGGGCAGTTCGAAGATTTCCGCAAAGGTGTTTCAAGTACTGAAAATGGAATAAGATGAGGAAGAGGTGAGTCTGTCAGGCTCACCTCTTTTCTGTGTGCGGCGGGTGCCGGCAGAGGTACCGGATTAAGAAAACTAAATGGAGATTAAACTACAAATCTATTGACAAATAAAATGGGGGGGGTGAGACAATGTACTGGATGTGTTGATACAGTACAGTTTTGAGGGGGAGATATGAATTCAAAGAGGAAATGCAGACGGTGGATTTGTCATGGGCTGATTGTGGTAATGATGGTGAGCATTATGGGACCGATCTTTTCTATGATGGCAGAAAATCAAACATATGCATATACTCGAACCATGAACGTAAACGACTGGTTGGAACAGTGCAGACTTATTGCGATTAAGATTTCGGACGAAAAGGCCCGCTATTCCAGCAGAGGTTGCCCAACGGCATATTTTGACAGGGATTTTTCTCGAAAGAGATATAAAGGTAAGACGCGTTTGCATTGTGCAGATTACGCTTCCTGGTGTCTTCAGTGATACAAGATAATTCCTGCAGGACAGAGATTCTGGGTTCGCGGTCAGAAAGTAAAAGGCGTCCGCAATAAGGGAGCAAAGTTCGTTACAAAGAATAAAAAAATACAAATAATTCGAATTTCTAAGAAGGGAACCTTGGCATCGACCCTCGTGAAAAGGAAAGGTACGAAGGGACTGAAGAAAGGCGACCTGGTTTCTGTGGTAAAGAAAGGTGGGAAGGGAGCCCATATTCAGATTTATGCCGGGAAAGAACCGAAGACCGGAAAAATGCTTTGGTATCAGGTGAACAACGGCAGCATTTGCGACAAAAACGGGTACCTGAAGCTGTCCCGCATGCTGCGAACTGTGAACGGTCAGTACAACGGAAACCCGCGCATCGCCATGATTCTCCGCATCAAGGGCCTGAACTATACGGAGAAATTTAAAGTGACCACATCTCACGGAGAACACGGAACCATTGCCGGGTCTCGCTGGGTAAAGTGGGGCAAGGATGCGGAGTTTGCCGTGACGCCGGAAAAGGGATATGAAATCGCCGGTGCGACGGTGAATGGCAAAGCCATCGAATTCGACCCTTCCGCCGATTCGGTTACGGTAAAAAATGTTCGTAAAACCAGCCGCGTCCGGGTGGAATTCCGGGAAGCGCTGCCGACAGAGGATCAAGCACAGGACGAGCATGCCAGTTAAGGCCACCTTGATGGGCCGGGAGTCCATCCATCTTTGAGGCGGTTTTTAATGATGTTTGGTAACATGCATTCTACCAAAGAGAAGCTTTATGGACTTTTAAATTTACATGTTCAACTTGATATTACAATTGGGGAAAATGGAATAAGATGAGAAAGAGGTGAGTCTGTGCGGCTCACCTCTTTTCTGTGTGCCCGGGTGCCGGCACGGTTTGCGTACGGCTACCCCCGCACTTCCATCCCGGCTTTCACGATGCGGAGCAGCCGCACCGCCGCGCGGAAGCAATTCTTCTCCGCATCGCGGATGGCCGAATCCAGGGATTCAATGCGGTCCACCAGGGGCATCATCCCGGAAATTCCGAAATCGTACAGCGCCTCGGCGCCGTCCTCGATGCTTCCCGCCAAGGCGAAGCAAGGTATTTGGTGGGTTTTGCAGTGCGCCGCCACGCCGGCCACCACTTTGCCGTAGGCCGACTGGAAATCCATGCGCCCCTCACCGGTGATGACCAGGTCCGCGGATTCCAGGCAGGCATCGAATTTCAGGAGTTCCAGCACCGTTTCGATGCCGGAGGAAATTTCACTGCGGGTAAAAGCAAGCAGTCCGGCGCCGAGACCCCCGGCCGCCCCGGAACCCGGCGCGTGGCGGATGGATTTTTTTGGGAGGGCGGACTCTACGCAGTCAATGTAGTGGGCCATGGCTTGATCCATCTCGGCCAGTCGCTTTGCCGGAATACCTTTCTGGGGTCCGTACACGTACACCGCGCCTTCCGGCCCCAGGAGAGGGTTCTTCACGTCGCTCATGACGGTGATGGGGATCCGGGAAACGGCGGGGTCCAGCCGGGAGATATCCACCGCCGCAATCCTCTGCATGGATGCGGGCACCGGATCCAGGGGCATGCCGTTTTCGTCTCGGAACACCGCGCCAAGGGCGGCGGCTATTCCCATCCCACCGTCGCTGGTAGCGCTTCCGCCCAGGCCCAGGTAGATATGTCGGCAGCCCTGAGAGATGGCATCCAGAATCATCTCGCCGGTGCCGAAGGTGTTGGAATGGAAGACATCCCGCTCCGCCTCGGGCACCAGGGTCAGGCCGGACGCGCCGGTCATATCCATGATGGCGATTTTTGTTTTTGGGAGGGGATGCTCCGGCGTTTCCCATGCAGAAGCGGTGGGTGCGGATGGAACGATGCCGTAGCGGGCGGTCACCGGAGTCCCTAAAGGACCGCGGACCTGCAGGGTGCGGATTTCACCGGGGAGGACGTTCATCAGCGCTTCCGCGGTGCCTTCTCCGCCGTCCGCCAGGGGAAGCTTCTGAATGGCAGCCTCCGGGAATACCTCCCGGGCGGCGTTTGCCGCGATGTCACAGACCTGAGATGCGGTGAGGGATCCCTTGAAGGAATCCGGCGCGATTACAATCTTCATAAAAAAATCCTTTCTTCATGCGGGAACCGGCGAGATGCCCGTTGTCAAGTGTTTTATTTTCTTAATGCCATAGTGAGTGGAAATCTTTCCGCCGATATATTACAATATAAATCAGAAATATTATAGCAAGTCCGAGGGGATTCTGCTATTGGGACAGGAGAGAGAGATGAAGAAACAGGCAGATATTTTGACGCAGCATGCGGAAATCGATGAAGCGCACGTGGATGCGCTGCTGCAGGAGGAGCTTCGCCGGAATCGGAAGAAGCTGGTGGTACTGGACGATGATCCGACGGGGGTGCAGACGGTGCACGACGTGTCGGTGTATACCCATTGGACGCCGGAGGATTTGGCGGCGGGTTTTCAAGAGGAAGAGAATCTGTTCTATGTGCTGACCAATTCCAGGGGTTTTACGGAGGCGGAAACGATAAAAGCACACCGGGAGATCGCGGAGGCCACCGACAAGGCGGCAAAGGCGGCCGGCAAAGAATATCTTTTCGTGAGCCGAAGCGACAGCACCTTGCGGGGACATTTTCCGCTGGAGACAGAGATTCTGCGGGAAGAATATGAGAAGAATACGAGACTTCCGGTAGACGGGGAGATTCTGTGCCCGTTTTTCAAGGAAGGGGGCCGGTTCACCCTGGACAATATCCACTATGTGAAATACGGCGAAGAGCTGGTGCCGGCCAACGAAACGGAGTTCGCCAAGGACCCCACCTTCGGATACGTGTCGGAGACCCTGCCGGAGTACGTGGAGGAGAAGACCGGCGGAAAGTTCCGAAAGGAAGCGGTGACCTGCATCTCCTTGAAAGATTTGCATGAAATGAATTTCGACCGGATTCAGCAGCAGCTGATGAACGTGAAGGATTTCAATAAAGTCGTGGTGAATGCGGTGGATTATCCGGACCTGAAGGTGTTCTGCGTGGCGCTGCTTCGGGCCATGGCCGCCGGCAAGAACTTTCTGTTCCGGACGGCGGCATCCCTGGTGCGGGTGCTGGGCGGCATTTCGGAACGGCCGCTTCTGACCCGGGAGGATATGGTACAGAAGGAAACCGCCAACGGCGGAATCATCGTGGTGGGTTCCCACACGGACAAAACCACCCGGCAGCTGAGCCGGCTCCGGGAGCGGGAGGACATCGTTTTTGTTGAATTGGATGCAACGCTGGTTCGGGACGAGGGAGCCTTTGAGCAGGAAGTGGCGCGCTGCCTGGCAGAGGAGGAGCGCTGCATCCGGAACGGGCAGACGGTGTGCTGCTACACCACCCGAGGCCTGATTACGGCGGATACCGGCGACCGGGAGGACGAGTTGCGCCTCTCCGTGCGGATTTCCGATGCGGTGCAGTCTTTGGTGGGACGGCTGTCGGTCACACCGGCCTTCGTCATCGCAAAAGGCGGCATTACTTCCAGCGATGTGGGTACCAAGGCGCTGGCGGTAAAAAAAGCCCGCGTCTTGGGACAGATTCAGCCGGGAATTCCGGTGTGGCAGACCGGAGCGGAAAGCCGTTTCCCGGGAACGCCGTACGTCATCTTCCCGGGAAATGTGGGTGAGGACGGAACTCTGAAAGCCGCGGCGGAAGTGCTTTTAGGGGGAAAATAAAAAGCAATATTTGTTAAATAACAACAAGGTCAAATAATGCGGTTGTGCAATTTAACAAAGTGAAGAAGAGTGCAAAAAAACCTTTAAAAATCAACGTTTTTGTGCTATATTAGAATACAATTTATGATTTAAAATACTGTTGCGAAGTGAGAAAGAAAGAGGTGTACAATGGCAATTGTTCTTCAGGAACCATCCAGAACATTTAGTGAATATCTTCTGATTCCGGGCTACTCCAGCGCGGAAGCAAGACCGGAAAATGTGTCGCTTAAGACTCCGATTACCAAGTTTAAGAAAGGTGAGGAGCCGGCGATTACCATGAATATTCCACTGGTATCTGCAGTAATGCAGGCGGTATCTGACGACCATATGGCCGTAGCTCTGGCAAAGGAAGGCGGCGTTGCGTTTATCTACGGATCCCAGTCCATCGAAAGCCAGGCAAACATGGTACGCAAGGTAAAGAGCTACAAGGCGGGCTTCGTAACCAGCGACTGCAACCTGAAGCCGGATCAGACCCTGAAGGATGTTCTGTACCTGAAGGAAAGAACCGGTCATTCCACCATCGCGATTACCGAGGACGGTACTGCCAACGGTAAGCTGATGGGCATTGTAACCAGCAAGGACTACAGAGTCAGCCGTCTGGATGCGGACACGAAGATTTCCGAGTTCATGACACCGATGGACAAGCTGGTATACGGAAAAGAAGGCATCACCCTGTCCGAGGCGAACGACATCATCTGGGACAACAAGGTGAACCAGCTGCCGATCGTAGACGATGAGATGCACCTCAAGAGTCTGGTATTCCGTAAGGACTACGATTCTCATAAATCCAACCCGCACGAATTGCTGGATGCCAACAAGAGCTACGTAGTTGGTGCCGGAATCAACACCAGAGACTTTAAGGAAAGAGTTCCTGCACTGGTAGAGGCCGGTGTAGACGTGATGACCATCGACTCTTCCGAAGGTTACTCCGAGTGGCAGGCAATCACCCTCAAGTGGATTCGCGACAATTACGGAGACACCGTTAAGGTGGGTGCCGGAAACGTTGTCGATAAAGAAGGTTTTGACTTCCTGGTAGAGCACGGTGCAGACTTCGTAAAGATCGGTATCGGCGGCGGCTCCATCTGCATCACCAGAGAGCAGAAGGGTATCGGCCGCGGCCAGGCTTCTGCTGTGCTGGAAGTTGCAAAAGCAAGAGACGAATACTATGAGAAGACCGGCATCTACGTTCCGATTTGCTCCGACGGCGGTATCGTTCACGATTACCACATGACCCTGGCTCTGGCAATGGGTGCGGACTTCATCATGTTGGGAAGATATTTTGCTCGTTTCGACGAGTCCCCATCCGCAAGAATCATGGTTAACGGAAACTACATGAAAGAGTACTGGGGCGAAGGTTCCGCAAGAGCCAGAAACTGGCAGAGATACGACCTGGGCGGCGATGCAAAGCTGAAGTTCGAGGAAGGCGTAGATTCCTACGTTCCGTATGCCGGCTCTCTGCACGACAACGTAAAGCTGTCCCTGGACAAGGTGAAATCCACCATGTGCAACTGCGGTGTGCTGAGCATTAAGCAGCTGCAGGCGGAAGCGAAGCTTACTCTGGTATCCGCAACCAGTATCGTTGAGGGCGGCGCTCACGACGTTGTCCTGAAGGACAACAGCGTTGCTACCGTAAGACGATAGTTGAAAAACGAGACGCAGAATGTATAATAACGGTGCATCAGCGTGTTGGCGCTGATGCACTTTTAAGATTAATCGCAAAAGAACAGTAAAATGAACGGGAAGAGGTATCAAAATGGCACAGAACAAAATTTTGATTCTGGACTTCGGCGGTCAGTACAACCAGCTGATTGCTCGGCGTGTTCGGGAATGCAATGTGTATTCGGAAGTCCGCGGCTTTGAGAGCACCACTCTGGAAGACATCAAAGCCTTCGATCCAAAGGGTATTATTTTTACCGGCGGACCACAGAGCGCATACGGCGAAGGTGCACCGAGCATCGATGCCGGCGTGTTCGAGCTGGGCGTTCCGATTATGGGAATCTGCTACGGTGCGCAGCTGATGGCATACATGCTGGGTGGCAAAATCGACTCCGCTCCGACCAGTGAATACGGTCGTGCGGACGTGGTAATCGACGATAAAGGCGGCATCCTGAAGAGTGCCGACGATGTGAATGTCTGCTGGATGAGCCATACGGACTACATCAGCTGGCCGCCGGAAGGTTTTGTGGTGACCGCGCACACGGATCACTGCCCGGTTGCGGGAATGGAAGACCGGAAGAGAGGGTTTTACGGCGTGCAGTTCCATCCGGAAGTAAACCACACCGCACACGGTGCAGAGTTCATCCGGGATTTCGTGCTGGACGTGTGCAAATGCAATCAGGATTGGAAGATGAATTTCTTCGCAGAAAAACAGATTGAAGAGCTGCGGGAGAAGATCGGCGACGGAAAGGTGCTGCTGGCACTGTCCGGCGGCGTGGACTCCAGCGTCGTTGCGGGACTTCTGTCCAAGGCAATCGGCAAACAGCTGACCTGCGTTTTCGTGGATCACGGTCTGCTCCGTAAGAACGAGGCGGAAGAGGTTGCTGCCGTGTTCGGACCGGAAGGACCGTTCGACCTTAATTTCATCTGCGTGGATGCGAAACAGCGTTACTACGATAAACTGGCCGGCGTAACCGAACCGGAGCAGAAGAGGAAGATTATCGGTGAGGAGTTCATCCGCGTATTCGAAGAGGAAGCGAAGAAAATCGGCAAGGTGGATTTCCTGGCACAGGGCACCATCTATCCGGACGTAATCGAGTCCGGTCTGGGCAAATCCGCTGTCATCAAGTCTCACCACAACGTGGGCGGACTGCCGGATTACGTGGACTTCAAGGAAATCGTGGAGCCGCTGCGCAGCCTGTTCAAGGACGAGGTTCGCCAGCTGGGCAGAGAAATCGGACTGCCGGATTACATTGTAGACCGTCAGCCGTTCCCGGGTCCGGGTCTGGGAATTCGAATCATCGGGGAGGTTAACGCAGAGAAGGTGAAGATCGTTCAGGATGCGGATGCCATTTACCGGGAAGAAATTGCCAACGCGGGACTGGCCGGAAGCATCAGCCAGTACTATGCGGCGCTGACCAACATGCGCTCCGTCGGCGTTATGGGTGACTTCCGTACTTATGATTACGCTGTGGCACTTCGTGCGGTTCAGACGTCCGACTTCATGACCGCAACCGCTGTGGAAATTCCGTGGAATGTCCTGCAGAAGGTGATGACTCGAATCGTAAACGAGGTGGATCACGTGAACCGGGTATTCTATGATTTGACCAGCAAACCACCGGGGACGATTGAGATGGAATAGCATTAATACAAAAAGGACTGTTGAATTTTCAACGGTCCTTTTCGTGTTTGTGGCATATTAAGATGTGCTAGTTTGTGCCTTTGGTAAATTCTACTATATTGAAATATCGCAATTGTCTCTAATGATAGGTCTTGTTTTTTCGGTGAGATAACGATATCCATCAGCTGAGTAGAAAATCATCAAGGCAGTACCTATCAGTATCCATTGCTATTTCTCCTTACTTAAGTTTATTACAGTGTTTTCGCCACAAATCTATAGTAGCTCCATCTGAAGAATCCCTCAAGTTCAGTTTTATGCGAGAATGCAATTCTTGTATTGTAGCTTCTTTCTGGAACGGTCTCAAAATGAAAGAACAGAACGTATGTTTGCAGAAGAGCGTTGAAAACGGAAGTACAATATAATATAATATAATAACAAGAAATAGAGGCTTGCGGGTAGGTGGAATATGCTAGAAAAAATTATAGAACTTACAAATGAATATATAGAAAGTATGCCGAAAAAAGAGCGTAAAAAATATGGACAATTTTTTACCAGCATGGAGACGGCTCGGTTCATGGCAGGACTCTATGATGTCGAAGAAAAAACAGGCAAAGTGAGTATACTTGACGCAGGAGCAGGTTCAGGTATATTATCTTGTGCTTTTATCGAACATTTGGAAATGATAGATTCTATTCAGGAAATTGAACTTACCTGCTATGAGAATGATGATAATGTATTACCATTGTTGAAACGCAATCTAGAGTATTATAAAGAAGAGACAAGAAAAAAGCTTACAGTTAATATCATTGAAGACAATTACATTCTGAGCCAGTATCTGGATTTTAATCATATGTTGGGAGGAAATGCGAAGCCTAAGAAATATG
>ERZ1035027.980-NODE-980-length-14331-cov-15.325231_pt1 | contig 14331 bp, 24 predicted proteins | sample MGYA00520604_ERZ1035027 | MGnify/ENA primary metagenome ERZ1035027 (study PRJEB33766, sample SAMN09781743) | gut metagenome | biome: gut microbiome | host: Homo sapiens | place: Madagascar | study: EMG produced TPA metagenomics assembly of the PRJNA485056 data...
ATTATATGTACAGTATAGGTATAAGTGTATGCATATCTGTATGTACTGTATATAGATATCTAGTAAGTAGGTATGTGTATAGTGTATCTAAGTATATACAGATACAGAGTGCAGGAGCCTGACAGATGACAGCGGACAGATGCTAGCAAATGAGAGATACACAGACAGGCGGCAGATGAGGACGGCACACAGTCAGGACAGGCAGCCAGGACGGACACAGACGAGAGCTGGACACGATGAGCACACACAGAAGGGTGTTAGAAAGGCACAGAAGGCGGCTAGAAGGCATTTGAAGGGGAAAGGCTAAGATATAGCCACATATACGCACGACAAAAAGAAATACATGGAAAGGAGGGCTACAGAATGCCAAGAGGAGGGAAACGAATGCCAAGCTATAGGGATATTGCAGAAACCATGGACGGAGACGAACTGGACGCTATCCTTGACGTATCTCTGCAGGGGCTAGCTAGAGCACGTGAAAAAGGTTCACAGCCCATGTATAGCAACTCTCCCGAAGGGCTAAAAAGTTTCAAGCACGACTCAGAAGAGTATCTGACATTTGTCCGTGACGTAAACAAAACCCCAACGGAAGGCGGAAAGCTGCGCCTAGTGCCTGATATAGAGTCTTGGGCGGCATTTTTGGGAGTTACGCGGCACATGATCACGGGCTATGAAAAGCGTGGCAGTGATTGGAAGTCTACTATAGACGCGGTAAAAGGCGTTATAACAGCTTGCAAGAAGCAGCTTGCATTTACTGGCAAAATGCCGCCAGTGCTTGCAATTTTTGATCTTACTAACAATAGCGACTATGTCAACGCGTCAGAGTTCCGGTTATCAGCCGAGGCAGCACCAGAAGCCAAGCAGATAACGGCGGAAGACTGGGAAAAAGTCATTGATGCAGAGCCGGAAGCCCCGAAACTATCGGATTTCAAATTGTCTGACGATTTAAATTAAGATTAGTCAAGGTTTCTTGATCCGTGTTAATCTTCAAAGTAACATAGAGTTCGTATAATGTTTGTTTTACGAACTTTCAACGGTCAATGGTGCGTATACTCAGACCAGGACAGTAAAACACTGTTGCTTTTGTATATACAAATACGCACAATTTAGGTTTTACCGCCATAGGATCAGGAGCCGCGACCAGCTGCACAGCTGCCAGATGATCACACGAAAAGGGGGTGTAGGGGTCTGAGAGCGTGCCCCCGGCATGGGGCTACTTAGTCCCCAAAATATTTTTTCAAAATAAAAAGCCCCTTTCAACTCGTAACTACACATATGGCAAAGATAGGGAATCGCGACCCAAAAGCTGTGAGCCTTGACAGTTTCTTTGCCATAATACCAAGGCATACCAGGAAGGTAGGTGTTTATATGAATAATATAGCAATCTTTAATAATCCAGAATTTGGAGATATCAGAACAGAGGTTATCAGCGGTGAGCCGTGGTTTTGCCTGAGCGATATATGCAAGGCATTGGAGCTTGAGCAGGTAAGCAGAGTAAAAACAAGACTTAATTTGAATGGGATTACTACTAGTAAGGTCATCGACCGCATGGGAAGAAAGCAGGAAGCAACCTTCATCAACGAAGCCAACCTCTACAAGACCATATTCCAGAGCCGTAAGGAAAGTGCAGAACGTTTTTCAGACTGGGTCACAAGCGAAGTTCTTCCTTCAATCCGCAGAACTGGTTCTTACAGCATTAACGAGCGTAAACCTGACTCCTACATGATCGAAGACCCAATTGAAAGAGCAAAGCGCTGGATTGAAGAACAAGAAGAAAAGCAGAAGCTCGTCGAAACTGTTCAGGAGCAAGCACCAAAGGCTGAGTATTTTGATTCTCTGGTAAACAGCAATCTTCTTACAAACTTCCGAGATACAGCTAAAGAATTAGGGTATAGCCAAACAGAATTTACCGGATGGTTAATTGCTAAGGGGTATGTTTACAAAGATTCCAAGGGTATTTTAAAGCCTTACGAGACATACCGTAAGCAAGGATTGTTCCAGATGAAAGATTTTAAAAATCCATATAACCACTTTACTGGGACTCGAACCTTCGTGACAGTGAAAGGTAAAAACACCTTTAGACTTTTGATGCAGGTTCCAGACTAATGAAAATATCAACCAAAGAAATAACCGATGAATGTCAGCACTGCGGTGACATACTGGTTTGCCAGTTGTGCCGTGAAGGACACGGAATCAATCGTAAACGAATAAACGTTACTAAAATGGTTACATGCCAGATAGAACACAAGAACAGGAGGTTATCTAATGAGAATCATATCACAGTGTAAAACCAAATCTGTTGAGTTTTATAACGTTGTTTTGCTGAGACGTGATGAAACTATCTTTGCAAGGACTGCAAACCAAGACATGGTACTTGCAGAGTATAAGAATCCAGCCAGAGCAGCCGAGGTATTTGAAGAATTAAATGTTTCTGCTTCTAACTTCTCGGCATATATCTACTACATGCCGGAGGAATAAGCAATGGAAACAAAATTAGTTTTAGTTAAATTTATTGACGGCACAAGCGAAACAATAGAAGCTTATTGTAATCCACAAGACGGATACTATGGCTATCTAACCAACGAAGAATTGTTTTACGTATCTTGCACTTCTAGCTTAAAAGCTTTCTTTCCTCGCGAGTTTGTTAAAGCAATATTCCCTTTGGATGAATAGGAGGAGTAATGGCAACAAAATTTGAGAATGCAACAACATGGTTACAAGGTGTTATTTCTGGATATCAAAAGCAGATCAACGATTTCTCAGCTGTGCCTAATCCAGATGCAAATAAAATAAAAGCATGTAAAGAGCGTCAAGAGCTTTGTCAGTACATTTTGGACTTTATGGTTAAGGCTAAGCAGCAGAATAATGCAATGGCTGCTAAGTCAGGTCCTCAAAATACCGCTGCAAAGCCACAGAATGCCCCACAATCAATTTCAGCTCATTCAGCAGCAAATACTATAGGTAAAGAACAGCTAGAGCAATTAGAGCTTGTTTTGGGGCTTGATGCTACAATCAGCTTTTGTAGAGCTGCTTTAATCCTGGAGCTGCCAGAACTCGGATCAAAAGAGACGCTCATTGGGACACTTAAAGATTTTGTTACAAAGCGAAGCTAGGAGGTTATGTGGAATGATAAAAATTCTGAGAACTGGCACAAGAAAGGAAGCTGAATGTCCAAGTTGCGGTGCACTTTTGAGCTACGATATTTCTGACATTGAGAAATCGTCGCACTCAATTGTAGAAACATCATCTGCATTTTGGCTAAGCAGTAAAAGCACAACTTACATCATCTGTCCACAATGTAAGAACAAGATTATTTTGTCAGAAACTCGATAAGAAAGGAGCATCTATGAACGATATAGACAAACGCATTTCTGCACTAATCAAGCTTAGCAAGTCTTTTGGAATTGATGCCAAGACTATTCCATCACGTTTTGATTTTGACTACATAGTTGTTACTTTCGAGAAAAAAACATACGATGGTACTCCGTGGCGCCTTAACTATGCTTTTGAGCTTTGGCTGTTGAAAGACCTTGATGCTTGCCGACTTCAAGAATATTTCAAATATGTATTTTTCGATAAAATTTTAGAATCTTTTATCGAATACGAAAAAGAAGTGTTCAACATAGAGGAGTTTTTATGATTAGATTAGAGCATATTGTATTGCCGAGTCCCGAACAAATAGAATTTGCTATTGAAGGTCTTCGAAATTCCTTCAATTCATGGTTTAAAAGTGATAGCCATTGGGGCTGCCTTCACCTCGGTGAAGAACGTGATTGTGATACCTGTGATAGCATCCAACCAGATAAATGCACATGGACTCCACAATTTATAGTCGGCAAAGAAGATATGGCACTTATGCGACGTTTATCTTCATATGGCTCCGATCATCGCAAATTTATGCGTATGCTTCCGGTATGCATCAGAATTACAGCACCACTTTATTGGTGGAAAGAAGCAGACACGTACTCTGTAGGTACTTCGAAGAATAGCTGTAGCACCATGCATCGAATTGATGCCAAAGAATTTACACTAGATGATTTCTCGGCAGAGCATCTTATTGACTTTGAAAGCGCTGAATCTGATTTCCCGATATTTCACGGGGCAGAGCATTCACCAATCGGCCTGTTGAATCAGACAATCCGTATGCTTAATTTTTACAGGCAAAAATATCTTGCTACCAAGGAAAAGAAGTATTGGTGGCAACTAATTCAACTGTTGCCTGATTCTTATAACCAGACCAGGAATGCAACGCTTAACTATGAAGTCCTTGCAAACATCTATAAAGCACGCCGTAATCATAAACTGGACGAATGGCAAGATTTTTGCGACTGGATTGAAACATTGCCGTATAGTGATCTTATCACTGGAAAGGAAACGAAATGACATTTGACGAGTATCAGTGCGGTGTAATGAGAACCGCATCAGACGTAACAAAAGCAACAAAGGAAAACATGCTTATGAATGGTATCCTCGGTACTGCAGGTGAAGCAGGTGAGCTTGTTGATCTTCTCAAAAAGCAGATCTTTCAGGGGCATCCATTTGATAGAGAGCATCTTATCAAAGAATGTGGCGATGTGCTGTATTATCTGGCACTTACTGCTGAGGCGCTTGATACCTCTCTTGAGGATATTGCAATCAAAAACAACAAGAAGCTTTGGGAGCGCTATCCTGACGGCTTCAAAGCTGAAAATTCGCTCCATAGAAAGGAAGGTGATATTTAATGTTTGTTCTTATTCTCCGCGTTCTAGCATCTCTTTTCAACATCTTTATGCTGACTAGCATTATAGGATGGCTGAATGAGAAAAGATCCAGAGAAAGACTTGCCAGTGCTGTAGTACTTTCTACGTTCTTTATCATGAATCTTGTCTTGACAGCCAGTGGCATGTGAGGATAAGATCACGCTGGGGTTATCGCCAAATGGTAAGGCACAGGATTTTGATTCCTGCACTGTTGGTTCGATTCCAACTAGCCCTGTTGTGCCATTAGCTCAGCTGGAAGAGCACTTGACTTTTAATCAAGGCGTCGTGGGTTCAAGTCCCATATGGCACATACGGACCTTTAGCTCAATAGGTTAGGGCAGCTGCCTCATAAGCAGCCGGGTCTGGGTTCGAGTCCCAGAGGGTCCATATGCAGTTTGCAAACGATGTGGTTTTTTTTCTTCTCTTGTGAAATCCCTTTCTCTTTTCCCACAAAGTAGCAACTGCAACTCCCCGTGAGAATCAACCTGCGGACAAGTCAGCCGCAACCGTATAGGCGGTCTTTGGGTAGATGCGCAGAATTGGTATTGCAGCAGGCTGTAAATCTGTCGTCTTCGGACATGTAGGTTCGAGTCCTACTCTACCCACTTTTGCCGCGATACCACAATGGTACTGGGCCGATCTTGAAAATCGGTGATCTGTAACAGGACTGAGGGTTCGAATCCTTCTCGCGGCGCACCAGTTGTCTAGGGTAGCTCCCGAAAAGCAGAGCCTATGACTGCCTGACAACTGATTTGTAATCATAGGGATACATTATCGCATAGGAGGTAAAACAGATGTCAGAAAAGGCAAAAAAAGAAATAGTAATATCGGAGGGCAGAGATTTTAAAGGAATCTGGATTCCAGAACGTCTTTATTTATCACCAGATTTAAGTCCTAGGGAGAAATTCTTGTTAATTGAGATATACAGCCTTACTCAAAAAGACAAAGGCTGTTTTGCTTCTAATAAACATTTTGCCAACTTCATTGGCTTAAAAGAAAATAGTATTCAAAAGATGCTTTTAAAATTTGAGCAACTAGGATTGATTGAAAGAATCTTTGAATACAAAGAAAACACCAAAGAAATCGACAAACGAATCATTATACTCACCCAGAAATTCTTTGATTCTTTTGTCAATGAAAAATCTATTTCTTCTAACATGGAAAAAAATCCATGTGGGGGTATGGAGAAAAATCAACAGGGTGGGGTTGAAAAAAGTCCACAGATAAGTAATACAATAGATATTAAGTATAACAGTAGTTTAAGTGATACAGATAAAGAACATGCTCTATTATCAACTAAAGTTGACAATAGAGATAAATACATGGTTTCGCGCACTAAAAGTGCTCAAAACTCAGGGGCAAGCCCCAAAAAGAAAGAGTCTACTGTTGATCCAGATGACTTTATCAAGTCTAAGGAGCCAGTTCTTAAAGATGAGCTTCACAGACTGTATTCAAACAATCCTAGAAACATCTTTACCACAGAGCAACAGGAAAACGACTGGGTTGATAAGGAATATAACAGCCTGACTGCTATTATTTTTGAGTTTAACCACCAATATAAAGCATCTACAGGCTTTGACGCCAAGAATCTATCAGACGAGAGCCTTAAACGAGTTGCAAGAAGCTATATCAAGTCACCAGAATCTTTAAAAGATGACTATGATGACCTTCAAAGCAACAAGGTTTTGATTGAAGAGTATCTAAAAACTGATTATGGCAGCAAACATGGAGTGATTGTAAAAAGCTTATCGCACTACATGTCTGGCAGCATTCGAGAAATGCTGTTCTATAAACACTTGTTCTAACTTGCCAATGCACATTTGCTAGCTATATACACGTACATTATGCTAGCTATATATGTACGTTGATACAAGTATACACGTACACTAGGAGGTGCAAATGCAGAATATAGAAATCAACTTTGGAGTTCGTCCATGCATCGTAACTCAAAATGACGAAGAAAAGAAAGCGTTATTCCATATGTGGGAGAATTTTGCAAAGCCTGTTGCAGCAGATTTATATATTGGCGGTTGCCCAGAGGGACAAATGAGCATGATATTTGGACTTGTAGAGTATGAGGACGGCACGATGGGTGAGGTAAATCCTAGCCAGATTCGATTCGTTGACAATAAGATCAAAGGCTATGCCTTTGAGGAGGGCTGATTCATGGTGAAATATAGACCGCACAGAGGGGTATTGTGTGATGGAATGGCAGAAATGAGAACCTTTGATTCTGTCGAAGATATGTTCCACTACATTGTCGAAGACTGGAAAGCATATGGAAATCCATTTGATATTGGAGATTTGACCATAACGTGTGATGAAGGAAAAGACGAGCGCATTAACTGGAAGGAAGGCAGATATGTCTGCACCAGGCGAATGCGAGAAAAGATTTTTGACACGCCACAGTGTATCGGAATGTGTTCGATTGAATTGTAGAACGGAGATAATAACATGATGATTGCAAATAAAGTAAATGTAATGGGACAGGAATACCAAATTGTAAAAGCAAGCCGTGACCAGTATAAGCAATGCGACATCGCGGACGGATGGTGCGACGCTTACGGCAAGAAGATTTACTATGTAGACCCTAATACAGATCCAGAACATGATTCAGTGGCGACATCGTCAGAAGAACTTGTAAAACATATTTTACAGCACGAAATTGTCCATGCGTTTCTCACTGAATCGGGACTTGCAATTAGCTCATTAGTTATTTCTGGTGCATGGGCGATGAATGAGGAAATGGTTGACTGGATCGCATGGAACGGAGAAAAACTGCATAAGGCATGGAAGGAGGCAGGACTAGTTGATTAAAGATGATTTACAAACAAAAGTTGTGGAGCAAGCCGCCCTTATAGCGGCGGCACTCAAAAAAGGTAAAGACGTTGAGGTACGGCGAACTGCAGCCGGAATCAGTGTTGCCGAAGTTAGCAAGAAGGTTGTGTACCGATGATTGCTGACTACATGAATCAACCAATGGAGGATATGGACAATGAAATTGAAAAGACTAATTGTAGCCCTTGCAACCGCAGCAATGTTTTCTAGTGTAGCCATTGGCTGTACAGAAGCCGATCAGGTAAGCTCTAATATCTCTAAGCAGGCGGACAACTTCAACGTGACTAGGAAGCTTACTGTTCTGAACGCAAGAACCGATACAGTCCTTTTGGAGCTGACTGGAACATTTGCATTAAAGAGCAATACATCAAATGAGCTTGAGGTAATCATCGAGACTGCCGAAGGCAAATATCAGAAAGATTACGTGTACTTAAATGAGTACACCATGTACGTGGTCGAAGATATCTCCGGTTCAGAGGTAGATAAGTACCATTACGAGATCAACTTCTTGCCTGAATGGGGATTCAAGGCAACTCATCATGAGTAAACTTTACGTTTACATAGTAAACACATGTAGTACATTTGACTTTAAAGGACCATAACAAGATCTTGGAAATGAATTTTGCTGCGCTAAAGCTTAAAAAACCTAGAAATCTGTCGTCAAACACTTAGGAAAGGAGAAAAAAGCCTTTATGACATACGAAAAAGCCTTAAAAGCCTCAGAAAATGGTCTAAATGTAATGATATGGACAGGAGAGGAGTATCTGCGCCTAGAAGAAGCAAAAGAATTTCTGAATTGTTCTTCTCATGTAATTCGAAGCAGTGAAGAATACAAAGGATACAAAAAGTTTTGCGAAGCCATTCAAAGCGATAAATGGAGTACTTATACAGAAATAGATCTTAGATGGGAACTTAGAAATTATCGAAAGCGTTTTGAACACCTGAGTCGCATACAAGATGATTTTTTAAAAGAACTACTCGGCAGCAATTATACAGCCCGGTATTCCAGTGAGCAAATGATCGTTGCCGATGCATTCAACACTCTTTATAGCCTAAAACGCAACAAAAAAATATTTATGCTTACAACTATTGTATTTTTAGCGACAACAATTATAGCCTTAATAGTTTAAAGGAGGAGTACGCATGAGATTTCCAGAAGCATTTAAATTGATGAAACAGGGTGCGCTGATAAAGCTTCCGTCATGGGCAGGCTATTGGTACTGGTCCAAAGAAAAGCAGACCATCATCATCCACACAAAAGATGGTGAGGAGTTTGATATTAGAAAAACAGCTAATCCAGATTATACTTTTTCAAACATTGCATCCGATGATTGGATTGTTTGGCATTTGAACCGTGAGAGCCTTAACGGCAGAGCTAAGATGGCTATGATTTCGCAGCCAATTTGTGGGAAAACCATTGAAGAAATTAAAGCCACAAGAGAAAAAGCCGTTCAAGCTTTAAAAGAAATGGGGTATGAACCTATAGATGTTCCTTTTTTAGAAGAATGGTACAACTCCAAGGCTTCTCTTAAACAAAGCAGCGTAGTCACCGTTCCCGAATATTTTGTTGCTGAACTTTTTATTCGCATAACCCGTTCTAACGCAATTTACTTTTGTAAAGGATGGAAAAACGCGGTTGGTTGTTGGCTCGATCATAATGCTGCTTCGGCATATGGCTTAAAAATCATCTATGAAGAGTGATACATTGAAATTATGCCCTCTTGACTTAAATCAGGCAAATGCTTATGTTAAAAAAAATCATAGGCATCACGATCCTGTTTATCGAGACAAATATCGAGTAGGATGTACATGCAACGGTCAACTTGTTGGCATTGTGCAAGTTGGAAGACCAGTATCTCGCTTTCTTGATGATTGTGAGACATTGGAAATTGTTCGCCTTTGCACAACTGGTCAGAAAAATGTCTGCTCGTTTCTTTACTCAGCGGCTTCAAGAGTCGCAAAAAACTTAGGATATAAAAAGGTAATCACATACATTTTAGATTCTGAAGATGGGACATCTTTAAAGGCGTCCGGCTTTAAAAAAGAATGTGACACTCGTGGACATAGTTGGAGTTGCCCAAGTAGACCAAGGAACACAACTGCACCAAAATGCAATAAGCAAAGATGGAGCAAAACTCTATAGGTTGATTAAGTGCAAAACAAGGAGGATAAATATGGTTAGAGTAGGATCAGCAAGAATTGATGAGAATGGAAAAGTGATAGGTGGACAGGCAGGAGATCAGACAGGGCAGGAAGTAGCTGTAGAAGCATGGTATCGCCATGATAAGGGGTGGGTAGTTATCCGTGCTAAAGATGCAGCAGTGCGTGAGCGCATTGCACAGTGCATGGAAGCAGCGTGCGCAAATAATAATATCGGTTACGATCAGTCTACATCTTGGGATTTGTACGACAAGGCTAAGCAGTACGGATGGGATTGCAGCAAGGTTAACACCCCAGTGGAGACAGACTGTAGCAGCCTTGTACGTGTATGCGTGGCATGTGCTTTGCAGCGCGACATTCCGTGGTTTTCTACTGCCAACGAAGTTGAGGTTTTGGATGCTACAGATGAATTTGAAATCATCCGTGAGCCAAAATGTACAGAGTCCTCAGCATATCAGATGCGTGGAGATATTCTGTGTACAACTGTACAGGGACATACTGTAGTAGTACTGGACGATGGCTCTAAAGTGGAGTGCGAGATTATCTCAACTGGTAACACTACACTCTGCGGTACTGGCATAGGTACAGCAGTTGCAAAGACTGCAATGCATATTAGAGACGGAGCAAAAGGCTCTGCAAACTCTCTTGCTATCATCCAAAAGGGAACGGCAGTAGAAGTACTTGAAGTAACCGCTGATTTTTGGTACAAAATCGTGTGGCCAGGGGCATCATGTGGCTACGCATATACTAAGGGCGGTGAAGTGTACTACAACTATACAGCTATCAAGTCCACAGCTATCAGCGTGGGCGATGCGGTATACTTTTCTGGTGGTGTGCAGTATATCTCCGCATGGGCTACGACACCAGTAGCAGCCAAAGCAGGACACGCAAAAGTTACGCAGCTTTGTGCAACTGGCAAGCATAACTACCACATTGTAGGCGATGGAGTCTACGGTTGGGTAAACAAAGAAGACATAATAAGAAAATAATTAAAACGGCATAATCAAAATGGTGATTATGTAACAGCCAAAATGGAGGCTCTTCTTTAAGTGTTAGGAAAGGAGGAGCCTCTTTTTTGTTAGAGTTAAGACAGCATAAAGAACGTGTGGAGAACATACAGCGTCAGATCATCATGCAGCCTACATACAGTCAGCTCAACACCTTATGTGGCGGAGCAAGGCTGATTCTGCTTGATGCTAATGAGTTTATACCGAATCGTGACTTTAAGAATCTTGATGCGTACAGAGGGTATGGCGACCATGTAAATAGCTATGTCAGGTGGTACTGCAATCGCAACAGAAAAGTAGAGGGCGACGAGTGGGACAAACTGTATTGGCAGACTTATCTGAATGGTGCACGAGCAAGAATATTCAATGACTACTTACTTTTTTTGGAGCACAAGCGCGAACCTCGGAAGATGTTCTACAAACCCAAAATTAAACAGTTTGAGAAGTTCCAACTTATAGAATCTTATCAAGGTATGCTTGATGATAAGTACGACATTCTGTGTATATCCATGCCGCCCGGAACAGGCAAGACGACCCTACTCAAGTTCTTCCATTCAGCCGTAATTGGTTGGTTCCCAGACGATTACAGCCTGTTCTATTCGCACTCAGGCGATATTACGCGAATGTATTACGATGGCGTCTATCAAATGGTTGATGATTCACTTGAGTACGCTTGGCATGATATCTTCCCAGATCTAAAAATTACATCAACAAATGCATTGATGCAACAGTTCAATGTCGGAAAATATAAGCCATTTCCATCTTTGCAAACAACATCTGTAGGCGCAAAGAGTGCCGGAAAAGTTCGTGCAAGCAAATTTTTACTTACCGATGATATGATAGGTAGCCTAGAAGAAGCCTTGAACAAAAACTACCTCGACAAGATGTGGGGAGCTTATACTGTAGATGCATTGCAGCGAAAAACAGTTGATAGCAATAATAATCCCTGCAAAGAGATCATGCAAGCAACACGTTGGTCAACTCAAGATGTTATTGGAAGGCTGATAGATATATACGATGGAAACAACCGCGTAAGGGTTATTTCTATTCCTGCCACAGACCCGGAGACAGGCGACAGCAACTTTGACTATGCAATAGGTGGCTTTACAAAGGAGTTCTTTGCAAATCAAGCGCTGTTGATGGATGATGTGTCATACAACTGCCTTTACAAGCAACAGCCAGTCGAAAGAGAAGGATTGCTGTTTCCAGAAGAAAAAATCATGCGATACAAGGAACTTCCGACCTCAAAAATTGAACGTATCACTGCTCAAGCCGATACAAAATCAACAGGTACTGATTTCTTCGTTCTTCCAGTACTTATAAAGTACGAAGGAAAAGATTTGTATTACTGCGTAGACTGCGTGTGCAGCAGTTCTCCTGATTATGAAGCCCAGTATGAAAATTCCGCAAATCTCCTTGTTGACAACAAGGTTGAAGATTGCGAGTTTGAAAGCAATAATGGCGGAGACCGTGTTTCTCTGGAAGTCAATAAACGTGTTCTTAAAAAAGGCTGGATTTGCAACATATCCTTTCGAGCGACTGAAACAAACAAGGAAGCAAGAATATATCAGTGCTCAAACTGGATACTGCAGCACGTTGTCTTTAAAGACAAAAAACTTTATACACCAAAAGAACCATATGGTGTAATGATGTCTCTTTTGGCTCAGTATTCCACCAGCGGAAAAAAGCAACTTGATGATGTACCAGATACATTTGCAAACTTTGCATTGCGCATACAACGCAGAGAACCAAAACCAGCAAGAATCATTAACAGCATCTATTAAGATTGGAGACATGTATGGATACAAAACACTATCTTTCGCAAATTAGCGTACTTGATCTTAAAATATCAAACAAGATCTATGAAAAAACACAGTTAAAGAATATGCTTTGTTCAGTTCCGAGTTGTGTAAAAGATGTCAATGTGCAAACTGGACATGCCACAGACAAGACTGCATCTACGATTTGTAAGTTGGTAGATATGGAACGCGAAATTGATTCAATGATTGATTCTTTTGTGGACCTAAAAACTAAAATCATTGCTCAAATGGAGCAGCTTGAGTTCAAGCATTATAATATACTGTTTAAACGTTACGTTGCACAGCAACAATGGTGCGAAATAGTAGATGAGTTACATTTTACACAACGACATGTTTTCAAACTACACAAAGAAGCATTAAACGAATTTGAGAAAAAGTTTGGGAGTGAATATCTGAACCAATAAAAAATAGCAGGGGGAGCAAATTTCCCCCTGCTATTGATGTTTCAGCAACTTTGATTTTCCTGAAATTCCTTTAAATCGCTTTTTAACTTATCCATAATTTTGTCTGTATAGTTGTTATCCTGACGCTCTGTAAAGTTCTGGAATACTTGAGTGCCTCTAGCAACTGCCTGTGATGATTGTTTTGCTTTCGATGATACATCTCCTTGTATAAGCTTTCGCAAATACAAAAATCGGCTACGAATCGGCTTTTGTTCATTCCTGCGCTTAATTTCAGCAGCTTTCTGTGCTATATACTGGTAGTAAGCCTTTTCCAGATCTTCCTTTTGGCAACTTGGCAGCTTATGAACTGGTACTGTTACGAGTAGCGTCTGTATCTCTTCTAGCTGTGCCTGTGATAGTTTCCATTCATCCAATGCACTTTCCCAGAGCGGACGATCTAGTGTATCTTCCTTCGGCACTGGCGCTTCTGGAACTTGCACTTCCAATATAGGTAATGTTTCGACTTCAAATCTTATACCAACTACCGTTCGCCCTTTCTTAATGGGTTCATATGTGTACCGACATTCAGTTTTTTCATCCATTTCTTTCTGAACACGTTTCAATATCTTTTGATTGAAAAACTTGTATTCTTTATACAGTTCCTCTTTATCACAATCAAGTATTTGCCTTAATTCATCAAGCTGCACTTCCCAATTTTTTCGAAAACGGTTTTGCTCAAGATACGTAAACATGATATACGTATAACGGCTTGTGAGTAATGTTATGCAGCGCAGCTTATACCGAAGATATCCGAGGTTTTCAATATTAAAAAAATACTTCATTGCTTTTTGAGAACACTCTAGCTTTACTTGCCACAGACCGTAATCATCTTGTTCTGCCGTTGCTTCTTCAAATAACGTCACCAATCTAAAACCTTGTTTTTCACTATCATCTTGCACTTCTATTACATTTCCCATAAGATGCTTTAATCTTGCCTTGAGGTCTTGATTGTTGATTTTTTTTACTCCTAGAATCTTTTCAAGTTCGCCTTTCTCAAAAACAACTGTTCTCCTGTCTGGCTTGTGACTATCTATGCGCGATAGGTATGTATCGAGTATTTTAAATTCTGCAAGCGATAGCTCAGAACGCCACAAGGAAAACAGCGGTAAACTTTTTTGAACAGTAAGTTTGTCTCCATTTCCTAAACTGGTTATTGGCCCAATCTTTTTTCTAGCCATGTGTAAAACCTCTCTTTCTCTACTTTTATGTTTATTATAGCACCATAAGTTACCATTGTAAATATAAAATTGTTACCTTTTTGCATTTTATGGAATTTCTTGGTTACTCATGCGGAATTTCTTGGTTACTCATGCGGAATTTCTTG
>ERZ1035027.992-NODE-992-length-14142-cov-225.670405_pt1 | contig 14142 bp, 28 predicted proteins | sample MGYA00520604_ERZ1035027 | MGnify/ENA primary metagenome ERZ1035027 (study PRJEB33766, sample SAMN09781743) | gut metagenome | biome: gut microbiome | host: Homo sapiens | place: Madagascar | study: EMG produced TPA metagenomics assembly of the PRJNA485056 data...
CGACGGAGGAGCTGATCGCGTCCGCGCGGGAGCGCATCAACGCGCTGGAAGAGACGGCCAGCGCCGCCGCCAAAGATGCCGACGCCAGCAAGACCGCAGCGGCACAGTCGGAGGCTAACGCCGAGGCGTACAAAGAGGCCGCTGCCACGTCGGCGAACAGCGCCGCCGCCGCCGCCTCCGCCTCTGCCGGTTTCGCTGCCGCAGCCGCCCGGAGCGAGAGCGCCTCGGCGGGAAGTGCCACGAAAGCAGCCGGTTCGGCCAGCGCGGCGGAAGAGTCCAAAACGGCGGCGGCGACGTCGGAGGCCAACGCGGCCAAGCATGAGGAAGCCGCCAAAAAGGCGGCTGACGAGGCCGGGGCCAAGGCGGGCACCGATAAGACCCTGAGCATTGAGAACGCACCGGCGGATGCAAAGGCCACCGGTGACGCGCTGACCAAAAAAGCGGACAAGAATGTCATCCTTGACGAGGACGGCAACGTGATCTTCTACAGCAAAGCCGCTGTGGATGAGCTGCTGGCGGGGAAGCTCGATTTGACGGGCGGGGCGATGAGTGGAAACTTGCACATAGCAGTATCTGATGCGGAGATAATTATGCTGTCTAGCGACGATGGAAGTATATCCGCAGAGTGCCAATACAGGCGAACTGATACTGGAGCATCTTTAGGGTGTGGTGTCGATGCCAGCGGAAAAAACATGGGACTGTATGATGGCACACATAAAAGATGGCTTGTCCACACCGACGCATCGACAGGAAAAATTTACATCGGCGGAACTCTTTGTACTGGGTTCGTCACAGCCTCTGGCTCCAATTATGTTCGGTTTTCGGATGGGACGCAGATTTGCTGGGGAAACGGAACGATGCCCGTCAAAACCAGTAATGCCGGAGTCAGTTTTTTGCAATACTCCGGGATTTTAACCGTGAACTTCCCCGTAGCATTTTCTTCTAATCCGGCTGGATTTATAAATGGCGGAGACCATGCGGCATACTGGAACGCAAATTCACCGTGGACAACAAAGACGAGTATCCGAGTATCTATTGCGTCAAACGGAACGAGTGATGGTATGCAGTATAGCTATATTGCCATCGGCCGCTGGAAGTAAGGAGGAAGACACATGGAAATCACTTTAGGTTTCACCATCGCAAAGCCTGTGGCGACACAGGAAGAATGCACCGCTTACGCTGCGATGGCTGAGGCGGTGAATGCTCACAACGCCGCCTGTGCGGTGGGCGACACGCTGTGGGGCATTGAGGATAAGGCCAACTGCTACGAGGTGGCAGAGGGCGGCACGGTGCCAGAGCCGGAACCGGCAAGCACCCTGCCCACCATCGAGGAGCGGATAGCAGCATTGGAAGCCGGTCTCATCGAACTGGCCGCACAGGAGGTATGACATGGTACAATTTTACGTGACGCAGATCAAACTCCACCAGTTTGACGGCACCTTCACCATTGACGACGTTCCGACCCGCTGGCGGGCCCGCGTACAGGCCGAGCTGGACAAGGAGGCGCAGGGAAATGGCTGATAAGACCATCCTAGACGTCTCCCGTTGGCAGGGCCGCATCGACTGGGACGCGGTGAAGCGCAGCGGCAAAATCGACGGCGTGATGCTGCGGGCCATGGGCAACAGCGGGGCGGGCAAAGTTAGCAAGCCCTACCTCGACCTCTATTTCGCCCGCAACTACGCCGAGTGTGCCCGGCTGGGCATCCCGGTGGGCGTGTACGGCTATTTCAAGGCCGTCACCCGCGCCGAAGCCGACAGGGAGCTGACGTTCTTCCGCTCCGCGCTGGGCGGCAGGAACTTCCAGCTCCCCATCGCCGTGGACATTGAGGACGCTTGCCAGACCGCCATCGGCAAGAGCAAGCTCACCGACCTTGTGGCCTACTGCCTGAGCGTCGTGGAGAGCTGGGGCGTTTACGCTATGCTCTACACCGGCCTGTACTTCGGGCAGACCAACCTCTATATGGGCGGCGCGGCGCTGAAGCCTTACGACGTTTGGCTTGCCGCCTACCGCAAGGACAAGCCCGCCCCCGGCTGGCCCTTTGGCATGTGGCAGTACACCAGCGAGGGCACCATCCCCGGTGTGAGCAAGGGCGTTGACCTGAGCCATGCGTACAAGGACTACGCGGACATCATCCAGAAGAAGAGCCTGACCCGTCTCCGGGAGGTATAAGCCCATGCAGCAGATTCTCTCGTACATCTCTGCGCACTGGACGGAATGGGCCATCGGGCTGCTGGGCCTTGGATGGGGCTACCTTGTCAAAAAGGTGACCGAGTACAAGACCATCAAAGACGGCCTACTGGCCATCATGCACGACCGCCTGTACCAGTCCTGTACCTTTTACATCAAGCAAGGTAGCATTGACATTGGCGGCCTGAAAAACATCGAATATCTTTACAAAAGCTATCACGCACTGGGCGGCAACGGAACCGGCACAGATCTGTATAACCGGGTCAAAGCCCTGCCCCTCTGTGACTGAAAGGAGTAACAAATCATGGAAACCATCCTTAACACTATTCTTACCCCGCTGCCCGCATGGCTGGCGCTGGTGCTCGTTGTTGTAGGCACTGTGTCGCTTGTGCTGGGGCTTATCCGTCTGGGCTACGGCGCAGCGGTCAAGGGCACTGTGCTCGACCTCATTGCAAGGGCGGAGCACGAGATTCAGGGCACCAAGCGCGGCGCAGAGCGCAAGGCGTGGTGCGTCAAGATGCTGCGCACCTATCTGGACCATAGCCGGTGGGGCAAGCTGATCAGCTGGGCTATTACCGAAGAGACCATGAGCAAGGCCGTTCAATTTTTCTTTGACCGGGCACGGTCGGCGCTTGGAAAGGAGTAAATCAATGAGTAGGCTCGATTCAAGAAAAGTAACTGGCGTCCAGCAGGACAGGATGAAGTTTGTCCTTGACAGTGCAAAGCAGCTTGAAAAATGCATCAATGATGTTTGCCATGATGGACGTGAAAAGTCTCTTGCCATGACAAAGCTAGAGGAATGCGTGATGTGGGCAAACAAATCAATTTCGTTTGAAAACGGCTAAAGGAGGATATCATGGCAAGCACTACATACGACCATTTTGCCAACCCCGGCAAAATGTACGCCGCACAAGAGCAATTTCGTCACGCCACGAAAATGGTCTGTGGACGTTTTCGTGACCTCACGAAAACATACCATCTCGGTGCCGTTACCGTAATGGTGCGCAACGCCGGACAGCTCCCGCAGCCTTTCTGGCTCTGTGCTGCCTGTGGCGGCGGCTCGCGTAGTGCTGCCCGCTGCGCTGCAAAAGCTTAACCGACAGCAGATGACCGCAGCCATCAAAAGCGCACCGCTTGGGAGGGTAGACCGTAAGATAGCCTTACTGCGGTACGTTGAGCGGCTCCCGCTGCCGGACATTGCAGCACAGACACATTACAGCCGGAGAGCCGTGTGCTACCGGCTGGACAAAATAAAACGTCTTTTCTGACGATGCGACAATCCCCCGGTGTCCACAGTGGACATCGGGGGATTGTTTGTTATACGGCTTTTTTCAGCGCCTGTGCATTTTTTGCATGGGCGCTTTTTTGTTTCTTTCGTTGCGCACTCCCTGCGCACTCGCATCCGGCCAAACTGCTACACTTAGGCCACAAAAGCAAGGGAGGATTGCAATATGGGCATGTATGACGGTTGGTCACAGCCGAATCAGTACAACCGCCAGCCGTACAACGGATACGGCCAGATGCAGCAGCCGCAGGTGGCGCAAAACCCGTTTTTGATGGTTCCGACCATCGCGGATGTAGACAAGGTGGTTGCTCAAGCAGGAGAGACCCGATGGATCATGGTGCAAAACGATGCGGTCATCGCGGTCAAAACGGCCAGTGCGGTGGGCTACGCGACCACGGAGTACTACCGGCTGTCAAAGTTCGACCCGGCAGCTATGCAGACACCGGCACCGGGCTGCAACTATGTGACCGAGCAGCAGATGGAAGAGCGGATCAACGCCGCGATCTCTCAAGCGATGAGTCAGTTACAGCCCACCTCTGCCGCAAAATCTACCCGGACTAAGGAGGCATAACGATGAGCAACCCGTTGATGCAGTTTATGGGCGGCGGTGCGCCGTCCGGCTTTCCCGGCCCTCTGGGCAACATGGCGCAGATTTTGCAGCAGTTCCAGCAGTTCCGGGCCTCTTTTAAGGGCGACCCGAAGCAACAGGTGGAGATACTGCGGAAGTCCGGTCAGATGTCGGATGCTCAGTATCAGCAACTGGAGGCAATGGCCAAGCAGATCATGCCTTTCCTCAAGTAGTCGGAGAGTTGTGCGCACAACTTAAAATATATTCACAATTCGCAAGAAAGGAAATCAACATGGACAATATGAGTCTTAGCGACATCGCCGCCGTGACCCGTGGCAACGATAACGACGGCTGGGGACAAGGCGGCGCGTGGTGGATCATCATCCTCTTCCTGTTCGTCTTTATGGGCGGCGGTGGCCTGTGGGGCAACCGTCAGGGCGAGTTCGGCCAGTACGCCACCGCTGCAAGCCAGCAGGAGATCCTCTTCGGTCAGCAGTTCGGCCAGATCAACGACCGCCTGACCAACATCGGCAACGGTATCTGTAATCTCGGCTATGAGATGCAGGGCAACATCGGCCAGCTCGGCAAGGAGGTTGCTCTGGCACAGGCTGGCACCAACACCACCATCCTTCAGACTGGAAACAGCATCCAAAGCCAGCTCGCACAGTGCTGCTGCGACAACCGTCTGGCAACGGCCAATCTGTCCGCTCAGATGGACAAGCAGACCTGCGCGATCAACTCCAACATCGACGCAAAGTTTGCTGAGCTCCAGAAGAACCAGCTTGAGCAGACCATCGCGGCACAGGCCCAGCGCATCAACCAGTTGGAACTCCAGAGCCAGATGACCAACGTTGTGCGGTATCCTAACGGGTACACCTACAACGCAGGGCCGTCGCCCTTCTGTGGCTGCAATGGCTGTGGCAACATTTAACATCTGACGCCCTATCGGCGAGGACACGCGGGGCGGCAAAAGCTGCCCCGCTTATTTTTTAAGGAGGATATGACTATGTCTAGGTCTGCTATCTATACCGCAAACACTACGCCCACCGCTGTCGCAGTCGGCGATATTATCCCGGTTGGCACCACGGTGCGCCGGTACGGCCAAAATATCCGGCAGGATGGCAACACGATCACCGTCACCGGCCCCGGCTACTATCTGGTCAACGTATCTGCAACCGTCGCCCCCACTGCCGCCGGTACCGTCACGCTGACCGGCCAAAAGGACGGCGTGGCCGTTTCCGGCGCAACGGCTGCTGCGACAACTGCCGCCGCTGCTGCCTCGGTCAACCTGTCGCTGGCTTATATCGTGCGCAATACCTGCTGCAACAGCTCCATCCTGTCCTTTGCGCTGGGCGGCGCTGAATCTACGGTCTCCAATCTGGCCGTGACCGTCACCAAGCTGTGAGGGGGTAACTGCCATGTGTTACGATGATCTGCGTGCACGCATGTGCAAGGAACTCCATGATATCGAGGAGCGGGGGAAATTCTGCCGCTGTGATCTTACGGACGCCCTCGACCTGATTAACGGCATCAATGGGCTTGATGCTATGTCGGCCCCCACTGAAGAGCACCACAAGGCAGACAAGCACGAAGCCGCCCACGTTGAGCACGTCGCTCATCCGGCGCACCTCACCTTAGAGGACGCGAAGCGCTGGACGTCCAAAATGCAAAACGCCGACGGCACCACCGGCTCCCACTGGACGCCGGATCAGACCAGCGCTGTGATGTCTCAGCGCGGGCTGTCCTACGACAAGGCCGACTTTTACGCGGCCATGAACATGATGTACTCCGATTACTGCATGGTCGCTAAGTCCTACGGCATCGACACCGCGAACTTTTACGCAGACCTCGCCGCCGCCTTTCTGACGGACAAGGACGCCGTGCCCGGCAAGATCGTGGAGTATTGGGAGGCTATCGCGGGCGGCTGAAGTGAGTGACCATATTTTGACCATTCGATGCACCGCAATATAATGCAGTATCTGTTAGTATCTGTTAGTATCTGCACATCACAAAACAAAAGAAAACCCGCATGAACACTTGATTTTCAAGCATTCATGCGGGTTTTCGTCATGGTGCGAAGGAGGGGATTTGAACCCCATTTATTTTTCGTAAATAAATATTATTTTTTGGTTTGACCATAATTTGACCACGTTATTTCTGGTTGTCGATGTACTCGTTGAGCATATCGGTGTATTTGGCATCCTCTTCTTCGCGGAGCTGCTGATAGATGCGGCGGGTGGTCATGATGTCCGCGTGGCCCATAAGCTTCTGCGCCACTTTGTCTGGGACGCCCGCGTAAAACAGATTAGAGGCATACAGATGCCGGAACTGATGCGCGGTGACAAGTGCCTTCCATTTGTAGTAGGTTCTGATTTTTCCGGGCTGGCCTTTGATTTTCGAGTGTTTTTCCTGCTGGACGCTGAGGCCGAGCGGGCGGCAGTACATTGCCCAGCGCCATTCATATTGCGATTGACTGAGCGGCTCCTTTTCGCCGGACATAACAAAATCATCCGGTTCGTGCTGAGCGGCTTCTTTTTCCAGCAAAGGACGGAATCGATTCAGGATTGGGACGGAGCGGTAGGCCTTTGCGGTTTTGAGTTCCTCTTGATAGGGGTGGTTTTTGTCCCATGGCATTGCTTTTGTCGGCGTGATCCTACCCGCGACAAGGTCGATGTCTTTCCACTGCAAGCCGTTCGCCTCGCCGATGCGAAGCCCGGTATACTCGAAGAGCGCGGCCCAGAAGCCGCACCCCTCTGGATTCGCCTCGATCAGATGACGTTGCTCTTTTGTCGGCTCTTTTCGCTCTGTCACGGGCATTTTTTTTGGGATTTTTGCATCTCGCACAGGGTTTCCATTTCCATGCAGGTAGTTACACCAATATGCAAAGACGCAGCTAATGACAGACCGGGCATTCTCAGCGGTCTTTTTTGCTTTACCCTCTGCGGCGAGGATGTCAAGATACTCTTTGACCCGCTGGGCGTCGATATCCTCCATGAGCGTGTCGCCGAAAAACTCGCTTGTCGGCTTGATGTGCTTCCGGTACGAGGATATCGTACCGCGCCGGATAGGGGAGTTTGGTGCGGTGATATAGTCCTCGTACGCTTTTGCGGCTTCGCGGTAGGTGATGGGGCTGACTTTTCCCTTCTTGGGGTGTAGCTCATCCCACTGGCGGAGATATTCGGAGTACCGGTTTTCAGCTTCCAACCGAGTTTTTCCGTAAAAAGATTTGAAATTGCCGTTCGGCATTTTGCGCCGGACTTGTACGCGCCCATCCGGGCGCATCCCTTTACTTTTTCTCGGCATCTCTATTCACATCCCTCACTGAATACGCATCATCGCCCCGGCGGGCTGCTTCGACGCCGCAGTCATGAGCTTGATACATGATCGGCATAATGGGTTGTATGCCGTTTGGGTCTGGATCTCGGTTATTTGCATGATCCAGCTCATAGTTCGTTCCAATAGTAGAGCATACGGCCACACGGTTTGCAAGCGTGGTGTGCAGGTTGGCAAGCACCTCGGTCAGGACGCCCAGCGGGTCAGACCCATGATCCCCATAGTAGAGGTATAACCAGCCATCCACCTCATAATCGGACATATCATCCACCACTGCGTGCAGTATCTGCCGCTTTTCCGCGGTGGTGATGTCGCCCTCCAGATACTCCAACAGGCCCGGATGGATACAGGCGTCTGTGTACCGCTTTGCCGGGACGCCGCACGAAACGCACCAATTGATAATGTCGGCCAGCGTGACAGGGGATGTCCCTTGCTCTCTGCCCGCAATGGTCGGGCGGCTTACGCCCATCCGCTTGGCAAGCCTTTCTTGACTGATTCCTGCCTTTGCCCGCGCCATTTCCAGAGCTTTGGCAACTCGTTCGTCATATTCGTTCATAATTTCCACCCCTCTTTCGACAATTTCTCCTTTACAAAATTTTACGAAAATCTGTATTGGATATTTTACAGCAGCCTATGCTATAACAAAGTTGTCAAAAATAACCAGCATAGGAGGTAAAAAAATAATGGTTGCTGATTTTACTTGCCCCGACGATATGGAGATCATCGACGGGATGCCCGCATCAAAACCAAAAGACCCGGCACACGTCCGGGCCCCATGGGAGGAATAACCATGCCGACCGATACCATGATACTGGGATACGCCCGTAACCGCACCCTGAAGCTCATCTATGTACTCGCTACTTATGGAGCCGACGCCGAGGTCTACGACGAGATGCTGCGTCTCGCACAGCAAGCCCGCGACGACCTCGATGCCGGACGTGATCCGGCGGATCGGCTGGCCGATATCAACGGCCAGATCGTCGAACTCTGACCCGCACCCCGTCGTCACCCGGCGGCGGGGGTTTCATGTGTCCACTGTGGACACATTTTATCAATGGCACTTTTTGCAGGGGGTATAACCCTCTGCTTCTGCTTGCGCAAGATCGACCTCTTTCGGGTCCTTCATGCCGCTGCAAGAAGAATTGCTGTGATATTTCTTGCCGCCGTTGGTGGGAATCCAGACCTTTTCACTGGTGGTCGGTGCGGCAGGGGCGGCGGCAGTCTGGGCGGAGCTGGATGCGGCAGCAAGCGCTTTCTGCCCGGCGGCGCTCAGATCGGCGAACTCATTGAGCTTGTCGCCGATCTTGACGGCACCCGACTGGATGTCGAGGATCGGCATACCGTTCCCGGCCAGCTTGCCGGAGTAGGTGCCGTATAACGTCATCTGCTGGGCCGGAGCTGCTGCTTGGATAGCGGCAACGGTGGTTTTGCCGATTTGGATGTAATACACACCATCGGCAGTGTCAAAGCCGTACAGATTGCCCTCTTTGGTCGTCGTGACGGCGGTATAGTTGGGCTTGCCGGTGATGGTGAGCTTCTGCCCGGCGGGCTGCTCATTGGCCTGAGCATAAGCGACGGTCTGATAAGTCTTAACGTCGGTCGCAGCCATTGCGACCGGGCAGGACATGACGGTAAGAGCCAGCGCCAGAGCGGCGGCGGCAACGCGGATTTTTTGGATTTTCATAGCAATTCTCCTTTATCTTTTCTTTTTACCGCTGGTTTTCGTCCAACGGAGGCCAGTGCCGGGGATGGAAAACGTTACGCGATCCTGTCCCTTCGCGGTTTTGGTAAAACGCAAGCCGGGGATCCCCCAGCTAAAACCGACGCCGGACTTGCTGACGTTTACGCGTCCATGCTTGCCCAGACGGAGCGATTTGCGAAAACTGAACCCCATTGAAATCCCTTCTTTCACAAATATGCACAAAACGGCAAGGGCTGATTTGCCATTTTCTACAAGGTTACGTTGAAGCCCTTGCTTTTTCTCAAATACAGTTGTAATATAAAACCAAGAAATACAACAAAAAGGAGTGTTGCAGATGACGGTTGAAGAATTCTTAGCTTATTTTCAAGATCACCCGGAACTAATCCAAGAGGCCCTGAAGCTTATGAGGGAAATCCAAACTAAAAAAGATTCAGCCGTTGCCTGAATTTTTCTCTTTGGATTTCATCAGCGTCAAAATCGCGCTTCTTTCTTCAGGCGTCATCTTTTTGGCCAATTCTACAAACTCTTTCATATCCTCATCGAGCTCGCCATCCCCGGCGGGCTCTTTTTTTATGCCCATCAACTCCTCGACGGTGATACCGAAATAGTCGGCCAATTTTTTAAGGGTATCGTTTCTTGGGACAGCTCCGTTTTTCCATCCTGTGACCGACTTCGAAGTTTTTCCTATTTGCTTCGCAACGTCGGTTTTTGATTTTCCAATTTTTTTGCAGTACATTACATAGTTTTCATAAAACAAAATATCACCTCCTTTTTTGTGCACATCTCCAAAACTCTTCAAAACTCTCTTTTTTCTCTTTACTTGGGAGTTTTAGAGAGTTATAATAATACCGTACTCAAGAGCGAGACCCCATCTCAGACCGCTTGAGTGCTCATGGGTTTCTCCTAGAAAGCTGCTTTGCACACATACTGGATTACCCTACCGCGCGGGCGGGCTTCAGCCATGAGCCCGAACCGGCAAAAGGCGCTATCGTACAGCGCCTTTTGCAGCCTTTCCCATTTTGACCGTGGGAAAGGAAACAGCGTTGCCAAGCCGAAACAGGCATAATTAGATTTCCGCAAGTCTATTATAGCCCGTTTCCACTTGCTTGGCAATGTTTTATTGGCCAAAAGATGAACATTCATTCACAAGCGAGGTGGAAAATTTGATGCAGACGACGATCACCCCCGAATGGAAGGGCGAAGTTAGAAAGAGAATGACCATCCTCGGCATGACATATGAGAAGCTTGCCGAGGAGACCGGCTACAGCGACAGCACGATCCGCAAGTATATGTGCGGATCGTATACCAGCGACAAGCCCCGCGAGCGCATCGAGCGGGCTTTGGGGATGGGGTGAGCGGATGACAAGGAGCGCAATTTTTGCTTGTATGATGTGCTTTCTGGCGGGCGGCTGCCTGTGCGCGTTGCTGTTTATCGCCGCAACGAGGCCGCGCCGGGACGTGTTTGCCGGGTGGGCCGCCTATCTGCTCATCGTTTTCATGCTGGCTTATAAAATCGGAGGTGCGTTGATCTTATGACCTGTTACATATTTGCAGACCTGATGGTCATGTTTGGCCGGGACGCTTACCACGCCCAGATGACCGAAACGCTGCTGCTGGTGTTCCTGCTGACCCCGCTGGTGATCGGCGGGCCGTATCTGCTGGCCCAGTGGGACAAGTTCAAGCGGGCAGACAACGCCCGGCGGCGTGCCGCTTTCCGGCGGCGCATGGAAAGGACGGCGCGGTGATGAACATGCCGGAGGGAAGATATCAGAATCTGACGCATTTTACCCGCAAATGCGAGACATGCGGGAAGGTGATGAAGCATGTCGGCCCCACTCGCCGTTTTTGTGCCGATTGTACCAGAAAGCGCAATAGAGTCCAACAGGGCGAATACAGAGCGCGGAAAGCGGCCATGGCCGTTGATAAGGGCGACGAGATCGTAGAAATTCCAAACCCCAGACCGCACCCGAATAAACCCACTCAAGACAACAACATCGGCGCGGTATGTGCCCGCGCCATCGCGGCTGGCCGCACCTACGGCCAGCAAGTCGAATTTGAGCGCAGACAGAAGGAGTTGAAAGACCGTGGCGAAATCTAACCGTAACGACGCGTGGCACGACAGTTATAAAGCCATTTTTGAAAAAACCGGCTGCATCCGGCTGACGCTGGAACAGGTCAGCGTGTGCATGGGGATCCCGGCCCGGTATGTGCGCAAGCGCTACCCGTACGGCTGGGCGAATATGTCGGGCGATAAGGGCAAGGGCCGTGGGAACACCATCCGGCTGGATACCCTTCTCGATCAGGAATTTGGGACGTACTGATCCCACCACCACTGGCGGCAGGTGAGTAAACAAGAGCCGCTGCCAGAGCGCGAGAGCGCGAAACCGAAAAAAGAAAGGATGGTTTGGATGCCCACAAAAAATAGTCCCCGGCGGCGTGCGCCGTCTACGGGTGCTTCTGGCGGCGTTTCGGTGAAGCCGGTATGTTTTCCGGTCGAAGTGCCGAAGCCCGCGCAGACGGCCCCGGAGGGCTGCCACGTTATCACTCTGGCGGTGGATAAGGACGCAACCCGCGTGATGTTGCTCCCGGATGACGCCGCTGTCCGCAAGCTGCTGGATGACGCCTACGGCCCGGCGGGCTGGTGCATGCGCCGGTATTATGCCGGGAGTCAGCTCTGGTGTCAGGTCGGCGTTTACTCGCCCGATACCGGCGAGTACGTCTACAAGGACGCCGCCGCTATGTCCATTCCGGCCAATAACCCGGCCAAGATGCAGGAGATCACGAGCTTTCTGGCCGCTGCGGCGCTCTGGGGTGCCGGGTCGGATGTGCTGGATGTCGGCAAGATGCTGCTCAAGGCCGCACAGGTGCCCATTGTGGAGAACGCAGACAAAAAGCGCTGGATGCTCGGCACTGCGCTGCGGGTGGATCGCTTCGCGCGGGACGACACCGGCAGGATCACCATGGTGCAGTTCGCCACCACGGAGGGTAAAAAGATTTTATGGCCCGAAGCGACGTGATCGGCAAGCTCCCGGTCGTCTATGACCCCACAAAGCAAAAGATCGTTGTGGAAAACTCGGCGGAATTTGTTAAAACGCAGATACGCCAGAAATTAGACGACCTCGCCCACGGCTCCCCGCTGCGGCTGACCATTACCGTGGAGCGGCAGCGGAAAAAGCGCAGTCTGGAGCAGAACCGCATGATGTGGGCGCTGCTCACCATCATGGCCGACCACTACAACGCCGGAAAGGCGGGCGGCACGACCCCGGAAGCCTGTTATATTGAGATGCTGGAGGAATACGGCCTCGAATATGACTTTCTGGAGCTTCCGGTGGCCGCCGTTCCCATCCTGCGCAATGCTTACAGACTTGTGCATATTGTGGAGCTGCTGGATAACGACCGCTGCACTGTCAAGGCGTCGATGGGTTCAAGCAGCTTTACCAGTGCCCAGATGTCGGCCTTTATTGACGGCATTTTCGACCGTCTGGCCGAAATGGGCGTCAATGATCCGAATGTAACGCAATATTGGCAGGAATGGAAGGAGGTGCCGAGGAAATGAGCGCGTCTATCATGCAGACCCGGCGGGAGTGTTACGTCTGCCGGGAAAAGTACAATGTGGCCACGGTGGCCGGGCTGGAAGAACACCATGTGCTCAACGGCCCGCTTCGGCCCATGGCCGAGAAATACGGCCTGAAGGTCTGGCTGTGCCACCGCCACCACAACGAGCCGGGGTACAGTGCCCATTTCGACCACCACCTCCGGCTCGACCTGAAGAAACAGGCCCAGCGGGATTTTGAGTCACTGTATGGGCACGACCGCTGGATGGCAGAAACGGGAAAGGATTATCTGAAATGCTCAACGTTGTAGCAATCATGGGGCGGCTCGTCGCAGACCCGGAGCTGCGCACCACCGGGAACGGTACCAATGTGTGCAGCTTCCGCATCGCGTGCGACCGGAATTTCGCCCAGAAGGGGCAGGAACGGCAAGCGGACTTTATCGACGTTGTCGCATGGCGGCAGTCGGCGGAGTTCATTTGCAAGTACTTCCAAAAGGGCAGTCTGATCGCCGTAGAAGGCTCCCTGCAAAGCCGCCAATATCAGGACAAGAACGGGAACAAGCGCACCGCGGTTGAAGTGCTGGCGAATCAGATCAATTTTGCAGGAGGCAAGAAGCCCGGCGGGCAGCCCGTGGATGACGGCGGCGAAGCGCCGCCCAAGGACTACCGGGAACCCGCTCCCGCTTACTCGCAGGGCAGCGCAGACGACTTTGCGGTGATCTCCGATGATGACGATCTGCCGTTCTGATCCGCAGGAGGGAACAAACGTGAAGAACACGACGAAAAAACAGAGCTACATCCTTGTCCTCGACTGGATGGTGGACAAGTACCACCTCAAGGGCAATGAGCTGCTGGCCTACGCTCTGATCTATGGCTTCTCGCAGGATGGCGACAGCGAGTACAAGGGCAGTTTTAGCTACCTGACCCGCTGGCTGGGCGCTGACCGTGCAACAATAATCCGGGTGCTCAAGCGTCTGGAAAGCAAGGGCCTGATCTCAAAACGGCAGGAACTTGTGGGCGGTCAGATGGTCAATCGATACGTCGCCGAGGTGCCCGAAGAGGTCAAGGAGACCGTCGAGAGCAAGGCCGAGACGCCCGAAAATCCGGCGGAATCTCACCCGCCTGACCAGTGGCAAAACGCCACTAGTCGCAAAATGCCACTAGTGGCAAAATGCGACGGGAACCAGTGGCAAAACGCCACGGGGGGTAGTGGCAAAACGCCACCCAGTAATACTACTGGGAATACTACTGGGTATACTACTCCTTCGTGCGCGCGAGGCGCACAGGGGGGCGGGCCTACCCCGAAGGATGTTTTCGCGGAGTACGCCGGAACGGACAAGCCTCTGCTGGAAGCCTTGACCAAGTTCGACGCTTACCGGGCATCCCGGCGGGGCAAGGTCTGGGACGCTCAGGCAGCGCGGGCCGTCTGCGACAAACTGACCCATCTGGCGGATGAATCAAAAACAACAAAACGCACAGAGTACATGATCGCCAGCATCATGCAGAGCATCGA
>ERZ1035027.994-NODE-994-length-14115-cov-4.718208_pt1 | contig 14115 bp, 14 predicted proteins | sample MGYA00520604_ERZ1035027 | MGnify/ENA primary metagenome ERZ1035027 (study PRJEB33766, sample SAMN09781743) | gut metagenome | biome: gut microbiome | host: Homo sapiens | place: Madagascar | study: EMG produced TPA metagenomics assembly of the PRJNA485056 data set...
CATCTTCACGTTTCATGGTGGAAACTCCTTTCAGGTTGTGTGACCACAGTTTTTATACACTGTTCGCTGTCAGTATTCGGTCTTGGGCGGGGTACGCACCGCCCTCTGCGATAGCACCGTCTGGAGGCATCGAACCTCCCGCTTCCGGTTTTGGAGACCGGCGCTCTTCCAGAATGAGCTAAGACGGCATGAAAAAAGCACCATGCAAATTTTGCACAGTGCTTTAAATGGGGGAAGTCTATCAGTCGGCAATTGCTGCCAAAACTGCCAGAATGAGAACGAGAATTGCCTTGATCCAGAGCGGTGACACCACCCAGATCCACGACCAGCTGATATAGCCGGTCAGCTTCAGGGCGATGAAAAGAACCGTCAGCAGGCCGCAGAAGCCGATGCCGCCGGAACTGGAGTTGCTGTTTTCCATGTTGTACCTCCTGAAAATTGGCGTTGTCACTTCAAACCCTTCACGATTTCTCTTTCCCGGTCGCTCAGCTGCCAACGGATGGCAGCGGCCCTCTCTGCAGCGGCCCTCTCTGCAGCGGCCCTCTCTGCAGCGGCCCTCTCTGCAGCGGCCCTCTCTGCAGCGAGCCGGTCTGACAGCAGCAGGCCAGAGCCGAAAATTTCTTTTCTGGTTTCGCGCTGGGCGTCCAGTGCACTAATCTGCACGCACTCGCCGCGCGGCACCTTGAAGTCGATGCCATACTTCGCGTAGCGTTGCATCAGGGCACTGGTCACAACATGGTCGGGGTATGAATATTTCGGCAGTTCCTTGCTTGTCTCCCGCAACTGCCGCTTGACTTCTTCGTTGATCAGCCGGGTCAGCTCCGGCGCGGTCTGCGCCACAATGTCCCCGCCGTAGCTGGTGACGAAAGAGGTTCGCACCACTGCGCCGTTTTCGTACACGATCTGCGCGTCGCAAACAAGGTGATTCATCTGCATAAAAACAGCCCGACCGGAAAAACAGGTCAGGCTTGGCGCAAACAGAAAAAACGGAATGCCGCGATCCAGATAAAACGCGGTGATCTTGGCCAGAATGGAAAACGGCGGGTTATCCAGCACCACAGCACCCTCCGGGTAGTCGAAGCGCTCATAGTCTCCGCCGGGGTAGAACGGCCGCACGATCTTGCCCGGGTCGATGCCGTATTCTTTGCACGCCCAGTCCCTGACAACGGCATAGATGCCGGGCGGGGTATAGCAGTCGTCCGTGGTTTTCTTCGGCTTGAACTTCTCCACGAACTCGTCATAGGTTTTACTTTTCATTGCGTTCTCCTGAAAATGGGCAACAAAAAACCACGGTGCGGGTGCATCGTGGTTCAGTTCTTTTTGAGGGGATCCATGTACAGGTATGTTTCCGGGTCTCCGTACATTTGCTGTGATCTTTCACGGTTGATCTTTGCGGTTAGACGCGTTACATGCAGCCAGACATCGCCATCTGCTTTTAATATGGGGTCCTTTTGCATTTCTTCCCAAATCGCAGAAGGGTCGTTCAGCTTCAGAACTTCACTTTTGGTCATCGCTTAATCCCTCAATAAATTCGTATAGTTTTGGGTCTTTCTCTTTCAGGGCAGAGGGCTCCTGATAAAAAGCGCGATACCCTTCACTGAAATATTCCTTCAGCATATCTTCATTGATCTGCATCGTTCCGGCTTTAAAAATTCCATCCGTGGGAGATTCATATAGCCGTCCCTGGTACTCAGAAATGAATTTGCTGTTCTGAAGGAGATAAATCGCTTGTGTATAGGTACTATCATCATACACGATTTTAGAAAAATCTTCAACATCAATCCCGGATTTTCGGATGCTGATGTATTTGGAGTTATGCCGCAGGTCGAGGGAAATCTCCAATGCGTGGCCATACTCGTGAATGACATCACCGCTTTTGCGCTCAGGGTGAAGATAAAGCGTTTTGTCTGGATAATAATAGCCGCTTCCATCGGCATCTTTCTCTGTCATTACGACCTTGTTGATGATGCTTTCAGCCTTGTCACGCTGCCACTGGGGAAGAATAGACAGCTCGCTCTCAATGCTTTCACGATCGGTTTCAGAAACGTTGTTTGAGTAATTGAGCTTTTGCAAGAACGTTCCAGAATTGCCCGGCGATTTCCTTCTCGCCGCCCACGCCGCCTTACTTCCCTCGCTCCTGCCGAACTTCGGCACGCTGGTGCGGGCACTGTCCACTCTGCCGCCGGTGGCCTGTGCAAACTCGGCAAGGCTCTGGCGGGCGGCTTTCAGGCGGACGGCGCTGTCGGTAGTGTCCACCCCGGCGGCGTCCTCGGCGAGATACCGCTTCTTCCAGCGGCGCACATTGCGCTCTCTGGCACGCTGCATCTGGTTGATTTCGTACCGGGTGTACTTTTTGCCGCCCCACTCGATATCCCGGGCGTTCAGCTCTTCCAGCTGGTCGCGCGTCCATGCAGGCGGGTCGCCCAGCTCCGGGAACACCGCAAAAAAGGTGTGGCGGCAGTTCCAGCCGCAAAGGCCTGCGCCGGTGCCGTAGCCGGTGGCGGCTTCAAAATCCGGGTAGTGTCTGCCCTTGTAGTCCACCGCGCCGCCTCGGTGAAAGCGCCTGCCCTGCCACTCGGCGTGGCTGGGGCGTGCACCGCCGTGGGCGGTGGTCTCGAAAAACTCCACCCCCATCTCGTCGGCACGGGCGACCTGCAGTTTCCCGGCGGTCTGGTTGACGCCGGTCAGGATGGCGCGCCGTGCGGCCACCTCGATGCTGTCCTGATGGCCGGTCGGGTAGGTGACGAACTTCATGCCGTCTGCAAGGCTGTCCACGGCCTGTTTGACGGCGGTTTTGTAGTCGAAGGCACCGGTGCTCACCTTGGCCCATGCGGCGTCCAGTGTGCGCTCAAATTCGCCTGTGACGGTGTTGGCCGTGGTGGCGGTCAGGTTCTTCCATGTGCCTGCCGTCTGGCGTGCGCCGGCATCCAGCAGGTTGTTGAGGGCGGCGCTCTCTTCAAAGGGCGTCGGCTCCATGCCGTAGTGGTAATAGATGGCGTCCTCCCGCTCCATGGCTTCGGTGGCGGCCTGCAAAAGCAGCTGCCGGATGGCGGCTTCGCTCTTGCCGCTGTACTTTGCCAGCAGCTTGGCCACATCAGCGCGCAGGGCTTCGGTCTGCTGGTAGCGCCACAGCTGCCAGTTGGCCGTTTCGGTCAGGGTGCCGGTCTTGGCGATCCGCCGAGCGATGTCCTTTAAAATCTCATCCTCGACGCCCTGCCACAGCGCCACAAAGGCGTCCGGCATGCGGTCGAGGGCAGACGGCGGCAGCATCAGGCACCCCCGCCAAAGGTGAGGGCTTCGTCCGTCTGGCTGTCGGCCTTGGCTTCCTCTGCCCATGCGTGGGCTTCGGCTTCGCTCAGGCCGTACCGGGCGGAAAGATACCGGCAGCGGGGCACAAGGCCTGCCAGAGCGTCTTCTCGCAGCTGGGCGGTGCGCTCCTGCTGGCTGACGATGTAACTGTCATCCCAGTTGACAGAGATGGAGGTGTCCGGGTCCACGTCCGCGCCAAGCAGATTCTTCGCCGCCCACAGGATGGCGCGCAGGATGCCGATCAGCGCCGTCTCGATGGGGATCTGGTTCTTGTTGGCGTTCTGCACCAGATCCTGCCGGCTGCCGGTGTACTCGGTGGCGGTGGAAACGGTGCCATGCTCGAAGCTGTAGCGGTGACAGCCCAGCCCGCATTTGAAGCTCATCAGGTTGAGCATGTCCTGCACCGCCCGGTGGTTGTCCTCGGTGCGCAGGTCGGGGTTGTACTCGTGCCACTCCGGGGAGGCATCCAGACTGCCCTCCCGCCCCGGCAGGGAATAGAACTGCTGGTTGCTCAGGTCGTCGGGCGGGATATACCGGGGCTTGCCATCGTCGCCGATCACCACCTTGCACAGGCTGCGGTCGTAGAAAATTTTCTTGCCGCCGAGGTAGAGATCCTGCCGGTAGTTGTCAAAGGCAAGGTCAACACCCTGCGCCGCGTCCAGCGCTTCGGAAAAGACGCTCATGCCCAGCCCCATGCCGGTGTCGATGTTCTTGAGCGCCGCCGGAGAAAACAGGGTGAACCACGCCGGGGAACCGTCCACGGTCAGGCTCTCCACCATGCCCTCCGGCGGAGTTTCCAGCCGGGTGAACACCGGCGCGCCGTTCTGCTCTTCGGAGATGGCGAACCACTCGTTGCGGATGATGCGCTGCGTGCCGCTGACCGTGTGGGTCTGCAGGTAGGCGCAGGGCTTGCCGTCCATGAGACACTCGGAGATAAAGGCCGCTTCGGTGACCGTGCCCCGCTCCACCCGGATGGGCACGATGCAGGACGCCGGGTCGTAGTCCAGCCGGATGCGGGCGTCCGGGTCCGCTTCCAGCGTGCCGTTTTTGCCCCGGACGCCCTCCACGCTCAGCACAAAGGCGCCGGTGCCCGACCAGTAGGCCTTTTCCACCAGCTGGTTCGCGTTGGTCCAGAAATGCAGCTGCCGCAAAAGCCCGCCGGTCTGCTGTTCGTCGCTGCCCAGCAGGTAAGCGGCGGTGGCCGCGTCCCCGATCTGGAAGGTGGTCTGATCGTTGAGCAGCAGGTTCGCCCAGTCCTCACAAACGTGCTTGGGCATCCGCAGCGAAGCCCGGCGGCGGGTGTGGTCACCGTCCTCGCGCCGGATGCGGATGTTGTGCACGCCGGGCACGTTGCCCTGCCACCACTGCCGCCACGTCTCGATGCGGCTGTAGTAGGACGCATCCAGCTGTAGCCCCTTTGTTTTGTTCAGATATTCGATAAAGGCCGAAACGTTCATCTTGCAGTCAGTCTCCTGTAATCACGCTCAATGGTGTACTCAAAGGCGTCGAGGGTGTCAATGTCGGTGGTTCCATCGTCCAGACGCTCGTCGATGCCGGGGTGCTTCTGGCTCCACAGGGCGGTGGCCAGTGCATCCCGGAGGGTGGCGGCTTCGGGCATATACCAGAACCGCCCGCCGCCCATGAGGATGGACGTCAGGCGGATGCGGTCGATGATCTGAATTTTAGCGGAGTTGTTCACCCGGTCGGCCAGCCAGAAGAGGGTGCTGGCCCGCAGCCGGGCGCGGATGTGGTTGATGAGGGTCTGCTCTGCGCTGTCGCAGAACAGGTAGTGGATCTCTCCGTACTTTGCAAACACCGCCGTGCAGAAGGTGATGAGCTGCGAAGCGAGGTAGTCGGCATCCTGATGTTTCGGGTCGATGCGGGCGGAAGCCAGCCCCACGACGCCCGCGTAGTACGGCAGGATGCCGGTGGCCACGAAGGCGTGCTGGGAACCGTTGCCGCCGAAGTCCACCCCGATGTGGACGCGCCACGGCTTGCAGGGCGTCCCGGCGGGCCAGAGGAACCGGCGGTCGCCGCCCTCGGCAAGGCTGTCGGCGAATGGCTGGTAGATGATGCCGCCTGCCGCAGCCCACTGCCCCAGGATGAACCGGTTATAGTACACCGTGCCGGTGTACTCCTTTTTCAGCTGGGCCACAAATTCCGGCGGCAGAGTGGGGTTGTCATCGATGGTGTAGGCCTGACAGTAGATGTCGGCGTCCGAGTCGAGGAATTTCTTGAACCAGTGCTGGGGGTTATCCGGGTTGCAGGTGCCGTCAAAATGGGAGTGCGGGCAGGAAAGACGGCTTTTCAGCATCTGGAACACGCCCTCATCCCAGGTAGTGATCTCGTCGCCGTAGGCGTACTCAAAGGCCGCGCCCTGAATGCGGGCAATGTGCTTTTTGTTGTCGGCACCCAGCACATACACCTTGCGGCCGAACAGCTGCACGATGTTGCCGGACGCCGAGGTGCGCACGACGCCCACCAGATCCGGCCCCCAGAGCGCCCGCATGGGTTCCAGCACGTTGCGTTCCAGCGTGCCGAGGGTGTTGCCCAGCATGACGCAAAGGCCTTCGTCCCGGGCGGCAAGGATGCGCTGCGGGATGGTGACGGCACAGTCCAGATAGGTCTTGCCGGAGCGGGTCGCGCCGGTCTTGATGTTCCAGCGGTGGGAGCAGTTACGGAGAAACGCCTGCTGATACTCAGTCAATGGCACTGTCCACACCTCCCAGCAGCTTGCGGGCGGCTTCCAGTGCGTCGGCACCGGGATCCTCCTGCGGGGCTTCCTCGCCCAGCATCTTCAGCAGCACCCCGGCGGCGCGGGCATCGCCGCGCTTTGCGGCTTCGGCCATGCCCATGACCACGCTCATCTGGTTGTCCACGTCCTCCGGCTCCACCTCGTCCCGCAGCAGGGCGTTCACCCGGCGGCGGTCGGTCTCCGGCAGGCTGAGGTAATAGTCGGCGGCTTCCTTCATGCTGCGTTTGCGGCGGCGTGCCTTGCCGGATGCAATGCCGCCCGCCTTGCCCATTTCAGACAGTTCTGTCGGGCTTCGCTCGGAGTTCGGGATAAGATTCTTTTCGTTGGACACGTCACCACCTCTCATGGCTTCAGGGTAAAACAAAAGCCGCCCCGGAGGACGGCAGAAATATGCAAAGGGTGCCCGGCTGGTACATTCAGGCTGTTGGTCGGATAGGTGTTCCCCTGTTGCAGCCGGGCAGCACAAAGCCCGCAGGGAGAAGGGAGTAAGGGAACCTTTCCTGCGGGCTATTGCAGTTTAAATTTTAGCAGGGGTTGACAGTGTTATCAAGTCCGGTTTGCTCCGGTCTGCTCCGGACTTTTGATATCCAGCTGACGGACGGCGGCGCTGTGATGCTGGAACATCTGGCTGCGGGACAGCCGGACATAAACGGCGATGTTGTCCCAGTCCTCCAGCAGGATATATCGCCGGAACAGGATCATGAAGTCCACTTCATTGTCCAGCTGGCTGAACACGTCCATCAGCTCGGCACGGATGGAATCGCACACGGCAGACTGTGCTTCGGCAGCCTGCCGGGCTTCCTCGATGCGTTCCACCGCCCGGGGCAGTGCCTGACCGTCGCCCCCGCCGCCCGGCGCGGCAGAATAGCGCTGGGTGGTGTGCACGGCTTCGGCTTCCAGCGTGGCCAGCTCGTCCAGCCGCAGCCGTTCGAACAGCTTCGCCGACCGGTACCGCCAGAGCCATGCCTTTTTCTCTTCGTAGGTCACTTGGTTCTCCTTTCCATGGTGGATATGGTGGGAAGATGGCTATTTTTGAAAACTTCCCAGTAGGAACAAAAAAACAGAAGATATAGAAAAGTCTGCAAACAGGGTTCTTTTCCACCATACCCACCATACACTCAGTTTTTCAGGCGGGTCTGTTCGTACAGCGGGCGGCTCCGGGCAGGCGGAGAGGACGGCTCGGCGCTGCGCCCCAGAGCCATACAGCGCAGGCCTTCGTCCGACAGGGCGATGTCCACATACTCAAAGTAATACATTCCTTTGTGCACCTCGTAATGCTTTTTGACCTCCATGCCGAACTGCTTGTTCGCCATTCGCCATTTTTCGTTGTTCTCACTGCACCAGTTCAGGTAGGTGCGGAACAGCACGCTGGCCTGCACGGCTTCGCCCTCGGCAGGGACAGTGCAGTCGGCGAGAAAGGCGGCGATGCGGTCCTGATCCTGCCGGTAGGCATTGACGGCGCTGTCCACAGCCGGGCAGGCGGGCAGACCGTGCCGTTTTCCGCCCTGGCTGTTGCGCAGCCACTGACTCAGCCCGTCCAGCGCCCAGTTGAGGATGCCGGGCAGTTCGGCTTCCAGCTTCTGGGGCAGCAGCATATCCTGCTTTTCTTCCGGGATGCGCTGGGTGAAGGGCACCAGCCGGATGCGCCGCCAGATGCCCACGTCGGTGCCGTGGATGCGCGGCAGGTGGTTCGTGGCTTCCAACAGCTTGAACTCGGGGCGGAACTCGAACTCCTTGCCGTACTGGAACCGGGCTGTGATGGTGTTGCCGCCGGTCATCTGCTTGACGAGACCCTCGTCCAGCAACGCGCCCTGATCTCCCTCTTCCAGCGTGACGAACCGCGCACCCTTCAGGCGCGCCACGTCGCTGCGGGCTGCGCCGGAAGAACGGCTGCGGGTGCTGGCGATGGTGTCGGCCTGTGCGTTCATGCAGTAGTCGCCCAGCATCTTTGCCAGCGTTTCCAGAAAGGTGCTTTTGCCGTTGGCGCCTTCGCCGTAGAGGAAGAACATGCACTGCTCCCGGGTGGAGCCGCACAGGCAGTAGCCCACCATGACCTGCAGATACTCGGCCAGCGCGGTGTCCCCGCCGGTAATGGACTGAATGAAGGCCTCCCACACCGGGGCTTTGGCCTGTGGGTCGTAGTCCACCTGCGCCATGCGGGTGATGTACTTTTCCCGGTCGTGGGGCAGAATCTCCCGCTTTGCCAGATCCAGGATGCCGTTGCGGACATTCAGCAGGCCCCTGTTCCGGTCGAACTGATCCGGAAGCATGGGGATGCCGGGCAGATGCTGCGCTTCCTTGAGGAAAGCTTCTTTCCCGCGGCTGGAGCGGCTCTTCTGGACATGGCGGCGCATGGCACCGGCGCTTTCGGTGTCACGGATGCCGAAACAGGCCTTGTCCATCTGATCCAGCATCTCATCCGCAAAGCCCTTGACAGCGGCAAGGTCGTCCCGTTTCCAGCGGGCACCGTCCCAGACCATCCAGCATTTGTCTGTGGGATTGTAGCGCACCCGGTCCGCGTACCGGTCGCGGAAGCGCCGGGCGTTGCCGGTATCATCCAGCGAGTAGCTTTTTACGCCCGGGGCGGGCTGTGCCGGGGTGCCCGGCGCGTACTTTGCATTCAGCGCGGCAAGGGCCTGCTCCTGATCCGCAAAGGCTTCGGCGTCCTGTGCGGGCGGAGAATAGACCTCCTGACAGTCGCTGACCGCCCGTTCCAGCGTCCAGCGGCCGTAGGTCTTGGCGCCGCGCCGCTGATCCCACTTGGGGCGCATCAGGCCGGAGGTGCGGAAGATGTGATCCATCTTCTCAGGGTCGGCACCGAACCAGAACGCCAGCAGGTTGCAGAAACTCAGGTCGGCTTCGCTGTGGCTGTTGTAGTAAGGCTGCCAGTTTCCGGCGTACAGAGCGGCAAAGCGTTCGCCGTCCTTTGCGGCGCAGGCCGTGCGTAGCAGCTCTTCGTCCGGCTTGTCGGTCTTCTGCCATACCTGCGGCGCGGACGGCAGTGCAGGCGGTTCCGGCTTTGCAAGATACTGTTCATGCACGGCGGCGCACTCGGCTGTGCGCTCTTCGATGGCGCAGGCATTCAGGGCATTGCCGGTGACGGTAAAGTACCGCCCGCCGTCGTACATTTCCAGCCCGATGCTGCTTTTGCGGCAGGCACCGGCCGGCTTTTGGCCGTAGAACAGCAGGTGCACGCCGGTGCCGCTGGGGCTTGCCTCGGTATAGGTCTGCATCCGGCCGATGATCGCCTCCGCCATGGCGGACAGTGCACCGGTGCCGGGGTCCCGGCAATGGTCGATGTCGATGCCGCAAAGCCCCTCGCCCAGAAGGACCCCGACGCCGCGCAGACCAAAGCGGGAGACTGCGGCCTGTGCCGCTTCCAGCGTGCCCCATGTGGCGGGGTCGTTGGGCTTTGCGTTCTGCCCGGTGGCGGGGTCGATGGGGCGTTTGGAGGCATCGAAGCAGACCCAGCGGCGGCTCTCTTTCAGAGCCTGCGGGAACTGTTCGAGCATGGGCACCTCCTTAGTTGAACGGGAAATCGTCGGGTTCCTCCGCCGCCGTGAACCCATCCTGCGCAGCAGGCTGTGCCGGGGCGTTCAGATAGTCGGCGACGTTGCCCATGCCGAGGTAACGGTCCACATAGGTCTGGGTGTACTGCGGGTTCTTGCGGTCCGGGCGCACATCGATGACACAGAGGTGCCCGGGGAACAGGGGCAGGGACTTTTCCAGATCCGACAGCCGGGTCAGCGGCAGACGGATGGTCTGCAAAAAGCCCTTGAAGAAGGGCAGGCCGTTCTGGTGCAGGCCGTAGCTGGTAAAGGCGTAGCGGCCCTTGTACTCGCCCTCCGTCACGATGAAGGACACGCTCAGGGACAGCCCGCCGCTGCTGCGCGGGACGATCTTCGCTTCCTTGAGGATGGCATTGTAACGGCCTGCGGGCAGGCTGCTGCCGGTCTGGGCGCTGGCGCTGGCGAATGCGTCATCCAGTGCGGAAAGGGCGGATGCATAGTTCAGTTCAGACATGGTTTTTACTCCTTTTCAGTGATGTTCATTTTCTTGTAAAGCGTCCGGCGCTGCTTGTACTGCACCAGAAGCTGCGGGGTCTTTTCGTCCACAAGGTCGATCACCAGTGCCTCGGTCTTGCCGGGGGCAGGGCGCTGGATGCGGCCGATGCTCTGCTGCACGATGACCTTGTTGCGGGTGGGCGTCGCCAGCACAAGGCGGTCGAGGCATGGGATATCCAGCCCTTCCTTTGCCAGCTGGTAGGTGGCGAACAGGATGCGGGACTGGCCGCTTTTCATGCGGGCAAGGGCGGCGGTGCGCTCGGTCTTTTTCGTTGCGCCGCAGACGAACTCGGCAGCAAGGCCCAGATCCAGCGCGTACCGGTGCAGCCGCTCCAGGATGGCGAGGGACGCGGCCAGCACCAGCCAGCTGCGGCCCTCGTCCACGGCACGGCCCAGCACCTGCTCCACGGTCTGCATCCGGTCGGGGTCGGTGGACATGTGCCGCATCAGGCGAACGTAATCAATAGGCTGTTCGTTGGGGCGGGGCGTGTAGACGAAGCGGGTCGGCACCGTTTCCACCCGGGGCGTGATGGTGATCTGCTCCAGCTGTTCCGGGTCGATCACCGCGATGCGCGGCCCCAGCACCTGAAAGATGGTCTCGCTCAGGCCGTCGCTGCGGGTATCGCTGGCGGTCAGACCGAAGCGGTATCGGGCGGGCAGGCACCGGAGCACGGCGGCAAACATGCTGGCGGTCTCGGGGTTGTTGACCACATGATGGCACTCGTCCACGATCACGACGCCCACGGTGCGGGCAAGCTCGTCCAGCTCCATGCGGTACAGGCTCTGCACGGTGGCGATGGTCAGCTTGGTGCCGCAGCGCTTGTGAGTGCCGGAAATGACAGCCACCTCCCGCTCGTCCAGTCCGAGGCGCTGCTGTGCGCGCTCCTTTGCCTGCTGTGCCAGATCCAGTGTATGGGTGATCCAGAGAGCATCCTTGCCCAGCCGCGCAATGACCGCCATGCCGATCTCGGTCTTTCCGGCACCGCAGGGCGCGATCAGCACGCCCTGATGCCACCGGCAGGACAGCGCCGCGTTGACGGCTTTCTGCTGGTAGTCCCGCAGAGTGAAGCCGGACAGGTCGAAGGAGACCGGTTCACCCTTGAAGGTCTTGTCCTGTGCGGCGGTGCCGGACGGTCGTTCCCGCCAGACTTCTTCCGCCATGCCCCGGGGCAGGGTGAGTGCATTGCCCCGGATCTCGTACAGCATGACCGTCTGCGGGATGTGATAAGTGGGCCGACCCAAACGCAGGGCGTTGGTGTATTTCGGGTTCGGCACGGTCAGCTCCCGGATGAGCCGGTGCAGCAGCGGGGTGGGCACATCGGTCAGGTGCAGTTCTCCGTCCAGTGTGTAGATCACGGGTGCACCACCTCCTGCACGCACAGGATGTCGGTGGGCAGGCCTTCCAGCTTCACGCTGCCACGCTCCCCGCTCTCGATGGCGTCCCGGATGTAATACCACGGGAAGTATACGTCCGCGGCAGGGTCATCCCGGCGCACGGCCACCACAGCAATGCCGCCTGCGTCTTCCTTGCGGGAGAGGTTTTCCACCTCGTTGGGGCGGAACGCAGAGAAAGGCAGATTGCCCCGGGCGATGTGCTTGCACTCGATGCCCCAGCTGCGGCCGTCGATGGTGGCTTCGATGTCGTAGGGCTGACCGGCATAATCCGCAGGCCAGCCCCGGCACCAGACATGGGGGATACCGCTCAGGATTTCCAGCAGATCGTCCTGCCAGCATTTGCCGCGGGCATTGCGGGACTGCTGCAGCCGGTCTTTCTTCTGCCGGATGCGGGTATCACTGGGGCGCATGATCTGCCTCCTGTTCCTTCTGTGTGGCGGCGCGGCGGGCTTTTTCGACCTTCGTCGCACAGCTCACGCACAGGCATCTGCCATAGGTCCTGCGGGTGTAATCGGCCAGCTGGTCGATGGTCATCTTGCTGGTGGCAGATACCAGATGGCCGCATTCCTCGCAGCGCACCGGCTCCTTGCCTTCGTCCGCCCACTCGGCCAGCTGACGGCCCAGATCCGGCGTGATGACGGCGTTGAACCCGTCCAGAAAGGTCACGTCCTTGCTGGTGGTGGCGATGTGGTCGCGCCCGATGTTGAACATGATGTCGAACTCATACTCCACATCATCCCGCTGCACCGGGGCAAGGCCGACCTTCACCGGCACCTGTTTGCCGCGGTCGTTTTCTGTCAGAACATAGTCCTGCTTGACCCGCAGGGTGCAGATGGTGTGGCAGTTGAGCGAGAGCAGGTAGTTGATGAAATCGTTCTGGATGCGGCCCGCCTCGTCCCATGCGGTATAGCTGTTCTTGCCGGGCTGCGCGGCGATGCCGGCCTTGATCTCCAGCACGCCGCCCGCGTTGCTCCATGCGTGGGACAGGCTGTCCACGATGACCACGCCGTCCGGCCCGACCGCTTTGCAGGCGGCGTCCACGGCCTCCTTGTAGTGTGCCGGGGAGTAGGGCGGCGTCAGCTCGATGTAATAGAATTTTCCGGTGCCGAAGTCGCTGCGGTCGGCATAGATGCAGCCGCGCCGGTGCTCGGTGTCGATGAGGCAGATCTTCGAGTAATCCCCGCCGGTCAGGCCGGAGGCCAGCAGCAGGGCACCCAGCGTCTTGCCGCCGCCGGAGACACCGGCCAGCGCAATGCGCAGTTTGGATTTTTCGCGGGTGGCGACAGTCACTTCAACCATGGTACTTCCTCCTTAATGCTCCTGCCGGACGAACCGCTTTGCGGCGTCCAGCACATCCTGCGGGACATTGCCCGCGTTGTCGCAGACCCAGAACAGCGCCTCGGTGACTTCGTCCTTCCAGCGTGCGATGTGGATGGTCGGGTCGATGAACCCGAGGTTTGCACCGGATGCGATCACGGCGGCCGCTTCCAGCGGGAATGCCGCCGCTTCTGCCCGGTACTCGCCGTACTGGAACAGAGCATCGGTCTCGGTGCGCAGGGGCAGGCAGCCAAGGCCGGTGTCGTAACTGCCGGCCGTGAAGCGCCGGAGGTCGGCGTCGCTTTCCTCTGTGGGAATGTCCTGCGGGTCAGAGCCTTTGACCACCCACTTGCTGTCCCCGATGCGGGGCATGTCGGCCAGCCAGACGACCATCTGCGCGGCGAGTTCGCCGGGGCAGCTCTCCTTCGGGATCAGCAGTGCCCAGCCCGCGCCGGTCAGGAAGATCATGTCCCGCAGGCCGCGCTCAAAGCGCCGGATCTTCACGCCGCCGCCCTTCCAGCTCTGCTTCATCAGCTTTACGATTGCTTTGGTATCGAATCTCATTCAAACAACGCCTCCCGTTCTGCGTCCTCCACACTGCCCGCGGCAGTGGGGTTGATGGTGGTATCTTCTTCCAGCGAGGTCTGGATCTCGCCGCACAGGGCATACAGCGGCGCGCCCATCTGCGCCAGCGGGGCACCGGCGGCGACCGCCTGCCCGCACCAGTTCAGGTACATGCTGCGCATGGCGTTGGCGATCATCTGCGCCTGCTGGGTGCAGACCTGTTCCGGCGCAAGGAACCCGTCTGCCGCCTGCCGGAACCGCTCAAACTCGGCCTGCACGGCGGCGGTGGCGCGCTGGGCTTCCTGCACCTGCCGGGCGGCCTGCTCCTTGGCTTTGCGGGACATCTCCTCGGCCTGCCGCCGGGTCTCTTCCTCGTCCACCACGGCGGTGATGGGCTGGTGCTTCAGTGCGTCGTTCTCGGCCTTGAGCTTGTCGCCCCGGAGCTTGGCGGCCTCGGCCACCTGCCGGGAGCCCTCCAGCTGCTTTTCTGCCTCCCGGGCCCGGGCCTCGGCCTCTGCACGGGCCTGCTTTGCCGCCTCACACTCTCGCAGCAGCTTCCCCTTTTCTTCGTGCAGGGCGTCGTTCTGGCTGACCTCGTAGTCAAGATTTTCTTGTGCCGCCTTTGCTTCGTCCTGTGCCTTGCTCACCATGCTCCATGCTTCTTCCTCCCGGGCTTCGGCGGCATCGGCACGCTGCTGTAACTGGTGGTTC
>ERZ1035027.997-NODE-997-length-14064-cov-18.095796_pt1 | contig 14064 bp, 12 predicted proteins | sample MGYA00520604_ERZ1035027 | MGnify/ENA primary metagenome ERZ1035027 (study PRJEB33766, sample SAMN09781743) | gut metagenome | biome: gut microbiome | host: Homo sapiens | place: Madagascar | study: EMG produced TPA metagenomics assembly of the PRJNA485056 data...
AAGAGAAAGAAAAGGAAAACAGCAAAGGCAAGAGCAAGGAATGGAAAGTAGATTTCCTGGAATACAAGCCTCAGCATTCCCTCCGCATACTGCCCGAAGATGAGGAAGAGCTGACCTTCAAGAAATGGCAGAAGCTCATCAATTCTGAACTCTCGGAGAGAACTGACGGCGAACTGAGCGACCACTTCGACTACGTGATGCTGAAGGTGAAACAGGAGAAACTGAACAGCGATGACATCAAGGAACTGGAGAAACTCGTCAACGAAAAGGATGCCGTGCTCTGCAAAATCCAGCGCATCATCCCGCAACTGGACCTCTCCACCATCCAGGGTTCCCAGCACATCACCAGCATAGAAGACATCATTAACCGTCCTCCGCTTGATACGCTGAAAGAAGCCTTCGCCATCAGACACAACGCTCCGATGAACGAAAGACAGGAGAAAATGTTATCCGATTTATTAACGACATCATCATTATGAAATTCCTACAACTCGAAATACTCAACCTCGCTTCGCTTGACAAACAGGGAGGCGAGGTCATCAACTTTGAAGAAGGTGCCTTAGGCGAGAGCACCATCTTCAGCATCGTAGGTCCGACGGGAAGTGGCAAGTCTACCCTACTCGATGCTATCTGTCTGGCTCTCTACAACCGCGCCCCTCGCTACCCCAGGAAGAAAGGAGACAAGAACCAGAACATCGAGATTTTCGGAGCTGCCGATGCCAGCGAAAGTAACCGTCTGGCACCTACCGACAGTAGAAACATCCTGACACGTGGCAAGAAGGAAGGCTACAGCAAACTCACCTTCCTTGCCAACAACGGCAGCATCTACCGCGCAGAATGGCACGTCAGATTCCAGAGAGTGCGCTACGAGAACGCCAAGACTGCGCTCTATAAAATCATGAGAAACGGAGAAGAGATAACAGAGGAAACTGCCGACTGGAACGAGCTGCCAAACATCATCGGACTCGACTACGACCAGTTTCTCCGCACCGTGCTCATCGCCCAAGGCTCGTTTGCCAACTTCCTGACGGCGAAGGAAAACGAGCGGTACGAACTCCTGGAAAAACTCATCGGATGCGAGGAAACTTATACGAACATCGCTACTGAAATCAAGAAGGCGAAAGACCAGGCAACGGATGCCTACAACCAGATGGCAGCATCGGTAGAAGCCGTTAAACAGAACCTGCTGAACGATGAAGAACTTGCCCAACTGAAGGAGGAAATCGACCGCCTGGAAAAGGCTGAGAAGGAACTCGACAGCCAGTTACAAGCCATTTCGAAAGACCTGCAATGGTTTGAGGAAAACGATAAGCAAATCAAGCAAATTACTATCTGCCAAACAGATATGAAGCAAGCAGCAGATGCCATTAAAGAGATGCAAGCCCAGATTCTCCGTCTGCAGTTGCACGATGAAGTACAGCCAGCCGTCAACCAGCTGCAGGAAGTAGAGCGACAGACGCAAAGCATCCACGAGCAGGAAGAAAACATTCTGAAAGCGGAAGAAAATATCAAAAGTCAAGAGTCTGCCATCAGCGAAAGCGAGAAAACTCTCGCCAGTCTGAAGGAAGCAGTAAGCAAGGCACAGGAACAGCTGGAAAAGGCGCTGCCGGTCATCGCTGAAGCAAGGGCGCTGAAAACAAAAATGGAAGCGGCAATGCCGAATCTGAAAGAAAAGAAAGAGGCATTGGAGTTGGCGCAGAAAGAGAATCAAACTGCCCTGAAAGACGTGGAGGAAAACGCCCGAAACATCCAAAAATGGGAAGCAGAAACGGAGAAAGCGAACCTTGCCCTCAAAACGACAAAGGAAGAGATTGCCAAGCAGAAACAGGTTCTGCACGAAGCGACGCAAGCCGCTGAACAGGCTTGGGAGACGGAAAGAAATAAGACTGCCGGACAGAACATAGAGGAACTGCAGAACAGCAAGACTGTAGCTGACAGGAAACTGCAGGATGTCCAGCAAGCCATCAAGGTTGTGGCTCATCTCGATGCTGCCACAACAGAAAAGCAGAAGAATGAGGAGCGGATCCTGGTCTTGGGCAAGAGAAATGCAGAGATAGATGAAGCCCTGGGCAAGTTGACCATCGAGGCGCTGACCCAAGAGACCCTGACGCTAAGAAATGCCTATACCCTGATGGTGAGTGAGAAATGGGAGATTCATCGTGCCAACCTGACCGAAGGCAAACCTTGTCCGCTCTGTGGCAGCACAACCCATCCTTATCATACCGACAACAGACAGTTTGAGGAAGCCACCACGGAACTCTCGCAACTTCTGAAAGCCAAGGAGAATCTGCTGAAACTGCAGCAGAAAGAGGAGAAGGATCTTTCCGGCGAGAGAAAACAGAACGATGGTGAAGTACAGACGCTCCAGAAACAACAGGAAAAGCTCTCGGGAGAAATAGCAACTTACGAAGAGGAATGGAAGGCGCTCATCGCCCAGTATCCAAAGATTCCAAAAGTAGAGGCAGAACTGAAATCGCTCTTGCCTATCTATGAAAACAAGGCGAAAGACGCGAGCAGCAAACTGAGCCTATTTAACAAGATTCAGAAAGAGATAGAACGGCTGACCCAACTCAAGGATAAGGCTGTAAAGGATGAAGCTGCGTATGAAAGCAAGGCTTCAACAATACTGAATGAAGTCCAGGAAAATACTTCAACATGCGTAACAAAACTGGCTGAGCAGAAAGCACTTACCATCAACCTCATCTCGCAGCAGAAGAGTAAGGAGGAGGCTTACGGGAAAGCCCTTCAGACATGGAATAGCGCCAAGAAGGAAATGGAGGAATGTCAGGAGAAATACAAGCAGATTCTGAATGGCGAAGAACCAGATGCGGCAGAACAAAGACTGACAGCAGCAAAGGATGAGGCAACGAAAGCAGCTGATACTCAGAACGAGAATATCAACAAACTGAAGGCTGAACTCGCCAACAGTAAAGGTTCGCATCAAACCATGCTGTCTCAGAACAAGACGATGAAAGAGAATCTGCTGGCGAAGGAAAAGGAACTCGACTTTTGGATAGAGGAATACAACAAGCAGCTTGAAGAAAAGAGCATCGAAGGAAAAGACTCCGAAGAGGAAGGCATCGAGGAAAGAAGTATCGAGCCAAGATTCATCGACCGAAATATCATCGGAGAGATGCTTCACTCTGCCGAAGATTGGAATGCCATCCGACGGGAAAAGGACGAAAAGGAGAAAGCCGTGGCTTCAACAACTGCTCTTTACCAGAGTGCTGAAAAGGCGCATCAGCAGCATTTGGAACATCAGCCAGCCCAAACCCGTGATGCTCTCCTAGCCATTCAGCAGGAGTATCAGGAGAGAAGCCAGCGCAACGAACTGATTGCTGCCAACGCCAGGATGCAGAACCATCAGGAAGCCGTAAAGCAGTTGGGTGACAAGGCTGAGGCTCTGCAACTCGTAACGCAGGAAAAGGACGACTGGACAGCCATTACGGATGCCATCGGAGCAGACGGAAAGACGCTGCGCAAGATAGCCCAATGCTATACGCTCAGTTTCCTGATAGCGCACGCCAACCAGGAAATCAGAAAGTTTAACAGCCGTTACGAACTGCAGCAGGTAAAGCATTCGCTGGGCATCAGAGTCATCGACCACGACCGTGCCGACGATATCCGAGACACCACCTCCCTATCAGGTGGCGAAACCTTCATCGTGAGTCTGGGCTTAGCCTTGGGCTTGTCGGCATTATCCTCCCGCAACATCTCCTTCGAGAACCTGTTCATCGATGAAGGCTTCGGAACCCTCGACCCTGATACCCTAGCCACCGTCATCGATTCCCTCGCCATGCTGCAAAGTTCGCAAGGCAAGAAGGTGGGCGTCATCAGTCATACCGACACGATGAGCGAGCGCATCACCACCCAGATAAGGATTATCAAGAATGGCAACTCCGGTAGCAGCCATATCGAAATCTATCCTTAACCCATCGCAATTACACCCTCATGAAATAGTAATTACACCATTATATATAGGGTACACATACATTATCCATCCGTGAACAGGGCATCACCATCGATGTGGCTTACCGCTATTTCGCCACACCGAAACGCAAGTTTATCGTCACAAAGCAAATATGCGTTCCTACGGAATCATCTATCCACAGGAACGCATATTCATTTCTCATCATAGGAGATAACCAATCATTATACGATACTATATCATCCATACGATATTTAAACCTTGTTTCCCTCTTTTGGGAAAACCACGGTAGGCTTGAAGGTCTTAGCCTCCTCAAAATCCATCAGGGCATAAGCGATGATGATAACGGTATCACCCACCTGCACCTTGCGGGCTGCAGCACCGTTCAGGCAGATACAACCGCTGCCACGCTCACCCTTGATAATATAGGTCTCCAAGCGCTCACCATTGTTGTTGTCTACAATCTGAACCTTCTCGCCTGCTATCAGGTTAGCCGCATCCATCAGATCCTCATCGATGGTGATGCTGCCCATATAATTCAGGTTAGCCTCAGTTACGGTCACACAATGGAGCTTACTCTTCAATACTTCTATCTGCATTGTTCTGTTATTACTTGATCTATTACGGATTAAACTTAATAAAGAAATCTATCGAGGAATTATCCCTTATACTTGATATGGTCGATGAGACGGATAGGAGTCTTACCACAATAAACGGTGATGCAACCTACCACATAGGCGCTATCCTCCCATGAAGCGACATCCTGCAGGCTGTCACCATCCACAATCTGGAAATACTCTACCTCCAGACCCTCTACAGCATTGATGTCGGCAACCACCTTATCGTGAGTTTCCTGTACGGTATGAGACTTGGCATACTCCACACTCTCCTTCAGAGCCTTATAGATGTTTGGCGCAATGGCACGCTCATCAGGAGCCAGCAAAGTATTGCGGCTGCTCTTAGCCAAACCATCCTCATCACGGATGATAGGACACTCCACAATCTTCACATCGCTGTTGATGTACTTCACGAGCTGCTTGATGACAGCAATCTGCTGCCAATCCTTCTCACCGAAATAAGCACGGGTAGGACGAACGATATAGAACAGGCGGCTTACCACCTGGCAAACACCATTGAAATGGCCTGGACGCTTGGCACCCTCCATCACGGTAGAAACCGGAGGAAACTCGAAGTGGCGGGTATCAGGTGTAGGATACATTTCCTTCACCGATGGTGCAAACACATAGTCAGCACCACAAGCCTCCAAGAGCTTGCAGTCAGCATCGAGGGTACGAGGATAGCGATCCAAGTCACCCTGATCATTAAACTGTGTAGGATTCAGGAACACAGAAACCACAGTCACGCCATTTTCCTTTACACTGCGCTTAACAAGAGAGGCGTGACCCTCATGCAGCGCACCCATAGTTGGCACAAGGCCGATTTCCTTTCCCTCCTTACGACACATGAAGAGTTCGTTCTGGAGGTCAACAATCTTATTGAATACTTTCATCGTCATAATCTGTTTTCGGGTGCAAAATAACAACTTTTTTCTCAAATGAGAAAGAAAAAACCTAAAAATATGCGAATTATTGCCGAAAATAATGAATTTCGGAGAAAAAATGCCCCTATTTGAAGTTTTTTTTGTACCTTTGCACGTAATTCGTAAGAATAAAATTTAAATTTTATGGCAAAAAAAGTATTATTTATCAATCAGGAGATCGACCCATACGTAGCCGAGTCTCACATGTCAATCATGGGACGCGAACTGCCTCAGAAGATGCAGGAAGCAGGTTTTGAGATCCGCACCTTCATGCCTAAGTGGGGCACCATCAACGAGCGTCGCGGACAATTGCACGAGGTCATTCGCCTGTCTGGTATGAACCTTATCATAGATGATACAGACCATCCGCTGATCATCAAGGTTGCATCTATACCAACAACACGACAGCAGATTTATTTCATCGATAATGACGACTATTTCAAGAGCCGCCAAATGGGCACCGATGAAAACGGAAAGGAATATGCCGACAACGGAGAAAGAGCTATCTTTTTTGCACGTGGTGTATTGGAAACCGTAAAGAAGCTCCGCTGGCAGCCTGACGTAATCGTCTGCCAGGGTTGGGCTAGCGCAGTAGTGCCATTCTATGTAAAGACAGCCTACAGCGAAGAGCCTTCATTTGCAGAATCAAAGGTAATTACCGCTCTCTATACCAACGAACTCAAGGGTGAACTGGGTACCAACTTCAAACGTTGCGTTGCCTTCCGCGATGCCAAGTCTGAACTGCTCGACGGCTATCAGGACGACTTCGACTTCATTGAGCTCGGCAAACTCGCCATCGACTATAGCGACGGTGTGGTAGAAGGTGAAGAAGAAGCTACCCAGATTCTCTTTGATTATGCGAAGGAGAAGAACAAGCCTGTACTGACTTATCCGGGAGAAGATATCCAGGAGCCATACGCAGACTTCATCAACAAGGTTTGTCCTGACGCAGAATAAAATTCCGACAACAGAGACACATACATACAAGGATAATGAAAATTTTAAGACTCTTAACAGTATTAGTAATAGCAGCGCTTACTTTCGCTGCATGTGATGATACCACCGAGGGAATCGGTGGTAGCATCACTAATAAGATAGACAACATTAACATTTCTGACTCAGCGTTCAATGTTACCACAAAGTCTATAGTAGCAGGTGCCGTATTGAGCCGCAACAACACGGGACTCATCGGAAAGATGAAAGACCCGGAAACCGGCAACTATGTAAAGGGCGACTACATGACCCAGTTGAGCGTATTGCCTACTTTCTCTGTAGATACACTCGATTACATCAAGCAGGCAAATAAAGGTTCTATCGAAGCAGACTCATGCTACCTCCTGGTTTCATACAACGCCAGCTATGGCGATACCATCGCCCCAATGAAGGTGACAGCCTATGAGATGACAAAGCCGATGGCAGAAGATCAGGAGTATTACTCTGATTATGATGCCTTCGAGAAAGGCTGGGTAAACGTAAACAACCAGCATTGGAGCAGTAATTACAACTTGAGCAATACATCAGATGTCAAGAACTTCAAGATTTACCTGAATAAGAAGTACACGAAAGATGGTAAGACATACAAGAACTATGGTTCTTACATCATGCAAACATACGCTGAACATCCTGAGTACTTCAAGACCAACTACAAGTTCCTGCACAACGTCTGCCCTGGCTTCTATATCAAGAACGTAGGCGGTACGGGTAACATGGCTAAGATCTGGAATACAGAGCTTATCTTCTACTGGACCCGCCACAAGACCATCAAGGCAAAGGACGGCGTTACAGACAGTACAGCTGTAAGCATCGGATACAACCGTTTCGATGGTACAGAAGAGGTATTGCAGCTCAACAAGATTGAGAACGATACCAAGAACTTGGAGAAGTTGGCAAATCAAAATCAGCAGAACTGGACTTACCTCAAGTCACCGGCAGGTATCTTCACCGAGGTTACCCTCCCTATCAAAGATATCATGAAGGGACATGAGAAGGATACGCTCAACACAGCTACCATCTCTTTCCCACGACTCAACAATGAAAACGAAGACAACCCATACAACTTTGCTACACCAAGCACCATCCTGATGGTTCAGAAAGACAGTTTGCAGTCGTTCTTCGAAAAGAGCAAGTTGGCAGACAACCGTACTTCTTATACGGCAAGCTACAGCAGTACCGGCTCCTACAAGAATGCCTATACATTCCAGAATATCGCCAACCTGGTTTCTGCCATGTATAAGAACAAGGGCAAGGGGGAAAACTGGAATAAAGTAGTACTGGTTCCTGTAAACGTCATCACAACCACACAGGGATATACTACCGTCATCTCCAAGATTAATCACGATATGTCACTCGCTTCTACCCGACTCATCGTAGGTACGGATGATCCTGACAAGGATTATACCACAGACAAGAAGACTGGTAAGAAGGTGGCATCTGGTCCGATCCGAATCAAGGTGATTTACAGTAAGTTTAAAGAAGAATAAGCATTCATAACGCAAAGTAAAAAAGGAAACGAAACATGGCAGATAATTTTTTGGAGCGTCATCGCGAAGAATACGAAATACGCAAGGCTGCATGGCTCAAGAAGAAGAAACTATTCATGAAGTCAGGCAAGAAACAGAAGCCCCAGACACAGATGCCACGTCCTGAAGACGAAGCGTTATAAACACGACAATATTCAGAATCCTGAGAAAGAGGGTGTATCATAAAGCATTTGATTGTTTATGATACACCCTCTTTAACTTTGCCGGTTAACCCTTAAAAACCACCGCATAAGTACAATAAAAGCCATTTAATACAAAATAAAGCAAAATTAATTTGGAGTTTACCCATTTTTTTTATATCTTTGCATTGTGAACTTAAAAGTATTAAATATTAAATAGACAAAAAGCAATAAAATAAAAATAATCAAGATATTAGTAGAGATACTGGTCTATGGGTTTAACTTTTCTAAGAACTTGCATTTAAGAATACAAGATATTTGCAGGATACAAGTTACTTGCAATATATGAGATACTTGGTTTATGTTAATAGATAACGGAGAATTTAATCTCTTAAAGTATTTGTTTTTAAGTTTAAACAAAAATGCTAAAGTTAGATGTTAGTAATATAAGTCCCCGTAGTGACCGTGAGGCTACTGCGGGGACGCTTTTTCAATTTATAGTATATAGAAACAAAAAGGGCAAGACCAGAGATGGTCTTGCCCAATCTATTTTTATAACTCTTTATCTATATTATAAGATTCTACCTGTAAGAGAGAACTTCAAAACAGGATAAACCTTCAAGTCTTTTACAAACTTAGAGAGATCATCCTCGCCAGCATCTTCCAATGCCTTATCGATATCTATCTCGTTACCATTCTGGTAAACCTTGAGCTTGCCCATGAACTGGCAACCCAACTCCAAGCGCATACCGATACGGTTCTTAGGAACCAGACGGCCGAAGCCTAAACCGAGGTATGGACGAACATTCTTGCAACGGATATCGCCCTGAAGGTTATAGTTCTCATCGAGCTCCAAGTTGTAACCACCCAAGTTAGCTGATAAAGTCTGACGGAACTGCTTCTCCAAATCTGGATTATTTTTCAAGTATTTATTTGAGAAGTCACGAAGTTCATCGCATGAACCGCTAACCTCAGCTATCTTCTCACCACCGATTGACAAACCAGCTGCGATAAAGAACTTGCTGCCACCACCGAATGGATACAGATTAGCCTTTACATTAAAGGTGGTACGGTCGAATGAGCCTTCTGCGTGAATGGTTGCACCGGTTGGATAAGTAACATTAGGTACTTGAGGCAAAGAACTGGTATTGACATCTACATCCAAATCACCAGACAGTTTAAAAGATGGCATGATGTTCACACCTGCTTCTACCTCAAGGAAGTTAGTAACAGGAGCAGCCACACCAACACCAATACCCTCGGTACCTGCACCCACATTAAGACCTACATGGTTAAAGATACCGCGCTTGTAATCGCTCTGTGCCATTACGCTTCCAACACCAGCAAGCAGAATTACTGCCATCATCATTAATTTCTTCATAATCGTTCTGTTTATAAGTTAAATATTAAACCCTTTTTTACATATCGTTCGTAAATATGCTACAAATATAAACAAAAGTTACTAGACAAACAAATAATTATATAAAAAATTAAGACTCTTTAGTACTTTAACATACTAAAGAGCCCTAATATATTATTAAAAACGCAAAATCAGACTACTGAACTTAATCTACTACCGTAAACTTGGCATATTTCAGCAGAAGCTGTTTGGTGCCAGAATGAACGAACTCAACCGTAGCCTTCGTATTCTCACCAGTACCTTCAATCTTCAATACCGTTCCCCGTCCAAAACGCTGATGTTCAATCTTCATTCCCTCCTGCAAACCACAAGAAGAACTGCCAGCAGATGAAGCTGTAGAAGAAGAAACTGATGCTGCAGAAGATCCAGTACCGCGAGAAGCAGGATGAGAAGAATGCGTCTCCATGTAACGTTTAGCAGCATTCAGCGCTCTAACAGACTTGAAATTGCCTTCAGAGAGAGATGAGCGTCCGGAAGTATGTGAAGTCTCAGGTTCATCATCAAAGAGAGAAGGCTTAGGATCTGCTACAAACTGCGATGCTACCGGTTTGGAATTCTGATACCTGCTACTGTATCTAGGCTGCTCAGCATCCTCCCACGGTCTGCGAGAACGTTGCGCTCTCGCCCACTCCGGCTGGTCAGACATCGAATCAGCTCTGGAGCCAAACATCGAACCAAACCTTGATTCAGACATAGAGCCAAACAAGCTTCCACCAGCCTCATCCTGGCAATCAATCAACTTGCCGTCAATCTCATCGATAAACCGACTCGGATTATCAAACTCCATCTTGCCATATCGCCAGCGGTTCTTGGCGTTCGTCAGGATACAATGTTTCTCAGCTCGCGTAATGGCTACGTAAAGCAATCTCCGTTCCTCCTCCAGTTCTCTGAGCGAAGCAGCAGAAAGCGGACTTGGGAAGATATTCTCTTCCAAACCAACCACGAATACCGTAGGAAACTCCAGACCTTTGGCTGCATGAACCGTCATCAGAGATACACGAGGTTCATCCTTATCACCATCGCTGTCAGCATCGGTAAGCAGCGCCACATCCTGTAGATAATCCTGCAGGAAGAGTTCATCGAACCTACCCTCTTCACGGCGTTCCTCCACAAAAGCCGACATACCGCTCAAGAATTCCTCCAGGTTCTCCTGACGTGCCAGATCATCGGCATCCTTGCCCGACATGATATCCTGACTGATACCACTCTCCTTGATAATGGCATCACCCAATTCATAGACATCCGTAGTTTGAGCCCGTTCGATAAACGAAGAAATCAGCAATCTGAAGGTTTCCAGCTTGTTCATCGTACCCTTGTTTACAGCCAGTCCATACTGCTCAGGAGCACCGATTACCTCCCAGAAACTCACCTGGTTCTGATGGGCACAGTCAGCAATCTTCAGCACCGTAGTAGCCCCTATTCCTCGTGCCGGATAGTTGATGATACGCTTGATAGCCTCTTCATCATCCGGATTCGCCACCAGACGGAAATAAGCAATAATATCCTTAATTTCCTTGCGCTGGTAGAAACTCAGTCCGCCATAAATGCGATAAGGAATACCCTGCTTTCTGAACTCCTCCTCGAAGCTGCGGCTCTGGGCATTGGTGCGGTAGAGAATGGCAAAATCACTATACTGGCAGCCATCCTCGCGCCGGATACGCTTCACATCCTTCGCCACAATCGCCGCCTCTTCCTTGTCGCTGTAAGCAGGCTTATACTGAATCTTCTCACCCTTCGCATTCTCGCTGAACACATCCTTAGGAATCTGGTTGCGGTTATGCTTAATCAGACTGTTAGCCGCCTCAACGATGGTCTGGGTAGAGCGGTAGTTCTGTTCCAGTTTGAAGAGACGCGTTCCCAGAAACTGGCGCTGATAGTTGAGAATATTATCGATATTGGCACCACGGAAACTATAGATACTCTGCGAGTCATCACCCACGGCACAAACACGCAGCTTCTCCTGACAGAGTTGCATGACGATAGACATCTGAACGTGGTTGGTATCCTGATACTCATCCACCAGGACATAATCGAAGCGGGCGGCATATTTGTGGCGAATATCCTCATGCTCCCTGAAGAGCTGATAGGTAAGCGTCAGCAAATCATCGAAATCCATGGCATTAGCCTGCTTGCAGCGCTGCACGTAAGCCACGAAAATCTTACCAACCTCAGGCATCTGCGCACGCTTGTTCTGCTCGAAGATAGCCGCATCGCTCTCATAAGCCGCAGCACTCATCAGGTTGTTCTTCGCCATCGAAATCTTGGCATGAACGGCAGCAGGCTTATACTTCTTATCATCCAGCCCCATCTCCTTCACTATCGCCTTGATCAGCGAGCGCGAGTCACTTTCGTCATAAATGGTAAAGTTGTTGTTGAAGCCGATATGCTCAGCCTCCGCTCTCAGGATTCGGGAGAAGATGCTGTGGAAGGTACCCATATAGAGATGCTGGGCGAGATCATTTCCCACCAGTTTTCCGATACGTTCCTTCATCTCCCTTGCCGCCTTATTGGTAAAGGTGAGCGCCATGATGCTCCAGGGTTTCATGCCCTGGCTCAGGAGATAAGCTATCTTATAAGTAAGCACACGCGTCTTACCCGAACCTGCACCGGCTATCACCAGCGAAGGTCCGTCAATATATTCTACCGCAGCACGCTGCGCTTCGTTCAAGTCTTTCAGTAAATCCATGAATCAATATTTGAGGCAAAAAACTATTTTAAGGTCACCCCTATCAACTATAAACTATAAACTACCAACTAAGTATTACTTCCCCCTATATCCTCCCACAGCCGTGCCCGGGTCGAAATCTTCGCCCTCACGAGGGAAGGTAGGGATAAATCTCATCTGATGTTCTATCTGTCGCTGGCGCTTCTTCATATAAGCGCTAGGATGCAGCGAACTGAATTTGCGCGGATTAGGAAGTGTTGCTGCTATCAGCGCACACTCGCCACGAAACAGATCTTTCGCTTTCTTGTCGAAATGATATTCTGCAACCGCATCCACACCATAGATACCCGGTCCCATCTCAATACTGTTGAGATAAACCTCCATGATACGCTGCTTGCTCCACATCATTTCGATGAGGAAGGTAAAGTAGACCTCAAATCCCTTGCGGGTCCATGAACGGCCAGGCCACAGGAAGACATTCTTAGCGGTCTGCTGACTGATGGTACTGGCTCCATGCACCTTTCCGCCACGTGCATTATTCTTCGCAGCACTCTCGATGGCATTGAAGTCGAAACCGTGATGCTTCAGGAATCTCGCATCTTCGCTCGCCATCACCGCCACTGGCATGTGAGGCGAAATCTTATCCATCGAAACCCAATGATGATGCAGGGTAATACTCTCGCCATCAGCTACTTGCTGAAAGCATCGGATAAACATCAGAGGAGTGACATATACAGGAATGAACCTATATGCCACTACAGCAAGAATGGTGGTACTGAAAAACAGCACCACCACCCATTTTACTATATTCTTGATTTTCTTCAAAATCATCTATTTGCTTTTTCCCTTCCGGGATCATGAAAGTTATTACTTCAATGTACCGTTGTTGGCTGCGTTAACCATAGCCTGGCTAGCGTACATGTAAACCTCTACACGACGGTTCTGAGCGCAAGCTGCAGTAGTATTCACTATAGGATTAGCAGAACCGAAGCCCTGAACATTCTTTACCTGACGGCTGGTAACACCGCAAGAAGCGAGATAGTTGTAAACTGCCTCAGCACGCTTCTGGCTCAAAGGCAAGTTGATACCGTCATTACCTGTAGCATCGGTATAACCCTGGATAGAAACCTCGCAGTCGGTATTGTTCTTCAATACACCGGCAAACTGAGCCAAATCCGTCTTTGCGCTACTGCTGAGAGTAGAACCGTTAGTTGGGAAGAGGATACCAGAAGCAAATGTTACCTTAACGGCAGACAAGCCATTGGCATCTGTTACAGTCTCAACCTGTGCATTCTTCACCTGTTCAGCCTCAGCCTTCACCTTATCCATGTGCTTTCCGATGAGGTTACCAGCACCGCCACCAACAGCTGCACCGATAGCAGCACCTACGAGAGCACCTGTACCACGATGGCTATTGTTGAGCAATCCACCAACGATAGCGCCCAAAGCTGCACCAGAACCGGCACCTACTGCTGTACCTGTCTTCTGATTGGTTCCACAACTAGAGAAAAGCAAGCACAAAGAGAGGCCTGCAACTGCAAAATTAGTCTTTTTCATTTTAAAATCTCCTATATTTATGTTATTTAATTGCAAAGATAACTCTTTTTTCTCCATAATGGAGAGTTTTCTAATATTTTTTTGTATTTTTGCATGCAAATTTAAGGGTATTTGTCGAAATAGAGCTAGGAAATCACCTATTTGGGGGTGGAAAATCCCTAAAAGTAGGATTTCAGACACCTGCAGACAGATGAACTGCCGTCAGCAGATGATGAAGGCGCTCATGCTTATACCTTAATATATAACAGAAGAAATAAAAAACAAAATAAATAGAAAAAAGCAATATGGCTAAAGA
>ERZ1035027.998-NODE-998-length-14059-cov-20.692017_pt1 | contig 14059 bp, 10 predicted proteins | sample MGYA00520604_ERZ1035027 | MGnify/ENA primary metagenome ERZ1035027 (study PRJEB33766, sample SAMN09781743) | gut metagenome | biome: gut microbiome | host: Homo sapiens | place: Madagascar | study: EMG produced TPA metagenomics assembly of the PRJNA485056 data...
TGATGTAATTTCGCACGGGTGTTTCGTTCCTTCCTTGCACGGCGGGGCCGCGTTTGTTTTTATGCAGGGATTTTTGCAGGGATATGCCGGAATATGGGCATCCCCGTCCCCCGCAAGGGCTGACCCCCTGCGGGGGAGTGGGACAACCATATTATGGCCGAATGTGCATAGTATGGCTGTTTTTGTATTCAAACTGCTTGAATAAGTTTAGACACAGCAACCGTTCCGGCGTTATAAAGCGCCGGAACGGTCGCTATTTATTGCTGTTTAAGCAGAACGCAGGGTGAACTTAACTCAGTTCAGCTCGGTGTTGTTCAGCTCAGACTTGTAGGTCCAGTACGGGGTCATGTCCTTAGCGATGGTGTCGATGTTGACACGCTCGGTGGAGAAGATGGTAGCCTCGCTGCGCTGGTAGACGGGCAGCTCGACACCCCAATCCAGGATGATCTCCATGGCCTCTTTGTACATGGCCTTACGTGCCTCCTGGTCGGTGGTCTGGCGGGCAGCCATGATCAGTTCATCCAGGTCGGCATCGTCGATGGCGTAGTAGTTGGTGGAACCGCTGCTGTGGTACAGCTGGTACATGTCGGGGTCGTTGGTGGACTGCCAGGCAGCGACCCAACCCTCGGCAGCGCCAGACTGGTAGGAAGCGAACAGGTCAGAAGCGTTGGCCATATCGTTGACAGTCAGGGTGAAGCCGATGGTCTTGAGAGCAGCAGCAGCATTGGTCAGGGTCTGGAAGGAGGGGTGATCACCGTTGCCGGAAGCACCGATGTTGATCTGATACTCCATCTTGGCACCGGCGGGAGCGGCAGTGATCTGGCCGTTCTCGACGGTGTAACCGGCAGCCTCGAAGTAGCCCAGGGCAGCCTGCAGAGCGGCGGCGTACTTGTCCTCGCTCTTCATGTCGGAGGTGTAGATCTCGTTGCCGTCCACATCGGTGGAGTAGGCGATCTGGTAGCCGTCGTCGGTGACGGACGGAGCGGCCCAGGAGGTGTTGGAGATGGGGTAGTTGATAACGCTGGCGGTATCACCGTAGTAAGAGTCGATGCCCTCATCACGGTAAGCGGAGACAACGGTCATGATGGCCTTGCGCAGATCCTTGGAAGCCTCGGAAGCGGGGTCGCCGCCGACGTTGACTTTAGCAGCGCTCAGTGCGATGTAGCCGTAGCCGCGGTAATCCTTCAGGCGAGTGGTGATGACGGGGCCGTCCTCGCCCTCGGCGCCGTTGATGTCGGCGATCTGGTCAGCAACTTCCAGAGAGTAGGAAGGATCGGAAATGTCGATGGTGCCAGCCTGAACGCCGGTGATCTTATCGGCCTCCTGGGTCTCCTTCATGTTGACGTGAGCGATCTTGGGTGCGCCGTTAAAGTAGGCGGGGTTGGCATCCAGGTAAACAACGCCGTCGCTGTACTTATTAAAGGTGAACATACCGCCGCCCAGAGGAGCGCCGGTCTTGGAGCGGACACTGCTCAAGTCGCCCTTGGGGAAGCCGAAGGAGTTGTTGTCATAATCGTACAGAGCGGTATCGCCGTAGTAGTGCAGGGGGGCGATGGGCATCTGCAGCTGATAGATCATGGTGGTGGACAGCTCGGTGGTGGTCAGGGTCATGCTGTAGTCGCCAGTCTTGACGATACCGGCAACATTGGGCACGTCGTTGCCAACGGTGACACCAGTGGTGGAGTAGTTGTAAACTTCCTCGGGGATCAGGTCAGACAGGGCAGAGCCAGCAGTCTCGGCTTCCATAGCGGAGAAGTTCCAGTCGTACTGGGCGCCGATAGCCAGGAAGAAATCCTTAGCGGTAGCGCCATCGGCCAGGTCGAAGCCCCAGCCGGCAGCAGCGGAGGCAACATCGGTAGCGCCGCCGTTCTCGGTCATGTAGTCAACGATCTCCTGGGCAAACTTCACGCCGCCGTCGTTGACAGCGTCCCAGAAAGCCTTCTGCTGGTCAGCAGTGAAGTAAGTATTGTCGGTGTTATCCTCGCCAGCCTCAGCGATCAGCTTAGACAGGGTGGACATGGAGTTGCGGTACTCCTCCAGGCCAACGATGGGGGTGGAGTACATGGTAACAGAGCCATCGTAAGTAGGATCGAGGAAAACATACATAGAGAAGATGACATCATCGATGGTGACAGGCTCGCCGTCAGAGAACTTCAGGTCGTCACGCAGTTTCAGGTCATAGGTAACGGTGCCGTCATCATTCTCGGTGACAACGCAGTCAGTGGTGCCATAGTAGGTGTAATCGGTGCCGTTGTACTCGCGGGTCTCGCCCTCGATGCCGTTCAGGATCATTTCGCCCTTACGGTCGGCGCCCAGCAGGCCGAGCTGGGTCAGGTCGATGACATCCTGGTCAGAGGCAGAAGCGGCGAAGAAGGGGCTGAATTTGCCCTCAAAGCCGGTCTCTGCCAGGACGAGGGTGCCGTCGCTGGTGGAAGTGGTAGCCTCGGCGGTGGCAGTGCTTGCGGCTTCGCTGGATGCAGCGGAGGAAGCGGAGCTGCCGCAGCCGGCCAGCATGCTCAGGCTCAGGGCCGCAGCAGATGCCAGCGCAATGGCTTGCTTTGCGTTTTTCATGTGTACAAAACCTCCTAAAATTTGCCCTATCGGCAAGTCATCATGGCCGCTCCCCAGCGGCCATAACGGGAAAGGGAATTCCCTTTCCGATGACTGTGTATTCATACAGTGTACACTTGTCGATAATGACTTATCTTATATAGTACCTGAGATTGCGTAAAATGTCAACTTAAAAGTGCTATTTTTGTGGCATTTACCGAAATTTGTGATATTTTTTTGGCAAAGAAAGGACTTGATTTTATTGTGCCTCGTACCAAAAAGCGGGCAGCTGCACAGTTGCCCGCTTTTTTCACATTGCTACATATTATATTTATCAATAATTCTGTATAATTATTCCTGCTTTTCGTACTTTAGCGCTTTAAATTGGTGGTTTTCCATTGCAAAGGCACCGGCTGCTGCTGCCTGCAGCAGGATAAACAGGATACGCGCAGGCAGGTTTTGCCTGTTGACCGCCAGCTGTACCAGCTGGGCGGCAGCTGTAATTCCGGCAAGTACAGCCGCCAGCGTGCAGCTGCCCGGCAGTTTCAGAACGGTCTGCTCATGAATATACGCCCGCAGCGGTTCCCCCGCGGCGGTCAGCCGCACCAGCAGGTAGACGGCATACACCGCCGCCAGCAGCCCCGCCATGTAGGGCAGCAGCAGCCAGACCGGCGCATAGGCGGTCGCGCCGGGCACCAGGCCCGCCGCCACTACCAGCGCGGCCCCACCGCCGCACAAGACCCAAAGCCCGGCCAGTGCCCGGCCGCGGGATTTTGTACCTTTATAATGGTAGTGCGCGCCGCGGTACTGGTAGTTGCCGTTCAGGTCTTTTTCAAAGTCGTCCAGATAGGCGCGCTTCTTTTTGCGGTCCGCCATTATTCCAGCCCCGTCAGGTCGTAGTGGTCCAACCAATCCTTGGCGGTCTCGCAGACGCCGCGCAGGCAGCTTTCCTCAAAGGGGCTGACCAGGTCGGCGTTTTTCAGCAGCTCGGTAAACACACGGCTGCCGCCCTGGCGGGTGTAGGCCATGTAGTGGTCCCATGCGTTGGCGCGGTCCTTTTGCATCAGCGCCCAGATCTGCAGGCTGACGGTCTGCGCCAGGCAGTAGTCAATGTAGTAGAACGGGCTCTGGTAGATGTGCATCTGGCGCTGCCAGTACTCGCCTGCACCATAGAAGGGGATCTCGCCGTCCAGGCGCATCCAGGGCTGGTAGATGGCGGCCAGCTCCTTCCAGGTCTCGTGGCGCTGGGCCGGGGTCATATCCGGCTTTTCGTAGACGATATGCTGGAAGTGGTCCACCATCGTGCCGTAGGGGATGAAGGTCAGCGCCCCGGCCAGATGGCTGTAGCGGAACTTGCGGGCATCCTTGCCAAAGAAGCCCTCGGCCCAGGGCCAGGCCAGGAACTCCATCGACATCGAATGGACCTCACAGCCCTCCATGCTGGGCCATACGGTGGAGTAGGGGATGCGCTTGCGGTTCATGTAGGCGGCAAAAGCGTGGCCGGCCTCGTGGGTGACGACCTCGACATCGTGCTGGGTGCCGTTGAAGTTGGCAAAAATAAACGGCACTTCGTAATCATCCAGGCTGGTGCAGTAGCCGCCGCCCGCCTTGCCGGGGGTGGAGAGCAGGTCCATCAGCTGGTCGTCCAGCATCTTGTGGAAGAACTCGGCGGTTTCGGGAGACAGCTCCTCGTAGAACTTTTTGCCCTGAGCCACGATGGCATCGGCATCACCGCAGGGTTTGGGGTTGCCGCTGCGGAACATCAGGGCGTTGTCGGCGGCGTTCATCGGGTACTGCTTGCCCAGGCGCCTGGCCTGCTCGCGGTAGATGCTGTCGGCCACGGGGACGAGGTATTTCACCACAGCAGCGCGGAATTTTTCCACATCGGTCTTGGTGTAGCAGTTGCGGCCCATGCGGTAGTAGCCCAGGGTAGTGTAGCCTTCGTACCCCAGTTTTTTGCCCATGGTGTCCCGCAGGTGGACCATCTTGTCGTAAATGGAGTCGAACTCCTCCTGATGCTCCTTATACCAGGCACCCTCGGCTTTCCAGGCAGCCAGGCGGCGGGCATCGTCGGGGTCGTTTTTGAAGGGAGAGAGCTGGCTTAGGGTGTAGACGCCGCCCTCAAAGGGGATCTGAGCCGAGGCGATCAGCTTGCCGTACTGGGTGGAGAGGTCGTTTTCCTGGGCCATCTCGTCCAGGATCTCCGGCGAGAAGGCTTTCTGGGCGATCTCGGCGTTGAGGAACATCAGCTCGCCGTATTCCTCGCCCAGCTGTTTGCGGTAGGGGGATGCCAGCAGGGCGGCGCTCCAGGTATTCTGGCACTCCTGGATCTGCGGGGTGGCAGCATTCCAGAAATTCATCTCACCATCGTAGAATTCATCCCGGGTATCGATGGTGTTGCGGATGCTGGCCAGGTTGGCCAGCGTGTCCACGTGCTTGTTCAGGGTCTGTTCGTCCAGAAAGGCGGCCTTGGCGGCGGCGTAGTCAGGCGCGGCGGCAAAGCGCTGGGTCACAGCAGCAAACTGCGCCTTGATCTCGTCCAGGTTCGGGCGCTGATAGGGCATCTCAGAAAATTTCATGAGCGTATTTCTCCTTTGTGCGTTTTGTAGGCATTATAACATAGAAGCGCAAAAAAGGCAAAGATATAAATAGATACAAAAAAGCCTCCCTTGTGCAAAGGGAGGCGGCACGGCGAAGCCGTGACGGAGGGATTGTAACCTTACGTGGTAGACCGATTTGCAACGCAGACAGGACAATTCCCCACCGCTTCGCGAAGCCCCCTTTACACAAGGGGGCCTTTATGCGTCGTTAAATCCTGCGGTATCTCCGCTTCAAATTCTGCAGCAGCGTATGCTTGGGCCGGCTGCGGATCAATTTCCACAAAAAGCTGCCCAGGGCGTAATACTGCGCCACCTAGGTGAAGGGGTCAAAGCCTTTGCTGTCCAGCCAGTCCAGCAGACCGGCATACTCGCCGCTGTAGGCCGAATCGGGCAGAACATCCCACCCGCCGTAGGTGTGGTTCAGCACGCCGGCGGTAAAGGCGCGCAGGTAGAGTGCCTTTTCCTGCTCGGTGGTGACGGTAAGCATATTACGCTTACGTATAACATCCGGTCCGTGATCCCGCAACAGAAAATCTGCATTTTTTCGCCATTTCGTCTTATATTTCGACAGCCGTGCAAATGTGTTGGATTTTAACGGTACCACTTTTTTGGCAAGTTGCCGCAAATTTTGAAAACGCACGGTTTTCATGTTTTGCAAAACGCCAATTTATGCCCACACAAGCGATTCAAAATTGACCGCAGTAACTGTTATATGGTAGAATATGTCTATATATTATATGCTGCACCAGTGCCATTTTTAGGAGGGCCTTATGCAGAAAAATTTCACCCTAAAACGTATCGTCTGCCTCCTGGCAGCCCTTTGCCTGGCCGCCGGGCTGGTGGGCTGCGCTGATATGCCCGCCAGCAGCAGTGAGGAAAGCAGCCTGCCCACGATTTTGGTGGGCAGCGATGTCTACCCGCCCTTCAACTATATTGGCGAGGACGGCGCCCCCACCGGCATCGATGTGGAGCTTGCCAAAGAGGCATTCCGGCGCATGGGCTACCGCGCCGAGTTTACCATCATCGACTGGGAGCGAAAGACCCAGCTGCTGGAAACCGGCGACATTGACTGCGTGTGGGGCAGCTTTACCATCAACGGACGAGAGGATGACTACCGCTGGGCCGGCCCCTACATGGCCAGCCGCCAGGTGGTGGCCGTAATGCCCGGCAGCGATATTGAAACCATTGCCGACCTGGAGGGCCGCTCCCTGGCTGTGCAGAGCACCACCAAGCCGGAGGAACTGTTTCTGACCGACGCCACCCTGCCCGCCCTGCGGGACCTCTACTGCTTTGAGGACCGGGAGCTGATCTACACCGCCCTGGGCAAGGGCTACGTGGACGCCATCGCCGCCCACGAAGTCTCGATCCTGCAGTACATGCAGGACTACAACACTGAGTACCGCATTTTGGACGAGCCTTTACAAGTGGTGAGGCTGGGCGTCGCCTTTGGCAAAAACGACGTGCGCGGGCTGGAAACGCAGCTGACCGCCACCCTCGATGAGATGCGGGCGGACGGGACTTTAGCCGCCATCATCGGCAAGTATCTGGCAAACCCCGAGAAATTTTTGGAGGTGGACGGCCTTGTCGAATAGAAAAGTATCTTCCTTCACCGTCCGCTTTTTCTGGCCCCTGATGCTCTGCCTGGGGCTGGGGCTGATGGCGCTGGTGGGGCTGATGTCCTACCGCAGTGACCTGCACCTGGCCAGCCAGAACCTCACCGATGCCACCCAGTACGTCAAACAGCAGCGTACAGCCTACGACCGGTTCAACGATACCTCGGTGACCAAAAGCCTGATGCGCGTCATCGAGAACGCCCAGCAGATCGACCGCGAGATCCAGTACAAGATTGCCCTGACCGGCGAGGCCACGCTGAACACCGACGACCTGCGCCGCTATACCTACGAGCAGCGGCTGACCGGCATCATCCTGATGAACGAGCATGGCGTCGTCCAGCGGGAGTACAGCACTGACGGGCTGGACTACGCCGCCCTGCGCGGGTACGTCACCAAGGACACCGTGCTGGGAACCGCCCAATTCCCCATTAAGACCTACACCGCCCGCATCCGGCTGGACGATGGCTCCTACGTGGACCTGGCTGCCCACGGCCGCACCGACGAGCCGGGCGTGATCGTCGTTTATTATCATACCAGCGCCGAATATGCCACCGACTACAACCTGATCATCCAGAACTTGCTGGAAGGCTACGACCCCGGCACCGAGGAAACGCTGGTGGTCACCAGCGGCGACAGCATCATTGCCGCCAACCGCGAAGGCCTGGCCGGGCAGAACGTCGACGACGTGCCGGTGCTGCGCAGCATCCGGGAGAACGCCCACGGCGGCGAGATGACCCGCGTGCGGGCCGGTTCCGGCGACGGCGAGTGGGTCTACTGCATGCTGGAGCGCGGGCGGGACTACTACGTCTACGCCTACATGCCGCTGACCCGCGCGCTGGACACCACGCCCAAGAACCTCCTGCTCACGCTGGTGGCCTACGCCATGGTGCTGTTCATCGTCATCATGATCCGCTGGCGGCTCAAGCATGTCTACCAGGAGGAGCAGCTCCGCCGGGAGCAGAGCTACCAGCAGCAGTTGAAAGACGCCGCCTGCAAAGCCGAGAGCGCCAACCGCGCCAAGACCGAGTTTTTGCAGCGCATGAGCCACGACATCCGCACACCTATCAACGGCATCCGCGGCATGGTGGAGATCGGCGACCATTACAGCGAGGACCTGGCCAAACAGGCTGAGTGCCGCCGCAAGATTTGGGATGCTTCGACTCTGCTGCTGGAGCTGGTGAACGAAGTGCTGGACATGGGCAAACTGGAATCCGGCGAGATCGTGCTGGAAAGCTGCCCGTTCAACGTGATAGAGCTGAAAGACGGCATCCGCCAGACAATGGAGCGCGCCGCCGCCGAGCGCGGCATCACGATGACCGACCGCACCGAGGTCAAACACACCACACTCATTGGCAGCCCGCTGCACCTGAAGCGGCTGCTGATGAACATTTTGAGCAACGCCATCAAGTACAACAAGGACAACGGTTCCATTGACCTGACCTGCCGCGAGGTGCGCAGCGACAGCAAGACCGCGTGGATCGAGTTTATCTGCGCCGACACCGGTATTGGCATGAGCGAGGAATTCCAGAAGCACCTCTACGAGCCGTTCACCCAGGAGCACAGCGATGCCCGCACCTCCTACAACGGCACGGGGCTGGGCATGGCCATCACAAAAAGTCTGGTGGAGAAGATGGGCGGAACGATAGAATGCCGCAGTAAGCTAGGGGAGGGCACGACCTACTGCATCACGATTCCCTTTGTCATCGACTCCAGCGCTGCCCCGCGGGTCGAGGAAACCGCCGTCCTGCCTGCCGCCACGCCGGCGGGCATGCACGTACTGCTGGCCGAGGACAACGAGCTGAACATAGAGATTGCCGTGTTTGTGCTGGAGAACGCCGGTGTCACGGTGACGAAGGCCGTCAACGGGCAGGACGCGCTGGACCAGTTTGCCGCCAGCGCCCCCGGCACCTTTGATGCCATCATCATGGACGTGATGATGCCGGTGATGGACGGCTACCAGGCCACCCGGGCCATCCGCCAGCTGGACCGCCCCGACGCGGGCAGTATTCCCATCTTGGCCATGACTGCCAACGCCTTTGTGGAAGACCGCCGCCGTGCCTACGAAGCCGGCATGAACGAGCACCTGACCAAACCGCTGGAGCCGGAGGTAGTGCTGAGGACATTGGCGAAATATCGGAGCAAATAAGCAGGAAGGCCCCCTCCCAGAGGGAGCCTTTAACGCAAAAAAGCCGCACAGACGTGCGGTTTTTTTGCGTATTATCATCATTTAGTCCCGGCTATACAAATCTCTCGTATACACCTTCCCGGCCACGTCGGCCAGCTCGGGGGCGGCGCGGTTGGCGAGGATCACATCACACTCAGCCTTGAATTTGTCCAGATCTTTCTCCACGCGGTCGCCGTAGAAAGTATCCTCTTTCAGCGTTGGCTCGTAGATAACCAGCGGCATGCCCTCGGCCCGCAGGCGGCGCATGACGCCCTGGATGCTGGACTGACGGAAGTTATCACTGCCCGCCTTCATCGTCAGGCGGTAGATGCCGACGGCCTTCGGCTCGCGGGAGAGCACCTGCTCGGCGATAAAGTCCATACGGGTGGCGTTGGAGTCCACGATGGCCTGCATCAGATTCTGCGGTACATCGTTATAGTTGGCCAGCAGCTGCTTGGTATCCTTGGGCAGGCAGTAGCCGCCGTAACCAAAGGACGGATTGTTATAGTGGTTGCCGATGCGCGGGTCCAGGCAGACGCCGTCAATGATGTCACGGGTGTTTAGGCCGCGCACCTGGGCGTAGGTGTCCAGCTCGTTAAAATAGGCCACACGCAGGGCCAGGTAGGTGTTGGCAAACAGCTTGATGGCCTCGGCCTCGGTCAAGCCCGGGAAGATGGTATCCACATTCTGCTTGATGGCCCCCTGCTGCAAAAGCCCCGCAAAGGTATGGGCACGGGCGGCCAGTTCCCCGTCCCCCGCCGGGCAGCCTACCACGATGCGGCTGGGGTAGAGGTTATCGTACAGCGCATGGCCCTCCCGCAAAAACTCCGGGCTGAAAAGGATATGCAGGTTGTGGAATTTTTTCCGTACCGACGCGGTATACCCGACGGGCACCGTGGATTTGATGACGATGGTCGCCTCCGGCGCATACTGCCCGGCCAGCGTCAGCACAGCCTCCACGCTGGAGGTATCAAAATAATTCTTCTTGGGGTCGTAGTTGGTGGGGGTGGAAACCACGATGATGTCCGCGCCGGTGTAGGCAGCGGCAGCATCGGTGGTCGGGTGCAGGTCCAGCTCTTTTTCGGCTAAATATTGCTCGATCTCCTTATCGGCAATGGGACTTTTGCGGGCCGCCAGCAGGGCCACTTTCTCGGGCAGAATGTCTACAGCCCATACCTCGTTGTGCTGGGCCAGCAGCACACTGATGCTAAGGCCCACGTAACCGGTACCGGCAACGGCGATTTTCATAAACAGGCGCTCCCTTAACAGTGATATTTATTGTAAGTATACCATGGTGCGGGGCCAGCCGCAACGGTTTTTACCGGATTTCCTTTTCTGTCCTCTTGTACCCCGGCCCAAAATGCGATATAATACCTATGTTTACTTTGAGTTTTGAGTATCCCCACGGAGGTTTATTAAAATATGAAACGTACCCGTACCCTTGCCCTGCTGACCGCGCTGGTCTGCCTGTGTGTGTCACTGACGGCCTGTTCCCCCAAAGAAGTGCTGAAAAGCGCCATCCTGAAAACCACCACTGCCCTGGGCCTGCGCCAGGAAACCAGCGATGAGGACGAGGTCGACGACCTGACTTACGCCACCAGCGGCGGCGACGTGACCTTCCCCGAAACGATGGACACCACTGCCTCCAAGCTGGTGTCCGAGGTGGACGGCGACACCCTGTATGTAGCCTTTAACGGCATTCAGAACCGCAGTACCGACTACTTTGTGGCGGGTTCCGACAGCCTGTCCATCACCGGCTATGCCACCACTGAGTCCACCAACGAGAACTTCCAGACCTTCAAGATCGCCTTGTGGGAGCTGTCCGACGACAAGACTTCCACCAGCTATGTCATCGGCTCCACCGTTTACTACACCACCGACGGCACCTGCTACCAGTACAATGTTTCCGGCCTGACCCCCGGCAGGCAGTACAAGGTCTACATCAGCTATGACTCCACCCGTTATTACATCACCGGCGGGCTGAAGGTCCAGGGCCTGGGCAGCGAGGAGCTGACCACCATCGAGAACGAGAACACCGTCCAGTAACCACAAAACAGCACCGCCCGCGCCGCGCCAAGACGGTGTGGGCGGTTTTGTTGTAGAGGAATTTTTAGAGGAAAAAGTAACGTAAAAGGGGAAGTTTATGCCAAACGTACAATTACGCAATACCCTGCTGCTGATGGGGGCTTCCTTCATCTGGGGCACCGCTTTTGTGGCGCAAAGCGTGGGCGCTGACCACATGGGCCCTTACAGCTTTCTGGCGGGCCGCAGCTGGCTGGCCTGTGTGTTTCTGCTGGGGCTGATGGCCGTGCTGCGCAAAGCCGGCAAGACCAACTCCGCCGCCGAGCCGGGCTTTTGGCAGAACCGCAAGGTGCTGGTAAAGGGCGGCATCTGCTGCGGCATCGCGCTGTTTGCGGCATCGGCTGCGCAGCAGATGGGCATTGGCACCACCAGCACGGCCAAGGCCGGGTTCATGACCGCTTTGTATGTAGTGCTGGTGCCGGTGTTCGGCGTGTTTTTTGGCCGCCGCCCCGGCGTAAAGCTATGGTGCTGCGTGGCCGCCAGCGTGGTGGGCCTGTATCTGCTGTGCCTGGCCGGGCACGACAGCCTGGCCCTGACCGGCGGCGAATGGCAGCTGCTGGGCTGTGCCTTTTTGTTTTCCACCCAGATTTTGCTGGTGGACCACTTCAGCCCCAAGCTGGACGGCATCCAGCTGAGCTTTGTGCAGTTTTTGACGGTGGCGGTCATTTCCACCGTGTTTATGCTGATTTTTGAACAGCCCACCATCGAGCAGTTCCGCCTGGCGGCGGTGGCCATTGCCTACTGCGGCATCATGTCCAGCGGCGTGGCCTACACACTGCAAATTGTGGGCCAGAAAGCGCTGGACCCCACCATTGCCAGTTTGGCTATGTGCTTGGAGAGTGTGTTCAGCGCCTTGGCCGGTTGGCTGATTTTGGGCGAGACGCTTTCCACCACCGAGCTGTGCGGCTGCGGCCTGATGTTTGCCGCCATCGTAGCCAGCCAGCTGCCGGATAAAAAGAAAGTTTAAGTAAAGGCCCCCTCTGCGAGAGGACTCCCGCGAAGCGGGTGGGGTAGAGACTTTTCCAAGGCGCTCTCCCTCAGTCGCCTCCGGCGGCAGCTCCCTCCCAGAGGGGGCCTTTAATAGGAGTATCTATGAATGACCTGCGCTTAATTTTCCGCTATGGCAAGCCCTACCGCCGGGACCTTTGGGCGGCTGCCGGGCTGATCTTTATTGAATGTATCTTTGAGATGGTCATCCCCGTGCTGATGTCCACCCTGGTGGACGAGGGTGTGCCCAGCCATAACATGGCGATCATCCTGCGGCAGGGCGGGTTGATGGCACTCTGCGCGGTGCTGGCACTGATCACCGGCCTGCTGTATGCCCGCTATGCCGCCCGGTTCGCCAACGGCTTTGCGGCCGAGCTACGCCTGGCCGAGTACGCCGCCGTGCAGAAATTCGACTTTGCCAACCTGGACCATTTTTCCTCTGCGTCCCTCGTCACCCGCATGACCACCGACGCCACCGTGCTGCTCAACGCCATCAACGCAGGCCTGCGTCCCTTTGTGCGCAGCCCGGTCATGCTGGCCATGGGTCTGGGCATGGCATTTCTGCTCAGCCCCAAGCTGACGATTGTTTTCCTCATCACAACGCCTATTCTGACCATTTTGCTGGCGCTCATCGTGCGCAAGGTCGGCCCGCTGTACGGCCGCCAGCAAAGCGCTGTCGACCACCTGAACAGCCGCATCCAGGAATCCCTCACCGCCATCCGCGCCATTAAAGCGTTCGTGCGCGGCGATTATGAAAACGAGCAGTTCAACGCCGTCAACACTGAGCTGAGCGACGCCAGCACCGAGACCTTCCGTTACGCCGTGCTCAACCTGCCCGCGTTCCAGACCATCATGTACACAGCCATCGTCTGCATCATGTGGTTCGGCGGCGGGTTCATCCTGCAGGGCGACATGAGCGTCGGCCAGCTGACCGCCTTTTTGAGCTACGTTTTGCAGGTGCTCAACTCGGTCATGATGTTCTCCGGCGCGTTTTTGCAGATGACCCGCTCGCTGGCCAGCGCCCGCCGCATCCGCGAGGTGCTGACCGAGCAGCCAGACCTGGCCAATGCCGCCGAGCCGGTGGATACTGTGCCGAACGGTCAGATCGACTTCGAGGGCGTCAGCTTCAAGTATAACGCTGCGGCACAAAAAAGTGCCCTGTCCGACATTACGCTGCACATCCCCGCCGGGGCGACCGTGGGCATCATCGGCGGCACCGGCTCGGCCAAGACCACGCTGGTCCAGCTGATCCCCCGCCTGTACGACGCCACCGAGGGCACCGTGAAGGTCGGCGGCCGCGACGTGCGGGACTACGACCTGACCGCCCTGCGGGACGCCGTAGGCATTGTGCTGCAAAAGAACCTGCTGTTCTCCGGCACCATCCGGGACAACCTGAAGTGGGGCAACCCCGACGCCGCCGAGGAACAGCTGTGGGCCGCCTGCCGCGCCGCTCACGCCGATGAATTTTTGGACCGCATGCCCGACGGCCTGGATACCGACTTAGGGCAGGGCGGCGTCAACGTCTCCGGCGGGCAGAAGCAGCGCCTTTGCATTGCCCGTACCCTGCTGAAGCACCCGAAGGTGCTGATTTTCGACGACTCCACCAGCGCCGTGGATACTGCCACCGAGTCCGGTATCCGCCGCGCCCTGACCGAACTGACCGACGTGACCAAGCTGATCATTGCCCAGCGCATCTCCTCGGTGCAGAGCGCCGACCTCATCGTGATCTTGGAGGATGGCCGCCTGCACGCCGTGGGCACCCACGCCGAACTGCTGGCAAAAGATACGATCTATCAGGAAATCTACTATTCCCAGATGAAGGGAGGCGACCCCGATGGCGAGTAAAAAGAAAGTCACCGGCGGCAAGCGCCCGCAGAATCTGCGCCGCACGCTGGGGCAGTTCAGCGCCTATCTGGGCCACCACCGCATCATGATTGGCCTGGTGGCGCTGCTGGCGGCCATCAGCGCCCTGGCCGCACTGTTTGGTACCTACATGATCCGCCCGGTGGTCAACGGCCTGCTGGAAAACGGCAGCAAAACCTACCTGGCCGGGGCCGTGGGCC
>ERZ1035027.1003-NODE-1003-length-14040-cov-10.297748_pt1 | contig 14040 bp, 17 predicted proteins | sample MGYA00520604_ERZ1035027 | MGnify/ENA primary metagenome ERZ1035027 (study PRJEB33766, sample SAMN09781743) | gut metagenome | biome: gut microbiome | host: Homo sapiens | place: Madagascar | study: EMG produced TPA metagenomics assembly of the PRJNA485056 data...
GAGGTAACATTTTATGAATATTGCTCGTAAGTTTTTCTCTATTGATAAAGCAAGTCCCCGTTACGCCACTATGGACGAGAAGCAGAAGATTCTGTTTGAGTCTGGCGTAAATGTTGTTAAGAAGTATATTGCTGATACTGCCAACACTAAGGGTCAGAAGAACATTTTCGCAATGGTTTCTGACAATGGTGTTGAGGATTATAAGGCTACCAACGAGAAGTTTGTCGAGAAACTGGTTAAGTTCTCTATGGACCGTGCTGGTTTTAGCACTGAGAATTTTGAGATTGGTATGATTCGTAATCCCCAGATTAATAAGAATACTGCCTTCCGTGAGAATTTTGCCGCTGTTGTTGCCCAGATTATGACCCCCATTCTTCCTGCTATGGTTTCTGCAGAGTTTATGGGTTTTGCTGATGTTAGCAATATTGCTTGGGGCGACACCGCTCGTTTCATTATCCATAGCAATGACACCTTCTATGTAACTCGTCAGGCTGAGGGCATTAAAGAGGGTACTGTACAGCGTCTGTACAACAAGGAAGTAACTGTCAACCCCGAACCCTTCAACATTAAGTTTACTATTGACTGGTATCAGGTTGCTGCTGGTCTGTTTGACTTTGGTGAGTGGGTATATCGTGTTGGCGTTTCTTATAATAGCTACATCACTCTGATGATTGTTAATGCTTTCACTACCAACATTCAGAATGGTATCACCGCTTCTTCCCCCTATTTCACCAATGGCTTCACTACTGCCAAGTTTGCTAAGCTGGCTGATACTCTGCGAGCTGCTAATGGTGGTGCTAACATTCGTGCCTATGGCGCTCTGGCTGCTCTGTCTGCGATTATCCCCACTGGTTCGCAGGCTAATATGCAGATGGGCATTGGTGAAGAGTGGAGCAAAGTTGGTCATCTGACTGACTATATGGGTACAGAGCTTGTCCGTCTGCCCCAGATTATGCTGCCTAACACTGTGAATACCACTGCTCTGCTTGGTATCCCCAACGACACTGTTTATCTGATGGCTGATGGTGGTTACAAGCCCGCTAAGATTGTTTTCGAGGGTCAGGCTGTTACTACCGACATCATTCCCACCGAGTCTGCTGACAAGGAGATGGGTCTGAATGTAACCATGCGCATTGGTATCGGCTTTATGACCGCCTCCAAGTTCGGCGCTATCACTGGCGTTACCCTGTAATTAGGACTTATTATTGGGAGGGGAGAAATCCCCTCCCTTTCTTTTTAGAAAAAGGATTTTAAAGGAGTTTGTTTATGGCTACTAAAATGACTAAAGCCGAAGATGTTGCTACTGAAGTTAAGAAGACAAAGACTAATGATGACGATGCTTTAAAGAAGCAGAACGAAGACCTTATGGAGACCATTCGGCTTCTTCAGGAACAAATTAAAACTTTGACAGAAACACAGAGCGTACCAAAAACCATCGAGCTTACTTCTAAGATGGATAGACCTTGTTCTATTATTCATTTGATTGATTGCGCTGAAGGTCTTCCCACCAACATTAATATTAACGGCAACGAATATTATTTCAACCGTTTTGGTGAAAGAAAGCTTTTCCGTTTTGCCGATGTACAAAATATCGTAACGAAGTATTACGACTGGTTTACTCGTGGAATTCTTGCGCTTGGCGAAGATTGCGACGAGTTCAAGAATGAGTTTGCTGTTCCACCTCGTAGATGTGATACGCTGGCTGTTTATAATAGATTGGCAGATATGCCGCTTGACGAATTTAAAACCTTTGTAAATAATATTGCCCAGTGTGATAAGGTACAGCTTGTTAGAATATTTATGACTAAGATTGACCGTGGCGAGACAAAATATAAAAATACTGACAAGCTTCGTGTTTTAAACAAGGCTACTGATGGGCTTCTTAAAGAATATATTAAGGAAGTTAGTAATGACGACTAAGGAGGAATGATTATGGGTACAACCTTCTTGGAAATTTATAATATGGCGATTGCCGAACTAAAAGACCCACAACTTAAAGCAACTTTGGCTCAAAATCCAGTCATGTTCTGCAAGGTAATGTATAATTTCTTTGTAAACGCAATTTCTTTATTTACAAACCCTTTGGCAGTCTCCGAGCGTCTTTCCAAGAGGGACGAACCTATATATCACTCTGATGTTTTTACTGGCGACGGGAAAACAGTTGAATTTAAGTTTAGTGTTCTTCCAGATACAGATAAACTTGATAATGTCGTGTATTGTTATGAGGCTGGCGATGAATATTATCAATGTGAATATGACCCAAATACTGGCATTGTAACTTTTCCGCAAGCGCCAGATTATGATGCCAAGGTAGTGATTGCTTGGTATTATGTTGGTAAATTTGATATTGAACTACTGGACAAAGAAAAATATATTTTGTCTGAATGGGTAATGGTCTGCTGGTCTGAATATGTAAACAATAACAGACTTGATATTGATAGATTACTTGGAGATACTGATTTTAAACTTCCATCAAATGCCACCACCACAAACTCAAAAGTAAACTGGTTTATTATCAATAGAGAAACTGTTACAAAACATATGAGTAAGTATGCTTGGGACGCTGCCATTAAGAAGGTGTACTAATGAAAAATAAAAAATATTATATTGAATTAATTAATAGAATTTATTTTCTTTTAGTTTCCTTCGAGACAGAAGCCTCTGATATTTTTATCAGTAGAGTAAATACTCTTTCTTATGAGGTTGGCGGCGATAATTACTATGAGGGCATGGGAAGAATTCATAGAAAATTGAACGCATTATTAAAAGATAATGAGATTACGCACCGAAAAGTTAAGTCTACGGTTCTTGATAGCATTGATATAATTGATAGAATCTTGTCTAACTGGGAGGTGGTATTTGGAGATGTATAATAAGTATTTGGACTCTATAAATACCACCATGCGATTAGCCCCAAAGGATTATAAGCAAGCAAGGAAGCAATATGAATATGATTTGGCTGCTAAGATAGAAGAAGATTTTGAAATGGCACCAAATGTATATAAAATAGGCGTTGAAAAAGAATTCGGTACATTAAGCTTTTCTGATTATGTTTGTAGAATAATAAGCGCTATTGACCCCAAAACAGGAATGAATCTTGGCGATGACTTTAGAAGAGTTATTAGTAGGGATTTAAATGACCCTATGGCTATGGGTTGGAGATATAAGTTTAGTGATAATATTTGGATTGTAACAAATACCAATAATGATAAAGATATTACCAAATCTTGTATTATTAGGCGATGCAACAATGTCGCAAAATGGGTTGACAAAACTGGTCTTGTTATAGAAGAACCATGTATTGTTGGATATGCATTAAAATATTCTAATGCATATTTTAATGATTTAAACGCATTGCCGCAGGGAACAATAAGCTTAACAATGCAAAATAATCAAAATTCAAAAAGACTTCTTTTAAATGATAGGCTTTACGTTGGCTCTATGATATATAAAATTAGAGCAATAAACGATTTTCTTAGAGAAAGAACATATGATGAAGCAAGCAATCCATTGATTGAAGTTATGTGTTCTATTGATATAGAATCTTCTGCCGATATAAACGACAGAAAAGTTGCAAGTGCTGATACGGAGAATCCGAACACTTCCGATGTAGACATGAATAACGAGCAGTCTATTGTATTTAGCCCTGATATAGATAACTTAATAGCTGGAGCAAGCAAGACGATTGAGGTATATCTTTACAATGGACAGCTAAAGACAGATTTGAAATTTGTATTTAGTGCTTCTGGTGTTCCAGAAGACAAATATAGGTTTGAAATTCTTGGCAACAACTCTTTTAGTGTGTCAAATATGGGTACTTATTTCAATAACCCTCTTGAAATAAAGTGTGTATGTGAAAATGGCTTGGAAAGAACCATGTATATCACACTTAGGGGATTGTATTAAGGTGGTGTAAAATGAATTGTTGCAGCGATAATATTTATAATAAATATGATGGGCTTCAAAATCTTACACTATATATAATACAATATTTAATGTTGAATAATGAGGATATTTGGAAGCTTCTTAAATATGACACCCAAGACGCTTTAGAAAAGCCAAACCTAACAAGAGAAGAAAAGGCTGCTTTGATTTATCCAGGAAATAGTGGTGGCGACATGGACGATTATCGTGTCTTTAGAACACCATATCTCGATGATGTTACTACAAATCAACAGGCACAAATTAGGGTTTATCTTGAAAGCATTACGCCTGATACCACGGTTTATGGAACGGTTGATGTTAATATAGAGGTTATTTGTCATGTAAAAATGATAGAATTGAATGACTATCAAAACAGGGTAGAATCTCTTGTTTGGCAAGTATTAAGAACATTAAACGGAACTGAAGTTGGTGGCATAGGTAAGCTTTTCTTTGATAGAAATGGCTCTTATTATGATTTAATTAAAATGAACAGATATAATAACAGAAACTTTTATGGATATACAATTACTATGTCTACCAGAATGGGGAATTTGGAAGAATGCCAATAAAAGAAGAAATTTTTAATAGATATTCTGAAGAATTAACATTTGATGAGCCGATTGAATATGAAGGTTTTTTATTATATCCTGTAAGCATAAAAAAAATAACCAAATTTTTACAAGCATCTTCTATTCTTAGAATACAAAAAGAATATATTCCAGATAAAGAAATTATTAAAATGTCTTATTTAAAATATCTTATAACAAGCATAAGAAAAGAAAAAGAAGAATTTGAACAGTCAATAACTTTAGACTTACTTGCTCTTTGTTTTATGATTGTTTTGAGAATTGAAGAAATATCTATACGATATTATACAGAGGACAATAAAAGTGGCATTTTAATAAATGATGTTGAAATAGATGATACAAAATTCGATTATCTAAGAAAAATTATATTATATCAGAACATACCAAATTACGATGATGAGCTGATAAATCCAGATTTAAAAAAAGATATGGAACTTGCTGATAAGCTAAAAAATGGCAATTCTGATTCTGTGGATATGGAACATCAGATAAGTAATTTAATTATAGGAACTGGTATGAACATGGAAGATGTTAAAAATCTCTCTATTCGCAAATTCTATATTATAGCAGAGATGTTGGATAGTAGAATACATTATTCTATATATAAACAAGCAAGCGTTAGTGGTTTTGTTGAATTTAAAAAGCCAATAACTCATTACTTGAAGAAAGAAAACAATGACCTGTTGGAAAATAAGGTCACCACTGTTGATACTCTTAGAAACAATATGAATATTTGAGGAGGACGCACTTTATGAAGAATTTTATTGCTGGTCCCGCAAAGGTTGACGCTTATCTCAACGGTCAGCTTATGTTTACTGCTCAAACCATTCTTGATTCCTCTATCGCCCTTAGTGTTAGCAAGGAAGAGGTTCGTGGCGGTCAGGGCAATTCTCTGTGGGGTAACTATTACCATACTTCTGCTATGGCTATCAACCTTACAGACATCATGTTTAAGCTGGAATATCTGGCTTTGAACACTGGTTCTGTTATTCAGCAGGGCGCAGACCTGTTTGTTGAAGAGCAAGTGACTCTTGCTGCTGCTGGCGCTGGCACTGTTGTTGGCACTCCTGTTGCTGTTGATGATTATGGCATTGTTGGCTGGGCTTCTAAATCTGGTGCTGATAATTGGCAGAGAGTTGCTTTTAATGATAAGGGCTTTACTTTTGCTGGTGGCGCAGAGGGTGATGTTGTCTGCATTAAGTATGTCGCTAATGAGGCTACTGCTCGTAAGATTGTTATTTCTTCCGACTTTATCCCCGAGACTGTTCAGCTTATTATGACTGCTAATCTCTATTCTGGTGGTAAGAACCTTGCTACCTCTACCTTGTCTGGGCAGGTACAGGTCAATGTGCCTCGCTTCCAGTTTGACGGCAATCAGGAAATCTCTATGACTTCTACTGGCGTTGCCAATAGTCCTATGTCTGGTAGTGCATTGGCGAATGAGTCTGTAAGCTGTGACGGTAAGGGCTATTATGCTATTATTACTGAAAAGATTAATGGCTCTAACTGGTATGACAATGTTTATGCGCTTGCTGTAATGAATAGCAATGTCACCGTTGCCAAAAATAAGGAAGTTACTCTTGAGGTTATGGCAATTCCTTATTATGGTTCTGCTTTCCCTTGCGACAATGCTAATCTTACCTTTACTTCTCTTACTCCCGCAACTGCTACTGTCGGTGCGAATACTGGCGTTGTAAAGGGTATTGCTGCTGGTTCTACCGGCATTACAGTTGTTATTACTGGTAAACCTTCTGTTGAAGATATCGCCTATGTAACCGTAACTGGTGAATAATTTCATAATGGGGACACCTATAATGGTGTCCCCATTTTTTACAAAGGGGCGTTTATATGAGTCTTTGTAAATATGCAAATGACATTTCTACTGCTATTCTATGTAATGTTTTCTGCAAGATAACAAATGAACAATGTGGAATGTATAGATTTTGCGGTCAAATCGGAAAGCCGATTATGAACGACATATACAATAAGTATGGTTGTAATATAGAAAAAGGTGTGGGAACTCCAATGGGCAAAGAGAAAGTCGTAAATGAAGTCGTTAAGCAACCAATTCTTGAAGAGGCTGAAGCGACTGAAAAGAAACAACAAAAACTAAAAGAGATAGTTTGTCCCGTAAATTATACTAAAAACGGGAAAACATCTATTAGTTATAGAATTGGTAATATTATTTGCGCCATGTTTATTGATGGTGAATATAAGAATGAAGTAATTATTAAATATGTTGGTAATGTTCTTACAAAAGAGGGCATTAAGGAAATCAAACAGAAATAAATGGAGCAAGGAGGGCTTATGGCAAGAAAAACTTTTAGGAAGGTGATTACTTCACCAGAACTAATTGAGCAGATTAACCCTCTTAATCAAAAACTTGTTACAAGATTTCTTAAAAATTTTGATACTAAGAGGGCTGATTCATCCGTTAAGGTATATAAAAGTAATTTTAATATCTTTTTCTGTTGGAATATTCTTGAAAACGACAATAAATTCTTTGTTGACATTAAAAAATCTGAATTAATGGACTTCTTTGATTATTGTGTCACGGAACTTAAATGGTCTTCAAATAGATATGCACAAATGTGGAGTTCTCTTAGTAGCCTTTCGACTTTTATAGAAAATATTCTTGATGATGATTATCCAGACTTTAGAAATATTGTTAAGAAGATAGAAAAAGTTCCAAAGTCGCTGGTTAGAGAAAAGACAATTCTTTCAGAAGACCAAGTAAATTCATTGTTAGAACATTTAGTAAAAGAACATAGAACACAAGAAGCTTGTTTATTTGCCCTTGCTGTTTGTTCTGGTTGTAGAGCTTCTGAATTATTTAGGTTCACAACTGATGTTATTGATGAAAATAATACGGCATATGAAGGTCTTTTTATAGAAACCTCAAAAGAAATAATTACAAAAGGAAGAGGAAAGACTGGAAAGCTATTATATAAATATATTTTAAAAGATAAATTCATTCCTTATTATAATGCGTGGATTTTAGAACGCAAAGAAATAATGGAAGAGACTGGACAAAATCACAATTTCATCTTTATTAAAAAAGATGGTACTCCAGCCAATGTAGAACTTGGAGAAGTTTGGTGTGCCAGATGGCAAGACTTTTTGAATAATGATGAGAAAACCAACCCAAATAAAAAAGAAATCCACTTGTATTTTCACAGCATGAGACATTTCCTTTGTACTTATCTTTCTCGTGTTGGTCTTGAGCAAGAACTTATTGTAGGCCTTTTTGGTTGGAGTTCTTCCGATATGTATAAAATTTATAATGATTTGAGTTCAAAAGATAAAAAATGGAAAAGTTTAGATAAACTTAGAACTGTGATACAAGAGGATGCCCCAGAAACATAACAACAAAGGGGATATACAATATATGTCTAAGCTAAAAGGCAAAATTAGGGTTCGATTTATAGGAAAAAATTCAACAGATGTAACTGGCAGTTGTACAGTTATTGAATACGCAGATAAGAAGATACTTATAGAATGTGGTCTTTATCAAGGCGGAACAGACCTTGAGCAATACAACATAAACAAATCTCTTTTTAAAAAAGGTCGTGTAAAATGTTCTGAGGTTAATTATATTATTGCTGGGCATTGTCACGCTGACCATACACAACTTATATCATTAGCAGTCAAAGAGGGGTTTTGTGGCGAAATCTTTATGCCATGTGGTAGTAAAGAAATATATAGCGTAATGGCAATAGATTCTTGTAATATTATGGAAAGAACTGCCCAAGATTTATCTAAGCGATTAAAGCGCGAGTATTTACCAATCTATGAAGAAAACGATGTTAAGAGCAGTATTGATATGCTCGTAGAACTTCCTGTTTCAGAAAAGATTAAAATTGATGATACATTAGAAATTAGATTTATCCCGTCTGGACATATAGCAAACGCTTGTCAAGTAGAACTTTGGATTAAAAATAATGGTTCTACAAAACACATTCTTTATACATCTGACCTTGGAAACAGAACAGTTAAACAATATTATACAGAACCATATAGGCAAGTTCAAAAATCTAATCTTGTTATTGGCGAGTGTACATATGGTGAAGCTGGTCGTTCCACAACCAAAAAAGATAGGGAAAAAGATATAGAAAAAATTGATTCTATAATCAATAATGTTTGTATAGATAAACATAAAAAGGTTCTTATCCCAATATTTTCACTTCATAGAGCACAAACGATATTAACTATGTTGTGGGAGATGTATGGCAATAATGACGGATTTAAAATTCCAATTCTTTTAGATTCTCCACTGGCTATTAAACTTACAGAAATTTATAGAAAACAATTTTCTGAGAATACAGACATAGAAAAGGTTTTATCATGGTCTAACATTAGATATTTAAATGAGTTTCAAGATACAGAATATTGGACTAATACAAATCAGCCGTGTATATTTTTGTCTGCCAGCGGAATGATGGTTGCTGGTAGGTCTAAATTCGTAGCATCAAAATTATTGCCAGACAGAGATAACCATATTATATTTGTTGGTTATTCTGTTGAAAATTCATTAGCTTCTAAAATTAAGTCTCAAAAAACAAAAACATTAAAAATTGATGGTAAATATGTACCATGTAGATGCGGAATCACAGACCTTAAAAGCTTTAGTTCTCACGCTACATACGAGAACCTTATAGAAACATATACCTCTGGCAATTTTGATAAAATAGCTTTGGTACATGGTAATTTTAACACAAAACTTAGCTTTTGTCAAGATTTACAAGAAGAACTTTCAAAACGGAATAAGACCTCAAGAGTTATCTGTGTGAATAAGGACACGGAAATACTATTGTAAAGGAATTATGGATTATGAAGAAATATATGGACGACCTTTTTGGATTGTTGGACATTTCTAAACCAGATGAGGAACTTGCTAATCTTCAACTTCCTTCTCCACAATATCTTTCTTATTATAAAAATCTTCAAGACAGAATTATAACATTGTATGACGGAATTGATATTGATACAATCTATGAATATATAGAGAATATCATTATGTTTAATAAAATGGATAAAGGAATTCCTGTTGAAGAAAGAAAACCTATCAAAATCAGAATGTCCAGTTATGGTGGCGATGTTGATGCCGCCCTTGCTTTTGTGGCTTGTGTTGAAAAATCCAAAACGCCAGTCTATACTTACAATATGGGTGTTTGTATGAGCGCTGCTGCAATCATGTTCCTTGCAGGTCATAAGCGTTATGCTATGCCCAATTCTCAATATCTTCTTCATCAAGGGTATGCTCGAATTGAAAGCAGTCAAACAGCGGTCATTGAGCAGGTAGAAGAACTTAAAAAGAATCGTGACAAAATTCGTGATTATGTTATGAGCAAGACCAAGATTGACAAGAAAACTTGGACTAAGGCGCAAAAAACAGAGTGGTATATTTCTGTTGATGAGTGCGTGGAGCTTGGGATTGCTGACCAAATTGTTGATGATATTGATGAACTTTATTAAATAAAATTAGGATTTTATTATAGACATAAAGGAGTGTTGCTAATATGTCCGCTACTTATAAAGATTTGCAATTTACTTCTTTTCCAGATTCCGTACAGTCTTTTGTAACCATGCTTAACATGGCAACAACTGATGCTGTTGCTGTTTCTGGGTATCAAGCGGCTATGGAAGCTGGCAACACTTCTTTAGCGCAGCAGTATTATTCGCAAATCGTTAATGCTGATAGTAAATTTATAGATGCCACCAAGATGAATACTATTATGAATACTGTGGTGGCACTTCAAAGATTTTATCTTACCGATATTAAACCCTATATTCAAACCAAGCAGACTGATTGGGAAAACATAATTAATAGATTTTCTTATGCTGGTGATTATGCCGTTGGCACACAATATCAAGTAAATAACTTTGTTACTTATACAGTTGGCGGTGAAAAACAGGTTTTTATCTGCACATCTAATCCTCCTGTTGGCGCTACGCCTACTAATACTAATTATTGGCGTCCTTTAACTATAAAAGGCGCGACTGGACAATCTGGTGCTGGATTAACTTTTAGATATGAGTGGAGTTCTTCAGAAAATTATTATGCTGAAGATGTAGTAACTTATAATAATACTGTTTGGAATTGTTTGAAAGACAATAAAAATGTTCTCCCTGGTAGTGATTCTAAAACTTGGCAACTTATATATACTACATCTCAAGACATTTATCCGTTCCAGTCAGATGAACCTACAAACATTTCTGCTGGTGACCTTTGGTTCCAAATCGTTTAAATAATGGGGTGAATATATGCAGAGATTACAAAATATTCACTATGATGATTTGAGTTTAAAAAAAGAATTTGTTCAAAAATTTTTAGATGGCGACATTGATGGAGCATTTAATATTTTAGACCAAAACAGCCAATTGGACGACAAGAAATTTGTTGCGTCAAATTTAAATGATTATAGCAATGCTGTATTAAAACTCGAAAATGAATACAATGATGGGGTCAATGTATATTTAGCAGATAAAAACGACGAGTTTAATGATTTGATATGGAATTTTATAAATAAAGAAACTTACAATATTGCTAACACATATCAAAAATATAATTTTGTTACTTATATTGGCAACATCTATATGTATATATATGAAACGCCATCTGTTGGAAAATCTCCTATAAATACAGCGTACTGGCTTAAATTAGGGCTTCATGGTGATACTGGTGGCTATGGAATCGGTATTAAGATGAAATATCAATGGAATAGTCAAGCATCTTATTCTCCATTAGATGTAGTGATTTATAATGGCGTCTATTATGTTTCAAAAACAACTAATACCGGTTCTGTGCCATCAGAAACATCGTCTGATTGGGTTGTTTTCGTCAAGACAAAACCGGCTTATATAGCAACAGATGTTTCAGAAGCCAGTTTAACCGCTGGTATGATATGGTTTGAATTTAACGGGGAGGCGAATTAATTGGCTACAAATTATAGCATTAATATAAAGAGATTTAATGGCACAGACCATGATACACTTTATCCGATGACTACAATTGATAATGTTAAAAATGGTCAAAGAAAAATAACTTCTGGAACGCTTATTGTGTCTACTAATTGGGAGGGTGATGACCCTTATACGCAGACTATTACAATTCCCGAAGCAAACGACTTTAGTAAAATTGATATTCAACCAGATTATGAAATGGCTCAGATTTTAATGGATGCTGGTGTTACATTTATGCAGGTGAAAAATAGTTATGGCAACCTTACGCTTTTGCTACTTGGAGGTAAGCCGACCGTTGGTTTATCGCTACAATATACTGTAACAGAAGTTCAATAAAAAAATATGACTAATTTTTATAACAATAGAAGGGGGGAGTAATATAATGATTTTTGGTGACCCCGTTACATTTTCAAGTGCTTCAAAGCTTAATATAGATTACGGTTCTACCGCTCCTGCCGATACAAGTAAATTATGGGTTCCGCTTTCGCAAAAACCTTCTAAAGTAGGTATTACTTCTTATCTTGCTGGGCAAGTTGGTGGAATGGCTGTTGAAAAACCCAATTTAGTAACACTGTCAAGAAATTTAAGTTCTGCAAGAATAGGAAATAAACTTTGGGCTACAAGCGGCGGTCTTTATGGTGGCTCTCAATACGCAGACTCTAAAGGCGACTTAATTATATATAATCCAGAAACACAACAATTAGAGAAAAACATTGAACTTAATAATGTAGCATATAATACAAGGGGTTTGTGCTTGATTGGGAACAATGTATATTGTTCAAAATCATATTATAGTGAATATGATTCTTCGTCTGGAAGAAACTATTCTTACCTTTATACTACCTTATGCATGGTAAATCAAGAAACTGGCGCAAGAATAGAAACAAATTTTAATATAAATGCAATAAATCGTTCTGCATACGGTTCTGCTGTAACAGACGGCACAAAGTTATATCTTATTGGCGGCACAACTTCTGATGATTATTATGTAAATAAAATTTGGGTTGTTGATGTATCAGATTATTCGTACAATTCTTATACAATTCCAAATCTGTATAGAGCTTCAAGGGCTATATATTATAATAACGCCTTATATATTGTGTATAATAATACTGATTATGCCGTAAACATGACTACAAAAATCGGCAAGTTTGATTTAACTACATTTACATTTTCTGTAATTTATGAAAATAGTACAGGCATGGTTGGAAATTATGCTTGGAGCTTCACAAACGACGAATCTTCAGCATTTATGTCATATCCTTTGAGGGTTAGTTCGCCAGCTTCTTCTTCTGTCGATTATACTAATTCGACCTTGCTTATTGATTTGAGCGGCAAAACAATTACACCAAAAGTTGTAAATAATCAAAAGCCATCAAATAGTGCTTATGCAACTGTTATACAAACAGCCATCGGAAGCAAGGTTTATATGTTCGGATATGGCGAACCTTATAACAACAACCTTTATTATATTCCATGTGAAAGATTGCTTCCAGAAAATGAATTATCTATTCTTGCTACAATTGATTCAACTGGTATAGATATAGTTGATGATAAAAGACTTAGCATTAAAATAAGTCCAATTATAGTGTATATTGGTAATTCTAATAATAAGGCACAGAAAACAAATGCTTATCTTTATGACGGAACAAAGTGGAAAGATATAACAACTTAATTAAAAAGGATATAAAAGGATAATTTTATGGATAAGAAAGTTAAGTTTGAAGACCTTTTAGCAATTGCTAAAAGCATGATAGAAAACGACATTTCAGAAGATAAGGTTAGAAAATATCTTGACGGTATTAAAATTTATGGTTATATTTCTGTTGCAAAGAAGTTTGAGTATGCAGAAATGATTAATGCCATGGATTTGTTTGCAGATACTACTGATTTTCCTTCTTCTTATATTGCTGCGAAGCTTGAAGTTATCAGAAAGATGCTCGCCATTAGATATTATACAAATGTAGATGTTAGTAATGATGACATGACATTTGAGAATTATGATATTTTAATGGTTTCTGGTCTTTATGATGTTCTTTCTGAGACATTTAAAAAAGATTATGCAAGGCTTTGTGACATTGCGAAGGACTCTATTAATATCAGAAATATTATGGATGTTAATAGTATGTTGGCTTCTTATAATCATAAGCAAGTTAAGAAAGATATTAAAGAAATTAATAAGCTTCTTACTGAAAATGAAGGATATAAAAATCTTATTGAATTGTTAAAATTTAATAATCCTGCTATTGGCTAAAAATAGAAAGGTGGCGGCTATATGATACAGGTGCGTGGCGGTGGACTTTCTGGCAAAGTTAAAATTACTAATTATGTTCAAGCAAGGTCTTTACTGCAAGATACGGCTGATTCTTTAGCCGCAACCTTTGCTACCAATGTAGCAAAAGAACTACAAAAAAATATCTTTTATACTGTTTATAAAAGGAGAAAAAGTAGATATTATGACAGAACTATGGAATTTCTCAACAGTGTAAAGGTATCTAAAAATGGAAAATACTATCAAGTACAATTTGATTATAAAAATATAGAACCTGAAATTCGTAGAACGCAT
>ERZ1035027.1008-NODE-1008-length-14017-cov-4.592465_pt1 | contig 14017 bp, 17 predicted proteins | sample MGYA00520604_ERZ1035027 | MGnify/ENA primary metagenome ERZ1035027 (study PRJEB33766, sample SAMN09781743) | gut metagenome | biome: gut microbiome | host: Homo sapiens | place: Madagascar | study: EMG produced TPA metagenomics assembly of the PRJNA485056 data...
GCCATATCCAGCAATATTCTTTGCAAGGTCGCCAACCATGACAAGTGCGGATTCAGCCGCCTTATTGCCAAGTATAATCTGAAATCCTGCCATAAAGGCACTTCCAACAGATTTCCCCAGTTCTACAACCGCCGTTGCAAGAGTTCCCTCTTTCGCAGCGCCTGTACCCAGATTAGCAAAAATAGCCGTACTAATTTTATCCGAAATCTGTTTGCCTACCTCGTTGCCTATAGAGTTCAAAGCACTTGACGCTAATTTCACGGATGCAATTTTCTTGAGTGTTACCGCACCAATTACTATTGCGATTGTCTTAATGTCGATATTTTCCAGAAATTCTATGATTTTTTCGTACACCGACAACCAATCTATATTAGTTATCGCGTTGGTAACAAGGTCAAATACTCCTTGAACCCACTTATTAATCGCCTGTGCCGTGCTTGCCGCATCCCAATTTTCAAAGGCTGCGGTAATGCCACTTGCTATATTTCTGCCGATTTCATCCCATTTCAGTGTTCCAGCAAAATTCAAAGCCGAATAAACCACTGTATTCAAGGTTGATGACAAGGTAATACCTAAATCCTTGAATAAGGTCATTCCCTGTGCTCCTGCAAACATTCCATTCAAGAAACTTGCAAGACCTGTGCCGAAATTAGACGCCTTTTCATAAACACTGTTCCAGTTGATGCTTTCCATCGCATCAGACAATGTCTTACTAATAGTGAAACCCAACTGCTCTAAAGTTTTAATGGAACTGTTGTATTTCTTCTCGACCTCAACCCATTTTCCAAGGTTGTTACCATCTGCGCTTGTAGAAGAACCACCAGTACCACCAGAACCACTTCCACCAGATGATGATGAAGTATCTTCCGTTCTGACATTCAACTCATCAATTCCCATGAGGTAACTTTTGAGTTTCTTCGCATTGTTAGCCGCAGTTCCAGTATTGTCAGCAATTCCACTTGATGCATCTTCCGCATCCTCAAAGTCAGTAGTTATTCCACCTTGACCCATTTCGTATTTCCAACCGAAAATAGTTCCTAATGCTTCTGATACCACCTGTGCAAATGCATTTACGCGCTCAATCATAATGTTGATTGCAGAAACAACAGGTTTTACCGCATTTATAATAGGTGTTCCTATTGTGGCTCCAAGGTTCTTAAAGTTTTCAGCCAAAATTCTTGTCTGGTTAGCCCAGGTATCTTGCGTCCGGATGAAGTCATTTTGTACTGTCTTTGTATTTGCCATAACATACTGATAACGTAGCATAGTCTTTTCAGCCTGCGTCATGCTATCAATATTTGCATCAAGCCCATTTTTCAAAGCCCACTCTTTTAGTGTAGTCTGCGTAAGGTCAAGACCATAGGTACGCAACGGAACTACCATTCCTGTGTAGATTGATCTCAAATCTTCTGCAACTTCTGCTTGGTCTTTGTTGTAGAATGATGCCATATCTCCTGCTAACTTCGTCAAGTTCAATGACACATCCGCTAGGCTGTCTGATGCCTTCACATATCCGTCTGTTGTCTGCGCCAAGAAATCGTTTGCCTTTGCAATCTGTGAATTTCCAATACCCATCGCATTTCCCATGGATTGGTACTGCGATGCATAGGTCTTAAAGGCAAGTTCTGACATACCAAGGCTTGTTATACTCTCTTTTGCGTAGTCATTGACCTTTCCGGTCATTTCTCCGAAAGAGTTGTCTACAACGTTCTGAACTTCGGTCAAGTCCGCAGCATAATTTACCGCATCCTTAACCTTGCTCATGCCACGGAAAACAAGCCAATATCCGGCATACAGTTTTCCTAATGCTCCTGCAAGGCTAAAACTTTTCTTTGTAGCGTTGCCAGATGACCTAGAAAAGACATCAAATGATGTAGACAGACTATTTGCCGCCTTGCCACTAGAAGCCCCTGTACGCGCCAATTTTGCAAGCGCATTTGTCATCTGAATAAGATTGTTGCTAACCAAAGGTGCCTTTGACAATTCATCCATGAGTTTTCTCATGGCTGTTGCAAGTTGAGGGATGTTGTCAATAGCCTTTGTAGCCGACTTATAACCAAGGCGCGCTATGCCTTGCGACAATTCAGCGATCTGCTTAGAAGTTTGACTTACATCGGTGCCTTTAAACTTCGCAAGAGAATTGCCAACTTCCCTTATAGCCTTTGCAGCATTTCCAACACTTGCACTATCAAGTGCTCCTATTTTCCCTATTCCGGTTGCGATACGCGTATAATTCGACATATTCACACCGGAAAGACCTTGCATGGCACTATTCAGATTTTTCAGACTGATAGAGGTTCTTGTCAAATTTGCACCATTCACAGACCCGATACTGCTTGCCAGTTTCTGCATCTTGTCGGCTAATTTGTCAATGCCATCTGATGCAATCTTGGCATCCGCATCCAGATTGATAGACAATACATCTATCGCCGTACTTCCCATAAGCACCACCTTCCAAAATTAAAAGGCGATAGGTTTTGCCCTACCGCCTTTGTCTTATGCCTGTACTACTTGGAATGCATCAATAGCCTTTCCATACCATCCTGCATAGTCAGTATCGTTGATAACCCATGCTAACCAACCGCAGCCTTTGATATGTACTCTGGTTTTGATGTTGCAGTTCACACCGTTAGGCTTAACCTGTAAACCGTCAATTTCCTTGCCGTTTCCGGCATAGCCATTGATTGCGTCATACCAGTTATAGCCGGAAACCCATGCTAACCAACCGCCACCTTTGATATGTACTCTGTAAAGGATATTGCCATTAGTCGCTCTAATTGCAATCTGCGTGATTGCCTTGCCAAAAACACCTGCATAATCGGCAAGGTCTGTGACCTCATCATATGCTTTCCCACCGGCAATTACACAATACTTCATATTGCCTTTTGTTGTAGTCGGTGTAATTGTACTCTTCACAGTTTCAACGCCCTGCGAACAAATCTCTGTGTGTCCTTGCGTCTTTGTGCAAACAATGTCTCCCTTATGCAACTGATCTAATGGTGTTCCTGTGATTTCTTGGAAACCAAGCGACAACAGTACACTAGGCTCGCTTGCCGTGTTGAAATTCGGAATATCACGCTCCAAAGCACAAGCAATAGCGGTACGAACCATTGACGAGCAATCCAACTCGCACGGTGTAGTTACCTTTGCCGGTTCCCATCCTGCCGCCTTTGCCTGGTTATATCCTGTAAGTCTCTCCCACTGATCGTAGCCAAAGTTATTATTGTCAGCCATAACTCTGGCATTTGTTCCGATCCAGTACGCTACATTACTATTTGGATGCCGAAAAATTCTCCATCCGCCCTTGTAATTGTATGCGTTCGTGGTTCTTACTTCTGTTCCTGTCTGATCTCCTGCTTGTCCGCCATGATAACAATTTCCATGTTCATCATGGCAAGCACCTGAAAATAAAACTGCCATATTTACCTCTAATCTGGACTTTCCGGAAGTCCGCTTTGTCTCAACAAATTTATTCTTTGCTTCATCTCAAAAACGGCTACTTCTTCATGCGACTCCTTGTAACCGTTTTCATCTTCCTCTGTAGCCATTTTTAAAACTGGTTTCTTAGGGTACTCTACCTTTTTTTCCCAAAGACCTTTTTTTACACCTAGTGCTATTGCTTCTTTGCAATAAACCCCAATCCACATCCAGGTTTCTTCATCTCTTGCTTTTCTCTGCATTTCATAGCCTTTTGCAATCAAAGATAACTTGTATGGATTTAGGTGCTTAAACTCGCTATAGGAAACTCCCATGGCAATAGCCTTTGGAAAGAATTTCTCCCAAATGATCTTGTGCCAGTTTATTTCTTCGTAGTTTTCTTCTTGTGATCCTGTGGTGTCTTGATTTCCTCGGTCTGTTCCGTCATCTTCTGTAACATCTTGTCCAGACCTGTCCGATGGAAAAAACCGTCTTTCTCCATGCACTCTTTGATTTCTTCAAAAAGATCTGGATAAGACAAGTCGTTTTCTTTCATGTATGCTCTCATCACATTCTTTGCTTCGACTTCTGTCATTGGATTTTGCTCTAAAAATCCAGCATAGAAAGCAATGTTACATACATCTGGAATGTTTGAGAACATAGCAGATGTGCCGTTAATCATGTCAGCCGCGCTAGGGTTCTCAATGTCCTTTGCATCTTTTACCAAATATGCTCCGGTCATCATGTCGAACATCTTCTGAACAAGCGTCTTATGTTCTGCTGCTTCGAATGTAAATTCAAGTACAAACTCTGTACCGTTGATTGAAATAGTTTTCATCTTTATGCCTTTCCCTTTCTCCCTATACGCTTATATAGGGAAAGGGGCAGTCCTAAGACCGCCCTTCCTGTTAAAAGTTACTCATCGGCTGTTTCCTTATCTTCGCCAGCCAAAACAGCCTTATTTGTTTTTGATGACCGGCTATTTATTTTTTTGCAAGTATAATCTCCGTTGGATAACCATTCTCATCCTCTGTTACTGTTACCGTGTAATTGTCCTCAATCCACTTAGGAACTGTCTGAACCGAAACTGTAGCAGTACCTGTCAAGTGATCTTCCGTGGCTTCATCCGGTGCAAAAGACTCTTGCCCGATAAATCCACAGATACCCTCTGATCCTTTTCCGTCACTACCATACAAGATAATGAAGTCAAGTTTCTTGCCCTCATTGTCAGCCATTTCATCTTTGTATTTCTTCTCAAATGCGCCCTGCACTTCCATTGACCCTGCCGAACGTCTACCCATTTCCTGCGTTTCTACCAGATCCTCAAGGGTCGACGTGTCAACCATGTTCTGTGATCCAAAGGGTGACGGGATGGACTTCGCTCTTATAAGCAATTTATAAGTGCCAGCCCAATATTCTCCATCAGCCGCACTCGGATTTGGTGTCTTATAAGCAATTCTCGATTTTAAACCTACTGCCATTTTTACCTCCTGTATTTGCGTAAAAAAATAGAGCCTAAAAGGCTCTGTGATTAAAGTAACCTATCTTTTTTGTCTATTTCGCGTCTAAATCGTGCAAATCCGCGAATTGTTTCTCCTGTGTCGTCAATATCTAATATAGATACTGCTTCAAAGCCCATCCTCTTAAATACGTCAGCCACTGTTGCCATGACTTTTCGTACCTCTGCATTATCATTGTTCGTGGTAACATCTACCTGCATCGTAACTAAAACTCCGTTTATAGATGTTCCCTCTAAATCTCGCCCTTTCTCTGATCCCGGAAGTTCGTGTATATAAACTGTGGGAAACTTTGGGGGTCCAATGCTTTTTGACTTATCCGTAATATAAACGTTCGGATATATCTTCTGTAGTTTAGGCAATAACAAACCTTTTGCCACGGAATATATCTGTGTTCCAAGGTCGTAAGCCCACGAGTTGTCTACTGCCATTACCCAAACACTTCCTTTGCAATACTGAATATATTTTGTTCCATTTCCAGAAATGCCTTGTAGACTGGCATTGTCGGTGTCACACCATATGAATGTTGCAAATTGCCATCCATATCAACCCAATACCATCCACTCGGATCATTTGCATGAGTTTGACCCGGAAAAGTACCTTGCCCTACTCCCGGAACATTCTTCGGATTTTGTGCCTTGTGTCCTGCTCCAAATTCAGTCATAAGAAGTGGAGAAACATCAGCCGTTTTCACTCCGCCATCACTTGTCTGCCACTTGCTTACAATCTTTCCTGTCTCTGTCGCAAGGAATACTCCCTTACATCCTGTCGTTGTAGGCTCAAATTCGCTTGAAAACGTGATGTACCTACCATAGTTGCCTACGTTGCTTTTAGCGGTCTGTATGCCTACGTCTGCAAGCAGTGAGACGTATTTCTGTGTCTTAGATAGTAGTTCTGCTTTTTCCGCTTGCAATTCTCTGATTGCATTTCTAACAGACTGCTCCGTTAGATTAAAAGTAATCGTCCTTGACATTTCTACCTCACGTTCTTTTGCAAAAGGAACAGATCAACCGTAAGTCCCTCGTCAGCAACTCCCTTGACAATGTAATCTGCCGTATTCTTATCTACCAGTCCATCCTTGTCTCTGCCGACTGATGATTTCTTCCATATCAGATCTCCGACATCCAAAGGCAAATACCCTTTATTTGTTACGATCTGACAGAAATTAGAACTATCATCAACACCAAATTCCTTTATAAGCGTTTCGCTCAATTTGTTATTGATGCTTGCCTTGAAATCAACCGGCTCGCTATAACCATCCACTTCTCTTAAGATTTTTGGGATTTTCTCTCCATCATCATCCAGATAAGGAATAAACTTCCCATCCGTGTCTGTATAGCCCTCGTATACAATTTCTCCGTAATTATCTCTTTCGTAAATTACTACGCTTTTCCCATGCAAAGCATATTTCATCTTTTGTTTATTTGCTTCAAGCATTGCTCTTTTTCGTCTGCTTGTAGACCTGATCTGCGCCAGTGCTTGCCATACCGGAAATGATACCCACTGCAATAGCATTTAGGATGTCATTAGCCGGATAGTCTGGAATGACATACATGGCTACAATCCCAAGAACACCACCTACAGCCCCTACAATGATCGGAATGTAATTATCCTTTACCTTTTCGTTGGCTTTTACTGCCAAGCCGACCAGATAACAGATAACAACAATCGCCAAGCACGTTCCTAACTGTGAAAAATCAATCACTGCTTTCTTTACCTCCATTTTTTAATCGAATACTCTGTATCTCCTCATACATTTTGGTCGCCATACCGTTTCCACCTAAAGCGTGATATGCGTTATACATTTCAACGAAATTGTCATACGCATATGACGGTATTTCGCCCAACTTCATGTATTTGTCGTGATACTCAATAAGTTGTACTCGCAAGAGCAACATTGTACCCTTGCTGTTGGCATCCCTATCTTTTTTCTGCTGTTTTAACAGCCACACGATATATCCCAAGATAATAGGCAATGCTATCGTGTATGTCTGTAATAAAAGATCTTTCATATTAACTCCAAGTTTTGTTTATGGCGCACCGCCCACCACCCTTAAAGTGCGCCGCCTACAACTATGCACTTGGTACCAGCCACATAGCCATGCACAATCTACTTATGTTCTTACAGAATTTTGGCAAATGGAAATATACCTGCAAATAGATCATCCCGGCTTTTCCAGTTACGGCTGACACCATTTTCTGAAAACGATGCCATAAATTCCTCGCCAGCCTGCGAATGATCGTAAACAACAAGATTTACAATGTTTGACTCATAATTTTTCAAATCTGTTTCAATCTGATCTGCCGTATATGAGTCTGGATAATTCCTTTTGCTGATAACTTCTGCTGTTGCCTGTCGTATCAACTGCTCGATCAACGGATTTTCTTCGTCATCGTCAAAGGCGATAGCACTTTGTCCGTCTTCTGTTTCTTCCATATGATATTGTTTCAAACGAATTTTTACTTGCTCCAAAATGCTATATCCTGCCATTTCCCTACTCCTAAAATCCGAAATGCTCAATCAATACTTTCTTCAAATCAGCACCACTCATATCTTCTGCTCCATCAATTCCCTGCTCAATGGCAAGAGATTTGAGATTTGCCGTTGACATTCTACTGATGTCTGATTTCTTTAATTTTTCACTTTCAACGGTTTCCTGTGATCCCGGCAACAAAGAAGAGACGGCTACGCTTGCCGTCTCTGGAATGTTCTCTCCGGGTTTATACCACACTCCGTTATGTTTAACCGAATGTGTCGCGATCATAAAGCACCTCTACTCTGTAACCTTTAATACCATTGTACTATCCATACCCTCAAAGGTCGGAAGTCCGATCATTGATACAATACAGTGTGTATTGATTGGATGATTTGTAGCATAGGTATATACTGCAATACCAGTTTCTACGATAGAAAGATTTCCGTCCGTAATGCTTCCGCTTCTTTCCTCTGGTGTCTTGCCGAATACATACTCGCCAAGGTAAACTCCACCAGACTGGCAAGAGACAACTCCTGTAGGTACAAAGTATTTTGTAGTTCCGCTCTCGTCGATATAAAGTTTGTCGTAAACTTCAATCTCAATTCCGTAACCTCTCAAATACTCAGTAACCTGTGCCTGCTGTAAACGAATACCACCATTGTACGCAGTAATGCCAAGTACCTGTTTCTTTGTGTCCTCTGCTTTCAGAACCATTTCCCATGTCTCGGTATTCATGGTAAATCTTGTCAGAGAATATCCGGTAGCCTTTGCAAAATCTCTACGAACTGCAATAAGATCATCCAAAGGTGCTGCCGTATCTGCCTTATTCCATGCACTTGTACCAGAAAACGTCTTGTAGTGCTGTGCCTTATGTTCTGCGCCATTGTCCGTTGTGTAATCAATCGTGTACTTTTTGCCATCAATGACAACATCAACCTTTGGCACACCATCTTCCGGTGCCAGCAAACTCCAAATCTGACGCTCTGGAACAACTCTTGCACCCTCGATTAAATTCATAGGTTTCTTGCTGATTTCCCTAAGTACATCATTTGCAAGGCTTGAATTTTCAGCAGATCTGTAATTGTCGTACTCCTGTTCTTCCTTTTCTGTTACCATGTATGACTCACGGTAAAAAGGCATTTCATTCTGGATGTCAGAAAATCCACCAACATCTCTCAACTCTGCCTGTGCATCAAAGTTAGATGCCTTTAATGATACTGGAAGTCCACTCTTTCCCTTGATAAATCTAAGATCAAGGCTATCCTGCTTTCTTGTGCCAAACTTCTGTCTGCCAAGATAAGGGGCAGATCCCAGTGTTTTCTTATAATTATCCCACATTACCCCGAGACTTCTCGCGGTAAATGCTTCTGCTAATGGTAATGCCATTCTTTTCTACCTCCATTACTCTGTTGCGATTTTATCTGCGCCATAAAACGTCACTCTAGGTGTCGCTTTTCTTGCTGCATCCGAAATTGAAAGACTTTTTACTTTCTCCCAGTCGATCGTTCCCTGATATACATAGGTTCCTGGTGCATCGCCCTGGGTTACATCTACATCCTCAAGCAAATATCCGTGGCATTCGTCATCGTTGCTTGGGTATGGTGTTCCAGCCGGAACAATCTTTCTTCCGTTTGCATCTGGACTTGATACTGCTGACTGTGGAACTACACAAGCAGCACCCTCATAAGGGAAAAACTTTAAAATGCCTTTTCCCTGCGTAAACTCTCTTACGATTGGCTTTCCCATCGTTTCTACCTCCTAGATCACATAATGATTTTTTGTTTCTGCATCTGCTGACTCATTGCCGAATGTAATCTTTTCAGCATTTTCAACATCTGCTGTTTTATCTTTGTCTTTTCCACCGCCGACTCCACCGCCGTTCGGTGCATATGTCCCTGCCGCAATTTCCTTTTCCTTGGCTTCTGCCGCAGCCTTTTCCTTTTCGGACGTAATCTGACCGAGAACATCGTAGTCAAGGCTTCCATCATCCTTTACGATGGTTTTTGCCTGTTCTGCGGTAATGTTCATTTTTTCCATTACCTTTTCCCTCTGGTCGCGAATTGCATTATTTCTTTGCAACTCTGCAATCTGATTGTTGGCTTTTTCCAAGGCTTGATTTGCCTTTTCAATCTCTGTAAGATTTCCTGCTTCAAGATCATCAATTTTCTTTTGCAGTTCATCTGCCGTTTCAGCCTTTTGCCTGTACTTTTCAGCCTTTGCATTTGCTTCCTGAACTGCACTTCCGTGGTCTGCCATAATCTTCTCAACGTTTTCTTCGCTGATACCCATAGCAATCAATTCTTCTCGTTTCATAAATTACCTCCGTTATGTCCTACGTTTTTTTACGGTGCAACGACACCGATTGACATTGTTGTTTTTAACGCTCACAACTTTGCGAATTTATAAATAAAAACGACTACCAAATTTAATTGGTAGTCGCTTTATCTAACTGATTATTTTCTTTTTCATTGATTATCTTTTGTGCTTCTTTTTCTTGCTTTTTTACATCATCAATAGTCTTGTACAAATTATCCAGATAAGGTTTTGACAGGCACAGTGTTTTCTCTGCGTCTCCCCAAAGCCCTACTGTTTTAATTGCTACAAGTGGGTTGATACCGGATGTAAGCAACAAGTTCAAGGTTTGTGCCTTTGTGTACATATTGTCCTGTGGACTATGATTTATCTGTACATCAAAATCCCTTGTTGTTAATCCCAAGTCATTTCCAGAAACTCGCAATATGTTAAGAACAACTTTTGCAAGCCTCTTTTCACAATTCTTAACAATCGGGTCTTTTAATTTCGCTCTTGTCTTAGAAAAATCCCAGCCATTTCTAAGTTGAACGGCTCCTTGTGTATCCCCACCAGAGTTATTGTTATTTTTGTTTGGTATAGCCAAAATAGACAGTGCATTATCCCATAGATCATCTTTAGCCGTCTGGCATTGTGTCTGATCTAATTCATCTGTCATTGTTTCGACATCGGATTTGTTTTCTCTGTTGATAGATTTGACTACGAGTGCTCGAGCCATCTTCATCTTCTTAAACTCTTCCTCGTCAATCTCACAGTTGACAAATTTGATCCATGCCTGTACGAACTGCTCTATGCCGTCCATACGATTTGATTGCATATTGTTCAATGCATCCAACATACTTATAACAAGTTCAATGTCTGACAATCTCTCGTGATTGTTTGGATATTCCACAATAGGTATGTCACTGTATGAATGTAGGTTATATTCTTCAACCTTGCTATCTCTGATAACAAATTGGTGTGTCTTTGAAAAACATAACTTATACCATCTTCCGTCCGCATCTTTTAACTCTTGCACCGCAAGCAAAGGTTCTTCCGTACCTCTGTTGTAAATAACAAATGTATTTAACGGATTTGGAGATACAATCCTAAAAGGCGATTCATCGTCTTTCACGATTTGAATAGCCTTAAATGATGTACCTGTTGCTGATTGCCATTCGCCGGACTTAATATCTTTTTCCTGCTTGTTCGCATCAGCCATATAATCGTTTAGCAAGTCAACCGCCTTATTTATGCGGTCGTCATTCTTACGGCTTACAAACTGCACAGGCTCGCCATATGTTTGTCCTACTTTGAATTGAACAATTTCATATGCATGATTTTCTACAATTTTATTGGTTATGTCCTCATTAGATGTTTTCTTTCTATACAAAATTGGTTGATCGCCTTTGTAATAATTCCAAAGGTACTTTATGATTGGCTTATTGTAATAAAACGTTCCAATACAATTCCCAATGACATCAATGATATTATCTCGCGTAATCTGTTCAACGTCTGTATATGCAATTTTTCTTCCGTAATTGCCTTTTACAAGGTCGTGAAAATACACATTATTTCTTTCCATTACTTCACCTAATAAAATCTCAATCCGCTAGATGTCTTTCTCTCTGGTATTCTTTTCGCTTCTATTTTCCAATTCACAGGGTTAAAAACGACACGCTTATTACAGTGATTACATCTATACTCCAATGTAGTTTTTGCTTTTCCGTCATATTCTCCGGCTTTCCATCCACAGACCGGACACAAAATCGTCTCTTTCATATGTTGTTTCCTTTAAATCAAAAAGACACCGCTCATGCGGTGTCTCATATTGGGGGTATGTAAGAGAAATGATTTATCATCGTTTCCTCAATTATAACGATATCATATTCTGTATATGACATTCTATGACATCTTTACAAATATTCCGCTCCAAATTTTGTTTCAAACTGCTTTAGGGCCTTACCATGAAGTCTAATAATCTGTCTCCATGAGTATTCCATTTCAATAGCAATCAATTCAAACGACTTTTTCTCTATATACCTAGAAAACAAAACATTATATACATTCTCATCTTCCATGCTATCAATCTGACTTATAATCTTATTCTTCAAGTCAACATACTGATCGATCGTTTGATCTAACGCATGTTCCAACTCGTCTATTTTTGCCATTTTCGACCCTATCTTGTCGAAATCCGGTGAACTTTGCACCCTATCCCCAGAATTTATAGAAGAAATACCGCAAGCCAAGTCCTTTAATTGCTTGATTTCCACCAATTTGTTATTTATCATACGATTCAGACGGCTAATCTGGTTTAAATATTCCTTTGTCGTCATATCAATACCTCCTAAACGGATTTATGGCTGCTTCTACTTTTGAAACTCTGTTTCCCTGTGTGATTCTTAACGAGAATGTCGCCAGGACATCCGGTACATCATCTAATTGTTTTTTCCCAGATACCGAGTATTGCTTTAATAGTGACATCATCACTCCGTATGGCTCATTGGGTTTGTATAATGACGGATCTTTAAAGATAACGTGTTGTAAAATCCAGTTGGAACATTGAAATATCTTTGCTTCCTTGTTCGATTCGGATGGTTTATCCGTGATGTTACATACCCATCCTTTTAATTCGACACGCTTATTTACTTCCATGGCTACACGGTCGCCACCAGCATTTCGTTCAAACTCGCATTCTTGTACTTCATTATTGACAAGTACGTTTGCAGCATTTTCATATTGTCTTTCATAATCAGCCGTGTTATCGCATACACAATCAATGCAATAATAATCATCGCCGTACTTTTGAAATACAGGCAAGACAAAATAGTCCGTGCCTTTTCCCTTTGTATCGCATTGTCCGGTAATGATTTCTGGCTCTCCATGTGGGAGATTGAGGTATCTTCTGATTTTGTCATCTGGAAAAAGTAATCCCTCTCGCTCAATCGGTTCCTGCTTATATAGGCACTTATAAGAGATCTCGTCCATCAATAGTTGCTGATCCTCAAAAAACTCTTTCGTAAATCCACCATATTCATAGTCGAAATTACTTTCTCCTGTTACTGGGTCAACATCTGGAACTGCGATCACCTTAACCCTTTTATTTCCAACATACATATTTTGAATACGCCCTATAACGTCGTGTACGCTCCATCTGGTCGCTATATGTATCTCCTTGCAATTATGTCCGTCCGTGTCTTGTATCTTTCTCTGTCGAGCGTCTACTGCATATTTGTCCCATAATTTATCTAGTACCATAGGATTTAATGCTTCCTCAATGCCGCCGATCATATCGTCTACCAGCAAAAATTTACTTGCACGGACTTTACCTGCATTCTTACTTCCGACAGAAGTACATTGCATGGATGGAAACGGCTTATACTTCGATACATTGAATTGCTCCATCTTTGCATCTGTCTTTGTGACAGAAAGTTTCGGAAAAATGTCATGCCATGTATATTCGTCTGGATTTGTGACAATATCAAGCATTCCATCGTAAAACATTCTTGTAATATCTCCACTATGCGAATAGAACAGATTAAAGTCTTTCGGGAACCATCCAATCACGGCACTGGCGAAAAACTTCTCGATCGTCGTCTTTCCAGCACCAGGTATTAGACTGATGCACAGTATGTCGTACTTGTCATCAATCATGCCTTGTAGCGCATCTACAAGCCCAATTTTCATGAATTGCTTTCGTCTTGGCATATAAAAACGTTCTTTTGGTTCTCTATTTTTCTCCAAATAACGAAAGTAACTGTCAACTACCTTGCTTTGTGCTTCAAGTAACAACGGCTCATAAAACTTTCCAATCAGATCATAATTTGTATTATGCTCAAAGGCATATTTCTCCAAATCCCATATAGTGCCGCCAGTATTATCCACGCAAAACTGCTCTATGATGTCTTTTGTGCGTTTTGTGATCTGCAAGCCATAATCTATATCCTTGTCCCTTTTAATAGCCGTTTTTGACGCTTCTATGTACGCATCAATGACTTGTTCATCTATTCCGTTTTTCTCTATGTAATTTTCATATCCTTGGATTGTTTGAATTAGATATTTAGATGCCAATAGAAAAAGCACCTCCACTTTTCAGCAAAGGTGCTTATAGACCTCTGCCTATAATTTTTCTAGGTTAGCGACTAGCTCCATTTGTTAGCCGGTAAATATGTAAATTTACAAAATATCCATTTCTTTAAATGTAGAAAAGATTTTCGGGGATTGAATCGCAAGCCAGTCAACCATTTCCTCATTCTTTGCCCATGCACCATCAAACCGATTTGAACTATCAGACAGCCCGCTCTCATTCAGAAA
>ERZ1035027.1017-NODE-1017-length-13885-cov-4.426175_pt1 | contig 13885 bp, 10 predicted proteins | sample MGYA00520604_ERZ1035027 | MGnify/ENA primary metagenome ERZ1035027 (study PRJEB33766, sample SAMN09781743) | gut metagenome | biome: gut microbiome | host: Homo sapiens | place: Madagascar | study: EMG produced TPA metagenomics assembly of the PRJNA485056 data...
TTCTTTATCCGAAAACCGCCTGTATCTGCTGGATGCGGACCTGAAAAAAGAGGGATTGCTGGAAAATATTGCAAAGGGAGAAGAAATTTATGCGGCACGGTATCTGGGAAATATAGCATATTTCATTACTTATCATAATACCGACCCGTTGTTTGCAGTAGATATTTCCGATCCGGCACATCCGAAGCCGCTGGGAAATGTGAAGATGACAGGATATTCCGATTATCTGCACCCGTTTGGAGATGGACTGTTGCTTGGCATCGGCTATGAAACCAATGCTAAGACAAGCGAGAAGACAGGGGTAAAACTGACAATGTTTGATATCTCCGATCCGATAAACCTCAGGATTTTGGATTCTGTGACGATAAACGAAGATTTCTGCAGTGCCGCAGAGAATTACAAGTGTGCATTTGTAGATACCGGACGTGGACTGGTCGGATTTGCGACAGAGACCTGGACCAAAACCAATTATAACAGGTATATGCTGTTTCAGTGGGATGGAACGTCTTTTGTAAAGAAAATTTCCTTAAAGAGAACACAGCAGAAAATGGATACGTGGACCGGTGCAGAACAGATGAGGGGACTTTCTTCGGGTGACCGTTTTTATGTGCTTCATGTGGAACGGGATGATTTTTCACTTATTTCGTATGATATGAAAAATGATTTCCAGGAGATTGAGACCAAAAAATATTAAAAACACATAAAAAATGAGATAAAAATGAAACTTTTTTGCACATTTTTCTTGAAAAAGCCTCTGATTTTTGTTACTATATGTTATAGTTAAGTAACAAAGTTGTAACAAATTGGAGGATAGGCATTGAAGTTTAAGGTTACATGGGGTAAGAAGTTGATCGCAGGTATTTTGCTGGCGGCAGTCGTAGTAGGGGGTACTGCAGCACCGGCAGAAGCAGCATCGAAGAATCATACCGCGGTTGTGGCACAGGATAATTACCGGAAAACATTGTGTAAGGGATTTCTGGGAAAGAGTTATGGCAGTGTGGTTGATGGAATCTGCTGTGACTGCAGTGGTTACACGCGGGCAGCCCTGAATCGTCTGGAGAGTAAGGGACGGAAAGGGACTGCACTGAAAAATGTCAGTGTTGGAGCACATTGTACCAGAGACTGGGTAAGCGGATCGAGTATTTCGTATACAACAGGGGTTGCAACAAAGGGTGCGATCCAGTGGAATTCCGGCACAAAGAAGTCTATTGGAAGAAAAAGCAGTGGGAAAAGCCTTTCCCAGTTGGAACTTGGAGATGTTGTTGTTTATGGCAAGGGCGGTTCTTCCTCCCATATAGCCATATATTTCGGAGAATTTTCTTCGATGGAAGCGGTAAAAGATTACCTGGAAGATATTGGGGTTTATGAGAAAGGAACGATTAAGAGATCTGCAGGAGATAAGTACAGTTACAGTGGCCGCACGATTGTGCATAAGTATGGAAACAGTAGGTACTGGCGGATTCATTCTACATGCAGCGGAATCATGATTGACAATGATATTGCAGGAACCAGCAGATACACATCTTCCTTTGGTCAGTGGAAATGGACCTTTGATACTGGAATTGAAGTAGAATAAAAGAACAGACAAAAAGCCCTGCGTTTTCGGAATTTCCGAAAGCGCAGGGCTTTTTTACATGGCAGATACTTAATCCACCAGTTTATCCAGTTCTTTGATGTATTCGGTTTCGCTTGAGAACTGATGGTTTGCTTTTTTGGCATACAGACCGACCGCTGTCTGGGATTTCTTGATTGCCTGCATGGTTCCGGCACCGGCGACACATCCGCCCGGACAGGCCATGCCTTCAAGCAGATAGCCCGGATATTTGCCTAATGTGGCAAGCTTTAAAAGCTGACGGCATTCCTTTAATCCTTCGGCATTTGCCACCTTGATCTCCTGTTCCGGATGATCCCGTTTGATGACATCTACGACAGCCTGAGCAACGCCACCGGCAACGGCAAAGTTTCTTCCATCGGTGGAAGCGTCACTTACACCATCCGGATCTTCTTCCGTGTTTTCCAGATCCACATGTTTTGCATCAAAAATACCCGCCATTTCTTCAAAGGTGAGCACGAAATCTACTTCGCTGCGGACGCTGCGGCGCATTGCTTCGAGTTTTTTAGCCGCACATGGTCCAATAAAGACAACCTTCGCATTTGGGTTATGCTTTTTGATAAGACGTGCAGTTAATGTCATCGGAGTCAGTGCCATGGAAATACAGTTGGCGTGATCCGGGAATAATTTCTTTGCCATGACAGACCATGCCGGACAGCAGGAAGTTGCCATGAATGGAAGTTCATCCGGCACTTCTTTTAAGAAATCTTCTGCTTCCTGCTTTGCACACAGATCCGCACCGATTGCTACCTCAAAAACGTCTGCAAACCCGAGTTCTTTCATGGCAGCACGCAGCTTGCCAGGGGTAACCTTTGGCCCGAACTGACCGACAAATGCAGGAGCGACAGCTGCATAAACCTTTTCACCGGACTGGATGGCACGGATTGTCTGGAAAATCTGGGATTTGTCAGCAATGGCACCGAACGGGCAGTTTACCAGACACTGACCGCAGGAAACACACTTGTCATAATCGATATTGGCTTTGCCGTTTTCATCTGAAGTAATGGCATCCATACCGCACGCTTTGGCGCATGGACGTTCCTGAATGATAATGGCGTTATAGGAGCAGACACTTGCACAGCGGCCGCACTTGATACATTTCTCCTGGTCAATGATAGATCTGCCGGTGGTACGGTCTAGGGAAACCGCTTCTTTTGGGCATACTTCCATACAGGGATGTGCCAGACATCCCTGACAGCCGTCCGTTACATGTACACGTTTTGTGGGACAGGCATTGCAGGCAAATTTAATGACATTAATGAGCGGCGGAGTATAGTAAGTTTCTGCTTGGTCAGCAGCTTCAATGCCATCGGATACCGGGGCATGCTCTGCAGCACTGCGGTTTGGCAGGCCCATTGCCAGACGCAGGCGTTCGCCTACAATTGCACGCTCCAAAAATACATCGTTTCTGAAATTTCCGGTTTCTCCCGGAATAATCTTATATGGAAGTTCTTCCATACGTTCCTTTACAGGCCATTCGGTATGATAAGCCATACGGGCTACTTCTGTAAAAATTTTGTGACGGATTTCCTGAATTCGGGTTTCAACGCCTCTCATGATAATTCCTCCTTGTGTTTGTAATGGATCATTGTAAAATAAAGTTTTCTGCATTTCTATAAGATAATACCAAGAAACTCACAGAAAAACCTGTTTTGTCATATTCCGGGGATATTGTAGCAAATAATACACATACTCTCAATAAGTATGCTGTTCTTTTTGTAGAACAAATTGTATTTTTGTGCTTACTACATGATAGTTTATACGATAATGAAACGATAGAAAGGACAGGGATTGCCTCTGTCTGAACCATGCCCTGTCCTTTCGAGCCACTATATTAAATGACATTATGCACAAAATCCCAGTTCTGTTTTTGTGAATGATTTTGACCGAAAATGATTGACTGTGACAGAAAACCACACTATAATGAAAACCATCAAATGAACGATTTTGAAAGATTGTGAACGAAAAAGAAAACAAAGGAGTGAGGCATATGCTTGCAGAAGAAAGATTTTCAAGGATACTGTCCATAATAGAAGCGGAGGGAAGTGCCACAATACAGGAACTTATGACTGCACTTGACGCTTCAGAATCAACCGTCCGCCGGGACTTAATCACAATGGATGAGAATGGTCTTCTGACCAAGGTGCATGGCGGTGCAATCGCCAGACGGCCGAGTGTGAGTACACATGATGAGGATGTCAGAAACCGTAAGACGATGAATGCGGAACAAAAGAATGCAATTGCAAAGTATGCAGCATCCCTCATCCGCCCGGATGATTTTGTTTATCTCGATGCCGGAACATCCACCGAGGCGATGATCCCTTTTATTAAGGAGACACAGGCGGTGTTTGTGACAAATGCCATCAGCCATGCAAAGCTTCTGGCAGAAAAGGGCTGCCGTGTTTATCTGCTGGGAGGTGAATTCAAATCCCAGACAGAGGCGATCGTCGGGGAGGAAGCCATGGAGATGCTTTCCAAGTATAACTTTACCAAAGGATTCTGGGGAACGAACGGAATCAGCGTCAGCAAAGGATATTCCACCCCGGAGATCAAGGAAGCCATGGTAAAGAAATATTCCATGAAGAATTGCAAACGCTGCTATATTCTGGCAGATGCCAGCAAGTTTGACCAGCTTTCCAGTGTGAAATTTGCTGATTTTGATCAGGCAACCATCTTAACAACGGAGCTGTACAAGCCGGCACTTAAAAAATATAAAAATATTGTGGAGGTGAAAGAATGATCTATACCGTAACATTTAATCCATCCATTGATTACATTGTAAATGTGGACAACTTTATGACCGGTGTGGTCAACCGTACCAGTAAGGAAATTATTTTTCCGGGTGGGAAAGGAATCAATGTTTCAATGGTACTGAAAAATCTCGGGGAAGAAAGCACCGCACTTGGATTTATGGCAGGATTTACCGGAGATGCCATCACACGGCTTCTTCAGGAGAAAGGTGTTACCGCAGATTTTATTCACGTTACCGAAGGATTGTCCCGTATCAACGTAAAACTCCGGGCACAGACCGAGACGGAAATCAACGGACAGGGACCAAAGATTGCATCAGAAGATATCCGGAAGCTTTACGGAAAACTGGATGCATTGCAGGATGGCGATATACTGGTACTTGCCGGAAGCATCCCGGATACAATGCCGGAATCCATGTATATGGATATCATGGAACATCTGCAGAACAAGAAACTCAATATTGTAGTAGATGCGACCAGAGATCTGCTGATGAATGTACTTGCTTATCATCCGTTTTTGATCAAACCAAACAATCATGAGTTGGGAGAGATTTTCCACACGATAATCAATGATAAGGATGATGTTGTAACATATGCGAAACGCATGCAGGAAAAAGGTGCAAGAAATGTTCTTGTTTCCATGGCAGGCGACGGAGCCGTCCTTGTGACGGAAGACGGTCAGGAGTTTCGGGCTGAGGCACCGAAAGGAAAACTTGTCAATTCGGTAGGCGCCGGAGATTCCATGGTGGCTGGTTTTATATATGGATATTTAAATGGTGGCAGCTATGCAGATGCGTTCCGCTACGGTGTATGTACCGGAAGTGCCAGTGCTTTTTCCGAAGAATTGGCAACAAAAAAGGAAGTACTTGCATTGATGGATGCAAATAAAAAATTATTTTAAGGAGGGTATACTATGAGAATCAGAGATTTGCTTGCAGCCGAGAGCATTGAACTGAACGGTTCTGCAGCCGGAAAACAGGATGTTTTAAACAAAATGGTTGATCTCATGGCAAAAAGCGGAAAAATCCGCGATGTGGAAACTTACCGCAAGGGGGTTTTTGCAAGAGAAGAAGAAGGAACAACCGGAATTGGAGAGGGAATTGCGATCCCACACTGCAAGTCAGATGCTGTGAAAGCACCGGGACTGGCAGCTATGGTAGTAAAGGATGGTGTAGAGTTTGACGCGTTAGATGGAGCACCTGTCAATTTACTGTTTCTGATTGCAGCTCCAAACACCGAGGATAATGTACATCTGGAGGTGCTCAGCAAACTTTCCGTACTTCTGATGGATGAGAATTTTACCAACGGACTGAAAAATGCAAAGACCGTAGACGAATTCTTAAAAGTCATCGATGATGCGGAAAGCGCAAAAGATGAGGATGAAAAAGAAGACGAAACTGGGGCAAAATACAAGGTACTTGCCGTAACCGGATGCCCGACCGGAATCGCACATACTTATATGGCAGCGGAAAGCTTAGAGAAGCATGCGGCTGAGATGGGGATCACGATTAAGGTAGAGACCAGAGGTTCCGGCGGAGCCAAGCATGTGCTTACCGATGAAGAGATCGCAGGAGCGGCCGCAATCATCGTTGCAGCTGACACCAAAGTTCCGATGGACCGCTTCGATGGAAAGAAAGTCATCGAGTGCAAGGTTGCAGACGGCATCAACAAGGCAGAGCAGCTGTTAAACCGTGCCGTGGCCGGGGATGCACCTGTCTACCATGCGGCAGAGGGCAGCAGAAAAGAAGAAAAAGCAGAGGGTGGTTCTACCGCACACATGATTTACACACACCTGATGAGCGGGGTATCCCACATGCTTCCGTTCGTTATCGGCGGTGGTATCATGACAGCGATTGCATTTCTGATCGATACCCTGCTTGGCTATGGTGCAACCGGTGGATCGGCATTCGGTTCCTGCACCCCGTTATCCGCGTTCTTCAAATATGCCGGTGGTCTGGCGATGGGACTGATGGTTCCGGTACTGGCAGGTTACATTGCATATTCGATTGCTGACCGGCCGGGACTTGCGGTAGGTTTTACAGGCGGTTTGTTAGCTTCGAGTGGTAATGCACTTATCACCGGATATAACTGGGCAGATTCTACGACTGGTTTCCAGAAATTTATCGCAGATTTTGCATTCCAGGGAGCCAACGGTGGTAACACGGTTTCCGGTTTCCTCGGTGGAATCTTAGCCGGATTCCTTGCCGGATTTATTGTACTGTTCCTGAAAAAAGCGTTTTCAAAACTGCCGGCTTCCTTAGACGGAATCAAGCCGACACTGATTTATCCGTTACTTGGTATTTTAATCATCAGTATTCTGATGTGCTTTATCTTTAACCCGCTGATCGGACTGATCAATACCGGACTCAGCAATGGACTGACCGCAATCTCCGATGCAGGATATATTACCGTACTTGGTCTGATCCTGGGAGCAATGATGGCCATTGATATGGGTGGCCCAATCAACAAAGCCGCTTATGTATTTGGTACCGGCGTACTGGCAACTGCAAGCCAGATGCTTGAAAAAGGCGCACAGCCAGGTGATCCGGCGGTTCAGGCATGCTACATTGCCATGGCTGCAATCATGGTTGGTGGTATGGTTCCTCCAATCGGAATCGCACTTGCCTGCCAGTTCTTCCCGAAGAAATTCACAAAGGAAGAACGTGGATCCAAGGTATCCAACTTCGTTATGGGTGCTTCCTTTATTACCGAGGGTGCCATCCCATTTGCAGCAGCAGATCCGCTGCACGTAATTCCATGTACCTTGGTTGGCGCAGGAGTTGCCGGATTTTTATCCGCACTGTTTAAGTGCACACTGATGGCTCCGCACGGTGGAATCTTTGTATTTGCAACGGTAGGCCATCCACTGTTATACATCCTTGCATGGGCTGTCGGCTCTGTTATTACAGCCGTAATGCTTGGCGTAATCAAAAAGGATGCAGCATAATAAAACCATTTGACAGGAGATACACAAAAAGCTTCCTTCGGAAATGGAGGAAGCAACAACAAAAAGAAAAGGAGAATGATCATGAAAGAATTTACGTATACCATCAAAGACGAGCAGGGAATTCACGCAAGACCTGCAGGAGAACTGGTGAAAGCCGCAGCCGCATATCCATGCAAAGTAACCATCAGTAAAGATGGTAAGGAAGTTGACGCCAAGAGAATCCTTGGAGTTATGGGACTTGGTGTAAAATGCGGACAGGAAATCGTCTTAAAGACAGATGGAGACCAGGAAGAAGAAGCAATTGCAGCACTTGGCAAATTCTTAGAGGAGAAGCTGTGAGACAGGTTTTTAGAACTTTTCGCAGAGAATGAATCAGGAAAAGGATGAGGTGACGCTATGACAATTCAGGGCAAAAGCGTATACAGCGGGGTGGCAATCGGCCGCCTTGCCATTTATCAGAAATCAGAAAATCAGGTGAAGCGGGAGAAAATAACCGATACCGCAAAAGAAATCAAACGTTTTGAAGATGCCAGGGAGACAGCGAAACAGCAGTTGGCGGGACTTTATGAAAAAGCGTTAAAGGAAGTCGGTGAAGTCAACGCTGCAATTTTTGAAGTACATCAGATGATGCTGGAAGATCTTGATTACGTAGAATCTATCACAAATATGATCGAAGGTCAGCAGGTAAATGCAGAATATGCCGTGGCATCCACAGGAGATACGTTCTCCGAAATGTTTGCGGCGATGGATGATGACTACATGCGCGAGCGTTCAGCAGATGTCAGGGATGTGTCTAATCGCGTGGTTTCCATTTTACAGGGCAACGGAGGAAATGGTCTGGACGCCGATGAACCGGTGATTTTACTTTCCGATGATCTGGCACCGAGTGAGACGGTACAGCTTGATAAATCAAAGGTACTTTCTTTTGTTACCCGTCATGGTTCCACCAATTCCCATACCGCGATTCTGGCCCGTACTATGAATATTCCGGCATTGATCGGAGTAGATTTTCCGGAAGACGTCAATGGAAAAATGGGTATTGTGGATGGTTATGAAGGAAAAATCATCATCGATCCACCGGTATCTGTGATGGAGGATTATCAGAAGAAAAAAGCAGAGGACGAAGAAAAGAAGCGTCTGCTGCAGGAGCTCAAAGGCAAAGAAAACATCACAAAGGATGGAACAAAAATTAACCTGTATGCCAACATTGGAAGTGTTGGGGATGTGGCATCGGTACTGGCAAATGATGCCGGCGGTATCGGCCTGTTCCGAAGCGAATTCCTTTATCTGGAAAGCAAGGATTATCCGACGGAGGAAGAACAGTTTGCAGCATACCGCAAGGTAGCTGAGGCAATGGCAGGAAAGAAAGTCATCATCCGTACACTCGATATCGGTGCGGACAAGCAGGTGGATTATTTCGGACTCGACAAAGAAGATAATCCGGCAATGGGTTACCGTGCGATCCGTATCTGCCTTGACCGCCGCGAGGTATTCAAGACACAGCTTCGTGCACTGTATCGGGCAAGCTATTACGGGACCATCGCCATCATGTTCCCGATGATCATTTCTGTCACAGAGGTACAGACCATAAAGAAGATCATCGAGGAAGTGAAAAAAGAACTGGATGAGGAAAAGATTCCGTACAAGGATGTCGAGCTTGGTATTATGATCGAGACTCCGGCAGCCGTCATGATGTCCGAAGAACTGGCACAGGAAGTGGATTTCTTCTCTGTCGGAACGAATGATCTGACACAGTATACACTGGCGATCGACCGGCAGAATCCAAAGCTTGATAACATTTATGATTCCCATCATCCGGCAATCTTAAAGATGCTGAAGATGATTGTAGACAATGGTCACAAGGGTGGCTGCTGGGTTGGTATCTGTGGAGAACTTGGGGCAGATACCACGCTGACCGAGACCTTCCTTCGTATGGGATTTGATGAGCTTTCTGTCAGCCCGTCCATGATTTTAAAGGTTCGGCAGGAGATCCGTTCGCTGGATCTGAAAGCGTAAAAGAGTGGCTGACTTTAACAGCCGGTACAAGGGAGTATTTTATATAGTATAGAAAAGCGGCACGTGTTGTGCCGCTTTTTCATTGATCAATTGTCAATCACATGATGGTTTAACCATTTCCGGGAGTGGAACCGGATGGAGAAAATGATCGCGCGCAGCGTCCAGTCGGAAAACATACCGATCCAGACAGCAATCGGGCCGAATCCCCATACCCGGCAGAGATAAATGCACAGGCTTACCCGGCACAGCCACATGGTGCAGCAGGAGGTGATCATGGAGAATTTTACGTCACCTGCAGCGCGCATACCATAGGGTGGGATGAAGGAAAGTACCCAGGAAACTGGCTTTACGATCGTGATGAAGCTTATCATGAAAAAGCACAGTTTTGCGCTGGCAGGTTCCATTCCGGCAAGCATGGTAATCGGTTTGGTCAGTGCAAAAACGAGCAGGCAGCTTGCGATGATGACTGCCTCTGACAGCCAGGACAATTTCTTAATATAATAGATGGCCTCATCTTTGCGTCCGGCACCCAGGCACTGACCGACCACGGTCATCAGTCCGATTCCGATACCTATGGCAGCAATACCGTTTAAGTTTTCCAGAATATTGGTCATTGCCTGCGCGGCAATCGCTACGGTTCCAAGTGTGGAAACCGTAGACTGGATGGCAAGTTTACCGAACTGGAACATACTGTTTTCAATACCGGACGGAATTCCGATCAGCAGAATTCTTTTGATCAGGTCCCAATCCGCGCGAATGGAAAAATAGTTGCGGATGCAGATCGGTTCATTGTCATTGCGCAGCTGCCAGATGACAACGACCGCGCAGAAAATACGTGAAATCAGGGTAGAGATTGCAGCACCTTCGACACCCATACCCAGTCCAAAAATCAGAATCGCATTTCCGCCAATGTTCATGAAGTTAGAAATTACGGAAATAATCATAGGATTTCGGCTGTTATTCTGGGAGCGCATAATAGAAGCTCCGGCATCGTAGAGTCCGATAAACGGGAAGGAGAGCAGGGTAAAGAAGAAATAGATCTGGGAGTTGGTCATGACATCGCGCTCTACTTTTCCAAAAATCACATGCAGCAGTGGATCACGGAAGATCAGACAGAACGCAGAAAGAGCCACGGACAGGATGACCATGACAAATAAAACCTGCCTTGCAGAGCGGTTGGCATCTTTTTTGTTTTGGCTGCCGAGATATTGGGAGCACAGGATTGCACCTCCGGCGGAAAGCGCAGACAGTGCCTGAATGACAAGAATATTGATGGAATCCACCAGAGAAACGGCGGAGATGGCTGCAGATCCGACGTTGCTGACCATCATTGTGTCGGCGGTTCCCATTAAAGAAGAAAGCAGCTGTTCCACAATGATGGGAATCAGTAGCTTTCTTAATTCAAAATTGTTATATAAATGTTGTGTGTTATCGCGCATAAATAAAATCCTCTTTTCTACCCTCAGATGTTATTTTAGCACGATATTTTTCAATGGAAAAGGGGTTATTCGATTACCAAAAGCAGAGCCATCTTAAACTGCTCGTCTGTGGTCACACTGTGCAGACCATCTTTCTCAAAACGGAAATTTTCTCCGGCTGAGATTACATGATCCCTGCCCTCATAATTGATGGTTGCTTTTCCGTCCAGTGCGAAAATAATCGCATTGCCTGGTGCGCGATGTGGAGTCAGCCCGGTTCCTTTGTCGAATGCCATGAGCACAAACTTCATTGTGTCGGTGCTTGCTACATCAAGATTACGGATGCTTCCTTCTTCATAGGAAATCAGATCCTTTAATTTCATTACTTCTCCTGCTTTTACCAAATTGTTCATAATAGCCTCCTGTTTGATAATGATTTCTGTGTAAATAGCTCCGGTGTCGCTTTGCACACCGCAGAGTGTGCCACCTGGAATGACCAGCAGATCGCCTTTGACCAGGTCTTTGTTTGTTGCATCGGTACCGATTAGAAACGTACCTTTGCCATCTCTGTCGTTCTGTTATTACAGAATTAGTTTTTTGAAATTTAAAAAAAATATACAATATAAAATGAAAAATGTCTGTTGTTATAATCACAATTTTGCGACTTGACAAGTATGGCTTTTTAATCATATTCTAAAATTATAGCAGAACATTGCAAAACGAGAAAGGAACAATCATGGAACAACATAAAACCGGCACACTTTATCTGTGTGCCACCCCCATCGGAAATCTTGAGGATATTACGTACCGCGTACTGCGGACACTCAAAGAGGTGGATCTGATTGCGGCAGAGGATACGAGAAACTCCATCCGGCTGCTCAACCATTTCGAGATTAAGACGCCGATGACAAGCTATCACGAATACAACAAAATTGAAAAAGCCTACCAGCTTGTTGCAAAAATACGGGAGGGCAAAAATATTGCTTTGATCACAGATGCAGGGACACCGGGCATTTCCGATCCGGGGGAGGATATTGTGCGCATCTGCTATGAAGAAGGCATTCCGGTCACTTCGCTGCCGGGCGCAGCCGCCTGCATTACAGCACTGACCATGTCAGGACTTCCGACACGCCGGTTTGCATTCGAGGCTTTTCTCCCGAAAGATAAGAAAGAGCATCAGGCGGTACTTGAGGAGTTAAAAACAGAGACGCGCACGATTATTATTTATGAGGCACCTCATCATTTGGTGAGGACTCTGCAGGAACTGCACGATACCCTCGGCGGAGACCGTAGGCTTACCATCTGCCGGGAACTGACGAAGCGTCACGAGGAAAAACTGCAGATGACACTGGCAGACAGTCTATTCTATTATGAAGTCAATGAGCCGCGTGGGGAATATGTGCTTATCATTGCCGGCCGTTCTCGTGAAGAGATGAAAAAGGAGGAACAGGCCGGATGGGAAGCACTTTCCCTGGAGGAACACATGGCACATTACGAGTCCCAGGGGATTGACCGCAAGGAAGCCATGAAACGTGTCGCAAAAGACCGCGGGGTCAGCAAGCGCGATATCTATCAGGCACTGTTAAAATAAAAAAGATCAATGGACTTTATTTTAACTGATCCCGCACGGTTTCTTCGAGAACGGAAAAAGGCGAAGGACCGGTGCGAAGGATTGCTTCGTGAAATGCGGACACCGAAAAGCTTTTGTTTTCGAGCGCAAGCTGTTCACGCATCTGGCGGAATTTCAGGTAGCCAACATAATATTTCAGGTAGTTTCCCGGTTCTTCGAGGATCAGATCCGTGATTCTTTTTACCGTGGCAGCGTCATCCACGCCGTATTCGCTCCAGAATGCGGCGTTTTTTTCTTTTTCCCATCCAAAGTAATGAATTCCGATATCGGCAGTGGCATAGAGACTGAGCGTAGCTGCCTGGTTATGCTGTAATAGGGAGGCCAGATCCGGGTCAAGTCCTGCATAATAGAAGGCCTGCATTTCGGTGTAGGTTGCCCAGCCCTCGGTGTAGCCCGGATAGTTGAGTAGGGAGCGCACTTCGGGAGCACCGTAGGATGCCGTGCAGATCGTCTGATACAGATGACCGGGATATCCCTCATGCGCAAGTGTTGTAAAGTAATAGATATCCGTATCATTTTTAGCATCGTTTATGTAGATCCGGTTATGTGAAATATCATCAATCGGAGCCGTGATATAAAAGGCGGGAGCCAAGTACTCACTGAGTGCCGGATCAACGTGGCAGATTTCCACTTCTGTCTGTGGTGGTGCCGGGAAGTCAGTAAGGATTTCTTTTTGCAGCCGGGAAAGCATGGCATTTTCCTCTTTCAAGGCAGCATCGGGTTTCGGAGACTGGGAAGCAAGTTTCGGATTTTTTTCCAAGAGATTCTGACAGAACGTGAGATCTTCCCGCCGGGCTTTGGTAATCTGGGAAAACAGATCTTCCACACTGTCATCACAGCCCGTATCTGCAGACACGACCGCCTCGTAATAGGCTTTTCCTTCCGGAAAGTTACAAAGCCCCCAGTTGTTATGTCCCCGTCCCAGCAGCATGGTAAGTCCTTTGATCATCTGGCGGTAAGCCGGAATGACATGTTCGCTCAGAACTTTGGAATGCTGTTTTATATAAGTATTCTTTTGTGTATCCGTAAGCCCATCCATGGCATTTAACCGGTTGGAAAACGTATCGATCAGAAAATTGTCATCGGGATGTTCGGTGAAAACTTCACACCCTTCAATGACTTTTAAGCAGGCTTCATCGGACATGAAAAGTCCTGCATCGGCTTTCTTTTGTTCATAATCTAAAATCCCTGAAAAATAAGTATCCATCTGCGACAACAGTCCGAGATAATCTTTAATATCTCTGGTATTGCGGAAAGTATACTCTGCCAGAAGCACAGGCAGCTGTGAGGTGACACCACCGGAAGGGGTCAGAGGTTCATCGTAATAGGGATAGGCAGCAAGGTTCTGCTGGCGTGAAATATAATCGGAAAGCAGCCGGCAGGTCAGGCGGTCTTTTCCTTTGAGAGAGCGGTGAGAATATTTTTTGAGTTCTTCCGAAAGTTTTTTGAGCTGTCTGGCCTGGTTATGAGGACTGTCACCGGACAGGCTGCCAAGCGTGATCTCATAAGAGT
>ERZ1035027.1025-NODE-1025-length-13767-cov-5.425102_pt1 | contig 13767 bp, 9 predicted proteins | sample MGYA00520604_ERZ1035027 | MGnify/ENA primary metagenome ERZ1035027 (study PRJEB33766, sample SAMN09781743) | gut metagenome | biome: gut microbiome | host: Homo sapiens | place: Madagascar | study: EMG produced TPA metagenomics assembly of the PRJNA485056 data...
GAGCAAGGAGCATCGGGAGAGGTACGATTTATGCGTATCTCGAGCGGTTGCTTCTATGAATGTTTTGGTGGAATGGTGCCTGCCGCTTGTTAAAGTAGGGGGGACTTTTGTGGCGTACAAGGGCGAAAAGGCAGAAGAAGAAATTAAGGATGCAGAAAAAGCAATCCGTCTTCTGGGCGGAAAGATTGACCGAATCGAAACGGTGAATCTGGAAGATGAATCTGCGGAGAACCACGCGTTGGTGTATATAAAGAAAGTTAAAAAGACGCCGGCGAAGTTCCCGAGAAAATCCGGAACGGCTCGAAAAGAACCGCTGTAGAGAAATGGGGCTGTCGCATTAACAACAAATAAGACAGCTCCAAATGCAAACGAAACAGGCTGGCAATAACCGAATTTATCATTCAGCTATTGTTTGCCTGTTTCTTTCATTTTTGAGTACAACAAAAGACCTATTCTGGCACTATCTACTTAAACTTCGTACAAATGCTGTCCGATCGGCATATACATTCGCTTGTCCTCGACACAGGAATTGTCTGAACTTTTGATTTTCTTTCCATAGAGCAAATGCGCCCTCCGCTTGAATGCTTCGATTAACTCGGAGCTGGACACCTTTTTCGCTCGTTATCCGGTCGAGACATTCTCTTCTTTGCCTTTCAAATTTTCTCGTAGGTTGTAACATCAAGTTGAACATGCAAATTGAATAGTCTATAGAGCTTCTCTTTGGTAGAATGTATGTGACCAAACATAATTCACAAGGAGAAGACCCTATGGACCACTTACATTCTACCACAACTGAACACAGAAAGGGTAAACATCTTTCATTTGAAGAGCGTGTCGTAATTCAAACCCGTCTCAAAGATGGATGGTCACCTAACAGGATCGCCAGGGAAATAGGTTGTGCGCCGAACACTGTCCGAAACGAGATCAAACGGGGCACCGTCGCTCTATATCGAGACAATGTATTCCGTTATAAGGCAAGCGCCGGGCAGACTGCCTACGAAAAGAATCGTGCAGCCTGTTGTCGCCATTATGATTTTCTTGAAAAAAGTCCCTTTATCTCCGAATAATTTCTTTCATGGTAAGCGTACAACATAATCTTCAACATCTGTCGCGGGCTCACTTGATTTTCCTTTACTTTGGAATAGGTCGAATACAGATCGCTCAGATCCAGTTCCTCAACAAATTGACCTAGGAGTCTCACGCAGTCGTCCTCGGGAATAATTCGTCCGATTTCGAGTGGAAGTTTTAGTTGATATGGACGCGAAAACAACGTATAATTTTGACGTAAAATATTTTCTGATTTCATATTGATATTTTACCACGAACCTTCGCTTCCCAATAGGGGCGGAGGTTTTTATTTTTTGATAAAAGCCATTGTTTCCAATGGTTTCATCAAGAGATGCGTCAGAACACGCCTTCCAAAAAAGTGCAAGAAAAAGGGACTGTCGTACTATTTAGTGCGACAGCCCCCTTTCTGTTGCTGATCCACATTTTCTATATAACCGCAGTGCCTTCATTACATGTTTCTTCGAATACATTCCAATAATCCTTTCCGAGTCTTGTTAGAGTCCAGGTTTTTGTCCGCACCCCCTATTGGCTAAAAAAAAACATTGCACATTTATGCCGCATGAAGTAAAATATTACAAAAGTTAGTTAAAGTAAACTAACTTTTGTAATATAAGTCTAACTTATAAATATTTATCATACTATTCAAAGGAGCGAAAGATGACAACAACAAGTATCAAGGGAGTGTTGTCCTTTTGTGTGGCGGTGACCGTTACGGTTGTTATGGCATATTCAGCTGTTACAGTCATACAGAAGAACAACGCTGCTACAGAGAAGGCTGTAAAGGAATTTCAGGCAATTGGTTCTGAAGTTTCCACAGATAGCCTTAAGGATGGAGAATACGAGGGTACCGCTACCGGCTATGGTGGACCTCTTACTGTCCGCATCACCATTAAGGGTGGAAAACTGACAGATATCAAAGTTGTATCTCACACAGAAACACCGGAATATTTCAGCAGAGCATCCGCTGTCATAGGTAAGATTTTGAACAGTGGCAACGTAAATGTCGATTCTGTATCGGGTGCGACTATTTCTTCGAATGCAATTAAAGAGGCAGTTGCAGACGCACTACGGAAAGCAGGTTCTAAGCAGCAGGCTATAATGTCTACAGTTAAGAAAGATACAAGAAATACTAAGGGTAGAAGAGGAAATGTAGCGGGTTCGTTTGCTATTGCAAATGCTAATCTAAAAGATGGAGTTTACACAGGGTCAGGTCAGGGCTTCAACGGACCGATACGTGTTCGCGTAACAGTTTCCGGCGGCAATATTACAAATGTTGAAATACTGTCACACAGCGATGATGCACCATACTTTAACCGCGCAAAGGCTGTAATCGGTAGACTGCTGGGTAAGCCGGGTAAGCGCGTAGATACAGTTTCCGGCGCTACTTATTCTAGCCGTGGAATTATCTACGCTGTAAGAAATGCGCTTGCTAATGCTGGTAAGACGAACAGCAATACGAAGAAGCCTAACAATAATAACAACAATACACCAGGCACGGGTAACAACCCCCCTTTAGTGAAGCCGGAGACTGGAGAGCCGTCATACGTTGATGCAGCTCTTCGCAAGCACTATCCGGGGGATAAGCTTAAGGACGGTGAGTACACCGGTATAGGTATAGGGTACCTAAATCCGGGTGGAATCAAGACTTACGTGACCGTAAAGAATGGCGAAATCTCAAGCCTGAAAGTTGGAGTAGGTGATGAATATCGTGATGATATGGGACCATTTAGAAGTAAAGCTGAGAACGTTCTACCTTTCCTACAGGGTAAGGAAGGACGTTGGAATATAGCTAAGATGGGACTTTACCGTGAGTATTTCGAAGCTATCAGAAAAAGCAGCAATCCAAAGGCGAAGGTTAAGGAGCTCTTTGGAAATAAATATGTAAGCATGCTCAATGGACTATCTGGAAAGAACACAGAGTCTGACCTCACACTAATGTCGAGAACTGTAAAGGCTTACATGGGTGATCGCTACGAAGGCAAGAAGATGTTTGATAGCGTAACTGGAGCTACAGTTAGTGCTAGCGGTATTTCTGCTGCTACAAAGGAAGCAACCAATAAGTCTGCAAATGATTTTAAGATGAATTCTGATGTAAAAGAAATATCGATCATTGAACCAAAGGTCAAGACTATAGAAGTTAATAAAGGTGATGTAGTTGACTTCGCTGAACTAAAGATTAAGCTTGTTAAAAAAGACGGTTCGATTAAAGAAGTTGGATGGAAGGATTTTGCGGAGAACGGACTCAGCATTACTGATGAGGCTGGTAATGCAATCGAAAACGGCAGCGACCTCAAGGCTTACGGCGATAAGAAGGTAATCAAGGCAAGGGTAGTTCACAAGGAATCTCTTTCATACGACAATTTCAGAATTTTAGTTGGACGCTATAGCAAAGACTATATTGTTGGACTCGAGTACAGCAAGGATGGTTCAAAGTGGTATAAGGTAAGTGACGTTAAGAGAGATTTCGCAGATGATCGTAAGATAGATGACCAGCAGGTTGTTGACGCACCGACATCTTTCGAGTTCGAAAATGTTAAGATCCGCCTGGTTTCTAAGGAAGGGCATCGCTACGAATATACTACTGATAAGAAACCTGTTAATAGAAAGGTGAAATACACCGCGATAAAGGATGAAAATCCTAATGCTCCACATACAATTTTTGTGACATTCCAGCTTTCCGGTACGGAAGCAGATAAGGAGCTTGTAGGTGATGCTGGTAGTGGAGGTAATGGCGGTTCAATCGAAGAGCCAAAGCTACCAGAGGTCGAGGTAGACAGCAAGGTAATCGAGACAGTTCTCGATGAGCCTGGCAGACCTAAGTGGACTGAGCGAATGCCTATTAAGCCTGCGACAGTTACTAGCCTTGATAAGGATGCCGAGATGCAGACAACCATCGAAGGACTTCCAAAGGGACTAAAATTTGATGGCAAAACCATAACCGGAACACCGGTTGTAGAAGACGACAACTGGGACGGAGACAATGGTATGTTCAAGACCGTAACTCTGAAGTTCAAGGCAAAGAAGAACGGGGTGATGCTGGTAAGAAAATATAAGTACTGGATTTACAGAGATAAAGACCGCGACGGAATCGCCGACGATGATGAAGATGGCGGAACAGCGTTTACACCACAGAGACATAACTCAAAGCCTCTCGTTGTAGACGGCAAAGAACCGACACTCGACGACTATAAAGCTCTATTCAGCAACATCCCTGCGGATGGTTCAGTAAAGGTGAGCATAAAGCAGAAGCCTGACCTCAGCAAGAAGGGAACGACAAGAGCGGTTCTCGAGTTCTCAGTAGATGGAGTAAATAAAAACGGCAGAGCAATCGTAATAATTGATGTCAAGAACCCTGTTGAGGAGAGCGAGCCAAACCTACCAGAGGTCGAGGTAGACAGCAAGGTAATCGAGACAGTTCTCGACGAGCCTGGCAGACCTAAGTGGACTGAGCGAATGCCTATTAAGCCTGCGACAGTTACTAGCCTTGATAAGGATGCCGAGATGCAGACAACCATCGAAGGACTTCCAAAGGGACTAAAATTTGATGGCAAAACCATAACCGGAACACCGGTTGTAGAAGACGACAACTGGGACGGAGACAATGGTATGTTCAAGACCGTAACTCTGAAGTTCAAGGCAAAGAAGAACGGGGTGATGCTGGTAAGAAAATATAAGTACTGGATTTACAGAGATAAAGACCGCGACGGAATCGCCGACGATGATGAAGATGGCGGAACAGCGTTTACACCACAGAGACATAACTCAAAGCCTCTCGTTGTAGACGGCAAAGAACCGACACTCGACGACTATAAAGCTCTATTCAGCAACATCCCTGCGGATGGTTCAGTAAAGGTGAGCATAAAGCAGAAGCCTGACCTCAGCAAGAAGGGAACGACAAGAGCGGTTCTCGAGTTCTCAGTAGATGGAGTAAATAAAAACGGCAGAGCAATCGTAATAATTGATGTCAAGAACCCTGTTGAGGAGAGCGCAAATGCAGCAGTTAGCAGCAACACAAGAAATGCTACTACAGCAGCTACTGCTAGCTCAAGTACAAGAGAAAGTTCTAGTGTAGAAAGTGTAGGTCAGCCAGAGAACGGTAATGTTAATAAGAAAGAAGACATACAGAAGCCGACAGAGAGCAAGGAAACTACAGAAAGTTCTGCTGCAGCTGAGGCGGAAAGGATGGTACAGTGAACTTAATAATTGGAATCGCAATAACTGCCATATTTTACATAGTGACAGCAGATGCGATTAAAAAACATCCGGGGGTATTTTATATTGGAATTTACGTGTGGTGTGGAGCAGTAGTTATGTACTTCAACCTAGGGTATGACCAAAAATTCCCAGAATGGTTTAATGAATATTTTATGAATATATTTAGTAGAGGTATCTTCTCAACGGCGACATTTATGGTTGTAATGTTCCTTGGTGTAATTACCAAGCACAACAAGCTGTCGCGTAAGTTGATGAGTGTACGTGGAGAGATTTCCATTATAGGTAGTTTAATAGTATTAAGTCACACCGTAGTGTTCGGAGTTCATTACTTCCCGATGTTGTTTACTAACCCGGCAGCTATGCCTACAAGACAGATGATTGCAGCTATAGTCACACTTATTCTATTGGCTATGCTTATCCCTCTCTTTATTACCTCGTTTAAATCGGTTCGCCGTAAGATGAATGGTAAGACTTGGAAAAACATACAGCGCATGGCATACCCATTCTTTATTGGCATCTATGTGCATATTATGGTGCTATACTCAGCAGACGTAAATTCTCATATGACAGGGATCATCGTATATACCGTAATATATGCTTGTTACGTGATTCTGAGACTTAGAAAGGCAGCACTAAAGAGCAGGAAGACAAAAATAGCAACTGCTTAAAAATATTATTTCACAGTCTATACATAGTCTATACAAAAAATAAAGCAAAACAGGGTTAGTCTCGTAATGAGATTAGCCCTGTTTGTTATTGTTAAAAGTTTTGTGACGGACACTAGAAAACTACTTAGTATCTGAGATTCAGTAACCGGTAAACCGTAACCGGTAAACCACCCGTGCCTTTACAAAAAAACAAAACAGGAAATCCAGATCCGTGTCGTACATGTGTTTCGGAATCTCGGTCAGCAGATGCGAGCGGCTAACCTGCGGCTGCACCTCTCGAATCTATCGGAAGAAATCATTCACAAGCGGCCGAATTAGGATTTTCCGTTTCCGTTTTCTCTCACCGGGCTTCAAATCCTTCAGTTCGTTGTCGCGCCGGTAGATATACTGAATCAATCCTAAAGCTTCGTAGGCAACCGTGCCCTTCGCTTTTTCCCCGCCCATAGCTTTCACAGGATCGGCGAATTTTCGCCGGGCATGGGCCCAACATCCGGCTACCTTGAACCGGGTTTCAGCGTCCTTCTCCAGCGAATGGTATACCTGGTATCCATCCGTCACCAATGTTCCGGTAAAAGAATCCAGGAATTTTCCGGGGGCTTCCTTCTTTCTGGTGAGTTGGAAGTCATAGAGGACTACCGGATGGTCATCCTGAAGGCCGCCATTTCGATATACCCACATGTAGCTTTTGTGCATTCCCTCTCGTCCATCCTTGACCACAGATACCGGCGTTTCGTCCGCATGAACGACAAAACAAGCTGTAATTTCTTCTTTTAATCGGTCCCACAGAAGCGACAGATATCTCTCTGCTGTGGTAATGACCCAGTGCGCCATATTCTGCCGGGATATCCGAATGTCGTTCCTTTCCAGTTCCTGCTCCTGCCGGTATAACGGCACGGCATTGGTATACTTGGCATTCATAATGAACGCAACATGAGGAGGCGAAGCAATGCTGTTCGAAAGCATTTCCTTCGGATGCGTTCCCTTGACAATGCTGCCATCTTTTCCTTTGAACACCGCAATGTGGTGTTCTTTTACAATGAAGGTTGCGGGCTTTACTTCCAGTTTCTTATACACTTCATCGGGGAGCGTGGTGTATCCTTCCGGAGATTTCTTTCGGAGTTCTTCATCATCCAAATCGTGCCGAACGACGGTTACCGGATAACGAGATAAGTCCTCTTCGCGCTTTCCTTCTTTCCCTTCCGAATTGTCGCTGATTCATCAGTGCAATCGTTTCGGTAAGTTCCCGATATTAGTTTAAACGAATTAATTGATATGTTTCACGTGAAACACAACATATCATTTCTTAAATTGTGTCACCAGAAAGAAAAAATACAACATATTGTTTCACGTGAAACAAAGAAAGAAAAAAGCGTGAAGATTCGGTGATATATGGCAATAGCGGGGGCTGAAAACTGGAAATGAAAGTGCTTTTATTATATAATAAACAGATGATTTTAATTACAGAAGGAAGGAAAATGAATGGGAAAATCATACGCAATCTTTAATCAAAAGGGCGGTGTCGGGAAGACAACAACGAATATCAATCTGGGGGCCTGCCTGGCACGCAAAGGAAAGCGTGTGTTACTGGTGGACATCGATCCCCAGGGAAATACAACCAGCGGCTTGGGGCTGGTGAAGAGAGAACTTCGCGATACGCTTTATGAGGCGCTGACCATGGAAGAGTACGACGTCCACAAGGCGGTGTACCATACCGAAACGAAGAACCTGGATATTATCCCGGCAAGCGTGGATCTGTCCGGTGCGGAAGTGGAACTGATTCAGATTTTTGGCAGAGAAATTTTACTTCGAAATGTATTGGCGCAAGTGAAAGAAGAATACGATTTTATTTTTATCGACTGTCCGCCATCGCTGGGACTGCTCACCGTAAATGCGTTAGTCGCAGCGGATGGAGTAATCATTCCGATTCAGTGTGAATTCTACGCTTTGGAGGGCGTGAGTCAGCTGATGAAAACCGTGGAATTGGTCCGCCGCGAGATGAACAGAAATCTTCAGATAACCGGGGTCATCCTCAGCATGTTCGATGGCCGGACGAATCTGGGACTGCAGGTAGTGCAGGAGGTAAAAAGATTCTTTGGCAATAAGGTGTTCAAGACCGTAATTCCGAAGAATGTCCGTCTGGCGGAGGCTCCGAGTTACGGACTTTCTATTGTGGATTATGACCCTTCGTCGAAGGGGGCCAAGGCATATAAGAAACTGGCCGATGAATTTGTACAGCGAGAAGGGAGATAATGAATGGCATCAAAGAAAAGAGGACTGGGAAGAGGACTGGATGCACTTTTTGCAGATGCGGCACCGGTATTGGAAGAAGAGAATACCGCGGTTATAGATGAAGTGTTCGAGAAGGAAGAAGAAGTGGATTCGGGGGACCGGGTGCATTACATCGATATCGATGATATTAAACCAAACCCAAATCAGCCGAGAAAGAAATTCAACGTAAAAAGATTAGAGGAACTGTCTCAATCCATTCAGGACAATGGCGTAATTCAGCCGCTGGTAGTACAGCGCAAGGGTTCCGGATATGAGCTGGTAGCCGGCGAACGGAGATGGAGAGCGTCCAGACTGGCAGGACTGAAGAAAGTTCCTTGCTTGATTCGGGAGTTCGACGAGAAGCAGAATCTGATTGTAACCATCATCGAGAATATGCAGCGAGAGGATTTGGATCCGATTGAAGAGGCTAACGGACTGCAGCAGATGATTCACAAATTCGGCTTTACACAGGAACAGGTATCCGAATCGCTGGGCAAGAGTAGGGCATATATCGCAAACTCCGTACGTCTTCTGAAGCTTCCGGAAGATGTTCAGAAAAAGGTGAGTGAAGGAAAGATTTCCGCGGCTCACGGAAGAACACTTCTGTCGTTGGAGGATCCGAGAAAACAGCGAATGCTGGCGGAGCGAATTGAAAAAGAAGAGCTTTCGGTGCGTACGGTGGAGGAAATCGTAAAGAAACTGAAAGAGGGCGGAAAAAAGGAAACGAAGAAGCCGGAAAAGACGAAGTCTTCTGAAATAGTAACGGTGGAAAACGACCTGAGAGACTTAATCGGTACAAAGGTATCCATCGTTCAGGGTAAGAAAAAGGGAAAAATCGAGCTGGAATACTACAGCATTGATGAATTAAACCGACTGATCGATCTTTTGAGAACAGTTGGAAAATAAATTAAAGAAAAATTAAGGATAGAACAATAGACTGCGAGAATAATATGGAACAGATACAAGTAACAGAAAATTCAAGCGTAAACGAATACTTAGCGGACATCCCGCTCCCCGCCTGCATACTGGCACCGGATGGATGTATCAAAGCGGCAAACGCACTGATGAAGGATGTATTTGCTTATGAAGGAATTGCGGAGCAGAATTTTTTTGCCCTGACCGGTGTTAAGAGAAAAGCGCTCGTAGCCGCTGCTCGGGATGAAGAAGCTGAAGAGATTGAAATCGAACGAAATTCTCAGTCCTTTGTCCTTCGGACGAATAACGACCCGAAGGATGATGAAGATATTTTCGTGTACTTTATCAATGTGACGGAAAGGGATACCCTGAGGGAAGAGAGAAAGCAGGAGCAGGTGTGCATCCTGTACATCAGCATCGACAATTACGATGAGATGATGTCCAGCACGACGGAAGACAGCCGGCTGGCAGTTCCGACGGAAGTAGATCGAATCGTTCGGAAATGGGCATCTCAGTATGATGCCTCCATCGATTCCATCGAAGCGGATTCCTACATGATGACCGTGTACCGGAGAGATGCGGATCGAATTATCGAAAGTCGATTCTCCGTACTGGACGATGTACGAAAAATCGATACGAAGGTAGACTTTCCGGTCAGCTTGAGTATCGGCATGGCTTTGGGAATGAAGTCCTTGAAGAGTGCGAAAGAATTGGCAGAGGCCGCACTGGAGTTGGCGCTGGGTCGTGGGGGCGACCAAGCGGTTGTAAAGAATGGGGACCGCACCCACTACTACGGCGGAAAGCTGCAGTCTTTGGAAAAAAATAACAAGGGAAAATCCAGAATTATCGCTCATGCGTTAAAACAGCTGATTTTGGAGAGTTCGAAAATCGTTATCATGGGGCATCGCTGGCCGGATATGGACTGCTTCGGCTCGGCCATCGGCGCATATAAAATTTGCCGGTATTACGAGCGGGATGCCTATATCGTGATCGATAATTACAACGAAGCCCTTCAAACCGTATATACCCAGGCGGTGGAAACGGAAAACTACAATATCATAAACAGCGATAAGGCGAAGGAAATTCTGGATGAGAAGACCCTGATCATCGTTGTGGACGCCAATCGCCCGAGCATGGTGGAGTGCAGCGATATTTTGGAGAAAAACCTTCGGGTGGTTGTGGTGGATCACCACCGATTGTCCGATGATTCCATTGCCAATCCGACGCTGGCATACATCGAGTCCTACGCTTCTTCCGCCAGCGAATTGATGACGGAAATCATTCAGTATACGGCAACCCGCCGAATCGTGAACAAGTTCGAAGCGGAGACGCTTCTGGCCGGAATTACCGTGGATACCAACAGTTTTTCCAGCAAAACCGGCGTGCGGACCTTCGAAGCGGCTGCGTGGCTGCGGCGAGCCGGTGCGGACACATCGGAAGTAAAGCGGTTCTTCCAGAGCGAAGCGACCACCTTCCAGTCCAAAGCGGATGCCATCGCCAATGCGGAGTACTTGGATAACGGTGTGGTAATTGCCACATCCCAAGGTTATTCCACAGAAGCTCAGATTATCAACGCGCAGGTTGCGGATTCGCTGCTTTCCGTAAAGGGTGTGCGTGCTGCAATCGCACTGGGCAAAAACGATATGAATAAGACCGTCATCAGCGCCCGTTCGCTGGGAGATGTGAACGTACAGATGCTGATGGAGCGTTTTGGCGGGGGAGGACATCACACGTCCGCCGGCGCACAGGTGGAGGAAAACCCGGAAGAAGTCATTGAACAGATCAAAGAGATTTTACCGGAATTTACAGATGAGGATAATACAGAGGAGGAATAAGACATGTTAGTAATTCTTAAGAAAAACGTAAAGGGTACCGGAAAGGCCGGAGATATTGTAAAAGTAAGTGACGGTTTTGCCAACAACCGGTTGATTCCGGCAGGTCTGGCAGTTCCGGCAACCAATCAGAACGTAAAGAGTGCAGAGAAGCAGAAGGCCTTTATTGAGAAGAAGAATGCGGAAGAGAAGGCTGCGGCAGAAGCAACGGCAAAGAAGCTGGAATCCAAGACGGTAACCCTTACAACCCGCGTGGGAGATAACGGAAAGCTGTTTGGATCCATCACTTCCATGGACATCGCCGATGCAATCCAGAAGCAGGTTGGAAACAAGATTGACAAGAAAAAAATCGTTCTTTCCAAGCCGATTAAGGAAATTGGTGAGCACACCGTAGAGGTGAAGCTGTATCCGGAAGTATCCGCAACCGTTAAGGTCGTTATTTCCGAAGAATAAGAAGTCGCGAAACTGTATATCGCGGAACTGTATATAAAGGATAGAAGAGACGAGAAATGGCAGAAGAAAGGGAGATAACCACCAGTCTGGAACCGCCCCAGGATATTGAGGCGGAAAAAGCCGTTCTGGGATCCATGCTTCAATCGGAAGATGCGGTGATGGACGTGACAGACCGGCTTCGCGCCGAGGATTTCTACCTTCGGGAACATCAGGAAATCTACAAGGCGTTCCAGGATTTGTGTCGAAGAAATGTTAATATCGATTTAAACACCACGTACTCCCAGCTGCGAAGCCGGCACACGGCGGACTTCGTGGGAGGAATGGTGTATCTGAGCCGTCTTTCGGATAACGCAATCGTCCCGGGAAATGCAAAATACTATGCGGAAACCGTATTGGCAAAGTCCAACATGCGACAGCTGATAAAAGAAGCTGACGAGATGCGGGCGCAGGCATATGACGGGCAGAACTCTGCAGATATTATTTTGGATCATGCAGAGCAGCGAATTTTCGAAATCGCCCACAAAACCCAGAAGAGAAATTACACGGACATCAATGAGGTGCTGGTAGAAAATATCAAGCAGATTCAAGAGTTGGAACGGAATAAGGGACAGCTCCCGGGAATCACTACCGGTTTCACGGATTTGGATAAGTTGCTGGGCGGTCTCCACAAGACGGACCTGATTATTCTGGCAGCCCGTCCGGGTATGGGAAAGACGGCGTTTGTGCTGAACCTGGCCGGAAATGCGGCAGCGGAGGGTGCCTCCGTCATTATATTCAGCATGGAAATGTATAAGGAACAGTTGGGCGAGCGTATGTTCGCAACAGCTGCTTCCGTAGAGATGGAGCACCTGAAGAGAGGAAACCTGACCCAGGACGAATGGATGAGCCTCAGCGAAGCTCAGGACAGCTTCGAAAACTGCAAAATCGTTATCGACGATACCTCAGATATTTCGGTATTGGAAATTAAGAACAAATGCCGCCGACGGAAGGCGGAAGCGGGACTGGACCTAATCGTCATCGACTACCTGCAGCTTATGAGCCAGCAGGGATTTAAGTCCGGCGACCGAGTGAACGAAATCAGTGCAATCACCCGTCAGATTAAGATTCTGGCAAAGGAACTGGATTGTGCGGTGATTCTGCTGTCTCAGTTATCTCGAGACATTGAAAAAAGACCGAATCACAAACCACAGCTTTCCGACTTGAGAGAATCCGGATCCATCGAGCAGGATGCGGATATCGTCATTTTCCTAAAGCGAGAGGATTACTATGCGGAAGACGATGATGAAGTGGATTTGAGCCGGCAGAGCAATACCTGCGAAGTTCACGTGGCAAAACACAGAAGCGGATCCACGGGCGTTGTGGAGCTGGCATGGATTGGAAAGTATACCAAGTTCGGAAATTTAGAAAGAAGCATACTGTAGGATTACAATATCAACACATAACAGGAGTACAATGGCGAAGATAAGATTTAAAAAAATTAACACTCGAAATCCGCTGCTGTTCAGCACCAGCGTGGAGAACTTGTTCATCAGCGAACTGCTTCCGGCAGCTCCGGGAGAATACGTGAAGGTATACCTCTTTGGACTGATGAATGCGGGCTTTGGCGGTGCGGAAGATATGAAAGTAACTTCCAACGTGCTGAATATGCCGGTGGAGGATATCGAAAAGGCGTGGGCGTACTGGGAAGATAAAGGCGCAGTGCAGCAGGTATACGACCCGGAAACCCGGTCCTATCGAATTGATTTTATCAGCCAGATTGAAGAGATATTCGGAACGCCGATGGAAGAGGCGAAGCCGGCAAAGACGGCACCGGTATCTCCGAAAGCAGCGCCGCAGGCCGCACCGGACGCAGGGGTCAGCAAGACTCCGGAGCAACTTATGGCGGAAGAGGTAGCGCGGCTGGAAGACCTGGAAATCCGGGCATTGTACACCAATCTGGAGGAGGCGAAAGGAACGCCGATTTCCACGCAGGAAGCGAACAAAATCCGGGATACCATCAATATTTACGGGGTGACACCGGATGTCTATTCCTATGCGATTCAATACTGCAGCGAGCTGGACAAGTACAGCGTGGACTATATTTCTAAGGTGGCAATCCGCTGGACGGAAGAGGGATGTCACGATATCGCTCAAGTAAAGGCGCTGCTGGACAGCGAGAGTAAAAGAAATTCCGAATACAACCGGATTTTCCGAGAGGTGGGCTTCAAGCGAGTCTCGAGTCCGGCCGACCGGGAGATGATGGATACCTGGCTGGATAACTGGGGCTTTAAGATGAGCGAAATTCTGGATGCTTGTCGGACCACCGCCGGAATGCGGGAACCATCCCTGCGCTATGTGAATAGCGTTTT
>ERZ1035027.1026-NODE-1026-length-13744-cov-13.509898_pt1 | contig 13744 bp, 12 predicted proteins | sample MGYA00520604_ERZ1035027 | MGnify/ENA primary metagenome ERZ1035027 (study PRJEB33766, sample SAMN09781743) | gut metagenome | biome: gut microbiome | host: Homo sapiens | place: Madagascar | study: EMG produced TPA metagenomics assembly of the PRJNA485056 data...
CGCAAGTAAAAACTTGCAGCTCCTTGTACCCAGACCCGGGATCGAACCGGGATGGATTGCTCCACTGGTGTTTGAGACCAGCGCGTCTACCGATTCCGCCATCTGGGCGATTGCGGGTGCAAAGGTACAAATAAAAATTGAAATAGCAAACTTTTTGGTGATTTTTTTTCTGAAAAAACAATTCCAGAGGCGAAAAAAGCTAAAAATGTGTTTTATTTCTCCTATTCTTTATTAAATTCTTAGAAAAGATTTGGCTTTCTCGCAGATAATGAGTAATTTTACACTTGAATTTAGTAACTTATAAAAAATGAACTATAATATGACACTTAATGATAATAATAATTATTGTGTGATTCTCGCAGGTGGAAAAGGTCGAAGACTTTGGCCATGCAGTCGGAGCAGTCATCCAAAACAGTTCATTGACTTCTTTGGAGTCGGACGTACCCAATTGCAGCAGACATTCGATCGCATGGCAAATATAGTACCTGCCGACCATATTTATATCAATACCAACGAGGAATATGTAGAATTGGTGAAAGAGCAGTTGCCAGAGGTACCTGCCGACCGCATAATGGCTGAGCCTATTCATCGCAATACGGCTCCAAGTATGGCTTGGGCTAACCATCGCATCTCCATGCTGAACCCTGATGCGTGCATCATCAATACTCCTTCCGATCAGGCCATCTTCAATGAAGAGGCTTTCCGCAAGAATGTATTGGAGGGCTTGGCGTTTGTTGCAGCTAACGACCGTTTCCTGACGATGGCAGTCAAGCCTACCCGTCCAGAACCGGGTTATGGTTATATCCAGATGGGCGATGTGGTAGAAGAGGATATCTATGCCGTACAGTCGTTTACGGAGAAACCTGAGCGTGATTTCGCCAAGATCTTTGTTGAGAGTGGCGAGTTCTATTGGAATACAGGTATCTTCCTGAGTAATGTCAAGCATCTTCGTGAGTGCTTCTGCAAGATTCTGCCTCCTGTGCTTCGTGAGTATGATAAGAAATATCCGGAGTTCAGCATAGAGACGGAGAATGCCTATATGAAGGAGACCTTCTCTTCTTACCCTAATATCTCGGTAGATTTTGGCGTATTGGACAAGCCATCCAATGCCTGCATGATGAAATGCGACTTCGGATGGGCCGATCTGGGTACCTGGCACAGTATCTATGAGGCGATGCAGAAGAGCGAGGATGACAATGTGGTGATAGACAGCGACGTCTTCATCGAGGATTGCCATAATACGGTGGTGAAGATGCCGAAGGGCAAGCTTGCCGTACTCAATGGTCTTGATGGCTTTATCGTTGCCGAGAAAGACAATGTGCTCCTGGTATGCAAGAAGGAAGATTCTTCTGCCCTTATTCGCAAGTATGTGAATGAGATACAGATGAAGAAGGGCGATGAATACGTATAGGATAGAAAAAGAGCAGCGAATCTTCGCTGCTCTTTTTTTATTGCTTATAACTTCTGGAATTCTGTATAAATCTTGTTGGCGATTTCCTTGAACTCCTCTTCAGAGAGCTTGAGGTGCTCCTTGCGGAAGTTCACGTCAGCCTCGCTGTTCATAGGAATGAGATGGATGTGAGCGTGAGGAACTTCCAGACCCAAAACCACCTGAGCCACCTTCTTGCATGGGAAGGCTGCCTTGATAGCCTTGGCTACTTTCTTGGCGAATACTTCAAACTCAGCCAGGTCTGCATCCTCCATATCGAAGATGTAGTCCACTTCCTTGCGAGGAATTACCAGAGTATGACCTTTGCCGATAGGGCTAATGTCGAGGAAAGCATAGAACTTGTCGCTTTCTGCACACTTGTAGCTAGGAATCTCTCCCGCTGCAATCTTTGAAAAAATGCTTGCCATAATCTCTATTTCTGTTTAAAATGAATAATATGTCTTGATGGGCTTACATATAACATAAAAGGAACCGTCATACGGGCATCACTGTCCGTATGATAGTTCCTTTATTCTTTTTATTCAAATGAAATCTTGTCGATGCGAAGATTGATGGTTCCGCGAGGAATCTTGATCTCTGCAATTTCACCAACCTTCTTGTTGAGCAATCCCTGTGCGATAGGGGTCTTGATGGAAATCTTGCCTTCCTTCAGGTTAGCCTCGCTCTCGCTCACGATGGTATAGGTCATCTTTGCCTTGTTAGCCATGTTGGTCATCTCTACCTTCGACATGATCTGCACGCTGTCGGTGCTGAGCTGCTTGGTGTCGATGATTTTAGCCTCGGCAATGGTGAGCTTCAGACGATTGATCTTATCTTCTAGATGAGCCTGAGCCTCTTTAGCGGCATCATACTCAGAGTTCTCACTTAAATCACCCTTATCGCGGGCTTCAGCAATTGCGGCTGATGCCTTAGGGCGCTCTACAGTTACGAGCTGTTTCAGCTCAGCTACGAGATTGTCGTAGCCTTCTTGTGACATGTAAGCCATAATTTTCTTTTTGTTTATTGTTATTAATTAAGTTGGCAGGAGGCATAAAAAATAAAGAATTCCAGTGCCTGTTGAGCACCGGAATCCTATATCTTATTGTGTCTCTTGTTTATCCTTTTGTTTATAATCCGATTGCAAAGATAGGACTTTATTTCTGAATCACCAAACTTTTTCGGTGAAATTTTGAAAATATCCTCCTTTTTCTTTCACATAGTCCATTAATTGGCTAAAAATCTGATTATTGCGCAATATCTCTGCATTGCCCGTCATAATCATCTGTTTCCGGGCTCGGGTGATGGCTACATTCAGCTTGCGGTCGATGATGGCTCCGTCTTCCACAAAGCTGTTGCCGGCAAGAAAATCGAGCTGCCAGATGTTCTGGATGGTGAAACTGTAGATGATGACATCACGCTGACTGCCCTGATAGCGCTCCACGGTGTCGATGCTGATCTTTTCCAGTTCCGGGATGCCCAGCTTTTCGATGCCTTTGCGCACCATGGCTATCTGGTTGCGATAGGGTACGATGACGCCCACCGTCTTCTGGGCATCAAACCTGTCGCCGTAGAAACGGTGGATGCGGCGAAGCATATCCACTACGATTTCAGCCTCGTTGGCATTGATTTTGTCCGACACATTCGGTTCCTTACAGAATCTGGAAGGGAGGAAGATCATGCGGTGTTCCTTCAGCAGGTCATCAAGAGTATCTTCTGATGGGAGGGTGTACGACAGTTCCGACTCCAACTGATGCGGACAAGGTACGGGTTCCAGTTTCTCCCTGCGATAGAACATCCGGTTTGGAAACTCGGCAATTTCCGGATGCATCCGTCCCTGTCGGCGCAGGATGCCGATGAATTCGGTGCGATCCTCGTGGTCTTCCCATCTGATCAGGCGCTCGAAGAGGGAGTTGCGGCAGTTGGTGAGGCAGATGTCCTGCAGGATACTCATATCGATGACACCCCCTTTCTGACTGTCGTTGATGGTAGGGATGCCCGAATCCTTCTCGCTCTGCTGCACGACGGCAGGCAACTGCTTGTAGTCGCCGATGAGGATGAACTTATCTACTGCCGATAGCAGACCGATGAGATTAGGCTCCAGTATCTGGCTCGACTCATCGATGATGGCAAGCTTGAAGTGCTTCAGCGTAAAGATGAAGGGCTTGGAGGTCATCATCGAAGTGGTGCCCACAATCACGCGCGTACCTATTATATATTGCTTGATGGCTTCCAGCTTCGGACAGTCGCTGATAGCCTTCTCTATCAGATAAGGGCGGAATCGCTCATCGCAGGAATACTCGCTGCCGAGGCGCAGAAATGGAATGCCGGAATCTATCAGCATCTCGCAGATTTCATCCACGGCACGGTTGGTATAACTCATCAGCAGGATAGAGGACGCAGGCTGAAAAGCCGACTTGCCTCCGGCGGCGATGCTTTCTGCTGTAGGCATTCCAGTTCCGTCGTTCAGTGCTTCTTCCACCATGAACTTCAGGGCACGACTGGTCTTTCCTGTTCCAGGAGGTCCCACGAGCAGGAAGTAATCCTGTGCCTGCTTGGCACGGAGGATGATGTCGTCCAATACATCGTCATAGTGTCTGGTCAATTCCTGCGAAGTGTCTCTCTCTGGAACACGCTGGCCTAGAAGAAGGTCGCGTTTGTCCTTTGGTGCACAGATAAACTGATGCAGGTTGCGGATGCTTCCCCCCGTAGAGGCATCACTCGTTCCGTGTTCGATGGCATACGGCAGGTTCGTCTCAAAGATGTCGGCGTTCTGCTGTCCATCGGTCAGGTGAACCACGATTTCATCGCTGTGAATCTCCTGCAGCACACCTTTATATAATATAGCCTTTCTCACATCCGGTTCTTCCTTGAGCTTGTAGGTATAGAGATACACCATATCGCCGATGCGGAAGTTGGGCAGGAAGTCCTTGCCCTGGTCGGGTACGCTCAGGGTGATGGTATCATATCCGCTTCCGGCGTAGCTCTGTTCCTTTCGGATGATGTGCAGGTCGGTATAGATATTTCCGGCATCCTTCTTCTCGGTGAGTGGCATGGTCCAGAGGTCGGAACTGGAGGTGTTCGTTCCTTCCTGTGCACCCACCTTGCTGATCATCTGTTCCCGTAATACGAAGGTCATCATGCGACAGAAGTAGGCTTCCTCCAGGGACGATAGGGTATGGAGCGGCTTGGTGATGGCTTCTATCTGTGGTTTCAGATACTTGTTGTAGAAGAAGTCCTGAGTGCCTGCCACATTCAATACCTCGGGGGTAAACTCGTTCAGCGCATGTTCGAAACCCTCCTTGGCTATCTCGAAGGAGGCGGCTACCAGCTGGTTGCGGTATTGGATGGCTTCCTTGAAGAGCTTCTGGTAGTAGGCTACCACCATCAGTCCGTCCTGTGGACGGTATTTGGAGTAGAGCAATCGGATGTTCACGCGGTCGTTGCTCAACTTGAAGTTGTGCTGCAATACACCATAGTAGAGCAGGAGCTGCACATAGTGAGGCTCCAGCTGATAACTGTGATAACCCGGATCCACCTGATGGGTTTCGATATTCATGTTGCGTCCCGATTTCTGTTCCACCAGTAGTTTGCAGTCGGTGGTCATCAGATCCACACGTCCCTGAATGCCGAGGGCTTCGCAGACGAACGAAGGTTCCAGAATGGCTTTCTTCCGGTCGTAAAGACTTTCGCCACGTAAAGCCGTCATCTGTGCCTGAGATGCGGTGCGGGGAAAGAGAATATCCACAACCTGCTGCAGATTGAAAGCCTGCAGGCTGGCATCGGTATAGAACTTCTTGGGGTCAAACCAGGGACAGGTGCAGAACTCCAGGGCTTTCTCCCGGAAGTTTGTCTTCACCGTCTCGTTCATCTGGTATTTGCCGTGGCTGTTGATGATGTCATCCAGCGCAGCTCCGGCAAAGTTACCGAGCAGGGTAGCCTGGGTGTTGGCTCTGGGCTTCATCAGGTTGAGAAGATAGAGCAGGGGATGATGACCGAAAGCCGTAAAACAGGTGGCGATGCTACTGATATCTACCAGATAATCCGGTTCCACCACGATGAGGCGGGGAGTGATGATGGGCTGCTTCACCTGACAGTCGAGCAGGTTGAGCTGCATCCCTTCCTTCAGGATATCCCAGAGATAGGTATGGTCGATATGATTCTCCTCATCCTTCAACTGCACGATATATTCCTCCTCATCGGCATCCTGGTCGATGTCCACACGGATGAAATCTCCGTCCCAGTTCTTCACGATGCATCGGATACGGCGGTTGTTGATTTCCAGTCCCTTCTGATAAGGTCGGGGAGTATGTGGAATGAGTACGTTGAGTTCGTGGGGAACATCCACTCCGAAGACAGCGGAGATGAAGAGGGCGAGGGCACGTGCATCGTATTTCAGGTCTTCGCGCGAAAGCGGTTCCTGCGAGTTGCTGTGTCGGCGCATGGTCTGGATGGCAATCTTGTCTGCCACCTTGATGCCGCGTGCCTTGCAGAGATAGTCCACCTGCGAGAAAAGGTTACCGAAAGCCTGTTTCGTATCCTTTACTCCTTCGTGGCAGCAGAGGATGAGCGTGTCGTGCATCATCTTGTTGCGAGTCTGCGGTTCCAGTTCTGGGAGCATCAGGAGTTCCCTTACCCTTTGGAAAAGTTCTGCGGCGCTGATATTATTCTGATTCATGAGATATTGCTAATTCTTGAAATGTAGGTACAAAGATACATCAATTTATAGATAAAAGCAAGAAAATAGAGATAAAAGAAAAAAGCCGCAGGGCTTTTTCTAAAATATAGGTAAGAAATGCTTGCCGTATCATTTCTTTTTTGTATATTTGTAGCCCCCAAATGAAAGATGGGATATTATTAATCTAAAATATTAAACGAATGACAAAAGAAGAATTGATGCATAGAGCTATTGAGCTCTCAAAGAATAGTGTGAAGACCGGTGGCGGACCTTTCGGTGCCGTTATCGCCAAGGACGGAATCATCATTGCTGAGGCTTCCAACAGCGTAACCATCGATCTCGATCCTACGGCACATGCCGAGGTGAACTGTGTGCGCCAGGCTTGTTTCAAGCTGAAGACCTTCAATCTGGAGGGCTGCGAGATTTATACCTCCTGCGAGCCTTGTCCGATGTGCCTGGGTGCTATCTATTGGGCGCATCTCGACAGAATCTATTATGCCAACGACAGAAAGGATGCTGCCAAGATAGGTTTCGATGATGAGTTTATCTACGAGGAGATAGACCGCAAGATAGAAGATCGCCACAAGCCGATGATTGCCCTGATGCGCGATGAGGCGCTCGGTGCTTTCCGCATGTGGGAGGAAAATGCGGAAAAGACGGAGTATTAATGAGATAAGATAAAAAGGGAAGGTTGCATGGAATATGAACCGCAGCCTTCCTTTTTTCGTAGATTCTTCTTGTATTCTATCATGCGGGATAGAGAAAAATGGAGAAAAGGAACGATTTCTCAGATTTTCTTTGTAATTTTGTCGCCAAATTCAGAAAAGACCCTGAATTGATGGATAATGGAAATTCTCTAATTATTATAACGACAATGGAACAGTCAATAGAAAATCTCTACAAATTAGACGGCAGAGTGCCCGTTGGTAAAGCACTCCCATTTGGTCTTCAGCATGTGTTGGCGATGTTCGTCAGCAATATTGCGCCAATCATGATTCTCGCTGGTGCGATAGGTTTGGACAGCTCGGTGAGCGCCGTGCTTATCCAGAACTGTATGGTCATCGCCGGTATCGGTACCTTGGTGCAGCTTTATCCGGTATGGCGTATCGGTTCTCGCCTTCCTATCGTGATGGGTATCTCCTTCACCTTCCTTTCGCTCGCCATCGCCATTGCCGGTGCTCATGGTATGGGTACTTTGATAGGCGCTGTCATCATTGGTGGTCTGGTAGAAGGAACACTCGGACTTTTCGCCAAGTATTGGATCAAGCTCATTCCGCCTGTAGTAGCCGCTACCGTAGTAACAGCCATCGGTTTCTCACTCCTTCCTGTTGGTGCCAACTCTTTTGCGGGTGGTCAGGGTGCAGCTGATTTCGGTAGCATGAACAACTGGGTTGTGGGTTCTATTACTTTGCTGGCTTGTCTTCTTTGCCAGATTTTCGCCAAGGGCTTCTTGCGTTCTCTTTCTGTGCTCGTAGGACTTTTGGTAGGTTATATCCTGGCGCTGTTTATGGGAATGATAGATTTCAGCGGACTTTCAGGTCTCTCTATCGTAGCATTGCCAAAACTTCTGCCTTTTACTCCTGAGTTTAATATCGGTGCTATTTTATCAGTTGTAGCTGTTTATCTGGTTTCTGCCACAGAGACCATTGGTGATACTTCTGCGCTCTGCAACAGTGCGTTGAAGCGTGACCCTAAGACCAAGGAGATGGGAGCTGCAGTCTGCTGCGATGGTTTCGTCAGTTCAGTTTCCGGTCTTTTTGGTTGTACTCCTATCACTTCTTTCAGCCAGAACGTAGGTTTGGCAGCGATGTCGGGAGTAGTGAACCGCTTTACCATTGCCATGGGTGCCATCATCATGATTATCGGTGGTATCTTCCCAGCTATCGGTTATGTATTGACTACGATTCCTCAGGCTGTATTGGGCGGCTGTACCATCATGATGTTCGGTAGCATCCTCTTTGCCGGTTTCGGCATGATGGCGCGTACAGGCTTCTCTCAGCGCAACATGGTCATCGTGAGCCTCTCGCTCAGCGTAGGTCTCGGATTCACATCTGCAACAGGTATGTTCAACATCTTCCCAGAGATTGTGCGCACCGTTTTTGCAGATAACTGTGTGGCAGTAGTCTTCCTGCTTGCCGTTATCCTGAACCTCGTGTTGCCGAAGAATCTGGATAAGGCATAAGAATCAAAGATATTTATAGATAAAAAGGTGCAACTCACAAGTAAGAAAGTGAGTTGCACCTTTTTTGCTATAAACTGTTAACTATTAACTAAATCACTGTCCTCCCAGTCTTTCGAAGAAGGTGATGATTTCTTCGAAGGTCTTGAATTCATCGCTGCCGTATTCTATCGCCGTACCCATGAAACCATCGCATGGGCGAGGGTCGATGAAGTAATCGCCGTAGAGCAGGTTCTTCTGATTGCAGAAGATGATGTGGTTGTAGGCTGGGGTAGAGAGATATTCCTCTACCCAGGTCTGCACCTTCGCCATATATTCATGGTCGTTGGTTGGCGCTGGGGCTACGATATATATGTTGTAATGCTCTATCAGCATCTCGTAAGCCTTGTGCATCGAACTGGTAGCCTTCATGTAACTGTCGTGCAGGGCATCGAAGTCTATATATACGATAGGACGCTCCTTGCCGTTCTGCTTGTCGTCAATCCATCGGATTACCGGACAGAGATAGTGGAATGCCACCTTGTCGATGAGTCGGTGCTCGCCATGGAAGTGGATGGCTTGTGGATAGTGCTCATGGAAGAGGTCGAAGGTGTGGACTAACGGGTCTTCATCGCCGAAGAGACCATATACACGCTCCTGTTCCTCGGGAGTGATATCCTGGAAGCATCGCTCGGTGAAGTCGCGGTATTCCTTGATGAGACCTTTGGTAACCATCAGTTCGTTCACTCCATCCTTTCTCGGGTTCTGGAACTCCTGCTTGCCGGTCATGCTGCTCATCGTGTTGCCCATCTCGAAGGCTGGGTTTACGAGGATGCGGTCGAATCCTTTCAGCAGCTCGGTGTACATTCCGCCCATCGAAGTACCGATGATGAGGTCGGGTTGCTCTGTCTCTGCCATCTTCTGCAGCATCTCTATGGCTTCTTCCGGATGAACCGGGATGTCTTCAGCCACGAGGGTAGCATTCGGCATCAGTTCCTGCAACATCTTCACGGTACCGCTCTGTGCAGAAGAGAGGAAACCGTGCACATACATGATTTTCTTGCCCGACATCAGGTCGGGGAATTGTTTGATATATGAATTCATAATCTTATAGTTTTTATTGGGGGTAAGTCCTTAACTTCTTTCACTCCCAGTTATTTTGCTGCAAAATTACGGTAAATTGCAGACAAAACAAAATTATTGGGTGATAAACTTTCTTGTTTGCGAAAAAAGTAGTAATTTTGCACCCAATAACCAAAAAGTTCAAGTCATAATGGATTTACTGAAAGAAAGAATTATGCAGGAGGGCCGCTGCTTTCCTGGTGGAATCTTAAAAGTAGATAGCTTCGTAAATCATCAGATGGACCCAATCCTGATGATGGACCTGGCTAAGGAATTCGTGCGCCTTTTCAAGGACATCAAGTACAACAAGATTGTTACTATCGAGGCTTCGGGCATCGCTCCAGCCATCATGGTGGGTTACCTGACCAATCTTCCTGTTGTCTTCGTCAAGAAAAAGCAGCCTAAGACGATGGAGGGTATGATTACCTCGGTGGTTCACTCTTTTACCAAGGATCGTGACTATACGGTTTGCGTGAGCAACAGCTACCTGACTCCAGAGGATCACGTGATCTTCATCGATGACTTCCTCGCCAACGGTAACGCATCCAAGGGTGTGATGGATCTCTGCGAGAAGGCTGGTGCCAAGATTGAGGCGATGGGCTTCATCATCGAGAAGGCTTTCCAGCATGGTGGTGACTTCCTGCGCAAGGAGGGTATCCGTTATGAGGCGCTCGCAACCGTAGAGAGCCTGGATGATTGCAAGATTGTCTTGAAGTAATACACCTATTATTATATATTGTAAAAGCCGCCTGTTGATATGGGCGGCTTTTGCTGTTTTTTATATCGGCTATTTTACAATGTCTGCTGCATAGATTCCCATCGCCTTATAGCCTGTTGGGTTAGGATGGAGCCAGTCGTTGCTGGCGTATTCCCGCTTCATTCTTCTGTCATCATTCGGATCTTGAAGCAGCTTGGCGAAATCCAGAATGCCATCCACGTTCTTCGCCTGACTGCGGATCCAGTCGTTTACATAGAGGCGGGCAGCCTCGTGGAAGTGGGTATAATATCCTGCGCCCTTGAAGGGAGTGATGGTTCCCAGATAAACTTTCATCTTCCGGGCTTTCGCCTTCTTCATCATTCCCTGGATGCTCTCGATGATCTGCCGGGCTACGGTTTCGCTGCTGCCGCTCCTGGCTGCACCGATGTCGTTGACTCCCTCGAAGATCACCACCTTCTTCACGCCGCTCTGCATCAGGATGTCTCTGTCGAAACGTTCCTTGGCAAGGGCTCCGAATCCGCCCGGTACGGTTACGCGGTTGTTGCCGATGCCCAGGTTCAGCACACCCTGATTGGTTATCTTATGCTTCAGCTGCAGCATCTCCGACATCACGTCGGGCCATCGGTTCTGGGCATTGTCGGTAGAGCATTTTCCGTCGGTGATGGAGTTTCCGATGATGGCGATGGCACTCATGTTGTTGCTCATCGTATAGACATCGATGCCGCTGATGTTGTACCAGTGGTTCTCCCGGAATGCCTTCGCAAAGTTGGAGTGGGCATTGGTTACACCTTTCATGATATAGGAAGTGGTGCGCGAACCCATGTGCACGGTTGGAATTTCGGGAGCCGAGGTGTAGTTGATGGTGATGGCTACACGCTCCAGATTCCTGAGTTTGAACTTCAGGGCATTGCTCACAATCTGCTTGCCGGCAGGGATGACGGCCTTGTAGCTGTTGCCGAACTTGAAGTATTGCGCCGTCTTGGCATCGATGTCGGAGGAATCCTTGGCATGAGCAATGTAGATAGATCGGATCTCTACGGGTTGCATCGAATAGATGTTGCTCAACTTGAGGCGGATCACGTCGCCTCCTATGCTAACCTTTACCACCTGGCGTACCGAACGGTTAGTCATACAATTGTTATAGGGCATAAATGATTTGACTACAGTTTGCGGAGCTGTGGCCCAGGTGCCTACCCAGTTCTGTGCCAGAGAATAAGTTGATAGGGCACAGAACATCATTAAGAAAACTAATAATCTTTTCATCATACGTGCAAAGTTAGATAGAAAAGGCAATAAAACCAAGAAATTTAAAAACTTTTTTCATAAAACTTTGGAGAATATTGAGAAAAGTTGTACCTTTGCCCAAAATTCTAACTAAAATATAAGTCTATGCAACCAACAAAAAGTTTTGCGATTCCATTGTCGTTCATTGGAATCATGTTTTTCTCTTTGGGCTTTGCCCTGGGTATTAATTCCTTGCTGGTGCCTGTATTGCAGGGCTCGCTGGGTATTTCCAATGCTGCCTCTTATCTCATCATCGCAGCCACCTTCATTCCGTTCCTGATTTTCGGTTATCCTGCCGGACTCACCATCAAGGCTATCGGTTACAAGAAGACGATGTCGCTGTCGTTTGTCATCTTCGCAGCAGCATTCTATCTCTTCATCCTTTCTGCCGATGAGAAGAGTTTCCCACTGTTCCTGCTTGCTTCGTTTGTGAGTGGTGCTGCCAATGCCTATCTTCAGGCATCCGTCAACCCTTACATCACCATTCTGGGTCCTTTGGATAGTGCAGCCAAGCGTATCAGTATGATGGGTATCTGCAACAAACTGGCGTGGCCAATCCCATCTATGTTCATCGTATGGCTGTTGGGCAAGGATGTGCATCTCATCGGAATCGAGGATTTGTCCAAGCCTTTCTGGATTATCATCGTAGCGTTCCTGGCTTTGGGTGTTCTGGCATTCCTGGCTCCATTACCAGAGGTAAAGGCTGCCGGCGAGGATGAATCTGACGAGGAGGAGTCTGCAGCCTGCGCTTATGCAGCAACCAAGACCTCTGTCTTCCAGTTCACTCACTTGCTTTTGGGCTGTCTGGCGCTGTTCCTTTATGTAGGTGTTGAGACGGTTTCTCTCGGTACATTGGTAGATTATGCCAATTCCCTGGGTTTACCTGGTGCTGCTAACTATGCCTGGATTGCTCCTATCGGTATTGTTATCGGTTATATCTGCGGTATCATTCTGATTCCTAAGTACATCAGTCAGGCAGTAGCCTTGAAGCTCTGTTCGTTCCTGGCAATCGCCGGAGCTTTGCTGGTGGTTCTTACTCCAGCCGAGATTTCCATCTATTTCATCTCATTGATGGCATTGGGTTGTTCTCTGATGTGGCCTGCTCTCTGGCCATTGGCAATGGCAGATTTGGGTAAGTTTACCAAGTCTGGTTCTTCCCTGCTCATCATGGCGATGTTTGGTGGAGCCGTTCTTCCTACGCTCTATGGCAGTCTGAAGGATGCAGTAGGTGCTCAGCAGGCATACTGGCTCTGTCTCCCTTGCTTCCTCTACATTTTGTATTACAGCATTCACGGATATAAGATTCGTTCATAGTATCGTTTCTTATCAGCTGAGATGATAAAAAAGTAAGGTGTATCCTCTGTTGCCTTCGATGATGAAAGGCTAGGGATACACCTTAATTATATTATAGTCCTTTAATTTCCTGCTCTGTCAAACCAGTAATTAAAGCAATCTGCTCTATGCTCAATCTATTAGCCAGCATTTTGCGGGCAATGTCATTTTTCTCTTTGGTTCTTCCTTCTTCCATACCTTCCAGTCTTGCATTTCCCAAAACATCATTTTGAATCATGATGGCATTGATATGCTCATCGTATGCATAACGTTCAGCATCCGACATGGAATAGTATTTCAGTTTCTCACGAGCTTCCTGCAGACCTGGTGCCTGGGTGTCTGGCGAGATGACTCCATTTTTCAGGTATTCAACCCATTCTTCCAATGGTGATTTAGCTACCTTATTGAATTCATTAACTCGAACCAGAATATAGGTTGGGAATATCTCTGAAGGCGATTTCCTTACTATCGTATCTTTCTCCTTGGTGCTGATAACAAGATGGTCTTGGGTATGTAAACCCACGAAATTGTTCTGTCCCACATAGATGTAGTCTGATCCCTTGCCCAGATCAAAGTACAGAATACTGATAGAATATACCTTCTTCACCTCTTTATAGGTATTGCCTAGATTGATATGATTGAAAATAGACTGATTCCACTTAAAATAAATGCTTTCACAATAATATAGAATACGGAATGCATGAATATCTACAATGATAATTTCTCCCTTGCTATTTTTGGCTTTGATATCTACACGATTAAATTTATCTTCAGCTGCCTGCTGGTTACCTTCACTTTCCAGAATATCAACAATCTTAATAGGTTCATTCAGAAATACTGTCAAGAAGCCCTCAAGCACACCAAAGTTCGCCTTTTGGCGAAGCAAACTCTTGATAGCCCAGTCAAAACGTATGTATCTATCTCTTAACTCTGTCATATTCTACCTCCTTATTTTAAATTATTCAGCATTGTTTATTTTTCATTGCCCTGCGTTCAAAATCACAATTCGTGATTGCGCTTTCTTCA
>ERZ1035027.1032-NODE-1032-length-13697-cov-7.315423_pt1 | contig 13697 bp, 8 predicted proteins | sample MGYA00520604_ERZ1035027 | MGnify/ENA primary metagenome ERZ1035027 (study PRJEB33766, sample SAMN09781743) | gut metagenome | biome: gut microbiome | host: Homo sapiens | place: Madagascar | study: EMG produced TPA metagenomics assembly of the PRJNA485056 data...
CAATGACTTCGATGGCCTGAAAATGATTGCATTTTATTCATATAAAAGTGGAGTAGGACAGACTTCGTCACTTATTGCATTTTTAAGACAGTATACAAAAAAATATCCAGATAAAAAAATTCTTGTAATAGATGCCAATGTAGAAGCACCAGGCTTAACATTAATGGCAGAGGCTGAATGCCGTGAGATTAGTTATCTTGATATTCTGTCAATAATGAACTATGAACAAATCACAGACCGAACAATGAAGAAATTAGCATCTTTAATAAAAGATTCGACTGTTAGTGTTACAACAGATAAACAGAAAGTGAATCAGTATTTTATGCCTGTTTATCGGGAAAAAGAGCAGATTATGAACATTACAGTAGTATCTGATCAAATTTTACTGACAAAGGAGAATAAGTTCTTTATTACGGAAACGATTGCTGAAATAGCAAAAAAAGCTGAAGCAGATGTTGTATTGATTGATCTTCAGGATGGCATCACAGAGTATTCCGCACCTTTTTTATTTGATCCGCGTGTAATTAAATATTATGTGACTTCTACGTCTTATCAATCAGTAAAGGGAATAAATCAGGTGCTTAAGCAAGTATATAAAAACCAAGATGTTGATATTTTCAAATCGAGGATTTTGCTCACTATGATTCCAGAAGCAATGAGCCATGAAGAAATTCGAGAAATTGAGAATCAAATCGTGGAAGGCATTGAAAGTGTGGCTGATATAGATAATGCTACACTTTTACAAAATAAATGTTTCATTGAGCTTAAATTTGATGAGGCATTCATCAGAGTGCCGAATTTCGATATGCTTTGTGAAAAATTGAAAGATAGCGAATTGGCGCCGCTAATGCAAGAACAGTTGAGGGGCTAAACGCTTAGCTTCATGCAAGTTTTCAACAGGCTAGAAAAGTTTATTTTAAAAGGGTTTGGCAGTTTTCCACAGGAAAAGCCACTTTTGTATACAATTTTATGAACAGGATATAAGACTACATGCTATTTCGGTATGTGGTTTTATATTGCTCAAAATTAAGAAGCAGCATCATACATAACCAGAAAAAGGAGGCGATAAGCGGATGATGTAGTATAGCTGAATCAAGACAGAATAGTTATAGTTTCTTCGACTGGTTATGCGACCGGTTAATAGAAAAAGTAATTTTACGTGGTAAAGGAGCTTATACATGCAGGGTTATCATAAAAAACAACGATACGATCTCTCAAGCATTGACGATATGCTGAAAAGTGATAATGCTAATGAGCAAAAAGTAGAAAATAGTGACGGCACGAATTTGAGCATCATCGATGTACTAAAGCGACGTCAGCAAAATCAAAATAGCAATGAGAAACATCCAGTTAATGATAAGAAGTGGAAAATCATATTTTGGATCATTTATTCAATAATACTAATCATCGAACTCGAAATCTATGAAGGTATTGTTACAATAAAGGATTTCATTAAAATAGAATCCACCAGCAATCCGTTCATTATTATAGCAGAGGCAATAGTAAATCATCCGATTGCACTGATAGTGATGTTGGTACTTTCATACATACTAACACAACTGATTGTGAAAGCTGTAAAGAATAGAAAGACGGAAGTAAGAGATGAGCGCGGAATTCTTTTAGACGATTCTAATACAGCAGGGGCTTCCAGATTAATGACCGATAAAGAGAAGAGAAAACTATTTCATTATCTAAGCTACAATCATCCGGAAGGAAATATCTTGGGCGTAGATAAAAAAACACGGGAACTTATTACCGTACCTTTTGAAAACTCCAATTTCTCAAACAGAAATATCGGCCTGTTCGGGCCACCAGGAATGAGAAAGACATCCGGCGTTCTGATTCCTAACATCTTTTCAAATATTCAAGCCGGAAACTCAATTGTTTGCTCTGACCCAAAGGGCGAACTGTATAAAGAGACATATGCAGCAGCAAGGTTTTATAACTATAATGTCAGGGTATTTAATATACTGGGAACACAGTTCCAGAAGTCAGATGGATGGGATTGTCTAAAGACAATACGAGAATCACCAAATCCACAGTCAACGGCGCAAGTATTCGCACACATCCTGCTATCCAATACATCTGGAAGTTCCGGAGACGATTTCTGGTGGGATGCCAACATCAACTGCTGTATGCTGGCACTTCTGTATGTAGCAAAGGCGAATGGATTCGTTCCTTATACAACAAGGAGTATCAGCTCTGAGGCAGAGGAGGGGACTGATGCCAATTTCGAAAAGCAGAGGACATTAAAGGAAGTATACAATCTCCTTACATCAGAGGATATGGAGGATATCCTGAAAAGAACTATTGAGGCAGATCCAAGCGGAGACGCAAGGCTTCTTCGTGCACCGTTCAATATATGGGCAAAGCACAGAGAAAAAGATTCTATTCGTGCCGGCCTTGGTATTCGTCTGAATATTCTCCAATCAGAAGAGGTTGCAGATATCCTGTCTACAGACGATATTGACTTCCATGAACTTGCAACCGAAAAAACAATCATCTATATCATCTGTGCGGATAATGATGATACATATAAATCTCTGCTTACACTCTTTGTCACATTCATGTTTCGAGAGACAACCGCCATTGCAGATAGCTTGCCGGGAAGTACCCTTGCAAGGCCACTATTTGTAATCTTGGAGGAGTGCGGCAATATAGGGAAAATACCAAACTTGTCTCGTTATGTATCGACAGTGCGGTCCAGAAACATCGGGATGCTTTTCTGCTTCCAAACATTAGGGCAGATGAAGGATATTTACGGAGCTGTTATCGGCGGGAAATACGAATGGGAAACAATACTGGCAGGTTGTTCGATTCAGCTCTGTTTAGGTGCCAACGATGATACCACTGCAGAATATTTCTCGACACGTTCTGGAACTATGTCCACGATAAGCGTTCAGGAAGGGGAGCATCGAAACAAACTGTTCCTGGAAGGAATTCAGAAATACACTGTACTTGATAAGAATCAAAAGACATCCATCAAACCAAGAATAACGATGCTCCCGGATGAGATTAAACACATTAAGAAAAACGAAATCCTAATCTCCCCATCTATGGACAATGTCACACTCGAAAAAAAATACTTCTACAAAGATCATCCTTTGTACCGAATTGTCCTGGTGGACAAGACTACCGGGGAGATTGTGCCAGAGCATCTGACAAAAGATCGTGTTCCTGCAGGCAAAGGAGAGATGTCCGACGAAGAAAGATATGTTGCAGAAATAGGTGATCGCATTTCTCCGCTATCAGCATCAGAAGTTTCAATTACTGAACCATCCTTACGGGAGGACAGCGGACGAAGCTATGATGCCTTTCTCCGAAAATAAGGGGTTTGGTAAAATAGACTTAAAAGCAATAAATTCAATACTTACAGCTATTCGTGCCATCATGGCACAATTCTAGATATTCGCAAGAATTACTCGGTAATTGAATCACCAGTAGTTCTTGCGCTGATGTCCTAAAAAAAATAAAGTTGTCCAAAAACACGGACAACTTTTTATGTTTTAGGGTGTTTTTAGTGGTATTATTGGTACGGTTAAAAGTGTAAGTTGTGAATGCAAGTGCTTGTTAAAAGCAATTCCAACTGAGAAATCAGCGTATTCGAAATCGCTTTCGCCAGTAACAGGCAAATCAATATGTTATCAGAGAAAGTAATTATAGTAGTGCTAAACGCTACATAAGAGCTTTCTTTTTTTATAGGCTACTTCAACTTTTAAATTTAAATCACAGAGGAGAAAAAAATGGATTATAACGGTATTACTAAAGATGAACTAATTACGCTCTGCGAAAACCGTGGGCTCACTGTTTCGAAAGGAATGAAAAAGGCAGAACTGATTGAAGCTCTCGAAGATAATTCGGTCTATAGCGAGAATGAAATGTATGAATCCGACAATGCCGGAACGAAGGCAGAGGAATCCAGCTCGCAGCCAGATATAGCTGACGATGGAAGCGACGGTGCGGATGATGAATTCGGCGTGCTGGAGTTTGACGAAATTCAGGAAGAAACCGAACCAGAAGAGAGGGAAGTGGACCCTGCCAATAATGATGAAAGCAACAATTCGGAAGCTCTTACAAAAGCAAAAAAAGTTCGACTGAAAAGACGTCAGAAAATTTATAACGATGGAAGACATAGCATACTAACAATAGACGATGAAGAAAAGCCAAAGGTTCTTACTGAAAAAGAAAGGGCAGAACGCGAATTAATTCACTCTAACGCAGATTCTAGCGTGGTTCTTCATGGCCAGCTTCTTTCTGTGGATCCGCCGGTAAGAATGATGCTAAATGGAAAGTCAAGGATAATTGTATTTGGCTGTGTCTACTACAAAGGAATGAAAGTCTATATTCCATCTAATTGGTTCCTGCCTCATCCGGAACGTATAGATGATCAGGACCTTCTAGTAACTATGCAGAAACGTATCGGTTCCGAAGTAGACTTCTCTGTTCGTTATATTAACAACACCGAAGAGGGCGCTCGCATGAAATATGTAGCAACCAGAATCGATGCGATGCGGATTAGACGTAGAAATTACTGGTTCGGCAGAAAGAGAAAAAATGGCGAAGTTATTTTTAGAATCAATGAGGGTGATATTGTAGAAGCACGAGTTGTCGCTGTAACAACAAAGGATATTACAGTTGATGTGTTTGGTGCAGAAACAAGAATCTTTGCAACTGAACTATCTTATGAATACCTGCAGGATGCTAGAGAACGGTTTAATGCAGGAGATCGGATTAATGTTGCGATTACAGCTATTGAAAGAGATCTTTCCGGAGAGTCGCTTAATAAGAAAAATGGTACTTATGACGTTGATTTCTCAGCGTCAGTAAAAGCGACAAAAGAAGATCCAAGAAAAGTATTTTTTGACGACTATGAACCAAATCAGACATGCAGAGGTATTGTAACAAAGGTTATCGCTGATGAATCACTGCGGTTCTTTGTCAATGTTGCAGGAGAGATTGATGTGCTTTGCTGGATGAAAGAGGGTGTCACATTGCTCCCAGAAGAAGGCGATGTTGTATCTATTAAAATCGCAAGAAAGTACGATGATAATAAATTCATTACCGGAACGATTACTCATGTAAACACAAAGAGATATTTCTAATATAACGTATGTAACATCGTGGCTGATGTCAAGTTTTTTCGCTTATCGAAAATCAATCGCTACTAAAACCCATTGCTTCAGCTGTGGGGAGTGTCAAGTCAAATATCCGATTCGGATAGGGATTGGCAATAACAAAATTGGAAAAGGATGGGTCCGAAAAGAAAGTATGTACTGTCAAATCGTATCCGTCTTTTTTATATCTTTTCCTAAAGGCTTCAAAGGATGGGAGTATTTTGCACGTTATTTAATCTTCTCTTTGAAATGCTTTAGGACGTACTTTACCGATATTGATTTCGGGATAAGAAAGGAGGTGAATATCTATGGCAACTTTTTCAAAGTTAGGCAATGCCGTTTCTGACATTAAGACAGAATTTAATACAACCATGTTAAAAGTCATGACCGGGGATGGGACCGCTTTTTCCAAAGGAGATCGCATTGCCATGACTCTCGGCAGCATTGGAGGAACACTTCTCGGTAGTGTTGGAATGGCCTATGCTGATGGGGATATTATTGAAGCTGCAAACTCGGCATTAAGTCAATATTACGGGAAACTTGTTGCAATTGTAACGCTGATTGCCGCATTCTTCATTTTGTGTGCATTTATTTGGATCATGGTATCTCCAAGCGGACAGGGGGCACAGGTTCCTATTTCGTGGATCAAAAGAATTATTATCTGTTGGATTCTAATTCTGTCTTTTAACGGCATTGTAGTCCTCGTAAAGAATCTAACGAGCGGAATGAGTTATAACGCTAAGTAAATATCCTAAATCTAAATGTTGCGCTTATTGAACCTATTGATTGGTAGAAAAGGCGCTTGGCGAGCATCGAAGACCCATAATGAGCTTCGGTGCTCGCTGGTAATGTTAACATTCAAAGACTACAATACGTTAACACCGAACATTCAAATTCAAAAGAGAAAACATTATAGGAACATTCAATACATTTGTTTCTTATTTACGATATACATTTAAATTATTTTTTTCGAAAGGAGCTTTTAAATGGCATGGATAATTAAGTCGATTGTTAAAATCATGCTATCCATACTGGATGATGTAATGGCCTGGGGCGCTTCACTGATTAATAATCTGGAATTAGATATTGGTAACAGCGATCCAAAAGGGAAGTCAAGTACCGCATTTGATTGGTCGTTTATTGATCCATCAACAGCTGGAAATGGTGGTGTTTTAGCTAAAACATTCCCTGCTGCATCGAGCTATTGCTATTACTTTGTGGTTTTAGCGATGATTATAGTATTAATTATTGTTCTTTTTAAACTTTGGCAGGGATTTATCAGTCCCTTCACGGATGCAGAGCCGCCGGTAGGAGTTGTTCTCCGGGGGTGCTTAGCAAGTTTTGGAGTAATGGCGTCTTACACCATCTTTGTCTCATTAGAGCGGTTATTTAACATTGTTTTTTCAAAGTTTAAGTCGAAATTTGATACTGACACAGAGGGGGCACTTTCGAGATTTGTCTCAACATCTAAATTAAAAGAAGAAGTAAAAAAGACGGTAGTACATGGTCACGGTGGTTCGGGTGTTGCAGGTGATCCTTCTATTGCCAAACAAAGTACAAATAAAATCAAAAGTTATAGCGATGATTCAATAAAACCATGGAGTTCTGGAAAATTAATAAATACAGATAACAGCAATAATATTACGGCAAATGGATCTGGGATTTCATTAATGATCATAGAATGCGTTATTGGATTTGCGCTGTTTTTCTCTTTTATAAAACTTGTTATGGAGGTGTATGAAAGATACTGCGTTTTAGGACTGCTCTTTTATACGTGTCCGTTAGCGTTTGCACTACTTGCATCAAAATCAACAAAAAATATTACTTCCAACTGGTTTCAGATGGTGATATCACAGTTTGTTTTAATGTGCATGAATTTGTTCTTTGTGGGAACCTTTATCGGCGCGATAAATACTAGGTTTCAAGTCCAAAAATCGGGGTACATTTTTGATACGGATGTAGAATTCGTTAGAACGATGATGCTCCTTCTCGGATGGACGATTATCGGGCAAAAAGCAGATGAATATATGAAAGGGCTCGGTTTATCTGTTGCGAATACAGGACAAGGACTTGGTGCAGCACTTGCAGCTGGAATTACTTCAACATACAAGATGGCTCAAACAGGATATAGAACTGCTAAAGGGGCAGCAAAAGGCGGTGCTAAAATTGGCAGTGCAATTTATGGGAAAAAGCATCCGTCGGCTGCATCACCTAAACTATCAAAAGCTGAACGAAAAAAATCTGCCGAAAACAATCTTAATAAGGCTGATATAGGTTCAATGACACCAGCAGAGCTTCAGCAGAATATGGCAGACAGAAATGCCTTTGAGTCATTAGGGCGCGATGTCAACACAAATAAGATAGATTGGGAAAAGTCTGCTGCGGATAGTGGACAAGGAATGCAAGTGCTAAAAGATAGCGAAGGTAATGTATTAGATATGTCTATTGCTCCGAATTCCCCAGCGGCTACAAAGTTGCAGGAAGATGGTGTTATGATGGCACAAGCCCCAGGAAACGGGTACCTTACACCTATATCCAAAAATGATTTAGAACGTTTTGAATCGGCAACAAAAAATGCTGCTATTAATGGCCATCTTGTTCTTCCAAATGGAGAAACAGATCCGACCAAATACAAAGTTATGGGTGCAACTAAAAACGGTGGTAATATTGAACTCCAGGATCCTAAGACGGGAACTCGTCGGACCATTAACTTTAAGGATTATCATAATATAAAAGGAAACACCTATGTTAATAAACAGGAGGCTATAGATATTGTGAAAGCACCTACAAACTAACGAAGGGTGAACTGCCAAAGGGCAAAGTACCTGGAGTTCCCGCCCAATATTCTAAAGGATATATAATCTGAGAAAGGAGGAGTTTCTGTGTCGCAGCAATCGGACGAAGCGCTGAATAAAGGAATAGATGGAGCAGGAAAAGCAGGGGGTACCGCAGCTAAAGGGGCTGGAAAAGCTGCCGGAAAACTTGGAAAAGCAGGACTAAAAAAACTTGGGAAAGGGGCAGCAAAAGAAGTTGCGACCGCAGTTGCAGCACCGGAAGCATTTCTTATAAAGGCTGCTGTTATCGCGGCAATAATCATTATATTTATCATTATTGCTGTAGTATTCGGTGCAACTGGCCCAGGAATGTCTAAGACAAACTATCTTACCGCAAACAATGAGGCTGAAATGAATGAGCCAAAAGAAAAAGACCAAAAGGATGCAATTTATGAAAAATCCAAATCAACTGATGAGACTGCAGAGCTAATTGGAATCATTCAGGATAAAAAAGCTACTGAAAAGGAAAAGCAGATAAAGCTTATGAAAAATATGGCACGGCAATATGGCTGCGATCCAGATTTAACCGAGCAGCACATGGTAGACGAAACAGAGACCGGCTTATCCGATGATGTTTCCGCTGCCAACATAAAGGCTTCTGCAGCAAAAACAAAGACCTGGAAGTTCCTTAAAGCAAATGGGTATTCTGACGAGGCCGCTGCTGGTATTATGGGAAATATTCAGGCAGAAAGTAGCTTTAATCCATCTATCGAAGAGAAAACTTCGAGGATAGATAAAGGGTATGGCCTTTGCCAATGGACATTTGGCCGAAGGACGAATCTGGAAAATTTCGCAAGGAAGAAAAATAAGCCGGTCAATGATATAAATGTCCAACTAGACTTTTTGCTCAAAGAGCTGAAGACATCGTATAAATCGTGCTATACAACGAAATTCCGAAATTCAAACGACATAAATTATACTACATGGATATTTCTTTCAACCTTCGAAAGGCCGGCAAATATGGAAAGCAAACGTGCTGAAAGAATAAGTTATGCGAAAGGAATTTACAAGAAATATGCAGGAATGGATGCAGGTGGCGAGGTAAAAGATATCGAAGCATCCGAAAAGAAAAAAGACTCATTAAAAGTCAGTGCATCAGATAGTCCTTTCTTTGATGCCTTAACAACGTTAGCAAACAATTTCGCAAAACATAAGTTTACATATTCGGTAAACGGCGGTAAGGCTACTTATGCGAAGGGGCTTAAGACCAATAAAAAAGTAAACTGTGCAAATTATGTCTGCTGGGCTTTACAGGAAGCTAATTTAGTTCCGAAAAATACAATGATTTGGTGTGGGGATGGAACGATTCATGGAAAAAAGAAATATGTAAAGATTATAAAAAATAAAAAGAATTTCTATGTTCGTGAACATGTCAATAAATCCATATCTTCATTGGTTAAAAGTGGAGAAGTGAAGCCAGGAGACATTATTGGTGCGCAAACTTATGCGCATACCATGGTTTACAAAGGAAAGGCTAAAAAAGGGAAAAAACCATACCTCTTTTTTAGTGTAGGGAGAAAAGCAACCAATAGCCACGTACCGTCTAGAATTACAAATAATCACAGACCAGGGAGCTGGAAAGTAGGGGTTATTATAAGACCTAAAAACGCAGGTTCTTTCAGCAGCTCTGATGCAGAAGCGGAAGGAAGCACTGCAAGCGGAGCTACCAGATCGGATTTCGATATTCTGGCTGCATATTCTGTTTCTGTCGGCAATTCCGAAATGGAACTTGTCGATGAAGAGTCTTCAAAAGAAAATAGCGATGGCGAGAAAGACAATAAAACATACACAGATATCACAGGACATAAGATTCCATTATACTGGTGGGGTGAAAAGAGAGGCCTTCCAAATTATAAAAAGGATCTAAAAAAGAAACTCAGGAAGAATGATACCCCGTTTTATAAAATGGTTTATGCGACAAAGAATGGCGGAAAAGTGGACTTCGGAACCGCAAAAGTTGACGGAAAAGAAGTTAAATATCTTAAAGCAACGCTGAAAGAACGGGATGTTACAAAAGAAATAGAAGGGGATAAAGAAGCCGGCATTAAATCCATTGCAGAAAGTGCGTTTAATGTAAAACCAAATAAAAAATATGTAGGCACAGGCAATACAAATGCTGTGGCAATAAAAGGTATCGGTGAAGAATCGTATCAACTGCTTGGAAATGGTGAAGAGGCTGCATCTGCATCTGTCGTTTATGGAAAAGGGGAATTCGCAATGCCTCTTGGTAAGGCAAAGTATGTATTAACATCCAAATATAATGAACCAAGAAATTATGAAAACCATCCGGGATGTGATATGGCGATGCCGCAGGGTACGAAAATATATGCGGCGGCTGCAGGGAAAGTGTCATTGGCAGGTAGGAACGGTGGCTATGGATATTGTATTATAATCGACCATGGTGGGGGATTACAAACTCTTTACGGTCATCAACCATGCATGGGTAAAAACGGTGTAATGGTAAAGAAAGGTCAACGTGTTGTTAAGGGGCAGTGTATCGGACATGTGGGATCCACTGGTTGGTCCACTGGTCCGCACCTCCATTTTGAAGTTCGAAAAAATGGAAAGCCTGTCGATCCGAGTCCGTATCTTGGAAGGAAAGTGAGTTAAATGAAAATTTTGCTTGGTATAGTAGTGATATACAATCTGGTCAATATTCTCTTCTCGTATATTCGATACAAGAAGAATTCGTTAACAAAAGGAACAGTGGCAAATTTGCTGTTTTCGTTTCTTCTATATGCTGATATATTTGTGAGCCTGCATATAGAACATAATAGCAGCTGTTTCACTCTTGGAATTGCTATTTGCTGGCTGATTTCATATATTGTTGTAAGTGTGGCTGCAAAATTTGCGGTCGCGTTAAAGCAAGGGGATGATTTTTAGATGAGCGACAGACCTACAAATGCATATATACCTCCAAACCTATCCGATGCAGGGGGCATTATGGGAGGTATGCTTAAGATGAGAAATCTGGTAGAAGCCGGGATTTGCCTCGGAAGTGCTGTTCTTGTTGGAAAGTTGGTGTCGATAGTTTTGCCATCAGTAATCACAATGGTTGTATTTGTTGTTATTGGGGCTATCGTTGCATTGGTTGCAGTTGTCGGCGTTCAAGGAGAGCCGTTATCCATCTTTTTTCTCAATGTAATTAATTACAGGCGAGTGAGTGGTTACTGTCAGATCCGAATGCCCATGCCCATGGAAGTAGAAGAAGCAAAAGCGAAGGAACGGAAAGAAGAAGAGATGAAGGGAGGCGAGATGAGTAAGTTTGATAGCATACTCATCAATCTGCTAAATGGAACAAAGAAAAAATCCAAAGAAAAATAGTTTTTTCATTGATAAAAAGCTGAAATATGAAAAAGTAACAATAGTCCTCCTGATAGGTATTATGATTTGTGCCATGTTAACCGGATGTGGAAAATCTGCATCTGCAACAAAGGATGGAAACTCAATGAGACTATCCTATGAGGATATCGAGAAAGATGATGGTAGTGGTATTTATGTCTTGAATAAAGATAAAACGTTTTCACCAATTCTTTCTGATATGCCGGGGTATTCCGGTTCCACAGACAGGGCATCCAGCGAGCGCTATATCTGGTATACAGATAACAAAACCAACATAACATCTCTGATCCCAACCGTAACTCAGGGGACACCTCTTGTTGCGATTTATGATAGTTCCGACGATATGCCCGATGAATGGTATTTGGAAAGATATAAAAACAAGGGTTATACCGTTGGAATGCACATTACATTAGGGGATGATAAGTCTATGCAGATACTATCTGAGGATCCATTAAGTGGTTCATCCGCAGAAAATGCTTTAAGTCAATTATCTGCAGACGATGATTCCTATAATATCAGTGCAATCAGTGGGTCCAGCTCACTTCCGATTAACAACGTGGATAAGAACATGATGATTCTTCTTGGTTTTGAAAAGAATAAAGTGTATACTTTTGACTTTTATCAGGGAACAAAACTCCAGAAGGTAGATATTTACGCAGACACAAGAATTTTTCAATCAAGTCAGTACATATCGCTCAAGGAGCCCTACAAGAAAACATCAAAAGGGTATTTCATCATCAACCTGCCTTTAAATTTGGAAGATGGATATTACTATTTATCGGATCTCGGGTTTTTCCGATATTCGAGTAACTAAAAATCTTCATAGGAAGAGAAATAAACCGTAAGATAAACTGAAGAAAAAGCTAAAGGAAGACACGAAGCGAGGTATAAAAAGCACAATGCGAAATGCTTATAATTTTACTATGAGTCACAATAATACAAATTTAAACAATGCCAAAACAAAGTATGAAATTTCTATTAAAGCTGTATTTGTTACTATTCTATTTGTGTTGGCAGCCATGGTTATATCTACAGAAAGCACATATGCGGCCAGCAGAAGTATGAATGTAAACGAGTGGCTGTATCAGTGCAAAAGCATTTGCACAAAGATTTCAAAGGAAAAAGCAGTTTACTCCAGCAAAGGCTGCCCAACCGCTTACTTCGATAAAAAGTTCACCCGAAGTCGGTATCATGGCAAGACCAGACTGCATTGTGCGGATTACGCTTCCTGGTGTCTCCAGCGATACAAGATTATACCGGCCGGGCAAAGGTTCTGGGTACGGGGGCAGAAAGTAAAAGGCGTCAACGGTAAAGGAGCGAAGTTCATCACGAAAAACAAGAAAATACAGCGAATCATGATTGCAAAAAAGGGTGTTCCGGCATCCGTCCTTGTTAAGAGAACGGGAACAAAATCTCTGAAAAAAGGCGATCTCGTATCAGTGGTAAGGAAATCTGGATCCGGCAATCATATACAGATTTATGCAGGAAAACAGAATGGCAAAATGATTTTCTACATGGTCAGCAGAATAACAACAACAAACGGAAAGGGCACCCCACTGGTACTCTCAAAGATGACCAATACCTCCAGAGATCCGTACAGCAAGGATCCACGGATTGCCATGATTCTGAGAATAAAGGGACTTAATTACACCGATTACTTCAAAGTGACAACATCCGCCGGGGGACATGGCACCGTCGGGAAGACAAGAAACGTGAAATGGGGCGGAAGTACTGCCGTAGAAATCACTCCGGACAGCGGATACCGGATTGGGACCGTGAAGCTGAACGGAAAGAGCGTAAAAATAAGCAAAACGGCAGCATCCTACACGATCCGGAACATAAAGAAATCGCAGAAGCTCGAAGTCACATTCGAAAAGATCCCAGGTTATACAAAGCCGCCGGAACAAGAGACCCCGGATTCCACGAATAAAAACAATCAAAACGGAAGTAGCGGAGCCGTCGAAGCTGCAAAGAACGCCGAAGCAGGCAGCATGAATGAAAACGAGGAAAGTAAGGGAAGCAAGACTGTTTCGGGAAACAGCATAGAGGGCAGGAACGAGATCGGAAGTGAAGACCCCGAGGCATCTACTGCGGCAGGGAAGGATTCTGATGCAGAATAAGATGTACAGAATAAGATGCTCAACCGGTCCTGATGCAGAATATATGAGAAGGATGTGATTTCTGCATCAGCTTCATAAGCTTCGAAAGATAAGATTCGAAAGAGACCGCCGTAAGGCAGAAATGCGGCAATCGTCTAAAGAAAAACAGACCTTGAGAAATTTCTCATATTTTTTTGAAACCCTTGAAATTCAAGACTTCCGAGCACGAAAAAATCCGAAAATGAAAGGCATGGCACTTTACAAAGAGAAGATCTTTTTCTAAAATGTCCTCAAAAGAAAGAGAAAAG
>ERZ1035027.1036-NODE-1036-length-13664-cov-7.884929_pt1 | contig 13664 bp, 16 predicted proteins | sample MGYA00520604_ERZ1035027 | MGnify/ENA primary metagenome ERZ1035027 (study PRJEB33766, sample SAMN09781743) | gut metagenome | biome: gut microbiome | host: Homo sapiens | place: Madagascar | study: EMG produced TPA metagenomics assembly of the PRJNA485056 data...
TGTTCTCGAAAACCTACGGTTTAGCCCTTGACTTCATATAGCTGGTCTCCTCTCTTGGGGTTGATGTACCTTGCAGGCATCTCCTGCGTGAGATATATTCAACGCGAAAGCGCATGCAAATGCGAGTACGCACATATTTGTAACTGCGTACCTTTTTGTGAAACCGGTATAATCAAGGAGGTTGGGTCTCCCATGATGACGAAAGAGGAGCTTCCGGAGTGTCCGGTCGCAACGGCGGTAGCGCTCATCGGCGGCAAGTGGAAGCTGCTCATTATCCGCAACTTGCGCGTACGCCCTTGGCGTTTCAACGAGTTGCGCCGCGACCTTGAGGGGATCTCTCAGAAGGTGCTTACCGACAGCCTGCGACAGATGGAGGATGATGGGCTGGTCTTTCGCCATGACTATGGCGAGAATCCTCCCCGCGTTGAGTACGGCCTTACCGAGCTCGGTCGCCAGATGATGCCCATCGTGGACTCACTCGCGGACTTCGGCGCTTATTACAAGACGATCATTTCGTAGCAAACACATCGAACAGTACCAGCCCTCGACCTGCGAAAACAGATCGAGGGCTTTTCTCGAGCACGGCCTTGCGCTGAGGATAGGTGGACGGACCCTCTGCACACATCTCATATCGGCCGGCAATCCCATTTGCGACACCGCACGCAGCTAAGCCTCGATATGCGAGCTCATGTAATCGATGAACTTCCTGGTGGCGATGGGCATGGTCTCCCAGCTTCGCCACTTGCAATCTAGATGGCATCAAGCAAGATCACCCGTTATGCAAATCGGTCAAATCAACCATCTCATCACGTCAAATAGCATATAGAAACATCCGTTTTCGACTGACGGCATTACAGCGAACTATACGAGATGACATCGACAGCCACGATATCGCGCCCACCGCACAACATGCGATTCCGTGACCATCAGGAAGACGAATCAATACTAAATGTCAGGGGGTTGCATAATAGCTGAGCGCCTCATTTTGGGCAGCGAAAGCTGTTGCCGGCACGCAAGCAAACCGCCCACCCCGCGAACAGGAGGATAGAAAGCGTTCTTAAAAAAACGAGCAAGTCCTAGATTACGAAACGCCTGCCGGGCACAAACCTCTCCAATAGCCGCTAGCGCAAGCGTATCCGCCTTCTTTCCCGAGGAAACCTCCATCATGTGCTTTTGAGCCTTGCCCACCGGAGGAACGGCACGCGGCCTCGACGCTCTTGCCCAGGGGCTTTTAGGAAAGAAGGCGGTCGGCATACCCAACAAACTTGCTGCTATTTGGGCAGTTTCCTTTTTCCCTTCATCAACTTCTATTTCAAGGCGGTAAACCGACGTCCTGTCGATTGCCGCAGGGTTGGAATATGCGTGCTTGCCAGGATGATACTGGTCCATGTGCTGCCGCAACGCTGCGCCCCGATACCGGTTATGCCACGACGGCGGCCCGGCTTGCAAGCAGCTGGGCCGCCGCACGGACGACGAGGGCGATCTTGCTAGCAGGAACAAAGGCAGCGACGCAGGTCGCGGTCCCGCCAACGAACGAACCCCGCCCAAAGGGAAAACGATCGGTCGGCTAGCCCATGATCTGAGCAAGGTCTGCCTCGGGGGTGGATATGGGACGAATGCCGTAGTTGTCCACCAGCACCTGCAGCACGCCAGGGCTCACGAACGCCGGAAGCGTGGGACCCAGGTAGATGCCCTTGATGCCCAAGTGCAGCAGCGTGAGCAGGATGCACACCGCCTTCTGCTCGTACCAGGAGAGCACCATGGAAAGCGGCAGATCGTTCACGCCGCAACCGAAGGCATCCGCCAACGCGAGCGCGATCTTGATCGCGCCGTAGGCGTCGTTGCACTGGCCGACGTCCAGCAGGCGCGGGATGCCGCCGATGCTGCCCAGGTCCAGGTCGTTGAAGCGGTACTTGCCGCAGGCAAGGGTCAGGATAACGGAGTCGGACGGCGCCATCTTGGCGAAGTCGGTGTAGTAGCTGCGCTCCTTGCGCATGCCGTCGCAGCCCGCCAGTAGGATAAAGCGCTTGATGTCGCCGGAGTTGACCGCATCGATGACGGCGGGAGCGACGCTCATCACGGTATCGTAGCCGAATCCGGTGGTGACGCTGGTGCCGCCGTTGATGCCGGTGAAGGTCCGATCAGCGGCCCAACCGCCCAGCTCCAGCGCCTTATCGATAAGGGCCGAGAAGTCCTTGGCGCCGTCTTCGCCCGTCTCGACGACATGCGCGCCCGGGAAGCTCACGGGACCGGTGGTGAACACGCGGTCGGCATACGACTCGTCCGGCTTCAGCAGGCAGTTGGTAGTCCACAGGATCGGCGCGGGAAGGTCCTTGAATTCCTTGCGCTGGTTGTGCCATGCGGTGCCGAAGTTGCCTTTCAGGTGCGGATACTTGCGCAACTCGGGATAGGCGTTTGCGGGGAGCATCTCGCCGTGGGTGTACACGTTCACGCCGCGGCCTTCGGTCTGCTCCAGAAGCTGCTTGAGATCGTGCAGGTCGTGGCCGGTGACCACGATGAAAGGGCCCGCCTCGACCTTGAGCTCAACCGTCGCAGGCTCAGGCTTGCCGTAGGCGGATATGTTCGCGTCCTCCAAAGCCGCCATAGCGGCCAAGTTGACCTCGCCGCACTTGAGAACCAAAGGCAGCAGCTCGTCCATGCCCAAATCGGAGCCGACAGCCCGCATACCCTCATACAGGAACGCTGTCACAGCAGGATCTGACTTCCCCAACACCTGCGCATGATAGGCATACGCCGCCACGCCGCGCATGCCGAAAAGCAGTAAGCTCTTCAGGCTGCGGATATCCTCCTGTGCGTCCCACAACTCGCCCATGTCGTACAGATCGAATTCGCCCAGGGCGATAGCCTTAGCGCGAACGCGGCGCTCAAGGGCGGCAATGGCCTCAGGGTCGAAGCTGACGTTGCTCACGCAGGCGAACATGCCTTCGAGCATAAGCTCATCGGACTCGGAATCCCCCTTTCCGCCGTTCTCTGCTCGGGCCAGGGCGATCAATGCCCCGGTCAGCTCGTCTTGCAGCCGAGCCACATCGGCGGTCTTGCCGCATACGCCGGCGGCTCCGGTACAGGCGGTGCATCCCGCCGTTTGTTCACATTGGAAGCAGAACATGTTCCCGTCAGTCATTTCGCGCTCCTCAATCAAAGGGTGTATTTTCGAAGTGACTGCACTATACTGTTGTGTCTCATACATTTCTGTTGTAGAACCTACAGGTGAAGCCAATGCTTAATATCCCCACTTCTTCTTCAATGCTTTTCGCCGGCATAGCCCAAGACGAAGCGAACTTGATGCTGCCTTGCCTTGGGGCGACAAGAAGGGCTTTCAGCCGGGAGGAGCGGATCATGCGCGCCGGCCAGCCCACCGAATACCTCGGCATCGTCCTGTCCGGACGCGTGAGGATCGAGGTCTCGGACGCCTGGGGCGAGACGACGATCCTAGATATCTTGGGACCTGGCTCGCTTTTCGCTCACGGATACGCCTGCAGCATGGAGCCCCTTGACATCGACGTGCTGGCAGATTCGGCCTGCGAGGTGGTGCTGCTCAAGGCCGAGCGCATCATCCACCCTTGCCCTAAGCAATGCGGCTGCCACGCGCACATTTCCTCGAACCTCATGCGCGCCTTAGCGCTAAGCAACCTGGACATGAACCGCCGCGCCATCGCCATGACCCCCAAAACCATACGGGGCAAGATCCTCGCCTTCCTCTCGCAGCAGCAGAAAAAGGCCGGCACCCGCGCCTTCACCATCCCCTACAGCCAAACCAAACTGGCAAGCTACCTCAGCGTCGACCGCAGCGCGTTGTCGAATGAGCTGTCGAAGCTGCGCAAAGAAGGCGTCATCGACTACGAAGGCCGCATATACCGGCTCCTGTAGCGCGCGCAGGCAACTTGCTGACACGTTGCAGCTGACACGGATTTCCGCTTTGCGACCGACGCGAATCCTTGCACTCACGTCCCCTGTCGCGATTATGTGTTGACGCTGGCAACTATCTACCCGTCGGTAACGTTCCGTACGGGAAAGGATAAACTCTACCATTATAGTCTGAAAAAGATCCAACTGAGCACCCGCCCGCCAGAAGGCCGCCGGCAGGCGCCGACGCAAAGGGCAAAGCCCGCATCCAAAGGAGGCATGCCATGAAGGCGAAGTTCGTGCATCGCTGCACCCATGTGCTGGGCAAGGAGGCAACCATCAAGTTCTATCAAGAGGCGCTCGGCATGAAGGTGGTGCGCGAGATGGGCCCCGAGGACGGCTCCTGGACCAACACCTTCATGGCAAACGACGAGGCGCCCTTCGAGATCGAGCTCACCTGGAACCGCGGGCAGGTGGAGCCTTACGACAACGGCGGCCAGGACACCCACATCGCATTCGCCGTGGACGATTTCGACGCCTTCCACGAACTCCACGAGAAGATGGGCTGCATCATCCGAGAGAACCCCCGCATGGGCCTGTACTTCATCGCCGACCCCGACGGCCAGTGGATCGAGATCATCCCCGCGAAATAAGAGTCCCAAGCGCTTCCTCGGGCCGGCAGTGCGAGCGGCTCGATCTCGCACAAATCAAGTGGCGTTCACCATACTGCCCGTATGCAAGCCCTGGAGCGCGCATACGGGCAGCGCGCAAAACCCGGCGCTTCCCTACAGCGCGCTCATGTGCACGCTCATGTCGAGGGGTTTGGCGAAGTGCAGGCAGGTGGTGGCCAGGCCGTCCACGCCGGTGGCGGCATACTCGGCGGCATTACCCAGGTTGACGCCGCCGGCGGCGATGAGGGTCACGTGCGGGTTGATGGCCTTGAGCTGCGGCACCAGCTGCGCAACCTGCTCAGGCGCCACCTTGTCAAGCTGCACGCCGTCGACGCCGGCTTCCACCAGGCGCACCGCGTCTTCGGTGCTCGACTCGACGAACAATTTCTTCTCGCAGACCTTCGCCTTGAGCTGCGGCAAGTCGGCGATGAACCGCTCAAGCCCGCCGTAGAAGGTCAGGTGATGATCGAAGACGAGCACCGTCTCGCTCAACCCCAGACGATGCGGGAACGCGCCGCCCACCGTAAGCGCCTTGACGTCGAAGGGCTTGGTGCCGGGCATGAGCTTGCGGGTGGAAAGCACCTCGCACAGCGGGTTCACGGCATGCACGGCATCCACCATCTGCCTGGCCTTGGTGGCAAGCGCGCAATAGTACTCGAAGATGTTGAGGCAGACCTTCCAGCCCATATGCAGGCCGGCCGCAGGGCCTTCAACGGTCATGAACACGTCGCCGGGCGCAAGCATGCTGCCGCTGGGAAGCGCCTCAACCACCGTGCAGCCGAAACGGCCGAAGATGCGGGCAGCCTCCTCGGTCCCGCAAAGCAGGGCCGCGTCGCGCGTGTAGTATTCCATGCGGCCCGGCTGCGCGCCGATGCCCAGGACATGCGTGGTCAGGTCGATCCCACTGGGGATGTCGGAAGCGATAAGCTCATCGAGATAGCTGTCCGGGATATACATATGATTCCTCCTTGCGCTCCCTAACGCGTGATTTTCCTTCTTGACGATGATACCGCTAGCCGCGGCCCAGAAACGCCATCACCTGCGGGCAGAACTCGCGCGTGAACAGCTCGTCGGCGGGGCACACGGCCTGCAGCGAGCCGTTCAAGATGATGCCCGCGCGATGACCCAAGCTGCACGCCTCATTGAAGTCGTGCGTGACGAACACCACGGTGCAATGGAAGCGACCGTGCACGTCGCGCAGCGTCTCGTACATGCGCTTCTTGGTGGTGGGGTCGAGCGCCGAGAACGGCTCGTCGAGCAGCAAGATCTCCGGCTGCATCACCAACGCGCGCGCCAACGCCGCGCGCTGGCCCTCGCCGCCGCTGATGATGCCGGGGTACCGGTCGGCGATATGGCGGATGGAGAACAGGTCGAGCATGTCGTCCACTCGGCGGGCGGCCTCGGCCTTGGGCACGCGCGCCATCCTCAGGCCGTAGCCGATGTTCTCCGCAACCGTCATATGCGGGAACAGCGCATGGTCCTGATACACGATTCCCAACCGCCGTTGCTGCACGGGCAGGCAGCGGATGTCCTTGCCGTCAAGCAGGATGCTGCCGGCCTCCAGGGGAAACGCCCCGGCGATCGCCTCGAGCAGCACGGTCTTGCCGGCGCCTGTCTCCCCCACGATGGCGAATATCTCGTGCGGCTCGATATGCAATTCGTCGACGCGCAGCGAGAAGCTGCCGCGGCGCGCCACCATGTCGCGAATCTCGATACTGCCGCCGCTCATCGCTTTCCCTCGCATTCCCCGCATGCCCTCATGCGCCTCAAGCCCGATCCCTTGCCGGCCCTGCCCACGCGGCTTGCGCCCGTGGGGCGGTCGAGCACGTTCGCCACCACCAGCGTGAACGCCGAAACCAGCAGCATGATCATAGCCGTGGCCATAGCGGTTTCGGTGTTGCCGGTCGAGATACTCAGATAGATGCTGCCGGGAAGCGTCTCGGTCTTCATGCGCGTCACGCCGACCAGCATGAGCGTCGCCCCGAACTCGCCCATGCCGCGCGCCCAGGTGAGCACGAACGCGCTGATAATCTGGTTGCGGCACATGGGCACGATGATGGTACGGAACACGTCCCAGGGCATGGCGCCCAAGGTCTGCGCCACGAACTCCACGCGCGGATTGACGCCGGCGAAGGCCGTGCGCATCATGCGGATGGCGAAGGGAAGGTTGACGATCATCTGGGCGAACACGATGCCCGCAGGCGAGAAGACCACGGCGAAGCCCGCCTCCTTGAGCGCCTTGCCCAGCGGCGACGAGAAGATCAGCAGCAAGGCGAAGCCCAGCAGGATATAAGGCAGCGACAGCGTGAGCTCCATGAGGATCTCGGCCAGGCGCTTGCCGGGAAACGACACATGCGACAACGCATAGGCGGTCGGCAGCGATAGCAGCAGGCAGATGACGGTGGAAATGCTTGAAGTGGTCACGCTCATGCGCAAGGAGAACAGCACCTCTTCGGAGCTGACGGCCTCGCCGAAATGCGAGATGCCGCCCGCCACAATAGCGAAGATGGCGCTCCCGATGAATAGGAGCACCATCCCCGTTACCAGCATGCACAATGCCGGGAAGATGTTGCGCTTGCGGCCTCTGTGACGTTTTGGCTCAGGTGCCGCGGACATGCGTTACACCAGCTCGTAGCCGAACTTGGTCCAGATGTTCTTGGCGGTCTCGGTCTGCAAAAATTCGGAGAATGCCTTGACGGCGTCCGCGTCGGCGGCGCAAGCGAGCTCGGCGCTCGGAACGGTCTTAACGTAGTTTTCCATGCCGGAGTTCTCAAGGATGGTCAGGCCGTCCTTGCCCGCGTTCTCCTTCCACACGATGGCGGCGTCGCCCTCGCCCTTGGCCAGCGCCTCGGCGATCTGCGGGGCGGTGGTGGAGGTGGTGATGGCGCCAGAGGCCTTGACCTGCTCCATAACGCCGGCATCGGTCATGGCCTTGACGGCGATCTTGCCGATCGGCGTGGACTCAGGGTCGCCCAGCAGAAGGGTGTCGCACTTCACCAGATCGCTGACGGTCTGGATGCCCTTGGGGTTATCGGCAGGCACGACCAGGACGGGAATGTGCTTGACCAGGTCGGTGCTGGTGGCAACATGATCGCTGACGGGCTTGAGCTCATCGGCGGAGCCGGCGATGAAGAAGTCGCCCTCCTGCGTGGTGTTGATCTGCGTCTGGATCTGAGCGGCATTCGCGAAGGTGATGTTCATCTCGCAGCCGGTTTCAGCCTTGAAGGCGTCCGCGATCTCCTGGAACGGCTTGGTCATGCCAGCGCCGCAATAGATGTTGAGGCTTTTGCCCTCAAGGGTTGCGGCAGCGGTCTGCTCCGGCTGCTCGGCCTTCTGCTCGCCCTTGTCGGAGGAGCATCCTGCCAGCACGCCGCAGGCGAGCACGCTGGCAAACGCCACGGCTGCGATCGCTGTCAGGCGGTTCTTCATCTTTTTCATACTGGTTCCCTTCTTTTTTGTCCCCATACCACCAGGCGCCCCTCCGCATGCGAAGGGGCGCCTGTCATTTCGCTGATTATACACAGACGATGATAATATTTGCAAGAGCATATAATCGCGAATGAAAATAATGCTTTAAGCTAGCGATAACTTGTGGCTGGACGCATACCGGATGAAATGCCTGGTCAAAAAGCGTTGCCTATAGCCTGGAAGTCGCAAAGCCCGTCGGCACACTGCTATCGCAAAAGTGCTTGATATCGAGACGATCAAGGAAACGGGCCTATCCCGCCACAATTCCTAGCGCAGGCGATCACGCCAACGCCCCCGACACTCCCCCTTTCCCGCTAAGCGCCGAACAACGCGGCGGTTTCCTCCATGCGCTGCGCGATGGGCACGCCGAACGGGCAGTTCGCCTCGCAGGCGCCGCATCCGGTGCAGTCCCCGGCGCGAACCTGAAGGCCAAGGTAATGGTCGCGAACGGATGCGGGCACCTCATCCTGCATCTGCGCCAGGTCGGAATACTTGTTCACCTCGGCAATGTTGATGCCCACGGTGCAAGGCTGGCAATGCCCGCAGTAGATGCAGTTGCCGAAATAGGCGTGCTGCGGCGCGCCAGCCAAGATGGACGCGTAGTTTTTCGCCGTGTCATCGGCGGTTTCGTACGCCAAGCAGCCCGCGCATTCCTCGATGTCCCTAAACCCGGCCAGCACGGAGGCGACCGCGGGGCGAGTCAGGCAATAATGGCAAGCCTGCACGGGGGTCATCGCCGCGCCGAACGGCGATTTCTCGGCGTCGAACAGGCGCCCACCCGCGAACGGCTTCATGACGGTGATGCCCACGCCGTTTTCCTCGCACAGCGCGTACAGGCGCTTGCGCTGCGGGTCCATGTTCTCAAGGCCGGGCTGGTACTCGTCCTCGAACAAGTCGTTGATGTCCTCGGAAGCGGGCAGCATGTCGTAGGCGGGGTTGATGGAGAACATGATCATCTCGATATCCGGCATTTCTGCCGCCCGCAGCGCCACCTCGGGGTTGTGCGTGGAGATGCCGATATGGTCGATGCGCCCGGCGCCCTTCTCCGCTCGGACATACTCGATGAACGGGCCAGTCATGATCCTATCGAATTCGGCGACCGCGTCCACGAAGTGGATCAACCCCAGCTCGATATGCCCGTCGAAGCACGACAGCAGCTCTTCCCAAGCCGGGATCACCGCGTCCATGTCGCGCGTGCGGGTGTACTGGCCGTTTTGCCAGGTGGCGCCGAAGTGACCTTGCACGATCCACTTGTCGCGGTGCGCGCAGACGGCGTTACCCAAAGCCTTGCGCACCGCCGGATCGGCCATCCAGCAATCCACGATGTTGACGCCCTGCTCCGCAGCGAAATTCACCAAACGGGAAACCTTCTCCTGGTCGTCACCCGGCATCCACTCCGCGCCAAAGCCGATCTCGCTGACCTCAAGCCCCGTCCTGCCCAAACGCCTGTAGTTCATGGAACCCCCTCCTTCGCTTGATACCGTACCCGTATCCTACCAGGAGAAAACCCTGCCGGGATGCATCGGCAACGCGGCTGCTCCCGCGCCGGCACTGCAAGGGCGATTCCCGTAACCGCGCAAAACGCGCGGCCTCATGCCATCGAGAGGGAATCGAATGTCACCTCCTGACGGCATGCGAGCACGACCCGCCTGTCGCCGAGCGCAGGAATCCGCTGCTCGACCACGAAAAAGCCTGTCTCGGCAAAAGAAAACCTGGACCCTGCCGCATATAATATGGGGCTATGACTCATGTGCTGCGCACGGCAGCGCATACCCGCGAACTAAAAGGAGCTCTGCATGGATCCGAACAAGCGTCCCGACGACATGGTGCGCATCACCACCCCCGAACTCGCCCAAGCCTTCATCGACGAGCAGGTTGCCGCAGTCCGCGAGCAGATCGGCGACAAGAAGGTCCTGCTGGCCCTTTCCGGCGGCGTTGACAGCTCCGTCGTCGCAGCGCTGCTCATCAAGGCCATCGGCAAGCAGCTCATCTGCGTGCACGTGAACCACGGTCTCATGCGCAAGGGCGAAAGCGAGCAGGTCATCGACGTGTTCAAGAACCAGCTGGACGCGAACCTGGTCTACGTGGATGCCACCGACCGCTTCCTGGGCAAGCTCGTCGACGTCGAGGAGCCCGAGGCCAAGCGCAAGATCATCGGCGCCGAGTTCATCCGTGTGTTCGAGGAGGAGGCCCGCAAGGTCGGCAACGAGGTCAGCTTCCTGGCACAGGGCACCATCTACCCCGACATCCTGGAGTCCCAGGACGGCGTGAAGGCGCACCACAACGTAGGCGGCCTGCCCGACGACCTGCAGTTCGAGCTGTGCGAGCCCGTCAAACTGTTGTACAAGGACGAGGTGCGCGTGGTCGGCCGCAAGCTCGGCCTGCCCGAGAACATGGTCGAGCGCCAGTCCTTCCCCGGCCCCGGCCTGGGCGTTCGCTGCCTCGGCGCCATCACCCGCGATCGCCTGGAGGCGCTGCGCGAGGCCGACGCCATCGTGCGCGAGGAGATCGACAACGCCGGCCTGACCATCTGGCAGTACTTCGCCGTGGTGCCCGACTTCCGCGCAACCGGCGTACGCGAAGGCAAGCGCGCCTACGACTGGCCCTGCATCATCCGCTGCATCAACACGGTCGACGTCATGACCGCCGAGGTCCCCGAGCTCGACTGGGCGCTGCTCAAGCGCATCACCGCCCGCATCACCGCCGAGGTTCCCCGTATCTGCCGCGTGTGCTACGACCTCACCCCCAAGCCCGTCGGCACGGTGGAGTGGGAATAGAACACCCGTTCGATTCTATGATATAATGACTGCCGATAGGCGCGGTTTCTCCCGAAGCCGCGCCTATCGCTATGTTTGAAGCGATATCGGCGGGAAGCTTACATTATGGGAGGACGATTAATGGCATACGATTTCAAGAAGGAATTCAAGGAGCTTTACAAGCCGTCGTGCAAACCGAGCATCCTGACCATTCCGCCCATGAGCTACATTGCCGTACGCGGCAAGGGCGACCCCAACATCGAGGGCGGCGAATACCAGGGCGCCATGCCGCTGCTCTACGGCGTGGCCTACACTGTCAAGATGTCGAAGAAGGGCCCGCACGAAATCGAAGGCTATTTCGACTTCGTCGTGCCGCCGCTCGAGGGGTTCTGGTGGCAGGACTCTGCAGACGATCAGATCGACTATGCGCGGAAGGGCGACTTCAACTTTATCTCCTGCATCCGCCTGCCCGATTTCGTCACTCGCGACGATTTCGATTGGGCTGTCTCGGAGGCTGCCGCCAAAAAGAAGCTTGACTTCTCAGCGGTCGAGATGCTGAAGGTCGACGAGGGCCTATGCGTTCAATGCATGCATACCGGGCCTTACGACGGCGAGCCGGCGACCATAGACGCCATGCACGCATGTGCAGCCGAGCAAGACTATGCGCCCGACTTCTCCGAAGCCCGTCTGCATCACGAGATCTACCTCTCCGACCCGCGCAAGTGCGCGCCGGAGAAGCTCAAGACCGTGATTCGCCATCCCATCAAGCCGATTTAGCGGAACGAAGCGCCGCAATGTGCTCCAAGCGCGCCTTTTCAATCGGCAAGGCCCATAGCCGACTCGATTGTGGGACGTTTGTCAGCACCGGCAACGGCGAGTATAATGATTGACGGTGGGCCCGGGATGACCGCTGATTCAAGTCACCGGGCCTAAATTTGTATCTACAGCAGAAACCTTATGGCAAACGCATGCGGGCGCCTTTTCAATCCTGGACCAAATGGACATTCGCCCATGGGAATCGACTCGGACATGCTTTCCTTGTTCAAGGCTTTATCGCCACTGGCCTACGAAAGCCTTCACGGCAACGAGAAGAAGACGACGGTCGAGAGATTCCTCGAAAATCATCCAGCGCCGGTAGGCGTGAGGCTGTAGCTAATTCAATCACCTAGATTGGCCACCAAGCAGATTGACCAAGCATCACAACCTCCACCCTAGAGCAAGAATAAACTCATAGCGACATATCGACTGTCCGAAACGCGCTACTCTTTGCAAGGCGCCTTTTTGTGAGAAATCGTTTGCAACACTTCTTGTACCGATAGCGAATATGCCGCATTTACATTTCATAATGCAATATATAATTGACATTATGATTTGAATGCAATATATTTCTGTCATGTTGCAACGGATATCTGTCCATATGTCGAAAGGAAGCCCATGCCAGGTCAGAAAAACCTACGCATGAAGGCAGCGCGCGCAGCGGCCGGCCTTTCGCAATCCGATTTAGCCGAAGCCGTCGGCGTCACACGCCAAACCATCGGCCTTATCGAGGCAGGCGGTTATAATCCCACGCTCAATTTATGCGTTGCCATTTGCAAAACCCTTCATGTCACCCTAAACGACCTTTTCTGGGACGAAGAACGCTAACCCGTTTTCATCGTTCCCAACCTAGCACGTTACCCAAACCAAGACATATCCTTTTAGGAGAGAATCATGAAGCTGCAAAATATGAAACTTGCCCAGAAATGGCGCGAATATGCCGGCCCGAAGGACGAGCGTCTTGAGACCGAGAACGCGAAAATCTACAAGCTTGGGTTCATGCTGCTATCGTTCGGCATGCTCACGTTGCTTGTGTATCAAATCATGGCCCAGCAGGTAGCGTGGGTGCACGATGGCGCCGGCGAAGCGTTTCGCCTCTTCGCAAATCCCGTTGACGCTGTCATGCACGCATGGCTTTTCATCGTGATGACCGTCTGTGCCGTGCTGCAGACGAGGAAAGGCTATGTCGACACCAACCGCTTCGGGCAAACAGAGCACATTCCCACAGGCTATTTCCTGCTCATTTCGGGCATCACCGGCATCGCAAGCGCACTCGCCATCGCTGCTATGCGCTGCATCGCCGAGGCGCAGATCGTACCGATCGAAAGCGTCTTTTGGGGAGCGAACCTGGCAACGGGCGTAGTATTCGGCGTGACCATCTTCGTTGCCGTATTCGGTGCGCTGTGCCTGGCATTCTTTGAGGCAAAACAGCGCCGCGCGAAAATCGAAGCGGAACTAGACTGCCCCGACGACCTGTAACCTAAAAGAGCAGGATCCCTGCCCTATACCACCCCGTCAGGGAAATGTAACGAGCCGCGCCAAAACAATCTTTTTGGGCGCGGCTCAACCATTTCGGAAACACTGTTGCTAACGAAACCGCATCTTCGTAATCAACAACGCGCAGCAATCTACCAGCTAAAAGCCGACGATCAGGCCGCCGCGTTCGGCGTAGTAGCTGCAAAGGCCCCTGGTCGGAAGGATCTCGATCAGAGAATCCGCCCACGCGCTCAAAATGCTCTCCTTAAGAGCCTGGGCAACAGCATGGTTGTCGCAATGGCTGATGGCAACGTTGCCGCCCGAGAACCCACGCTCCCTCATGCCTCCTGTACCCGCCAATCGAAGCCCAGCTTGCCCGCGCCTGAAAAATCAGGACCACCCGCATAGCGGGTGGTTTACTCTTAGGGTATAACCCATGGAAGGCCGGCGCGCGCCTAAAGACGCCGGCCTTCACGCTGTTCAGGCCCTATTGCCCTTGACCCGTGGCGAGCCGGTCGAACCGGCGGGCCCCGGCTACTTCTTGAACGGGTCGGAGTACTCCAATATGAGCAGAGCATTGTCAAGGGACAAGTTTGGCCAGACCCCGTGTTTT
>ERZ1035027.1037-NODE-1037-length-13659-cov-8.847030_pt1 | contig 13659 bp, 15 predicted proteins | sample MGYA00520604_ERZ1035027 | MGnify/ENA primary metagenome ERZ1035027 (study PRJEB33766, sample SAMN09781743) | gut metagenome | biome: gut microbiome | host: Homo sapiens | place: Madagascar | study: EMG produced TPA metagenomics assembly of the PRJNA485056 data...
GTATATAACATATTAATAAATAATTCAACATAAATGTTATATACTTAATAAGTAACCAATAGTTTGTTTTTAAAAGGAGGTATAATATGAACAGAGAAGGAACTGGGAAGTTTAATACCGATTCAAGTGGACATACTTATAGGTACGACAAAGGTGGCGGATCTGATATTGATACATCAGATAAAACCCAACGTGAAAGCGACATAGGACACATTCCTGGAAGATATCAGTGGGAAGAAACCGTTGATGTTTCGGCAGATGATGAAGATAATGACAACACAGAAGATGATTAAAAATTAATATTATTAAACATCGTATAAGAGATTATCATATTTGATAATCTCTTATATTTTATTTATTTTTTATTAAATTCATTAATAAAAATCAATAGCTCTAACATCCACACCGAATAAACGATGACCTCTGATTAGCAATAAGGTGCAATACCAACTCTGCCAATACTACATAACAAAAGAGCCATCTCCAAATGAAATGACTCTTTCTTTACCAATCAGTCGCCAAACTGATTATAACTGTATAGGGCGGTAGTAAGTGTTGAGCTTGCACACCTAAGTTTCGTATGCATCCCAAAAATAGGTTTTGGTATCAGGTTTACCGCACGAAAATTATATTACGGTTCGGATGGATCAGTGGTATCTACCTTAATCTCATCTACGGTTATTCCAACATTGTATGTCACATCTGCAATAACACGAATATTCTCAAAACCAATTGTCTTATCTAATTCAGCAATTTTATTTTGCAGCTCAGTTACATCATCAGTTGAATATTCAGTAAATGTGACTACGCTACCAGTAGTAGAAGTAGTTCCATATATTTCCCAAAGATTTTTTAATTTCGTTTGTGTATTTTTGATCAAAATTTTATATGTCATTATTTATGTATCATCCTTTCTAAAATTTATTATTTTATTTCGAATTGCGGAAGTAGGACTCGAACCTGCATACTCTTGATTATGAGCCAAGTGAGCTTCCATTGCTCGTCATTCCGCTATGATAGGAGAGTAGCGACCTCTCCTTATTGTATAGATTGGTAAGATCTACTGCCGATTGATTACCAGTCAGCCGACAAGACAAAGAGAATATTGAAAATTCTCTGAAATTGTATTATCAAGTTGCAACGCCACTTCGGAATCGAACCAAAATCCTCTCCCCCATCAGGGAGACGCATGTTCCAATCATGCTGATGACATGGATAATATATTATTCTCTGTATCCTACAGAAAATTCTTTTGTAAAAATCTATCAACGAATTGATAGACCGCCCTTACTCTTATGAAGCGTAAGCAGCTTATATTGTATTATTCTCTATTTTTTGGATATTTTGACATGAATTGTCATAGATGATATAATATGAGGGACAAGCGATTATTCAACATTTCATTTAAGGCTAGATGGGATGGTAAAAGGCGGTTTAGAGTCGTTCCAAAGTAGCGATACTTTGTTCGAATAGAATCCTTTCAGGAAATAATTAGAAAGGAGGACGATAACTATTAATATTTTAGTTGCACTTATAATCGGAATTGTAGGTAGCATTATTGCTACATACATAGTACGATTTATAGATAAAAAGATGCACAAAAATAACCGCCATGAGTCTAAATAGCGGTTAAGTTTGTGTTAATAGATATAAAATTTATTAGCCTACACACCACATATAGGCTCTAAACCGTCTAACGGATAATTGCTTGTTTTCTTGATTTGTATTATAACACATAAAATTGTGTGGTGCAAGAGGGAATTAGACGAAAGCTTCATCGGCATTGTCTACAAATCAGAGAGTGATTTTTGTTCTACTTGTTTTATTTCTCCATCAGCAAAATATTTTGCAAATTGCTCATCTGCATCAATATCCTTGTACACTGCAACCATATCAAGCGAATTCCAACCGACTAGCATTTGAATTACATCATCTGGAAGACCACTTCGAGAACAAGAGGTGGTAAAGAAATGACGAAGACTATGGAAATAAAAGTCTTCTCCTAAATGTTTGCTGAATGTATCAGCCCAACTGTCAAGAGTGCTTGAATCCATAGGTTCATCTATATATTCTCCATTTACTTTCTTTGGAAATAACCATTCTGATTCAATTCCATGTTCTTTTCTATAATTCATCCACAAATCAAAATATGGCTTAAACGGTTTTGCAAGTGTATATACCACTAACATTTTTCCACGTGATCCTCTTCCTTTTGTTTGGATCTTTTCAGGTGTCTTATATAAAGAACCATATATAATATTTTCGTCATCGAAATAAGACACTTTGAATCGTGGTAATTCACTCTTACGTCTACCGCTAAATGCAGCTAATGCTAAAATACAAGCCTTGTCATACTTACCTTTTTCAACCCAATAATCAAGCATTCCCTGCACTTGCTCATCAGATAACACAGTTTTAGTGAATACTTTCTCATTTGCAGGATTTTCAATTTTGCGTATAATTGGTTTAAAATTTTCATACTCATCGTCCAATATAGCTTCTACATAATTTGAAAGAGATGAGAGAGTAGATTTTACTCTACGCATTCTAGCTGGCGACCATTTATATTCAGTAAGACAAAAACTCTGATAACGAGCAATATCCCTCTTAGATAAATCAATAAAGAATTTGTTATCGCAATGCTGAAGTAGATAAACCCAAAAAATAAAAAGGTCACGCCTATACGCATTAATTGTATTCGGAGATCTATCCACTGAACGAAGATAATCCAAAAAATCATTTCCTAATTCTATATTTTCTTTATTACACTGAGCCAATAACTCATCAGTAACAATATTATTATGCTGTATTTTTCTACCCATCAAATCTCACTTCCTTTCGTATATAATATTCTTCATAATAAATGCTCACTTACTCCTGACTTTAGTTATGAGTGTGCATTCGCACCTTTATCAAAAGTGGACGACTGAGGTTACGATCCTCACAAAGACCAATCTCGCCCATACAAAAAGAGTGTGCAGCATACACCACACACTCTTACAAGACATATTTTTTTTAGCCCCTAAATCAACATTAAAACGCCAAATATGTCACTAATAACATAAATTTAGAACATTAACAAAAAATATGTTACAATTAACAAATTATATTAACATTTGAATAAATCCCACCATAACAAACTAGCAATATCATCAATGCTACCAGTAAAATATGGTTTCTTTCTCAAACTATATTTATTATCAGAATACTTATTATGATGTAAATTTATACTCTTATTAATATCATCCCAATCTTCATCAAACTTTTTTACAGCCTGATCATACTCATCTTTAGATACCTTTTTACCATTAACCTTATAAGTTACTTTAGCATCTTCAGTAGATCCATCATCTTCATAATCATCCTCAGATTCATCAATCTCAGCAATATTAAATTCACGCATAATACATTTAGCATCTTTATTCTGTTTTACAAAACTTGAATTTACATCACCATGAACAAACACAATATCTGTTGAATCCGTATAAATATAAGTATCTTCATTACATTTAGCTGCTTGTACCCATATAGTCATATCCGAATCAATAGTAAGCACAAAAGCATCATCGTAACCATCCCAGTAAGGATGATTTAGGTCATTACAAGACACTAACTTATAATTTGGATTTCTTAGAAGAGAATTTAGAATCTCGATCATCACATTATATTTTGCAACCACTAAAATTCTTGAATAATCCTTTTCTTTTGTATTCATAAATAATTTTTCGTAAGTATCATATAAATATTCAACAAAATTATATTTATCTTCAAAATTGAAAGTCTTCAATCTTTGTCACCACCCTTGATTACGCAAGTGTCTTAACTGACTTAGTAATAGAGAACTTGATCTCATCATGTTCAGGTACTGACCATGCTTTACCACCTGCAAGTGCAGCAACACCAGACTTTTCTGCTACATGCTTTACTGAGAAGCTACCAACACCAGGAAGAGGAATCTTCTCTGTCTTATTATCCGCAAGATTATCAAATACACACTCTGTAAAAGCTCTAAGAATCGCTTCTGTTTCCTTCTTTGTAATCTTATACTTTGCTTCCTCTAAATCAGCGTTCATAATATCTGTAGCTCTCTCTGAAACTTCCTTAATCATAATATCCTTTTTCATGTTTTTTAAACTCCTTTTCGTTCCTTAATATTTTTATATCTTTTGGCTATTTTTTATTTTATTGCCGAAATAATAATACAAGAGGGTAGCGGCTATAATGAGTCCACTCCCTCGCATACGGCTTCGTCAGCCAAATTAACCATAGGTTATTTCCGTTTGTTAAATGCCAGTCGGATTCTGGTCATGTAATAGCAATCATTTTTATTTGCATTTTGACTTTGCAACTGTTTTTGATTGAAATTAGTATTTTAATTTAATTCAATAGGGTAGTAGGCTTTTACACCCTTATCTGTACAAATACAAACCATCTGTGACGGTTTACCTGTTAATCTCTTTTCAATCGTATATGAATCCCCACATCCTGCAAGTGATCCACCACGAATCATCTTTACACCATTTGTTTCATCCACGGAACATACGTGCAAGTGTCCATAAGTAATTGCGTATGGAACAAACCCTAGTGCTAAACATAAGTTTTGTACACCAGATTTATTAAATCCGTCATAATCACCATGTACAGCGATATATGATTTTCCTCTAATTGAAATATCTGCAATTCCAGTATCTATATTTCTGTGCAACACATGAAAATTATCAATGTGTTTCAGAGACAGTTCAACAGCCCAACTAATAATATCATCCAATCTTTCGTCATGGATTGCATCATCTTTACGATCCATACGAGTATGGTTTCCTGCAACATTTGACATGAATACTGTCTCAAAATATAAAGATAATTCATAGCAGAATGATGATATTAACTCTGTGGCAATTTTTATCTGTTCAATTACATTCTCTCTATTTGTTACTTGAATAGACTTGTGGATATTACCTGAAATAAGATCACCTTGAAGACTTACATAACAGTTTTTAGATTTATGTAATTGATGAATAGAAATTACTTCATTTAATAATTGATTAAGTCTATCTTTTGCAATATCTGTATTGTATTTACCAAAAATAGAATCAAAAGTCTGACCAATATGTAAGTCGCTTAATATAATCAACATATCATTATCGGAATTAATAGATGTAATGCTATGTTTGTCAAAATTTATTTTACCAAGAGAAGAGAGTTCTGACTCTAATCTATCAAGTTTTTCTTCAACCCTAGCATCTGCAAAATTTTGTTTCTGCCAAGCATTGCGCTCATCTCTGAACTGAATTTTCTTTCGTTCTAATTCACGTTTCTGAACTTCAATTTCTTTTAACTGTGCATCGGAATCAACAAACTTAGACTGATTTGCATTTAACATCTTCTTAAATGCCTGATATTTTTTGCGATAAGTGCTTTCACCATAATCATTACCAGTAAGTTCATTGATTATATTTGCTACATCCTGCCAAGAACCTATCTGATCTTTATTTTCGCATATTCTATAGATAAGTTCTTCGTCTGATTCTCCATTATATCTTTTATAGGTTGTAATGACATCCACCTACTCTCTATTCTTCAGCAGCCTCAGTAGGCTCATCGAGTTCTTCCTCGTCCTTAACTTTAATGTTAATTTCAATAGGTGCACCATTGAAACCTGATAGAAGAGTAGATAACTTTTTCTTTTCTCCGCCTACATCAACTGTTAAATTGTCACTATCTAAAATTCCTACAACCTTCATTGCAGTTATAACTGTCTTTTTATATGCAAAATTTGCCATTTCCTTTTAATTCCTCCATAACATTAAAAATTCCTACAAGACTTATATCTGCTAGGATTACAATAATTATCTTTTTTACCTTTTTGTTTTCGAGTGTCTAATATTTCCTGAATTTTATCACGATATTCCTCATTATTACTTAATCTGTACATACTAATGAGAGTATAATTACGTGAATTTAATGGAATTTTACCATTGCACACATTATGAATTACAGTCTTTGCCAATTGCTTACTTTTCATATGTGTATGATAATCGCCTTCAATGTCAATACGTGTCACTCGAAATGTTCCATCTTGTAACTTATCAATTGCGAAATCTTGTTCATTCATAGGCAGAACCTACTTAACAAACCTATCTTCGATGTAACGCTTATTTCCACTCGTCTTGTAGTAACCTACATGTTCACCTTTACGATCAACATATCCATGTTTCGTATTTCGAATTACACCTTCAGATAATAGCTTTTCGACCTCATTTTTAGAAATCTGTTTAATAATTTTTCACATCCTTTGATTTATTTTTCCTGCTAAATAGCAGGAGAGTAGCTGGCTAAGTAGGACTCGAACCTACAACCTTTTCCTTAACGGGGAATTGAACTACCATTGTTCTACTAGCCAAAATTAGAAAAATCCGATGACTATACAATCAGAAAGAAAGCACAGCCATCGGCAATGGAAAGAGGGGGTATTGAGAAAATCGAAATAATGAATATATAATTATAGCAACTGCACCCCTTCGGGCTACTTCTAATAGACGCACTAATATTCAGTCAATGCAAACACAAGTCTGAGCATACACACCGTCGCATATATACTTCTTGTGCTATGGGAAACACCCAACATAGTGCATACGGAATTGGTTATCCGCAAGCCTCGTCCATCATTCAGAATCGTTAATAGTTTTGTTCTATTATGAATTAAAAATGACTACCTTGGACTACTACTTCCTGCAACTCATCTTATTGTGCAAATTTCTTTACACTCACGGCAGAACTGACTTATTTGGTATTCCCTTACTTACCTCCTATAAGTTACCAGCTCATAGGCATCAGGGTTCAGCATTGCAGTGCAACTCTCTATTACGTCAGCGATGAGAACAGAACTTTTTACTACGCTTATTATTAGTACACATGCTTGCCTTTAGTGGTTTCCACAGTATTCTAAGATGTCTCACGACATTTCGAAGCACACCACTATAAAGTATCCCATATAATAATATGCCGACATTCACATGCTCTCAGCACGGTGATTAAACCGATCTTCACTGAGTTCCAATAACTATAATTATATATTCATTATTCAATTATATTTCTTATTAATCTGCTTATAAACGCCATTATCTTTGATAGATTATTTACTTCCACAGAAATGCATTGGTACAGTCTCGCTTGCTGAACTGAACTGGTTTTCCACACCATGCACAAGTTTTTCACATGGAATCACAGCAACTATCTTATATCCATGTATTAGACGAAATAATTTACTGCCTTTCGGCTAATTATATATTCTCCGTACACAGTACAGAGATGCTTAATATTGTATAAAAACAATATTGTAGTTAAGAAAAGCTGATTTCATTGTTTTTCTTTATGTAATTGTTTTATTTCTTCTTTGAATCTATGGCTGAATTCACCATTAAGATATAATAGAAAATCTGAATTGATTGTTCCATTGTTACAGAAATTAAGATTAGACTGCTCAGTTGGTATATATCTTGAAGTTACTTTTAGTCCAGGGAATATTTTTAATTCACTATCTTCACTATCACTAAGTTTATCCTTTACCAAATCTCGCAAAGACGATAATATTCTTCCAATATCTCTTGCAGAGCAGCCTGTATCGTTTTGAATTTGATTTATTATAGATCGTTGATTATAATATTTTCTTTCTTGTTGTATTGTAAATCACCCCTTTGAAATACAATGAAGTAGGGTAGTAATCATAAAAAATAATAAGCAGAAAACTACCCTCTCCTATGTAACTTAAATTTGGTCACGAAATTCGTTATCTAAGACTTACTCGATTTCCGAATTTACTTGTTTTTTTGTAATTTTAAACCCAATATTAAATAATTTAATGTCAGAGCCATTATCTTCTAATTGGAAAATTTCATTTTTAGATTGGATAATAGCTTTATTAAAACTATCATTGCCACAAAGATACAAAACTTCTAATAAAAGATTTTTGATTTGAGAATTTTCTTTATCCTCAAGAGAAGAAAGTAAACGATATAATGTTGAAAAACCAATTGTTTCTGATTCAATATCTGCAATTAAATCAAGTTTAAGCTTATTTGCTTTATCATTTCGTTCTTCTTTTGAGTCGGAATCAATGGCGAATATATTCTTCCTTTCATTTATGTATTTCTTTAAAATACTATAAATCCGATTTATCTGTTTTTGATTTATACTAGATGTCCTAAATAAAGAGTTATCTAATATAGATACAAATGGAAGCCAATCCTTCTTATAAGGATTTTTAATTTTAAATCCATTGATAATGGTTTGTAAATAATCCATCGAGGTGTGACATTTACAATAATGTTTTTTGTCAGGATTATAATATCCCTTTTGTTTAGAAATATGAGAGAAGAAGTGTGGCATACGCTTTTTGCCTCTTACTAATTCGCCTTCTTCATTCTCTTCATATTCACGCACAAACTCATCATACTTTTCACGTAACTTGTCTAACTCCTTACCATTGTTGATAATAAATTCTTTCTTTGCCTTATCAATTTCAATTCCAGACATTACATCTAATTGACATATATCATAATACAATTCTTTTATGTCATTATAAGTTGCTCCATGATACATCTTGTCCCAAAGTAAAGAATTTAACTCTTGTGATAGATTAACGATCTCACCGATTTTATTTACAGATGTTTTAATATCAAGATCTGCTTGTTGTTCAGGCGTATAATATCTTTTAACTTTTGTTGAGCTTACAAATGATGTTGGCGTTTTAAATAAGTGATAGTTTCTTTTAGCTGCACGAATGAGTTTTTCATTATCTGTCAACATTACTGTATCACTGTCGAAGTCAGCACCCGATAGTCTCTGCAATACATTTTCTCCAATAGAGTTAATGCACACAATTTCATTTGTAAGATTGAGATAACAATCTATCAATTTATTCTCTGTATTATGTGGAAGCCAAATGTTTCCAATTGTAACATGTGGTGAACGACTAGCAAGAAGAGTTTTGTTATATTCAAAACGTGTACTATGTATGTTGCCAATTCCAATTTGACTCTTTCCTTCAAACTTACCGATTGATTGCTGTAACATTTCTATTGGATTACCAAGAAGAGTAGAGTAGTTACCATTTACATAGATATGTCCATTTTTGAGATTCTTGTAATATGAACGAAGTAAGTCAATAAGAAATTCTTGATAGTATTTTGTCTTAGTAAAATTATCATTTACACACATTAAGTTGTAAACTACATCATTCTTACTACTCATAGGTTTGTCCATAGGTGACATTTCATCAATATCAGGATATTTAATGTAATAACGCACAACCTCTGGTCTATCTCTAAGCATTTGTGCAAAGTCAAGTGATTCCTGTAAAAATTCTCTTACTTCATCTTTTGACATCTGGAGAGTGTTGAGCAATTGATAATGTGTTTGTACTAAACGACCACCAAAGAAATGAGTTTTCTTATCATGTTTTACAACACCAAAATCAGGATATAAGTGGTCAAGCCATTCGTTCCATGTACTAAATTTTAAATATTTAATACTGTTAGGTGTGGTAATTAACTTTACATCTTCAATGCATGTAGCTCTTGTTTTACCATTAAGCTGAGATACATCTGTTATATTATTATCTTTGAACCATTGTTGGATATTGCAGTTGAAACAACAAGACTTAAACATTAGATTTCTAAGTAGAAGCATACCATATTCTGAATAATCACCAAATAATGATACATCCATAAGAGATTGACCATCCCAAATTGTATTTGTAATTTCACAATTCTTTTCAGTGGTTTTAAGCCATCCATCTTCATCATGAGTCTCGATTACGTCCTCATTAAACACACTGTCATAATCATCAATTAAAAGAATATTTTCTGGTTTAATTGGAATGGTATCAATAATACTGCTTGATGGGAGAGCAATATATCCCTCATATGCGGCTAAATCAATTGGATCACCTTGATTGTATTTAAGACCGCCTGAACTAAATTTTAAAATTGGTTCATATAAATCTTCTCTGATAAAAAGGCATTTACCAACTCTTGCAGAACCAGTAGAACGTTTCATACGACAATATTTAATACCATTACATGTAAACCCATCTTTATATAATTCTGTTCTGAGTTCCGCATTTGTCTTTACTGTCTTAGGTTCACCTTTTTTGTGGTACTGAGTTTGAATCTCTTTAATAACAGATTTATCTTTTTTGTCATAAATATTTACATGCTTTTTAACAAATGGTTTTGGTACATCAATCGGATTTTCGATTTTTTCATTCGTCTTAATCCCAACGATTTCACCATTGCTATTTTTAGCAATACCGTCTTCAAATGAAATTTTTCTATAATCATATCCAAGTCTGACAAAAGTATTTTTATTCATTTGATTCCATTCTTTAACAGAATATTTGAATGTGAGATTAATTACATTTACAGAGTAGTCATGTTTTTTGATTCTAAATGAAAAATCATGTTTTCTGAATTTTCTATAGTAAATATCTTTTAACTCTATAAGATCTAAACTGTAATCAAGTGTATTAATAAATTTTCGTAAATTATACTGTCCATCTTTAAGTTTTAAATTATATCCTTCTGGATTTTCCTCAATGTAATGTGCTGACAAATAAATATCCTTTGCATCAATAGATGGTATGTAAATTCCTGTATTGTTGATCATATTAATATTCCTCCTAATTGTAATATTCTTTCCATTCATTAAACTTGGTTAAAGTTTGATTCATATATTTTGTGAATAAATTTTTAATATATGCATCTAATAATTTGTCATCACGTGGAAAAATACTATATTGAGGACTAAAAATAAGCTCATAGTTCGATACAGATACTTTCCAACGACTTAAATAATCAATTTCAAAATTCCACAATTTACTTTCATTTACCATCTCTCCGTATTTGTTAATAATTTTGTTGATTTTACGCCTAATTTTTCTACGTTCTTTTTCTGTATTAATCATAGGTGTTAATATGTCTATAAAAGAATTATAAAATTCAATTTCAAATACACCAAAAAGTAAATCACTTGTAAAATTCCATTCCATTAATAATTCGGCATTATCAAATAAAGATATGGACGCATAATCTTTGGATATTTTTAATTTTAAACGACTTATCTTTTGTACCATGCTCAATATATCATCAAGGTATTGCATAAAAATTTTATTATTTTTTAATAAATAAGTTACTATTTCCTTGTCCCTTTCGTCTATTGCTTCATGTAAAATCCTATCATATTTGTTAACATTTAAACAATCTAAAAGTTCCCATGAATCATATCCTATCTTCTCTAAAATATATTTATTGTGGATATGAGCTTTATACTTAACATTAAAACGTAATTTGAAAATTTCGTATGAATCTTTTGGAACATTATATGTGGGGCGTATAGTTATAAAAGGAAAATTATCAAATAAATGTATTTTTTCAATATATTGTTTAAATTTGTTTTTTCGTTTATCACAGTCAGGCAAAAATTGTTTTAAATCAAATATTTCTTCGTAATCAAAATTTTTATTTAATGAAAATGTTTTTGATAAACATGATATATAATAACCTTCTTCGTAATATGAGATATTTATGCCATAATTTGATTTATAAACATATGTACTAGTTGTATATCCAAAAGAATTATAATATTCTTTAATATTTTCAAGATATGTATTGAAATCATTTTGTAAAACATTCAATAAATATTTTCTTAGTATAGAATGCTTTGAACCCTTTAAACAACTATATATAATTTGTTTTCCAACTTTATCAATTTTTGCATATTCAGTACATATATCAGTAATTCCAATTGTATTAGAATAATATTTTTGCGTGTATAACCAAAACCAATTAAAGCTTTCCAATAATTGTTTTTTGGTTGTCAAGTCATGTTGACTCCAATTTTTATTTAGTTGGTAAATTATTTCATTATAATCTTGTTGATCAGTTGTTTGTTTGCAAAAGCACATACCAGTAGTAGAAGAATATATCATTTTAAAATTCGGAATTTCACCTATAGATGTGTTTAATAATTGTTCATTAACATCTAATTCCAAAACATCATTACCAAGTTCGTGCCATTTTGATAAATAATCTCTATTCTTTTTATTGGTATTTGCTATTTCTATATAAAATATCTTTTTATCTGTAGTTTCTACAGTAATATCAGGTCGATAATCACCGAATTTAGTATGAAAAGGTTTTTCAATCTCTGAATGAAAAACCTTGTATGTTGTTTTTCCAACATTAAATTTACTACCTTTCTCAAGTAACCATGTTTTATAAGCAAAATGAATTCTACTTTCTTGCGAACACATTTCATCAATATGATGAAAACATCTTTGTTTTTGATAGGTCTTGTCTGGATTTTGTCCATTCCAAACTCTCACTCTTCCCAGACAAATAGGGCAATATAATGTTTTATTACCAATTACATCATAAACACTCACCAAATTAGCGTGTTTATTTTTAGAATCAAATGCAAATTGTAATTCTGGTTCATAATTAAACATAAACTTCTCCTTTAATAAGTTATAATTAGATTCTCTTTTATTAAATCAAATAATGATTTAAAATACTTAATAAGAATATTTTCATTCAAAAATTACGATGCTTCCCTTCGTATGTTTTCATACGCAAACCCATCGTTAGTTGTATAATAAATATGTCTTATTCCAAGATCCTTAATTGCAGCCATACAACTAGGACATGGGCGTGACATTCCATACTCCTGATCACAACGACTTCTGTACATATACAATTTTACTTTTGAGAAATTTATATCCAGATGACGGATAGAATTAAGACAATTAATTTCAGCATGAAGCTTTGCGGCAAAGCATCCTATGTTATTATTCTCTCTATATTTATTATAATGTTGTTGAATTGGATGCGTCTTGTTTGTATTATATCCAACTGCAATGACGTGCCTTTGATAAACAGCGATACATCCAATGTGTGTCTTATGAAAGTCAGAGCAAGTTGATACATTTCTTGCCTTGGTAAAATAATATTCATCAGTTCTCGTCATAGTATTCCACCATTGCACGATTACTTTCAACTGAATCATTTCCAATGTCGAAACAATCATAAGTATACTGATACAAGTTCATATATTTGTCCAATCGTCCATTGTTATATAATTTTTCAACAAGCTTACAAATATCAGTCTTAATAGTCTTCTTTGTACTCTCAACATACTGCATTCCGATTTCCTGTGCATCAATCTTAAATCTGTCATCAATTGTATCCCAATGCAGCCACATTGATACCTTGTATTGATCTAGGTCTTGATCATGGACATATGTACATACCACATCATATTTACCATCTGGTAGTGGGATAGTAATAGTGTAACCTTCATTCTTATAATTAAACATGTTCAATTCTCCTTTCTCTTGCTTCTGCATTTTCCTTACATCTTTTATCAAATTTCCAATCTGCGATAATATTCTCTACAATATGACCGTTGGTACAATCTGTATCAAAATCATACTCGGTAATATATCCTCCATAAGTATTATGGTTGGTTTTTGTAATATTTTGCATAATATAATTCATGTAATTGTTCATATAATAATTTTTGTTCTCCTTTTTGTTTGTTAAAATTTTTATTCATAATTTTTCAGCTCCTTTTAAGTGCTGTGTTAATTGGTTACATATGTTT
>ERZ1035027.1038-NODE-1038-length-13646-cov-22.216172_pt1 | contig 13646 bp, 9 predicted proteins | sample MGYA00520604_ERZ1035027 | MGnify/ENA primary metagenome ERZ1035027 (study PRJEB33766, sample SAMN09781743) | gut metagenome | biome: gut microbiome | host: Homo sapiens | place: Madagascar | study: EMG produced TPA metagenomics assembly of the PRJNA485056 data...
ATCAACAATATCCGTCATCGCAAGCCATTGCCAGTATATGGTAAGGGTGAGAACGTGCGCGACTGGTTGTATGTAGTAGATCATGCCCGTGCCATCGATATGATTTTCCACAAGGGTAAGATAGCCGAGACCTATAACATCGGCGGTTTCAACGAGTGGAAGAACATCGATATCATCAAGGTGGTTATCAAGACTGTTGATAGATTGCTCGGCAGAAAGGAAGGCGAAGATATGGATCTCATCACTTATGTAACAGACAGAAAGGGTCACGATATGCGTTACGCCATCGACTCTAGAAAGTTGCAGAAGGAATTGGGTTGGGAGCCATCTCTGCAGTTTGAGGAGGGTATCGAGGAGACCGTAAAATGGTATCTCGAGAACCAGGAATGGATGGATAATGTAACATCGGGTGATTACCAGAAGTATTACGATAATATGTATTCAAACCGATAATAGCTTTTGGAGTAATCGGAACATGTTTTTATTGTAACCGGTGCATGTCTCTATTGTAACCGGTGCAAGAGATTCTGTTTTGTATATTGAATCAGGAGTCCTGTATTTGTTTATAACAGCAAATGCAGGACTTTTTGGTTTTATGGCAATTAAAATGCAGTAAATATATTATTATTTCTTAATTTTTTATGCTTTATGTCGAAGAAAACTGAAAACTAGAAAATATTTTTCTATCTTTGCAGCCTTAATGATATATAAAAGAAACAGATATGAAGAAAATAATAAAATCAGGCATCGTTATGGCGGTTGCTACTTTGTCGTGCCTTCCCGTTAAGGGACAGGAAAAGGTGGTTCCTTTTAAATATGGTAATATGGACCACTGGGTAATCAGGAATATCAAAGAATCAGGCATTATCGGAGGAAATCAGAAAAAAGTTTATGCCGTTGGACCTAATATGACTATCAATGGTAATATTCCTTATACCAATAAGGGTGGTTCGCCTTGGGGTTCCTCTAATGTCCTGGCACATGTATCGGGCATCTATAAGACGAATAACTCTGTGTTTCGTGATAAACATGGTAGTGGATATTGTGCCAAACTGGTAACCCATATTGAGAAAGTAAAAGTGCTGGGACTCATCAATATCAAGGTCTTGGCTGCCGGTTCTCTCTTTCTGGGTGATGTTCGTGAGCCGATAACAAGTACCAAGGATGGTCCTAAAGCCATCAATTGGGGTATACCATTCACCGCACGTCCTAAGGCTTTGCGCTTTGATTATAAGACTTCTTTTCCTAATGCAGCCAATCGTATCAAGCAGAATGGATTTAGCGGAGCCTCTACGGTTGCAGGTCGAGATCATGCAATAGCTGTGCTCTATCTGCAGAAACGGCATGAAGATGCTAAGGGAAATATAACAGCTAAACGTGTGGGTACGATGGTAGTCAGATTCGGAAAGAGTACCGATAGATGGGTGGAAGATGCTACCTATACAATCCATTATGGCGATATCCGCCACATGGCAGGTTATCAGGCTGCTACTATGGGACTGCGATCCACTGACTATGCCCGTAACAGCAAGGGTAAGAGTGTGCCGGTAAAAGAAGTAGGATGGGCGAGTGCTAACGAAACACCTACTCATCTGATTCTTCAGTTCTCCTCATCCGATGGTGGAGCCTATATCGGAACTCCAGGCAATACCTTGTGGATTGATAATGTAGCATTGGTGTATTAAAATAATAAAATCGACAAAATGAAGCATATTCTGACAATACTTATTATGATGTTGGCATTGGGCAGCTATGCCTCTGAGCCTTCTGTAACCGATAGTATCTCATCTGCAGAGAAGGTGGATACGATGGCTTTACATGCCGGAAAATCATGGGTGAACCGGATTCTTGACTACTTTAATGATTCCAACAAAAACAAGAAGCATAAGCGTTTCGATTTTAGTGTGATAGGTGGCCCTCATTATGCCTCTGATACCAAGTTTGGATTGGGATTGGTGGCAGCAGGACTATACCGTACTGATCCGAATGACAGTATTCTTCCTCCTTCTAATGTCTCGCTTTATGGTGATGTCAGTTCTGTAGGTTTCTACATGTTGGGTGTCCGTGGTAACCATATTGCTCCTAAAGGAAGATATCGCATCGATTATCACCTTTATTTCTATTCTTTTCCCTCTGAATTTTGGGGAATAGGCTATGAGATGGGCGATAACGATGCCAATAAGAGTGACATGAAGCGTTGGCAGGCTCAGGCTGAAGTTAGCTTTCTGTTTCGTGTAGCTGATAATTTCTATATCGGACCGATGGCGAGTTATGACTATGTAATAGGTAAACATATTGAGCGTCCGGAATTGCTGCAGGGCATGGACCGTCATACATGGAATGTAGGAGCTGGCGTTTCTCTGGTATATGATAACAGAGATAATCTTACGAATCCACATCGTGGTATCTATCTGAATATCAATCAGATGTTCAGACCTGGATTTATGGGAAATGATTATGCTTTCAGTACGACGGCATTTCGTTTTGATGCCTATCAGCGACTGGGTAAGGGAACGGTTCTTGCCGAGGACATTGGGGCTAACCTCAACTTTGGTAATCCTTCGTGGGGAATGATGGCTGAATTGGGGGGTACTCATTCCATGCGTGGCTATTATGAAGGCCGTTATCGCGATAAACATTCTCTGGAAGCTACGGTTGAGTTGCGCCAACATGTATGGAAGCGTAATGGCATCGTAGTGTGGGTTGGAGCAGGAACCATCTTCCCGAAATTCTCGGCATTGCGCTCTAAACAGATTTTGCCGAATGCCGGTGTAGGTTATCGCTGGGAATTTAAGAAGAATGTGAATGTACGTCTGGATTATGGATTCGGTAAGTCGGGGCAGTCTGGTTTTCTCTTCAATATCAATGAAGCGTTTTAGTAATAATGCTCTTTATGTAGTTTGATAATGCTCTTTAAAGTGTTAATGAATAAGTAGAATGAACAGTTTTACGGATATATATAATAAGGTGGTGTTGCCTATATATAATAAGGTGTCATCGGGCGCATTCCTTTACGGGTATGCTGTGGTAGCATTGTTGTTGCCTAATATAGCTCTGTGCTATACCGAATGTCTGGCTCCTTGGGCTTGTGGGGCCAATGTGTTGCTGCCTCTGGCACTCTACATGTGGTTCTTTTCGTTAACCAGATGCCCGGGTAAGATGATCTGGTGGGCTTTTCTTTTTGTTTTTTTCGCTGCCTTCCAACTGGTATTGCTTTATCTCTTCGGGACGGGAGTGATAGCGGTAGATATGTTTCTGAATCTTGTAACTACCAATCCTGGCGAGGTGAAGGAACTGCTTGGTAATCTGTTGCCTGCTGTGGTGGGTGTTTTTGTGGTTTATCTTCCTTTGCTGGTTCTGGCTATTGTCAATATCAGCAAGAAAGGGATGATAGTGGTTCAACTCCAGCATCGAGTGCGTCGTTGGGCTTTGGAGATAGCTGCTGTCGGTTTATTCTGTCTGCTGGCTTGTTATGTGGCTGTAGATGATTATCGCTTGCGCAACCAGCTTTATCCTGTTAACGTTTGCTATAATCTCTATCTTGCATTCGAGCGTGATGCGGCTTCAGAGAATTACAGGGAGGCAAGCAGGAATTTCAGGTTTGATGCCAGGAGCGAGCACGATGCTGAGGCTCCCGAGGTGTATGTGATGGTGGTGGGAGAGACGGCGAGAGCCCACAATTTCAGTCTCTATGGCTATCCGCGCGATACCAATCCTTTGCTTTCCAAGACTCCTGGAATCATAGCTTTTCCCGATGCTACAACCCAGAGTAATACTACGCATAAGAGTGTTCCTATGCTCCTGTCGGCTGCATCAGCAGAGGATTTCGAACGTCTCTTTCATGAGAAAGGTATCCTGGCTGCTTTCAGGGAGGCGGGATTTCATACCGTATTTATCAGCAATCAGCTGCCTAATCATTCTTTTATTGATTTCCTTGGCGAACAGGCTGATGAACATTACTTCCTGAAGGAAGGTGCTTCTGCAAAAGATAATCATTATGATAGTGATTTGTTGCAGAAGTTGGATGGGATATTGCCTGCGGCAGATGCTTCTTCATCCAAGCAATACCGTTATCGGAAACTCTTCGTGGTACTTCATACTTATGGTTCTCACTTTAATTACCAGGAGCGCTATCCCCGTAATTTCGCTTTCTTTAAACCTGACAGTAAGAGCGAAGCGAAGCCGGGGAACCGGCGTGACCTGCTGAATGCATACGATAATACCATCCGGTATACCGATTATATCCTGCATGGTATCGTAGAACGTCTGCAGAAATGGGAGAAGACTCAGGCAAGGACGGATGGGGTATATAGCCAACCTACATCAGCGATGCTCTATACCAGCGACCATGGAGAGAATATCTTTGATGATGACCGTCGTCTCTTTCTGCACGCCGCCCCGAAGGCATCTGATTATGAGCTGCATGTTCCTTTCATCATCTGGAGTTCTGATGGATTCAGTAAACAATATCCGGATATATTGAAGGCATTGGGAGAAAATCGGTCAAAACAGGTGCAGAGTAGTCTTTCGGCTTTTCATACCATGTTGGGCATTGGTGGCATTCAGACCCATTATCGTCTGGATGAATACTCGGTGGCAAGTGATAAATATCATCCTGTGAAGTTGCTTTATCTGGATGATCATGATGAAGCGATTCCACAGGAAAATGCCAAATATTAGCATCTGATTTTAAGCGTAAACGCGCTCTTTGTGTAAAATACATGAAAAGAGTTTTCGTAAATGTCAATTATTTGCGAAAACTCTTTGTCGTATCTATAATTTGCTGTATCTTTGCACCCGGATTTAGATAATAATAAAAATACAGTTGTTATGGAACCAACTCGAAAAATCGAAAAGGTAGGCATGCGCAACCTCCGTATGGAGGATTATGATCAGCTCGCCAAGTCGTTTAAGCGTATTTACGCAGACTCAGATGTATTCTGGACAAAAGAACAGATTAAGAAACTCATTACTATCTTCCCTGAGGGACAGGTGGTTATTATCGTTGATGATAAGATTGTGGGCTGTGCGCTCTCTATCATCGTTAACTATAATATGGTGAAGGGCGATCATACCTATGCTCAGGTTACGGGTAATGAAACTTTCAATACCCACGATCCTAATGGAAACATTCTTTACGGTATCGAGGTATTTATCCACCCTGATTATCGTGGTTTGCGCCTGGCTCGCCGTATGTATGAGTATCGTAAGGAACTCTGCGAGAAGCTCAACTTGAAGGCTATCATGTTTGGCGGTCGTATACCAAACTATCACAAGTATGCCGATAAGATGCGCCCTAAGGAGTATATCGAGCATGTAAGAAGCCGTGAAATCTATGACCCGGTTCTTACCTTCCAGCTTTCCAATGATTTCCACGTGCGCCGCGTAATCCGCAATTATCTTCCTAGTGATGAGGAGAGCGAACACTGCGCCACCCTCTTGCAGTGGGATAACATCTATTATCAGCCACCTACGGATTCTTATGTAGACCGCAAGCCAACCGTGCGAATCGGATTGGTACAGTGGCAGATGCGCCCATACGCTTCGGTGGATGACCTCTTCGAACAGGTTGAGTTCTTCGTTGATTCTGTGAGCGATTACAAGAGCGATTTTATCCTCTTCCCTGAGTATTTCAATGCGCCTTTGATGGCTCGTTTCAACGACTTGGGTGAGGCGCAGAGCATCCGAAAGATGGCGCAGTATACCGAAGAAATCCGTGACCGTTTCCGCGAGTTGGCCATCAGTTACAACATCAATATCATCACGGGTAGTATGCCTTATCTTAAGGACGATTCCCTCTATAATGTGGGCTTCCTCTGCCGCAGAGATGGTAGCGTGGATATGTACGAGAAGATTCATGTTACCCCAGATGAGCAGAAGTGCTGGGGATTGAGTGGTGGTAGCCATATCCAGACTTTTGATACCGATTGTGGTAAGATTGGTATCGTGATCTGCTATGATGTGGAGTTCCCTGAGTTGTCAAGATTAATGGCTGAGGATGGCATGCAGATTCTCTTCGTTCCATTCATGACCGATACCCAGAATGCTTACTCCCGAGTAAGAGTCTGTGCCCAGGCGCGTGCTATCGAGAACGAGTGCTATGTAGCCATTGCGGGTAGTGTGGGCAACTTGCCACGTGTTCACAACATGGATATCCAGTATGCTCAGAGCGCCGTGTTCACCCCTTGCGACTTTGCTTTCCCTAACGATGGCAAGCGTTCTGAGGCAACACCTAATACCGAGATGATTCTCGTATCAGATGTTGACCTGAATCTCTTGAATGAGCTTCATACCTACGGTGCTGTAAGAAATCTTCGCGACCGCCGCAAGGATCTCTACGAATTGAAGCAGAAGAAGTAGGTTAAGTGAAGAGCACTTCTTTTTAGTGAAGAGCGAAGAGTGAAGAATTCAATTGTATTGATATATAGATATATAAAGAATGTATAAGATAGAAATCTCGGAGCGCACGCTCCACTTCAAGCAGCCGGCAGGCACATCTCGTGGCGTATATACCACGAGACACAGTTATTATCTCACCCTTACATCGGATGAAATGCCGGGAGTAGAGGGAGTGGGAGAGTGTGCTACGCTCCCTGATCTCAGTTGCGATGCCAAACCGGAATATGAGATGACCCTGCGACAGGTTTGTCAGATGGTGGAGCAGATGGGACGCATTCCTTACGATATGATTCGTGCTTATCCTAGCATCACCTTCGGTTTGGAAACTGCCTTCGCTTCGTTCTTCGATGCAGCGAAGAAGTTTTTGGAGATTGTTCCTGCTGAAGGAGCATCTTCTTCTTCAGAAATGTTGAAGCAGAAAGGGGTTTCTGTTCCAGCCGGAATGGAGAACCTGGCAGATCTCTTCGATTCTCCTTTCGGAAGAGGTGAAGAAGGTATCACAATCAACGGATTGGTGTGGATGGGTACTTACGAGGAGATGCTGGTCCGGTTGGAGGAGAAACTCCAGACGGGTTTCCATTGCATGAAACTGAAGATCGGAGCCATCGATTTCTTCAAGGAACTCGATCTCATCAAGCGCATCCGTGATGTTTATACCAAGGAGCAGGTTGAGTTGCGTGTAGATGCCAATGGCGGCTTTTTGCCGGAGAATGCGATGAGTCAGCTGGAGGCTTTGGCTAAATATGACATTCATTCGATTGAGCAGCCTATCAAGCAGCATCAGTGGCCTAAGATGGCTCAGCTTTGTCGCGAAACACCGCTTCCTATCGCCCTAGACGAGGAGTTGATTGGTGTGAATGTGAGAAGCATGAAAGAGGCTCTGCTTGATACCATTCGTCCGCAATATATCATCTTGAAGCCTTCGCTCCATGGGGGTATCTATGGTTGCAACGAGTGGATTCAGTTGGCCAGCCAGCGTGGTATCGGCAGCTGGATTACTTCTGCTCTTGAGAGTAATATCGGTCTGAATGCTATTGCTCATTATGCAGCTAAAGTATATGGTCCTAATGTCAAGATGCCGCAAGGCTTGGGCACTGGTCAGCTCTTTACTGATAATATACCGATGCCTTTGGAGATTCGTGGTGACAAACTGTTTGTAGTAAAATGACTTTAGAAGAATTCCTTTCAGAATGGAATAACGATAGCGATCGGGTGCTGGTGCATACCAGTGGCTCCACGGGAAAGCCCAAGCCGATGATGGTAGAGAAGAAGCGAATGCTCAATTCGGCCCGCATCACTTGTGATTTCCTGGGATTGAAACCTGGTGATAGTGCCCTGCTCTGCATGTCGCTCGATTATATTGCAGGTAAGATGGTGGTGGTGCGGAGTATAGAGCGCCATCTCCATCTTATTTCTGTTTGCCCAAGTGGGCATCCTTTGAAAGATGTAAATGAAGAGATTACTTTCGCTGCGATGGTTCCGATGCAGGTTTATAATACCCTGCAGGTTCCTGAAGAGCGGGCTCGACTCTGCCGCATCAGGCATCTTATTATCGGTGGCGGAGCTATAGATGAGGCTCTCGAACAGAAACTGAAGGCTCTTCCCGGCGATATTGCCATCTGGAGTACCTACGGAATGACCGAAACGCTCTCGCATATTGCCCTGAGAAGAATTAACGGTGCTGAGGCCAGCGAATGGTACCAGCCTTTCGATAGTGTGAAAATCAGTCAGACCGAGGAAGGATGTCTGGTGATAGATGCTCCGCAAGTCTGTGCTGAGCCCCTGGTAACGAACGATATTGTGGAAATAGAATCCTATATATATAATAAGGTGGAAAAACTCCGTTTTCGCATCAAAGGCAGAAAAGACAATGTGATTTGCAGCGGAGGCATCAAGATTCAGATAGAAGAGGTTGAAACCCTTTTGAAGCCTTATCTTGAAAAACCTTTCATGATTGTCAAGAAGAAAGACGGGAAGTTTGGAGAAATTGCTGTCCTCCTGACGGAGGATGAGGATATGGAAAAAATAGAGGCGACTGTTCGCCGCCTCTTATCTGATCATAAATATTGGATTCCAAGGGAATACCTTCATGTAGAGCATCTTCCGCTTACCGAAACCGGAAAGCCGAAGCGTGCTATCCTTCTTTAAAGGGATTCTCTGAAGAAAGATTCTTTAGCTGAATTATCCTTCTCTGAAGAAATCGAGTGCTTCCTTGATCTCTTCTGTCGTAGCAGTCTGGTTGATACGGATATCTCCTATGCCGCCCAGCATCGTGAAGTTGATGATACCATTCTGGTTCTTCTTGTCATGGTGCATCAGTTCTATCAGTTCATCATAGTCATCGCAGGTAATATCCAGTGTACCATAGAATTCCTTGATGAAGTTTACGGTCTGGCGCATCTTCTCTGTAGGAAATCCGGTCTTGGCAACACTCAGATAGAGTTCTGGAATCAGACCGAATGCCACAGCATAACCATGCAGGATAGGCTTGCGCTTCAATGCCCAGCTCTCAAACGCATGACCGAAAGTATGGCCCAGGTTCAGCGCCTTGCGGATGCCCTGCTCGTGTGGATCCTGCTCTACAATGCGCTCCTTTACCTTCACGCTGTCGCCTACCATGCGCTGCAACTGCTTCAAATCAGGCTTGTCGAGGTCAAAGCTGACCAGTTCTTCCCACATTGCTTCTGTAGAAATCAGACCGTGTTTCAGCATCTCTGCATAGCCCGAACAGATGTTTTCTGCATCGAGCGTCTTTAAGAATTCTGTATCGAGAATAACGAACTTAGAATCGTTGAACACACCTACTTCGTTCTTCAGTCCGCCGAAGTTGATGCCTGTCTTTCCACCTACCGATGCATCTACCATCGCCAGCAGGGTGGTAGGGATATTGATAAAGTTGATACCTCTCTTAAAAGTGCTGGCAGCAAAGCCACCCAGGTCGGTTACCATACCGCCGCCCAGATTAATCATACAGGAGTGGCGTGAAGCTCCACCCTCCTGCAGTCCTTTCCATACCATCATCAGACTTTCGATGTCTTTATGGCTGTCGGTAGCCGGAATAGTGATGATATGGGCTTCCTTCATGCAGTAAAAATTCTGCAATACAGGCATGCATAGTTCCAATGTCGTAGTATCTGTAAGCACAAAAAGCTTGTCGTGCTCACACTCAGAAAGTGCACTTACCAGTTCGCTTTCCAGTTGGGTTGATATGATTACTCTTTGTTCCATAACATTCTAACGTATTAATTTTTGTGCAAAGATACACTAAAATGGAGACAATACAAAAAAAAAGTTGCTAAATTTGCGTTTTTTATCTCAGAATGCATTAAACCTTGGTGTATTTAACGCGTCAAAACAATCGAGTAACAAAAATGATAATAGAATATCATAGCGATTATGTGTGAAAACACTCATAGTTGGAAATAATAACAAATAAAAATAAGAATGAAAAAATCGATTCTGACGATGCTGCTGCTGTTGATGGCAATAGCATCCTTTGCTCAACAGCGACTGATATCCGGTCAGATTACCGACCGCGATACCAAGGAGGCCATTGAGCAGGTAACTATTCAATTGCTTAAGAGCGACAGCACGTATGTAGCTGGTGCCATCAGTAATGAGAACGGACTCTTTCATGTCACCGCTCCGGCAAATGGCAAATATCTGCTCAAGATTTCGAGCGTAGGATACAAGTCTACCGTGAAGCGTATCCAAATTTCTGATAACAAGGATCTGGCTATGGGTAAGATTGTGCTGGGTGCTGAGGCTATCATGCTGAAAGGCGCAGTGGTAACAGCCATGGCTCAGAAGGTAACCCTGAAGGAGGATACTTTCGTGTACAATTCTTCTGCCTATCGCACACCGGAAGGTTCGGTAGTAGAGGAACTCGTAAAGCGTCTGCCGGGTGCAGAGGTGAGCGATGACGGTACCATCAAGATTAATGGTAAGGAGGTAAAGAAGATTCTCGTAGATGGCAAGGAGTTTATGACGGGCGATACCAAGACTGCCCTGAAAAACCTGCCTACCAGCATCATCGAGAAAATCAAGGCATACGATGAGAAGAGTGATCTCTCTAAGGTGACTGGTATTGATGATGGCGAGGAGCAGACCGTGCTCGACTTCGGTGTGAAGAAGGGTATGAACAGGGGTTTGATTTCCAACATCGACCTGGGCGTGGGCAACAAGAGCCGCTATAACATGCGTGGCATGGGCGGTTATTTCAATGATAACAACCGATTCATGCTCTTTGCCAATGCCAATAACACCAGCGACCGTGGTTTCGGAGGCGGTGGACCGGGTAGAGGTTTCGGAGGTGCTAACGGTTTGAATGCCAGCAAGATGATTGCCGCCAACTACAATTACGAACTGAAGGATAAATTCAAGTTCAATACTTCACTTCGCTGGAATCACAGCGATGGCGATATTTGGAGCCGTCGTTCCAGCGAGAACTTCATGGGTAGCAGCTCTTCGTTCAGCAACAGCTTGACTCAGAATTTCTCTCGCAGCAACAGCTGGAATGGCAACATCCGATTGGAGTGGATGCCTGATTCCATGACCAATATCCTCTTCCGTCCTTCCATCTCCTGGAGTACCAGCGATGGATTGAGTGGCAGCCAGTCGGCATCTTACAACAAGGATCCTTATACCATTACCACCAAAGACCCTCTTTCTGAGGAAGGTATTGAGGAGTTGGACAAGGCTGAGGCTATGGTGAACAGTCAGTTGACTAACGGAATCACCTATTCTGATAATAACAATATCAGGGGTATGCTGCAGGTGAACCGCAAGTTGGGCAACAAGGGACGTAACATCACCTTCCGTGTGGATGCCAAATATACGGATAATGACAGCAAGAGCATCTCGCTCAACAATGCCAAGCTCTATCTCGTACAGACAGCGGAAGGCAAGGATTCTACTTATCAGACCAACCGCTATAACCTGACTCCTTCGAAGAATTACAGTTATGCGGGCCAGTTGACCTATAGTGAGCCACTCTGGAAGGCTACCTTCCTGCAGTTCAGCTATAAGTTTACTTACAGCTACTCCAAGAGCGACCGCAGCACCTACGATTTCAGCAAGTATGCTATGAGTGGTGATCAGGAGTACCGTGGTTGGGATAGTTACCTGAATCCGTTTGCCGGTCATCTCGAAGATTACAAGGATGATGATCAGAGCCGTTTCTCTGAGTATCGCAACTACAATCACGATATCCAGGTGATGATGCGATTCGTCCGTCAGAAGTACAACTTGAACTTCGGTGTGATGATTCAGCCACAGCAGTCGAAGTATATCCAGGATTATCAGGGAGTGCATGTAGATACCGTTCGCAACGTGACGAATATCAGTCCAACGCTCGATTTCCGCTACCGCTTCTCAAAGATGAGCAACCTGCGTGTGAACTATCGTGGTACCACCTCTCAGCCAAGCATCTCGCAGTTGCTTGACATCACAGATAACAGCGACCCGCTGAACATCTCGAAGGGTAACCCTGGCTTGAAGCCATCGTTCACCCAGACCTTCCGATTGTTCTACAACAACTTTGTGCAGAACCACAACAAGGGTGTCATGACCTTCATCCACTTCTCTACCACCAACAATAGCATCAGCAACAAGGTGACCTACGATGAGAAGACTGGTGGTAGAATCACCCGACCTGAGAATATCAATGGCAACTGGAATGTGATGGGAGCCTTTATGTTCAACTGCTCTATCGATAGTGCTGGAGTCTGGAACTTGAATACCGATACCCACTTGAGTTACGACAACTACGTGAGCTATCTGAGTCTCGACAAGCAGTCTGATTCCCAGAAGAATACCACCCGCAGTACCACTTGGAGAGAGCGCCTCTCTTTCAGCTATCGCAACAACTGGCTGGAGCTTTCGCTCGATGGAACATTGAATTATAACCATGCTACAAACAAGTTGCAGCCTAACAGCAACCTCAATACCTGGCAGTTCTCTTATGGACCAAGCATGACGCTTACAGCGCCTTGGGGCACCAGTCTGAACTCAAGCCTCTCTATCAGCAGCCGCCGCGGTTATAGCGACAGCAGCATGAATACCGATGAGTTTGTATGGAATGCGCAGCTCTCTCAGGGTTTCCTGAAGGGCAAGCCTCTTACCATCATGCTGCAGTTCTATGATATTCTCCGCCAGCAGAGCACCTTCTCTCGTGCCATTTCTGCTACATCCCGTACGGATACGGAGTATAACGCCATCAACAGCTATGCGATGCTGCACGTGATTTACCGCCTGAATCTCTTTGGAGGCAAGGATGCCCGTAGGGGTGGACCTGAAGGTCCTGGTGGTCCTGGTGGCCGTCCAAACTTCCATGGCCGTCCTTTCAATGGCGGTTTTGGCGGTGGTCGTCCAGGCGGCAGAATGTTCTAGAAAAGAAAATGAAGTAAGCTTCATTTTAAACGATAGTAAGCCTCACTCCATGTTTACGTGAGGCTTATTTCAAACAGATATGACGAGAAAAAAAGAAATCCCCGCTCTTCGTAATGAGGAGCGGGGATTGTTTATTTTGTCTTTATCAAGAGTCTTGATTAGAGAGCGAACTTGTAACCGATAGTGAGCTGGATTACGTTGTTGTAGCCCTTATCAGAATGCTTGAATACCTTTGTGCAGCCGATGTTGTAGCGAGCATCGAATACAAAGTTTGAATACTCATAAGAGAGACCTACTGGTACTGAAAGGTCGAATGTCTTAACGGCCTCGTCTGGCATGTCATCCTTAGCAACCATGAAACCTGGCTGGATACCAGCCTTCAGAGCGAGTCCCTGAGCTACATAGTAGTTCAATGTTACAGGTATATTGATATATCCTGGAGTCCAAGTTACGTGATCAGACTTTGTTCCCTGAGCAGAGTAGAGTGCACCAACAGCAAGACCTACCTTGTCTGTAGCCTGATACTGCAATTCTGCACCGGCAGCAAAGCCTGCCTTCCAATCACCGTCTGCGATAGTAGAAACGTTCAAACCTACCTTAGGCTGAATAGTTGTTGTACCTGCAGCCTGCTGTGCGAAAGCACCTACTGAAGACAGCACCATAGCTGCCATAACGAATAATTTTTTCATAATCTCTAATATTTTAAATTAATAGTATATAATGCTCATATCGAGTACGATTGACTATCAGTGTGTATGCTGATTCCATCATTTTTACTGGGTGCAAAGGTATGTTTTTTCTCTATTTGTACTTCCCTGAAAAAGGTTGTCACTTAGGAACAAACAGAAGTGACAATG
>ERZ1035027.1039-NODE-1039-length-13637-cov-5.538139_pt1 | contig 13637 bp, 15 predicted proteins | sample MGYA00520604_ERZ1035027 | MGnify/ENA primary metagenome ERZ1035027 (study PRJEB33766, sample SAMN09781743) | gut metagenome | biome: gut microbiome | host: Homo sapiens | place: Madagascar | study: EMG produced TPA metagenomics assembly of the PRJNA485056 data...
AAAAACACGGGGTCTGGCCAAACTTGTCCCTTGACAATGCTCTGCTCATATTAGGGAGGCGTCGTCGCTTTCAGGGCAAACGGATAACGGACCGTCCACCCGATTGCCGGCGATGCTCCGCAGGTAAAAACAACATATGAAAAGGAGCCCCGAAAGGCTCCTGTTTGCGTCTTATATGGCGGAGACGCGTGCGAATCGAACACACCCGAGACGTTCTGCGCGCCTCACAACGGCTTTGAAGGCCGCGGGGCCCACCAGGACCCATCCATCTCCACGTGATTTCATCATGTATTGTACCCGAACCGTAATCTGATGCGGCCCCATTCGATAAACGGCGCGTTATTTCCAAAAAATGGTTGGATAACAGTAGCAAATACTAGGATTCACGCACAAACAGGATACCTATCAGCGTGAGCACGGCGAAGGCGACACCCGCCATGCCCGCTGCCGCGACCACCCGTTGTTTGAGCGAAGGCCGCTCAAACAACGGAAACAGCTTCTCGATCGGCCGAGTGTCGACGAGCAACGGGATCGGACAGTCCATGACCAGACACACGCACACATACGATACCGCGCAAGCGACCGCAGGCAAACGAGCCATGTCCCCTTGCGGGTTCATGCCGGAGGCAACGCACGCGAAGGCCATGACCGCGCCCCAGGCGGCCAGCAGGATATCCCACGCCACGCCAACGCCCAAAGGCAAGCGGTGCGCGATGCCGGACCAAAACTCCCACAGCCATCGAAAGGCGACTTTTGCGCCATGCGCAAAAGCCTCGGATCTTCCCCGCTTTTTGGCATCACGCAACGTTGATGCACCAGGCACTGCAGACGACAAGGCCGGCTCTGCCGCACCAGGCGTGAAGCCGGCGAGATCGGAATCAGCGGCATGCCCAACGCTGCCGGGCCGTAAAGCGCCATCCATTCGGAGACCAGGCTGGAATCCGGGATCTTGCGCACAACCTGCTTCGGAAGCCGAATCGCCACGCCAAATATCGCCAGCGCCCCGCGCACAACCCGTATCAGCAGCGAGAGACCCCTTTCGAAAATCGACAGGACACCCGACCGCGTACATGAACGCCGCGCGCATCGCTCCCACCGACCCGAACCGATCGGCAGGGTCGAACGCCGTCGCCTGGGCAACCACATCGCGCACCGATTGGGGAACCCCATGCGCACGGAGGCGGCCTTCTTTCAATACCGCATCGACGCGGTAGCACTCATCGCGCGCAAGGCATTCAAGATGTTGTCGGAGGGATTCATTCATACCGAAGTTGATGGTAGCAGATGCGCCGGCCCGCCAATACCTGCATGCTGCGAACGGAACCGTAAACCCGACGCCTCCTGACGCCTTCTGCTACTCGGTGATGGTGTCCTCATGGAAAGCGTACAGCTGCTCATCGACGGTTTGCAGCGTTTCGCCATGGTTGATGCAGAAGATGATGATGGCGTCGCGGCGGTTTTTGCAATATAGCTCGTTGCAGCCGCCCGCCTGTAGCAGGCGGTTCGTCTCACGCAGCGACAGCTTCATGGCGAAGGCAAGCTGCAGTAGCTTGTTGCGTGAAGGATTGCGCTGGCCGACGAAGATCTGATACCCGAACGTGGGGTTGATGCCCGCCTGGCGCACCACCTCGGGACGCCTCAAGCCACGCTCATCGAGCAGCTGCTGAAGATAATCGGGCAGGCTGCGGCACGCAAGCTTGTGCTTGCTGGCGAATGCGGCAGGGTCAGGCGAATCGAGCAGCTCGTTGAGCAGGTCTTCGGTCATGGGTTCTTTCACTCGCCGCTTCCTTCTGCGCTTCGCCGGTTTTGGTTTCCTTGGTTCCATAGTAGCATAGAAATGCCCATGGGATGCGGGCACGAGCGCCTGACCCGATGGGCACGACCTTTCGCGAAACTTAGGCGATGTTCCAGGAGACATCCGAACCGCGGCCGATGAAGGCGTTTTCGTACAGCACCTTCACCACATCGCCTTCGAAGTACAGATTGCCCGAAACCGAGCCACCGGCGGCAAGGGTGCCGGAATTGAGCTCGTTCTCGCCATCGGTGTAAAACGCTTGCGAGCGCTGGGCACCCTGGGCATCCTCGGCCTTCCAATCGTAGGGATTGAACGACGCCTGGCTGTTGCCGTTGTTCTGATAGGTCACGCTCACCTGCGTGATCGACTTTCCATCGTAGCTCTGAAGCCCGGTGACCACGCCGTCGACCGTAAGCACGAGGCCGTTTTTGAGCGTAATGGAGTTGCCCGCCGCCGCGGCCTGGGAATCACCGGCAGCGTCATCGGACGCAGGAGCGGTGGTCGCAGGCTGCTCGGTTGCCGGCTGCGGCGCCACCGAGGTACCGGAGAAGGCATCATCGATAGCAGAGCTGTACATGCTTTGCGTGGCCAGCACCACGGCGAATGCGATGACGTTCATCACCACGCCGGCGACGGACAGGCCCTTGCCCGACTTTCTCCCCTTCACGCACGCGATCGTGCCGATGAGCGCGAGCACGAAGCCGATAGCGGCGAGCAAAGCCGAGAAATTGTTGATGAAGGGCAGAAACGATGTCGCCAAAGCGATGATCCCCAGAACGAAGCCGCCGATTCCCAGCCCAGTTTTCGACGGCTGAGGCGCCGGCGCAGCTTGCACGGTGTTGGTTTCCATGAGCATTCCCTTTCCCTAAACGATGCACTGACGTGCTGAAACGATATAAATGCTAGGGAAAGGGCTTTATGATTTCATTAGCTGGCAGCTACGATTCCGAAACCTTTTCGGCGAAAAGGGAGGGCGGCCACATGCGAACGACGCAAAACCTTCTCAGCGAAAAGGGACCGGCTGCCACATATGAAAACAACAAAGCCCGACCGGTCACCATCGGCAACCGGTTGGGCTTTGAATGAGTCTACGAAACCTAGGCTATCGCGCAGCTCGCAATATCGAGCGCGGTGCGCACCCGCATACCCGGGCTATCGCAATGCATTGAGCCACCAAGCGCGGATCAAGCCTGCATACCCGGCACGCCACGCCAAGCGCGAATCACGCCCATGCGATCAGCCTGCGATATCGGTCGCAGACTAGGCCTGGATACCCAGCTCCAGGGCGCGCAGGTTGCCTGCCAGCTTGTCCTTCTTACGCGCCGGGACCACGGCGGCCACAGCCGCGCGAATGATCTCCTCGCTGCAGAAGCGGGTTTCGGCGAACAGCTTACCCACCAAGATGACGTTGGCAAGGCCCTTCAGGCCCGCCTCCTCGGCGAGGGCCGTGGCGGGCACGGCGCACACCGTGACGCCGGGCATATCCGGAATGCGAGGCACAAGCGTGCTGTCGACGATGACCAGACCGCCGGGCTGCACGCTATGCTCGAACTTGTCGAGTGACGGCTGGTTCATGACCACGAGCACATCGGGGTTGAGCACGAGCGGGCTTCCGATGGGGTCATCGGAGAGGCACACGCTGCAGTTGGCGGTGCCGCCGCGCATCTCGGGCCCGTAGCTGGGAAGCCAGGAAAGCTCGCGGTCCTCAAGCAGGCCGGCATTGGCGATGATCTTGCCGGCGAACAGGATGCCCTGGCCGCCGAACCCGGCGAGCACGGCCTGCATAGAACGTTTCGGTTCGCTCATCGCGCACCCTCCTTGCCCTCGGCGCGTTTCTCGGGATGGGCGACCGGGCAGTCGGCGTTGCGCGCGGCAGCAGCCTGCGCCGCATCAGCGAACCCATCGGCCACCACATCGCGATACACGCCCAGCGGATAATACGGCAGCATGTTCTCGCGCATCCACGCAAAGCTGTCCTGCGGCGTGAGGCCCCAGTTCGTGGGGCACGTGGACACCACTTCCACCATCGAATAGCCGATACCGTCGATCTGGTTCTGGAACGCCTTCTTGATGGCGCGCTTGGCCTGGCGCACATGCTTGGGCGTGTCAACGGTCACGCGCTCCAGGTATGCCGGGCCGTCAAGGCTGCTCAGCAGTTCGCACACGCGCACCGGGTAGCCGGCGGTGGAGACGTCGCGGCCATAGGGGCTGGTCTGCGTCACCTGGTTCGGCAAGCTGGTGGGAGCCATCTGCCCGCCGGTCATGCCGTAGATGGCGTTGTTGATGAAGATGACGGTGATATGTTCGCCGCGCGTAGCCGCATGCACGGTCTCGGCCATGCCGATGGAGGCAAGGTCGCCATCACCTTGATAGGCGAACACCACGTTGTCCGGCAGCACGCGCTTGACGCCCGTGGCAACCGCCGGGGCGCGGCCATGCGCCGCCTCGATCATATCGCAGCCGAAGAAGTCCGGAGCGGTGACGGCGCAGCCCACCGGCGCGACGCCGACGGTGCGGCCTTCGATATCAAGCTCGTCGATGACCTCGGCGACCAAACGGTGCACGATGCCGTGCGGGCAACCCGGGCAGTAGTTCGTGACCACGGGCAGCAACGACTTCGGACGTGAGAACACCACGCGACCTTCGCCCTGTTTCTGCTCAGCCATGTTATTCACCGCCCTTCCCCGCAAGCTTGCGGATCGCGCCCAACACCTCATCGGGCGTGGGGATGATGCCGCCCGTGCGTCCGAAGAACTCCACGGGAACGCGGCCGTTGACCGCTAGGCGCACGTCATCGACCATCTGGCCCATGTTCATCTCCACCGACAAGAACGCCTTCGCGCACCCCATGCAGCCTTCGATGGCGTCCACAGGGAACGGCCAGAGCGTGATGGGGCGCAAAAGACCTGCCTTGATGCCCTCGGCACGGGCGCGCACGACCGCCGAATGCACGATGCGCGCGGTGGCGCCGAAGGACACGAGCACGATCTCGGCGTCCTCGCACATGAACGTCTCGGCACGCTGCTCGCGGGCTTTCACCGTCTCATAGCGCTCGAAACGCTCGATGTTCAGGCGCTCGAGCTCGTCTGCCGTCAGGTAGAGCGAGTCCACGATGTTGTGCTTGCGCTCGCCCTTATGACCGGTGGTGGCCCAAGGCTTCTCCGGCAGCTGCTCCACGCGCTCGGGAAGCACGACGGGCTCCATCATCTGGCCGAGCATGCCGTCGGAGAGGATCATGGCCGGCATGCGGTACTCATCGGCCTTCTCGAAGGCCAGGTACGCCAAATCGGCCATCTCCTGGACGGTGGAGGGCGCGAACACGAGCACCTGGAAATCGCCGTGGCCCATGGCGCGGGTGGCCTGCCAGTAGTCGGATTGGGAGGGCTGGATACCGCCAAGGCCCGGGCCGCCGCGCTGCACGTTGACGATGACGCCGGGAAGGTCGGCGCCCGCCATATACGAGACGCCCTCGCCCTTAAGCGACACGCCCGGCGAAGACGACGAGGTCATGACGCGCGCACCGGCCGACGATGCTCCGTAGACCATGTTGATGGCCGCGATCTCGCTTTCGGCCTGCAGATATGTGCCGCCTTCCTTGGGCATGCGCTTGGCCATGTAAGCGGCAACCTCGGTCTGCGGCGTGATGGGATAGCCGAAGAAGAAACGGCATCCTGCGCGGATGGCCGCCTCCGCCATGGCCTCGTTGCCCTTCATGAGCACCTTTTCCTGAGACATCAGCGCATCACCTCGATCGCAACGTCAGGGCACATAAGCGCGCACGAGCAGCAGCCCGTGCACTTGGACGCATCGATCAGCCGGGCCGGATGATAGCCCTTCGCCGTGATGCGGGAACGGTCAAGCTCGATGATATGGGCCGGGCATGCGTCCACGCACAACCCGCAGCCCTTGCAGAAACCGTCATCGACCGTTATCGCTGCCATGAGCCTTCCTTTCTCGTCTGAGCCGGCGCGACGGCCGGCATATGGTTACTATCGAACACTCCCCCGAAACCCCGCCCCGAACGGCAGCGTAGCCCCGTTCGGGTTCGCAGGAATCGACCCCTACCCTATTCCCAGGGCTTTCTCACGTGCACCGAAACAGGATAGCGCACACCCGGTATATCGGCATCTTCCAGCATGCAACGGGGCACCGCTGTAAACGCCAGAGGCAAACCGGCCAGCGCGGCGACCTCCTGCGCGAACACGGCACCGCGGCTGAGCACTTCCCCGTCGGTGAAGTCGGCCAGGTGGGTGTTGTTCGCAACCGCCGTGGCACGCAGATGGCTGACCGCCTCGATCTCTCGAAGCACGGACAGCGCTTCGTGCGCATCGTGCGTGAGATTTCGGCTGCGGTTCACCACATACAACAGGTCGTAGTCCCCCTCGGCGACGCCGCGGGCGAACCTGCCGAGCGCCGTAGCGCCCACATCGTCGCCGCCTGCATCGATGAGCAGCAGCCTTCCCTGCTCCCCGCGCGCCCAATCGAGGGCGGCGGAAACCTGCCCGGAGATGGCCGGCGCATCAAGCGTAGTGCCCGCATACCGCGGGGCGATCACCTGCACGCCAGCGTCCTCGAGAAGACCACGGTAGTCGCTGCTCCGAAAATACGGGTTGACGATATCCAAGTCGGCAACCCGCACCTCCATGCCAGCATACCGAGCATCAAGGGCCAGGTTGATGGCCAGATTGGTCTTCCCAACCCCATAATGCCCTGTGATAACGGTGACCGATTTCAACCGTTTTACATCGAACCCGTTCAAGGCCGCACCTACACCAAGCCCTCGGGCACCTTGGTCTTCGGCTTGCCCTCCTGGCTTTCATCGGCCTCGCGGATGGCGGCGCGGCGGATCTTGCCGTTGACGGTCTTGGGGAGCGCGTCGACGAACTCCACGATGCGGGGATATTTGTACGGCGCCGTGCGCTGCTTGACCCATTGCTGCAGCTCGCGCACGAGCACCTCGCAACCCTCGAAACCGTCCGCCAGCACCACCGTAGCCTTGACCGCCTTGCCGCGCACGGGGTCGGGCACGCCGGTGACGGCGCATTCGCGCACGGCGTCATGCTCGAGCAGCACGCTTTCAATCTCAAAGGGGCCGATGCGGTAGCCTGACGACTTGATGACGTCGTCGTTGCGGCCAACGTACCAGAGGTACCCGTCCTCGTCGACCCAGGCGGTATCTCCGGTGTGGTACCAACCGTCGTACACGGCCGCTTCGGTTTTCTCGGGATTGCGGTAGTACTCCAGCATGATGCCCGGGGCCTTCTCATGCACATCGATGCAGATCTCACCCGTCTCGCCGACGTCGCAGCGGCTCCCGTCGCCGCGCTGCACCTCGATGGTGAACGCCGGCGAAGGATGGCCCATGGAGCCGGGCTTGGGCACCGCATGCGTAAGGTTGGCCACGGTGAGCGGAGTCTCCGTCTGACCGAAGCCCTCGAAGATAGTCAGCCCCGTGTGCTCCTTCCAGAAGTCGAACAGGTCGGGGTTGAGCGCCTCGCCGGCGGTGGTGCAATACGTGAGCGTGCTCAAATCGTGGGCATCAACGTCGGCCTGCATCATCATACGGTACATGGTGGGCGGGCAGCAAAGCGTGGTGACGCCGTAGCGGGGGATCAGATCCAAGATCTCATCGGCATGGAAGCGGTCGAAGTCGTACGTGAGCACGCACGCCTCCATGAGCCACTGGCCATAGTACTTGCCCCACACCGCCTTGCCCCAGCCGGTGTCGGCGATAGTCAGATGCAGCCCGTCGGGCTTGACGTTGTGCCAATGCTTTGCCGTGACCAGGTGCGCCAATGCGTAGTAGGAATCATGCAGCACCATCTTGGGGTTTCCGGAGGTGCCGGAGGAGAAGTACATGAGCATGGGGTCGCCGACATGGGTTTCCACGCGGGAGAATTCCTCACAGGCATTGCGCACGCCGGTGTTGAAATCATGCCAGCCCTCACGCTGCGCGGGCACGGCGCACACGCCCTCGGGGCCGGAGAGCACCGCTCCCACCGGGCCGTCGACGGCAAGCCAATTGCCATCCGCGTCCTTCTCGGTCAGGCCGCCGCCGGCGCCGTTGACCAAAAACAGGTTCTCGACCGAAGGGCAGCGATCGACCACGTTGTCCACCACTTGCGCGATGGTGCCGATGGAGGTGCAGATGACGGCCTTGATGGAGGCTCCGTTCAAGCGATACTCCAGGTCATGCTCCTTGAGCATGAAGGTAGCCGGCACCATGACGGCGCCGAGCTTGGCAAGCGCAGTGGCCACGAACCAGAACTGATAATGACGGCGCAAGACCACCATGACCATGTCGCCCTTGCCGATGCCATGCGCGGCAAGGTAGTTCGCCGTCTTATCTGACCAGCGCTTCATGTCGGCAAACGTGAACAGATGCTCCTCGCCCTCGGGGTTGCACCACATCATGGCGTGGCGCTCGGGGTCGTTCTCCGCGATGTCGTCCACCACGTCATAGCCGAAGTTGAAGGTATCGGGGCACTTCACCTTGAAATCGGTGAGCACGCCCTGCTCGTCGTAAGTTTCCTCGCAGTAACGCAGATTGATGTTTCTCATGGTGTTGCCGAACTTCCTTGAAATTTGGTGTACGGAACCGGACCGCGCACGATGCGGTCGATATGAAGGTTGGTTTTTGGCAAGCAACCCTAGGCGGGCGCTTGCCTAGATAATGTCTTCCTTCGCCTTCAGAACGACAGCCAGGAATTTGCACGGTGCGCCATCGATAGCGATCATGCCGTGCCCGCGTCCGGAATCATAGAGCAGCATGTCCCCGGGGCCGAGCTCCTCGGTATGCTCCTCGTACTGGAAGCGCATGCGGCCTTCCAAGATGTAATCAAGCTCCTGCCCGGCATGATACGACAGGTGGATAGGCTTATCCTGCAGCTCGGGACGGTAGTCGGCGGTGACGAAGAACGGCTCGCACAGCTTGTTGCGGTAATGCGGGGCCTTGTGCAGGTACTCAAGGCCGCTGCGGCGCTTGACGGCCAGGCCCTCATCGGCGCGCGTAAGGGTATATCCCGTCAGGTGCGGGGTTTCGCCGGTGAGCAGCTCGATGGGATCGACGCCCAGATTCGCCGCGCATTTGTACAGGAAGGTGAACGAAAGCTCCTCCGCCCCCGATTCCTGCGCCTGATACTCCGCCAGGCTACGGCCGGTGGCATCGGCCATCTCCTGCATGGTCAGGCCCATATCCTCGCGCAGCGCGCGAATCCTATTCGCCACCTCTTGATAATTCGGCTCCATGTAAACCTGACCTCCTCACGTGCAATCGCGTCTAATTCATAGTAAATGGATGGTACGCGCGAAATTGTTTCCAATATGTTTCATGCCGGCGAAGAGGCCTTCGCCGGCATGAAAACGGGGTGTTAGATTATTCTTGCGGCTTACGAACGAAGCGCACGGCGAAGTGCGCATCGGACGAGCCGGGGGCAAGGCGGGTTGCAAGGCAGTTGCGGCCGCACAGCTGATCGAGCGTGAAGCCGGCGCCCTCCTCGCTTTCCAGGAACGCCTTCACCACGCCGGCGTTCTCCTCGCGCGTGATCGTGCACGTGGAATATGCCAGCGCACCGCCCGGGGCAACATGGCCCGCCGCAGCCTTGAGCATGCCCAGCTGGGTTTCCACGAAACCCGCCAGGTCCTCCTCGCTCGTACGCCAACGGATCTCGGGGTGACGGCGAAGCGTGCCCATGCCCGAACACGGAGCGTCCACGAAGATGAACGAGAACATGCGGTCGGGCATGATGTTGTCCAGCTCAAGCGCATTGCCGGTGAAGGCCTCGGTCACCACGACGCCGTACTGCTCGGCGCGCTTTTCAAGCAGGCGCGTCTTGTAGGCGTGGTTGTCGATGGTGACGTACTCCTCGATCTGCGACCCGTACTTGCGGCAGGCGTTGGACTGCAGCAGGATGGTCTTCGTGGCGCGGCCGGCACCGATCTCGAGCACGCTTTCGGGCTTCTCATCGGGAAGCACGTTGGCGGCCACCATCTGCGCGGCGGCGTCGGAGACCAAGATCTTGCCCTGGTCGAGCTGGCGGGCAAGCGCGGGCACCAGCAGGGCACGGCTTTCAGGCACGCGCAGGCAGCCCTGCACGTTCATGTCGCCGAGCGCAACCGGCTGCGCTTCCTCTTCCGCACGCTCGAAGGCCTTAAGCACATGGTCATCGTCCACCTTGCAGGCGTTGACAGCCACATACAGCGGCGCCTGCTCGTTGGATGCGCGCATGAACTCGATGGCGGCCTGCGGGCCCATCTCCTCCATGAGCTTCTTGGCCATCCACGTGGGGAACGCCTGGGTACGGGCAAGCGCATCCAGGTCGGTGGCCGGGTTGCCGAACGGGAAATCGATGCGCAGGCGCACGATCTTGTGCAGCACGGCGTTTGCCACGCGCGCCGCGGGACCCGGGCTGAACGACTTCACCATCTCCACGCCCTGGTCGACGGCCGCATGAGCCTCCTTGCCCAGGAAGATGAGCTCGTAGGTTGAGATCTGCAGCGCGTCGCGCGTCTCGCGGAAGATGTCCTCGGGCGTGTCGAGCGCGCGGTCGATGATCTCGTCGAGCGTGCCGCGGGCGCTCACCGTGCCAAGGGCGAGCAGCGTGGCGAACGCGCGGTCCTCAACGGACATGGTGGACTTGTCGATCACCTGGGCGATGACGTCCTGCGCGAACGCGTTGCGTTCGCGGACGGTGCGCACCACGTCGAGCGCCGCCAAGCGAGCAGGCGTTGCGTTGGACTTGCGACGCGGACGTGCCGGCTTGGCAGAACCGCGGAAGCCGCCCTTTTCGCCGCCGCGCGGCGCGCCCTGGGCGCCCTGCTCAGGCTTGCGACGAGGGTCGCGAGCGGTGTTACGGCCGCGGAAATCGGGCTTCGGCTCGCGCGCGGGGCGATCGGAGCCGGCATGTTGCGCGGTCTCGGGGCGCTGACCGCCCTCGGCGCCTTCTCGCTTGAAATCAGGCTTGCCATCTCGCTTGAAATCGCGCTTCGGGCCGCGATATCCGCCCTTGCCGCCGTCGCGGCGCTGGCCGTCACGGCCACCTTGTCCGCGATATCCGCCGCGACGATCGTCACGGCCGCCGAAACCGCCTTTGCCGCGGTCGGGGCGCGGGCCGCCCTGACGATTGCCGTGGCCGCCGTGCTGGCCGCCCTTTCGATAGCCGCCGTTGCCGCCTTCGCGGCGCTGACGCGGCGCGCCTTCGTTGTTATGCTGTTCAGCCACGCGGGCCCTCCCAAGTCTTGGTGTCTTCCTTGATTCCCTGAATGCCCGCAGCGAAGGCCTTGGCCGCCATGGCCGCCTTGCCTGCAGGTTTCACTTCCATAAGCTCTATCGCACCGTCCGCCGCGCCCAAGTACAAGCGTTTTGCGGCGAAGCGCACGCTGCCGGGCTCCATGCCCACGCTTACCGCATCCGCCTGGTCGGCTGCTGCCGGTTTCGCGGCGAGCACGGTGACGTCCTTGCCCGCTACGGTCGCATGCGCCGGATGGGCAGCACTTGATGCGCGCACCTTGCGGCACGCCTGCTCAACCGTGTCGGCCGGGCTGAGAGAAAGCTCATCCTTGCCGATCTTCTCGGCGTAGGTGACGTGCTCGGCGTCCTGGCGCGTCCAGCGGATGCACCCCGCCTCCAACTGCGAAAGCGCCGTGAGCAGCGCGTGCGCGCCCAGATCGGCAAGCAGGTCGGTGAGCAACGCGACATCCTTGTCGCCCACTTCAAGCGATCGGCACACGCAGTAATCGCCCGTGTCGAGCCCTTCCTCCATGCGCATGATGCACACGCCAGCCTCCTCGTCGCCGGATAAGATGGCGCGCTCGATGGGAGCGGCGCCACGCCAGCGCGGCAGCAGCGAAGCGTGCACGTTCAGGCAACCATGCTTGGGGATGGACAGCACCTCGGCAGGCAGCAGCATGCCGTAAGCGGCAACGCAGATGGCATCGGGCTCAAGCGCCGCGAGCGCCTGCTGCTCGTCGGCGTCGCGCAGCGTCTTGGGCGTGAACACGGGGATGCCGCGCTCGCACGCCTCGACTTTCACCGGGCTGGGCACCAGCTGCTTGCCGCGGCCGCGCACGGCGTCGGGGCGCGTATAGACGGCCACCACGTCGTGCTGCGAGGCAAGTTCGGAAAGCACCGATGCGGCGAAGTCGGGCGTGCCCATGAATACGATGCGCATGTCCCCTACGCCTCCACCGAAGTCTCGCCGGGGCGCGCACCGGCTGCCAAGGCGCGCTCGTAATCCTCAAGGGCCTTCAGGCGGGCCATGGGCTCGGCGCGCTCGAACATGGTGACGCCGTCAAGGTGGTCGGTCTCGTGCTGCAGGCAGCGACCGAGCAGCCCGTCGCCCTCGATCTCCCAAAGCTGGCCGTCAAGATCGTAGTAACGACGGCGGGCGCGCGACGGGCACGGAGATGCCGGGGATGGAAAGGCAGCCCTCGTCCTCCGCGACCGGCTCGCCTTCGCGGGCGACGATGACGGGGTTGAGCATGACGATGGGCTCGCGGACGCCGTCCTCTTGGTCGCAGTCGATGACCACGAGGCGCTTAAGCACGCCCACCTGGGGCGCGGCAAGGCCGCATCCGGCGTTCTTGTACATGACGTGGGCCATCTGCTTGGCGAGGCGCTTCAGGCTCTTGTCATTGAAATCGCAGGGCTCGCACACCGTGTTGAGCAGCGGGTCTGGCGATTGCACGATTGAAAGCATATGCATTTCCTTTAGCGGGTAGGTATGGTTGGCGGCGGGTGCGCAAAACGCCCGCCTTTCTAATCTGATTATTGTGACATGCGCGCGCAGAGAACGCCCTTGCGGGTGCAAAGTTCCACAAAACCCCTGCTCGGCATGAATGGAAACGAAGGTCTGCCGAAGGCGGCCGATAAGATGATCGCACCATGCGAGCGCAATGCCGGGGAGCGCGAAAGCCCTACCTGCCAGAAGCCGAGCTTTCGGCGTGGGCCCTTTTGCGGGCTGTCAGCTCGCGCTGCATGGCGGCCACGGTCTCGAACATAAGCTCGTAGTCCTCGGGCGACATGGACGCGGGGGCCGACATCTGCGCGCGCATAGCGGAGACGGCCTCCTCCGCATCGCCGATGGAAAGCTCCTCGACCAAAAACGCAGCCAAATCCTCGGGGACCGCCGATTCGGGAACGCCCCTTGTCAGGAAGCCTACCGCACGAGGCTCGGCCATGCTCGCCGCGCCCACGATGGCCGCAGGGGAAGCGGCGGGATCGTCTGCCAAGGAGTCGAGCATGCTGGCGGACACGACTGCGCACGCCGGATCGTGCCACTGCACCGAGGCAAGGGCGTCGGCGTGGACCAGGGCCAGATCGGTGCGGGCGGCGCACAGCGCCAGCAGCTGGCGCTCGAACCTGCGCCGGTTCATCTCCGACTGGGGCAGGCGGCGGCGCACCGGGGGCGCGGGAACGCCATGATCGGCGCGGTCGTCGGCTGCGGGCGCTTCCGCATCGAAGACACGCGGCGGCTTGAGGCCCGCCAGCCGCTCCAACACGTCCTTCTCGTCCGCGCGGGCGCGGCTGGCGATCTGCCGTGCGTAGTCTTTCGCGAGCAGCGAATCCTTGATGGGCGCCAGAACGCTGAGCGCATCGGCGACGGCGCCGGAGCGGCCCTCGGCACGCGAAAGGTCCCAGTTTCCCAACCTTCGGTCGATGCCGTATTCCAGCAAAGGCTTCGCCTGGTCGATCAGGGCCTGCAGCTCCTGGCCGCCGTGAGCGTCGATGAACTCGGCGGGATCGAGGTTATCGGGCAGCGTGACGGCGAACAGGTCGATGCGGGCGGCGCCGGCCTCCAGGGCCCGGTCCAGGGAGGCGTCGTCGCGGATGCCGCCGGACAGC
>ERZ1035027.1044-NODE-1044-length-13581-cov-13.815097_pt1 | contig 13581 bp, 9 predicted proteins | sample MGYA00520604_ERZ1035027 | MGnify/ENA primary metagenome ERZ1035027 (study PRJEB33766, sample SAMN09781743) | gut metagenome | biome: gut microbiome | host: Homo sapiens | place: Madagascar | study: EMG produced TPA metagenomics assembly of the PRJNA485056 data...
CGCGCTCCCCCGTGGCGATGTGGTTTGATGATACGATTCTGGATGATTTTCTAAAAGATTGGGCTGCGGTTCAGAAGAAGTTGTATGCAGGGGAAATCACGCAGGCAGAGTATTTTGAGTGGAAGATTATGTGGCCGGAAATATAAGGCAATGCCTAGATAAAGGGCAGACTTTGATTTAATAATAGAGCTTGAAGAGATACAACATTTTGCGGGAATCTTTAGGCTCTTTTTTGTTTGTCTACGCATTGAAATGTTGCACAATTTAATATTGCCCATTCGACACAAAAATTGTATAATGTAGTTAATTAGAATAAAAGTTTGGGGGCTGTATGTATGGCTGACAAGAACACTGCAAATATCGGATTTGAAAAGCAGATTTGGGATGCCGCCTGCGTTTTGCGCGGCAATCTGGATGCTTCGGAATATAAAAGTGTTGTTTTGGGGTTGATTTTTCTAAAGTATATCTCTGACCGCTTTGAGGACAAGTACAATCAGCTTGTCGAAGAGGGCGATGGCTTCGAGGAAGACATTGACGAATACACTTCTGAGGGCATTTTCTTCGTCCCCGCTGGTGCGCGTTGGAGCGAAATTGCTGCAAAAGCACACACGCCGGAGATTGGCACGGTAATTGACGATGCCATGCGTGCTATTGAAAAAGAGAACAAGCGGCTAAAGGATATTTTGCCCAAGAACTTTGCCCGTCCGGAACTGGACAAGCGTCGCTTGGGCGATGTGGTAGACCTGTTCACCAATATCAAAATGCTGGATCACAGCAGCGAAAAAGATGTTCTTGGTCGCACCTACGAATACTGCCTGTCCATGTTTGCCGAGCAGGAGGGCAAGCGTGGCGGCGAATTCTTCACGCCGTCCTGTGTTGTACGTACCTTGGTTGAGATATTGCAGCCGTTCAAGGGGCGCGTGTACGACCCCTGCTGCGGCAGCGGCGGTATGTTTGTGCAGTCTGCAAAGTTTGTCGAGAACCACAGCGGCAACATCAGCGATATTTCCATTTACGGACAGGATTCCAACCCGACCACTTGGAAAATGGCGCAGATGAACCTTGCCATTCGCGGTATTGAGCCTGATTTGGGCAAGTATGCGGCAGATACCTTCCTAAACGATCAGCACCCTACCATGCGGGCGGATTATATTATGGCTAACCCGCCGTTCAACCTGTCCGATTGGGGCGCAGATAAGTTGCGGGAAGATGTGCGCTGGAAATACGGTACGCCCCCGGCTGGCAATGCCAACTTTGCATGGTTGCAGCACATGATCTATCACTTAAACCCGACCGGCGGCAAGATCGGTATGGTGTTAGCGAATGGTTCTCTTTCTTCCCAATCCGGCGGCGAGGGTGAGATTCGCAAAAACATTATCAATGCGGATCTGGTCGAGTGCATTATTGCCATGCCCACCCAGTTGTTTTACACAACGCAGATTCCGGTTTCGCTCTGGTTCTTGAACAATCAGAAAAAGCAAGGCGGGAAAACCTTGTTCATTGACGCACGCAAGATGGGTACGATGGTCAGCCGCAAACTGCGCGAACTGACAGATGAGGACATCAAAAAGATTGCCGACACCTACAATGCCTTTGTTGACGGCACACCGGAAGATGTAAAGGGGTATTGCGCTGCCGTAACCACGGACGAGATTGCTAAACAGGATTATATCTTAACCCCCGGACGCTATGTTGGCATTGAAGAGCAAGAAGACGATGGCGAACCGTTTGAGGAAAAGATGGGACGACTGACCGCCGAATTGTCGGATTTGTTCAAGGAATCTCACCGACTGGAAGATGAAATCCGAGAAAAGTTGGGGGCGATTGGGTATGAAATCTGAATGGGCAGAGCTTCCGCTTGGGGAAATTGTTGATCTTGTTATTGACTACCGGGGAAAAACCCCAAAAAAATTAGGTGGAGACTGGTCCAATGCCGGATATAGAGCACTATCTGCCAAAAACGTAAAAACTGGTCGCATTGTTCAAGAAGATACAATTCGTTATGTTGACGAATCTTTGTATCAAAAGTGGATGAAGGATGAGGTGCGCCGCGGGGATATTCTTATTACATCAGAAGCACCTTTTGGACAGATCCTTTATTGGGATAGCAATGAAAAAATTGTTCTTAGCCAACGCTTATTCTGCATAAGAGTCAATCCCAAATATGATGCACGATTTATTTATTACTATATGACAACATCCGCCTTTCAAGGCGAGTTGGCTGGTCGTTCAACAGGAACTACCGTTGTTGGATTGCGTCAGCCAGAACTGATGAAGTGTATCATTCATTTTCCATCAGTAGAAAATCAACATCGTATTGCATCAATTTTGGCTTCTATTGATGCCAAAATTGATGCCAACCAGAAGATAAACGATAATTTAGAATTGCAAGCTCAATTTCTAGTTACGGAATATATAGAGAAAACTCCATATACAACGCATCTTTCTGATATTATGACCTTTGACAATGGATTTGCATTCCAAAGCAAGACCTATCTTAAAAAGGGCAAGTATAAAATTATAACTATTAAAAATGTTCAAGATGGGCGTATTGATTCAACGGGAACTGCATTTATCAATGAGTTGCCACAACGCGTGAGAGAAAACTATATGCTTTCTATTGGAGATATTCTTCTCTCCCTCACCGGGAATGTTGGTAGAGTTGGTATCGTCTACGAGAAAAATTTACTGCTTAATCAGCGCGTGGCAAGAGTCGTTCCTTTTGATAAACGACTGCTACCATTTCTCTACTTCGTTTTTCGTCAGCCAAGTATTAAAACTCAATTAGAAATGATTGCAAAAGGAACGGCGCAGCTTAATTTAAGTCCGATTGAAGCCTTAAACCTAACCATTTCTTATGAACAGAGTTCTGCTACTGCACTTTCACAATCACTTGAAGCTCTGTATAAAATAATCATTAGCAACCAACAAGAAAATCTGTTGCTTACGCAGCTCCGGGATACATTACTGCCGAAGTTAATGTCCGGTGAGATTGATGTCTCTGCCATCCGACTTTAAGCCGCCAAATTATCGTTTATAATTTCAACTCTTACCAGTGGCGAGAGTTCACCCAAAAGAACTGCCACTGTATGCCGTTCTCTTATAAATTAAAGGAGAACGACTATGAAAGAAGAAATCATAAACCAAATTCAAGTGCAAATGCTGCCGTATCTAAATAACGAACAGTTAAAAGCACTGCAATCTGTATTAGAACACACATTTTACAGCGTAACCATAACTACAGAAAATGTGCCAGACACTACTAATAAAAACGCTGTCACAGCATTTATTGCAGCAAAGCGCATTGAGGGTTGTTCCGAAAAGACATTGGCATATTACCAAAATACCATTCAAGCCATGATTTCCGAGATAGACAAAACCGCTCAACAAATCACAACCGAAGATTTACGAGCATACCTAACAACCTATCAGAGCCAACACAAAACCAGCCGTGTTACAATCGACAATATACGCAGAATCCTTTCCAGCTTCTTCTCTTGGCTGGAAGATGAAGATTACATTGTAAAAAGCCCTGTTCGTCGCATTCACAAAGTAAAGACGGCAAAAGTCATTAAAGAAACATACACGGACGAAGCCTTAGAGTTAATGCGGGATAATGCCCCCAGTCTGCGTGACTTAGCAATTATTGATTTGCTGGCTTCTTCCGGGATGCGCGTTGGTGAACTGGTAACATTGAATCGGGATGATATAAATTTTGCCGAGCGAGAATGTGTAGTTTTTGGCAAAGGCGATAAAGAGCGCTTGGCCTACTTCGATGCCCGCACAAAAATCCACTTACAAAACTACTTAGACGGCCGTAGTGATGATAATTCAGCGTTGTTTGTTTCTTTGAAATTTCCACACGACCGTTTACAAATTGGTGGTGTAGAAACAATGCTACGCAAGCTTGGCCGACAACTCAGCCTTACAAAAGTACACCCGCACAAATTCCGGCGCACCCTTGCAACCTCGGCCATAGATAAGGGTATGCCCATAGAGCAAGTCCAGCAGCTTTTGGGCCATCAAAAAATCGACACTACAATGCACTACGCAATGGTAAAACAGCAAAATGTAAAAATTGCACACAGAAAATATATCGGATAGGAGTGTGAAAAACTTGCAGAATTGGGAAAAAGGCGAACTTGGCAAATTTGTAACATTAAAGAGAGGCTTCGATCTTCCACAACAGAAGCGCGATTCTGGTGAGGTTCCGATTTTTTCATCATCTGGTATTACAGGCACACACTCGAAAGCAATGGTGAATTCTCCCGGCGTTATCACTGGGCGGTACGGAACCATCGGGCAGGTATTCTTTTCGAGCAAAGATTTTTGGCCGCTGAATACGACTCTCTTTGTAGAAGATTTCCATGGAAACGATGAAAAGTTTGTTTATTACTTTTTGAAAACCTTAAATTGGGAAAACTTTGCTTCTGCGAGTGCCGTTCCAGGCATAAATCGCAACACGGTTCACAAAGAACTTGTATGCTTTCCAGACATTAAGTCACAGAAAAAGGTTGCAGGCATTCTCTCTTTGCTCGATGATAAAATTGAAACAAATCAAAAGATAAACGATAATTTAGCGGCTTAGAGCTGAACGGCAGAGACATCAATCTCGCCTGACATCAGCTTGGGCAGGAGTGAATCACGGAGTTCAGCCAATCGTGTGTTTTCTCGCTGGTGTGTTTTGATCATCTCGAACATTGGCGCAGTCACAGAGTGAAATGTCACTAATTCTGCATCTGTTGGAACAACAAAAGGCATGGCTTTTATAATTTTTGAATTAACTGCCGTGGCAATGGATGAGGTACTACCCATCGTTTGATAATTGAAATTCTTCAAGTAGCAGTACAGATATTCATTGATTTCGGGCTTGTCGGTTTTGAAGTGTGCAATGGCTTCGTTAGTCGCTATTGCGCCATCGGAAATTGCAACACGCCCCACTGTCAGCTTGAAACTGAGAAGTACAGTGTTATCAGGAACAACTTTGATATTGAATTTTTCCACGGATTCCTGGGTCAAGTATTCCGAACTGTCTGCGATGTACAGGCCGCAGCTTCCCATATCGGAAATTGACACCCAAATGCAATCAGTGGGATTCGTGGAAAACCATTGTGTTTCCTTACGCGGTGGAGTCTTGCCGATTGAAATATCAAAGCATTCATCGGCGCGGCACTTTCGGCGGGCATCATTGTTGGCTTCAACAAACATTTGTCGATACAAAGCCATTGCTTGCTGCTGTAAATTATCGTTTATCCCCGAATTCACCTTTACACCCTTAAAATCTATCCACTTTTCAATTTTCACCACCTGTAATGGAGGCTGATTCTATGATTTTCAGTGAAGCGGCGTTTGAAAGTGCCATCATTGAACTATTTGAAAATATGGGCTACACCCATATCTATGCCCCGGATATGGCCAGGGACTATGCCAGCCCACTACTGGATGATGAACTGCGCAACAGCTTGGAACGCTTAAATAAATCCCTGCCATCGGATGCCATAGACGAAGCTGTCTCCAAACTCAAAAACTTTGACAGCGGCAGCCTTGTGCAGAAAAATATGATCTTTATGGACTATCTGCAAAATGGCATTACAGTGAAGTTCTTTGAAAAGGGTGAGGAACGCTCTGCGATTGTTCGTTTGGTGGACTATCAGAATGTGCAGAACAACTCTTTTTATGTGGTGAATCAGTTTACCTTTTTAGAGGGCGGCAACAACCGCCGTCCGGACATTATTCTGTTCATCAACGGTCTGCCGCTGGTTTTGATGGAATTGAAAAGCCCCTCCAAGGACGAAGTAGGTGCAGAAAACGCCTACAATCAGATCCGCAACTATATGCAGGATATTCCGTCCCTGTTCTACTACAATGCAATCTGCGTAATCAGCGACCTTTCCACCAACAAGGCCGGGACAATCACCTCCGGGCTTGACCGCTTTATGGAATGGAAAAGCAAGGACGGTCAATACGAGGACGACGCAGCTGTCCAGTTTGATACTTTCTATGAGGGAATGTTCCAGAAATCCCGACTGCTGGATATTCTGAAAAACTTTATTCTATTCTCCGGCGACGCGCAAAAGCCTATAAAAATTCTGGCGGGATATCATCAGTATTTCGCTGTGCGCAAGGCTATTGAACGCGCGATTGTAGCCACCCGCACGGACGGAAAAGGTGGCGTATTTTGGCATACGCAGGGCAGCGGCAAGTCGCTGTCCATGGTGTTCTATGCCCATTTGCTTCAAGAAGCCTTGGACAGCCCCACCATTGTTGTTATGACTGACCGCATCGACCTTGACGATCAGCTGTTCACCCAATTCTGCAAGTGCGCGCCGTTCCTGCGGCAGACCCCTGTGCAGGCCGAAAGCAAGGAAAACCTGAAAGCACTGCTGGAAGATAGGCAAGCCAACGGCATTATCTTTACCACGATGTTCAAGTTTGAGCGCGGCGAGCGTCCGCTGTCCGAGCGCCGGAATATTGTAGTCATGGCCGACGAAGCCCATCGCGGGCAATATGGCTTTGATGAAAAGATTGTTTTGACTGAAAATGCGCAAGGCGAAAAAGAAGCCCACACAGTCGTAGGCAATGCGCGTGTCATCCATGACGCCCTGCCCAATGCAACTTTTATTGGCTTTACGGGCACGCCGATTTCCGCCAAAGACCGCAATACCCGCGAGGTATTTGGCGATTATATCGACATTTACGATATGACCCAAGCGGTCGAAGACGGCGCTACCCGTCCCGTGTATTATGAGAGCCGCGTTGTCCACTTGAAGCTGGACCAAAACACGCTGGCGCTCATCGACTCCACTTATGATATTTTGGAGCAGCAGGCAGACACCAACACCATTGAGAAAAGCAAAAAAATGCTGGGGCAGATGGAGAGTGTGCTGGGGGCGGACTCTACCATTCAGTCCTTGTGCGAAGATATTGTTGCCCATTACGAAAAATACCGTGCCAATCTGCTGACAGGCAAGGCAATGATTGTAGCCTATTCCCGCCCCATCGCCATGAAAATCTACCGCAAAATTCTGGAACTGCGCCCATCGTGGAAAGAGAAAATTGGCGTTGTTATGACAGGCGGCAACAATGATCCGGAGGATTGGAAAGAAGTCATCGGCACAAAAGCCCACAAAGAAGAACTTGCCCGTAAGTTCAAAGACAACAACGACCCGATGAAAATCGCCATCGTGGTAGATATGTGGCTGACCGGGTTTGATGTGCCGTCCTTAGCCACCATGTATGTGTACAAGCCCATGCACGGCTACAATCTGATGCAGGCTATTGCCCGCGTAAACCGCGTTTTCAAGGACAAAGAGGGCGGTCTGATCGTTGACTATGTGGGCATTGCTGCGGCGCTGAAAGCGGCCATGAAAGAGTACACAAAGCGTGATCAATCCCGCTATGGCGATATGAATATCGCCAAGGTCGCTTACCCGAAGTTCCGTGAAAAATTGCAGGTCTGCAAGGATCTGCTGCATGGGTACGACTTCAGTGGTTTTATCGGCGGCACACCATTGACGATGGCAAAGCTGGTTACGGGCGGCGTGAACTTTGTTTTGGATGCAAAGCATCCGGAGCGCAAGGAATTGTTCTTAAAAGAGGCGCTGCTGTTAAAACAGGCACACTCCCTGTGCTCCAGCATGAGCAACGAACAGCAGCGCCACGAAGCAGCTTACATGGAAGCCGTGCGCTCTACGGTAATAAAGGTTACCTATGGCGGTAACGGTGGCAAGACGCTTTCTCTGAAAGAAATCAATGCGCAAATTAACGAGCTATTGAAAGCCAGTATCCAAAGCGAGGGCGTTATCAGTCTGTTTGACAGCAAGTCTGCCGGCGAAAATATCAGCCTGTTTGACCCGGCCGTCTTGGAAGAAATCTCGAAGATGAAAGAGAAAAATATTGCAGTTGAGATTTTGAAGAAGTTGATGGCCGAGCAGGTGTCCGTGTACAAGCGAACCAATGTTGTACAATCCCAGAAATTCTCCGAAAAAATCACGCAGTTGATGAACGCCTACTATAACGGTTTGATCGACAATGAGGAAGTCATCAAGGAACTGCTGAAAACAGCCGAGGAGATTACCAACCTGTACAAGAACGGTGAAAAGCTGGGCTTAACGCAGGAAGAATTGGCTTTCTACGATGCGCTGACGAAACCGGAGCATATCAAGGATTTTTACGAGAACGACCAACTGATTGCCTTGACCCATGAGCTAACTGATATGCTGCGGAAGAACCGCACGATTGACTGGCAGAAAAAAGAAACCGCTCGTGCTAGTATGCGAAAGATGGTGAAGCGCCTTCTGAAAAAGTATAAGTATCCCCCGGAGGATTATGATACGGCAATCAGTACGGTTATCAGTCAGTGCGAGATGTGGACGGATAATGTGATGGATGCGTAAATAAGCGAGGGTTCTCGAATGAAAACAGCTGATGAAAAAGCCAACGTTTTAGGTGTGGAATTTTTCCAAAAAGCATATAAGAAGCTGAAGTCAAGCGCATATTACGATAAGACCAATCTGTGTCTGCGCGACCGCATTGCGCGTGCAGAATCCGAAACGGACATTGACGATACGCTTAAAAAATTATGTGACGCTCTGCAAAGTGACTCTTGGGATAATTATGAAGAAGGCATCTTGTCGAATATACGTTGCATTCATTTCCCTAAAAAGATTGCAGAAGAATCTCCCGCATCTTCGGATTCTGACAAAAAGCAAGGAACCCTTATTCCTAATAGCCGGAATGCGCGAGAAATTCGTTTTAACAAAGATGGGGTTCAGACGTTTATCGACATGCCTGTCGAAGGGCATATTCTTGGCGTTGTATGGATCATGCTCATTGGCTGGCAATTAGACAAAGAATACACAAACTGCTATGGAAACCGCATCAGGGAGAAACTGTACAATGAACTGTCTGGCAATGTTACATTCTCGCCGTACTTGTTTGAACCCTATTATCAAAAGTATGAGAGCTGGCGAGATAAAGCTCTTGATATCGCGCAGGAACACCTGAAACGCGATAATGTGCTTATAACAACGCTCGACTTTACCCGCTTTTATTATTCAGTGGATATAAGTCATGAATTCATGGAGTCTCTTCTTGAAAAGGTCCAATTCGAAAATTCGCTTTTGCGTCAAGAAACATACAAGCGTATTAACGCCTTTGTTGAAAAAGTTATCAAGAAATACTCCAAAGCTTATTTTTGTGAGATCAAAGAATCTTCTGAAAGAAAAATATTGCCAATAGGTTTTTTGCCGTCCAATGTATTAGCCAATGAATGTTTGCATAAATTTGATAACGCTATTTTAGATGGTTGGAATCCCATTTATTACGGACGTTATGTTGACGATATTTTGATCGTTGAAAAAGTAGAAAAAGGAAGTGCTATTGAAGAAGCCTATAAAAATGCAGACCTTACTTTTGAAAAAGCATTTGATCATTATGTTGTGAACGGCGATCGGTGGAATGGGCTTTCCTGCGATAAATCTGTCCAGAAAGAAAAACGTGCTCTATTTGAGAAAACGAATGTAGACAAAGATACAATAGAATATTCTATCTTGCCAAAATTTACAACTCCACTTGATCCTGAAACAAGGATCACTTTACAAGCAAACAAGGTAAAGCTTTTCTACTTTGAGAGTGGGCAATCGGAAGCACTAATTAAATGTTTTCGGGAAAAGATTTCTAAAAACAAATCTGAATTTCGCAATATGCCGGAGGATGACCCTGTTTTTCAGAAAGATGACTATACGGAAATATACGTTATGGATCAAACAGGAGTCAACAAGCTGCGCGATGTGAACGGTTTGAAACTTGATAAATACGAGTTGTCAAAATATTTGGGGAAATATCAACGAATTAGTGGTATTGTTACCGACAAAAAAGAACATCAATTTGTAAAGGATATTAAGAAGATCTTTGATGATGCAGCACTTATTGAAAATTACACACTGTGGGAGCGAATTATAACAATTTTGTTTGTAAACCATTATTATGATGAACTTTTTGATTTTATTGGTATGATAAAGCATGCCATTGATAAAGTGAAAAGTTATGATAATGATGTCACTGAATATTTGCGCACCTCATTAAATGAGTGCCTGAAATCTGGTTTAGCAAGAACGCTTGCCTTATATAAATCAGACAAAAAATTAAATGTTGAATGTTCGCCGTTGAAGGAGAAGCCATCCGAAACTCGAAATACTATTGAAGCTGCTTTGTTGCTGTCACAATGCTATCTTGAGAGCCGCATGTTTGACAAAACATTGTGTGCTGTATGGCCAGAATTGATTTTCGCACTTAGTAAAGATCACAAATCACCGTTTGATTTCACATCTTATACGGAGACTTTGAATTTTATACGAGAAAATCCGCCCAAGAAAAAGAATAATACCATTTTCTTCTGCACAAAGGATTTTAAGTATGCGTACTATCCCTACCTTGTGACAATGGCTGAAATTTCATTGGCAGGGTTGATGCTTTGTATTGCTACGAAAACATCTTTGGAATGTGCCAACAATATCCGAACGAATGAGCGGATTTATGTTTGGGTGAACTACCAGCATGAAGAATTGGGTGATACGTTGTGTGAAATCAAGCGCATTGGTAACCTAAACCAACATCAATTTATTAAAATTGGCGATGAAAAATTCACGAGCGTTAATGTTGCTATTTCCAGCCTGAAAATGGCTGATGATAACTTCCGAATGGCCCGTATGCAGCATCCTAACAGAAGCTATGACCGATATCAAAAAATCGCATTCTTAGTAAACACAGCATTAAAAGAGAATGCAAATTTACTCGTTATGCCGGAGGCTTGCACTCCTCAAGAATGGCTATCTGTACTGGCAAGAACAAGTGCGCGCAATAATATGGCTATAATTACCGGTGTAGAGCATATTTTTTCGGGAAAAAATGTTTACAATCTAACTGCTGTAATTCTCCCCTATACGGACAAAAAAACTGGTGCACAAAGTGCATATATATTCTATCATTCCAAAAATCACTTTGCGCCTGGAGAATTGCAGCTTATTCGGGGTAATTCTTTATTTCCTGTTGAAGGTAATGGCAACCAAAATCATCAAAGCAGCTATGAACTTTACAACTGGAACGACTTTTGGTTTTCTGTTTACTGTTGCTATGAACTCACATCTATTGTAGATCGGTCTTTGTTCCAGTCCTTGGTAGATGCCATAATTGCGGTTGAATGGAACCATGACATCAATTATTATAGTAATATTATTGAATCCCTAAGCCGAGATGTTCATTGCTATTGCATTCAGGTAAACACATCTGATTATGGCGATAGTCGTATTACACAGCCAACAAAGACAGAGAAAAAAGACATCTTAAGGACAAAAGGCGGAACAAACGCTGCCGTGTTGGTCGGCAAAATTGAAATTGCAAAGTTGCGCGAGTTTCAAGCAAAAACGTATGAACTTCAAAAAGATGATTCGATGTATAAGCCAACTCCACCTAATTTCAATAGTGAGGCTGCATATAAGAAATTGATTGGCCAAATGTCTGCTGAGTACATACGAAAGCATTTTGAGAAAAAAATGTGATTGTTTTAATGGCTTATTGGGGAAGAGATATATTTAAAGCAGCGCAATTGTAATTATATCGATATTGTAACGAAATCTGCCACCGCACAACAGGAACGCTCTTTGTGCGGTGGCAGATTTTTTTCATGTTGCTTGACTTGCGCCGGATCCTAAATCTAAGTCTATTTGACAAGATAACCATAGTGCCGCATCTGGCGGCGGATTAGGGTTTCGCAACGATCACGGATCGCTTGGCTGTATATGGTTCGATAGCTATCGATAAGCGCCTTTACATCGTTTGTGCCAAAGTTGAAGTGAAGCTGTATACCGTATAATTCCTCTGCTGCATCAAGCTGATCGTCAAAACATCTCGAAAAAGGCTTGGCTTCAACGGCTTTTAGACAATCCTCTAAGCTGCGTTCAAGGGGAAAATCCATATTGGTATCTGCCAAAAGCGACAAACCGTTATCAAATAATGGACACAATGCATAGGTATCAACCACAGCATTGTATTGAACGGCAATATTGTTGGTATGGCGATCTTCGTTTAGGAAGAATGCATCAATCTCCAGCATCGTGGTCAGATATTGCCCAAAGTCTTGTAGCCCTGTTGTCCGCTCAACGAAGTTTACCAGAAATTTTATCTGGTCCTTAATCTCTCCTTGATGAGCCGTATCTACCGCAAGGCTCCCGCCTGTAAATTTCCGATACAGCTTTTCCAATGGAATAAGGTCATAGCCGTCCGCAAGAAAATCAGCACTTTTGCATCCACTGTAAACTCGGTCTTTGTACTTGATTTGCGAATACTCATAAACGACAAATGGGTACTGAACGGTTGACTTAGCCAGCAGGGCAGAAACGATCGTTTCCGCTAGCCCCTCATACCCCATGTGGTCAGCCTTGTACCAACACCCGTCACATTTCCATTTTAACTGATTTCCCTTGGATGTATGGTTCAGCGTTTCTTGTGGCTCAAGCCTGCTTAAATCAATCATTTCCATAGAGTCCTCCTTACGCAGCGATGTTACGGATCATCTGCACCCACTGGTTGTCCCCAGCCATACGTCCATTTGTTTTTTCGATAATCAGCAGTGGGTCAAAGAAAGGAACATCCATTTCCCGAAGGATGCCTTTCAGACCGGCTCGGCTGGCAGGCAGGCACCTTTCTTTTAAGAACTCCTCGAAATCTGCCCAAGACGGATTTTCTACAACGCCAAAGGCTCGTAGCGGAATACGGTCAGTATGGGCTTTGCTGTATTTTCAAATAATGCCAAATCAAATTTTAGCGTTCAAATACTCCACGAGTTCCCAAACCGTTGTCAGCGGGTTGCTCTGCCGTGAAATCGGCTCGATGCCTTGGTTCTGAATTTGTTTGGCACGAGTTTTCGCTCTCTGAATTGCAGTTGCCTGCAAAGGCTTCAAAACGTCAAAGCAATCCTTGTTCTTCTCATAATCGGGGATTCTGTTTGGCTGTTTCAGCAAGCGAATCAATGCCTGACAATCTTCGACCTCTGTCTGCTGATTTACAAAGTGTAACAAGAACCATAGTTCGAAGGATGGATTGGAGTAGGCTAGATGATAGCCCTCCTTTTGAGCGGACTGTTTGGCGCGCAGAAGAACCTCGTTGGAATTATCGTCTCGGTCAAATACGCACCAGATGGAATCGCCATCTTCCGGGTAATACGGATTATTGCCCATCGTTGCCTTGGCCTTCTGCACAAGCCTGTCAGCGGACTTATACTGCGAAGAAATCGGGATAATGTCAATATTGCATCCTCGGCTGCGGAAACGCTTGAAATAGCGAATTTCGGTTTCGCTGCCCTCGCAGATGAGATACACCACCGGATTGCGCTTTCTGGTGTGAGCAGACTTGCGGCTGATCTCTTTTATTCTGCCCATGCTGCATTCCCTCCAATGAACGGAATCGCGCCGTAGCGGCCTTGCAGATACCCCTTGGAGATGTTCTCCCCCTTCCGGGGAGAAAACTCTGTCAGAGCGTAAATATCGGTCTGCATGGTCTTTTCATCTTTCTCTGCAAACCAGA
>ERZ1035027.1049-NODE-1049-length-13556-cov-10.579735_pt1 | contig 13556 bp, 23 predicted proteins | sample MGYA00520604_ERZ1035027 | MGnify/ENA primary metagenome ERZ1035027 (study PRJEB33766, sample SAMN09781743) | gut metagenome | biome: gut microbiome | host: Homo sapiens | place: Madagascar | study: EMG produced TPA metagenomics assembly of the PRJNA485056 data...
TGGTGGAGCTGGCGTTCATTCGGTCGAACACCTCGCCACCTGGACCTATAGCGCCAGGCAGCGACGGATTATCGCCCAAGCCGGCAGAATCGTCAAACGTGAACGCCACGCGCAGGCCGTCGTCATCGTCGGGGCCGCCCAGCACCACGCGCGCCACGAACGTGCGCAGGAGCTGCGCGTCGTCCACCTCGGCGGCGGCCATGCCCTCAAGCCAGAACAGCGCGCGGTCGTAGTCAAGGCGGGCGGCCTCAAGGGCCTCGGCCGTGCGCAGCTCGTCCTTGAGGAGCGCCTGCCGCTGCTTCAGCGCGTCTATGCGCTCCTTGCCGCCCGGCGGCGCGATGCCCGACTCGATGGCCGTCCATATGTTGGAGAACGCCGTCTCGATCTTGGCCAGCTCGCCCTTTATGGTCTCGCTCAAGGGCTTCTCGTCGGCGCGCTCCTCCTCGGCGTCGGCCAGCATGCGAGCGATGCGCTCGCGGCTGTCGGCGCTGCCCAGGGCCTCGCGCACGGCGTCGGCCACGCGCTTCTCCACGACATCGCGGCGCACGGTGCGCCCGCAGCTGCGGCAGCGGTAGTAGTGATAGGGCCTGCCCGACTTGCCCGTGCCGCTGGTGCCGGTCATCAGCCCGCCGTCGCGCCCGTCGTAGAGCTTGCCCGTGAGCGGGAAGTCCCACGCTTCGGTCTTGGCGCGGGGCCTGTGCGAGTCCTCAAGCATCCGTATCACCCTCTCCTCGTCATCCATGGGAACGATGGCGGGCATGCCGCCGGGCACGACCACGCCCGCGTAGCGGTACTCCCCGCCGTTCTCCCGCCGCATCAGTATGCGGCGCACCGTCTGGAAGCGCCACTTGCCGCCGCGCTTGGTGCGGTACGGCTCCCAGGCGCGCACCACGTCGGCCACCGACTTGCCCGACAAGACCATGCGCACGCCCAGGCGGATGGCGGCGGCCTCCTCCTCGTTGACCACGTAGCGCCCGTCCACTATGTCCCAGCCGTAGCGCACGCAGCCGTTGGCCATGCACCGCTCGGCGTTCTTCTGTATGCCGTCGCGTATGCGCTCGCCGTCGAGCGCGCTCTCGTACTCCGCCAGCACCTCCAGCATGCCCAGCTGCAGCACGCCCGCCGAGCCGTCCGAAATGTCCTCGCCCGCGTACAGTATCTCGACGCGGCAGCGGCGCAGCATGATGCGCGCCATGGCCATCTCGTCGCGGTTGCGCATGATGCGCGTCACCTTCCAGATCACCACGAAATCGAACAGCCCGCGCCTTGCGTCGGCCATCATGCGCTGGAACTCCGCGCGGTCGGTGTTGGTGCCGGTCTGCGCGTAGTCGCAGTACTCCGCGACCACCGTCAGCTCGTTTTCGCGGCAGTAGTCGCGGGACTTCTCCACCTGTATCTCGATGGACTCGCTACGCTGGTTGTGGCTGGAGAAGCGGGCATATATCGCCGCACGTCCGCCCATGGCTACCTGCCTAATGTGTAAAGAGTTGGCGGAGTATCGCCTGTCGGACTCATTTCGCTGATTCGGGAGACGACGAGTTCTCCGTTAACGACCTTTGAAGTCACTTTCCAATAGTGGCCGAACGCGGCACCGTTTTCGAAAAGCGCGTACTCGCTTTCAATCCTTCCCGGATTCCCGTCCGGCAACAAGCTGGCGGTCATCGTGATATGAGCCCTCGGCGACCGGGGTTTGCGCATCATCCCGGAATCGTATTCAAACCGGAACGGAAACTTCGACACCCGACCGGTTTTTTCCGTAAACGGGATGCACCGAATACCGCAAAGCGGAAAACGCAACAAGCATTTATAGGAATCCGATAAATCAGGCATAGGGACGGAAAACTCGGGAAAAGTAGCAAGGGAATGAGCATCAGCAAGCAAACTGTTGGCCTGACGAACAAGAGCCTCAACTCTCGGAACGTCCTGCGGAGCAATGCTGAACATATCGCGCATGCGCTCGGTTAAAGTCGTCCTGATCGCTGGTCTTCCTTGGAACCCATAGGGGAAGTCGGGAAACTGGTCAGCCCATTCCGGCTGAAACTCGTCAAATAGTTCGTCGTAGTTCGACTCCGGGAGTTCCAAACATTCGGGAACATAGGAAACCGGCTCGGCCGTCCTCCTCCCCTTTTGCTTCATAAAATCAAACAAGCCCATGGCTACTCCATCTCGTTGGCGGCCTGGAACCACACCACCGTGCCGATCACGCGCACGGGGCCGTCGTCCATGCCGAAAATCATGTCCTCGTAGTCCTCGAAGCTATCCGCCGACAGCATCAGCTTGGTGCTGCCCTTGTACCAGCGGCGCATGACCGCGCGGTAGTCCTCGGTCTCCACCACGGCGATGGACCCGTTGGCGGGCTGGCGGTCGGGGTCGACCAGCACGTGGCTGCCCTCGGGTATGACGCGGTTCATACAGTCGCCCTCGACCTCCAGGGCGAACGCGCGCGGATGCCCGGCGCACACCGAGGCGGGTACCTCAACGCGGTGCGCTATCTCCTCCTCGTCGGCGAGCGCGCCGGCGTGCACGCGCCCGAGCGTGAGCAGCGGCACGGTGGCGCTGCTGGCCACCACTGGCATGGCACCGGCGGGCATATAGGTGCTGCCCTTGGGCTTTTTGGTCACGGGGTCAATCTGATCCATTCCGCCGTCTTCTATAAGGTGTGACTTACTAATCTGATAGCAGGCCGCCATGCGCTCAATAGCTCCCATACGGGGTTCGGAGCGGCCATTTTCCCACTGCGAAACGGCGTTACCTGTCACACCTGCAATCTCACCCAGTTCATCCTGGGTAACGTCGAAAATCTGCCGTAACTTCTTTATGTTGTCGGATATCGGCATCTTAACTCCTTCCAGGACTTAAATTTATTTTCAATTTTACCAAAATTAATCTTGACCGTGTTCTGAAGATTAATTACAGTTATGGACAGAAAGGAGGGAGTATGAAGTCACTCAAGCAGGCGCGCATGAGCAAGGGCGTAACCAAGAAGGCAATGGCTGAACATCTGGGCATTTCAGGACCTACATACGATGTTTATGAAGACCACCCCGACCGTATGCGCATCGAGACGGCTAAAAAGGCCGCCGACTTCTTGGGCTACAAACCCGAAGAAATTTTTTTCGCTTCAAACTGTAATTAGATTTACCTATCAGAAAAGGAGACACACCATGACCACCAAGAGCCACCAGCCCGAGTTCGTCGCCGAGATCATCGGCAAAACGCTCGACCACCTCATCGACGACCGCAAGCGCGTGGCCGTCAACTTCGAGCTGGCCAAGAACGGCTGCATGGAGGAGACGCACGTCAGCCTTAAGCGCCGCATCGCGGCCATGTGGGGCTTCCAGACGAGCGGCATCGAGCTTCTGGAGGCGAGCACGACCTGGTTCGAGCTCGGCGGCATGCAGTTCAACGTCTACAGCTCCGTGCAGTTCAGCGTGAACGGCAAGGGCTGGAGCACCGACTTCAAGACCATCGCGCGCGACACCGCGTACGACGAAAAGGAGTAGGCCATGCTGAACGAGGTGACCGTACGGGGGGGGTTCACCGCCCTCAACGTGAAGAGCGGCAAGTGCGTGCTGCAGTTTGAGCTGGACCCGAAGTTCCGTGACTTCATCCCCAAGCTGGTGGAGTTCACGGGGCAGATGCTCAACATCCACGTGTACGACGACCAGGAGGTGATGTTCGTGGATAGGGACACCGGTGAGGTCGCCTACGAGGACGCCCCGCTGCTTCTGCCGGGCGTCGCGGGCGAATGACCCCGATACAGCGCGCCATGTGCGACGAGTGCGCCGCCATGATGCGCGAGTTCTACAAGGACCCAGAGAACGAGAGGAAGTTCCAGGAATGGAAAAGATCAAGGGAAAGAGGGTGCGCGTCGCAGCCGGCAAGCGAAAGACGCGCACCGCAACGGTTCACTTCCGAACCGAGACCAGTGTAACACCCGAGCAGCGCCGCGAGAGGCTGCAGGCCGTTTTCGCCGCCCTGTTCGTCTGCGCGTGCATCGCCGCCACATGGGCGCTGGAGGCAACAGTATGGCCGAGGTAGACGCCAAGGCCCAGGCCCTCGTGGCCAAGGCGTGCGGCTGGGTTGCCTCGAACCCCGATACATGGGCGAAGCTGCGCCGCATCTGCTACCGCCTGATGCTGGAGGGCCACGTCATCCAGCGCGACAACGTGTACACCCTGGCATGCCAGAACGGCATGACCGTGAGCGAGGCCAGCGAGTTCAAGCGCGACCACAACCTGTGGAGCGTGCTGTCCCGCTACATGGTGCTGCAGCGCCCCTCCATGCTGGCCGCCGTGAGCTTCCGCCGCACGCCGGTGGACTCCGTGGACCTGGTAGGCACGTGGGAGGCCATCGTGGGCCCAGCCGTTTTCGCCGCCTCCACGCTAACCGAGGCGCAGGGCATCTACGACAGGGGCGCGCAATGAGGTGCACCGTCACGGTCGAGGGCCGAATGCCGAGCCTGAACGACTACATCAGCGCCGAGCGCGCCAACCGCTACAAGGCGGCGGCCATGAAGAAGCGCGAGACGGCGCGCGTGAGGGCGGCGGCCATGCAGCAGCGCGCGCCGCGCTTCGAGCGCCGGGTGACCGTGCGCACCACGTTCTACGAGCCCGACATGCGCCGCGACGCCGACAACGTGGGCTTCGCGCGCAAGTTCGTGCTCGACGGCCTGGTGGCGGCGGGCGTAATCAAGGACGACTCCCGCAAGTACGTGGAGCAGTGCCCCGACAGGGTGCTCACCGACAGGGCGCGCCCCCGCGTGGTCGTGGAGGTGAGCGACGAGTGACCCGCCGAGACAAGGGCAGGCCACACAGGGCGTGGCGCAAGGCCGACCTCGACCGCATAGCCGAGCTGGCGGGAAAGGTGCCCGCCCGCGAGATTCGCCGCGAGCTGCGGCTGTCCAAGAACCAGTTGGATAACGCGCGGCGCGTGATCAACGCCAGCGGCGGCCACGTGTCCCTGCGCTGCTACCGCCACCGCCTGGAGCTGTGCCCGTCGTGCGGGTGCCGCAGGGCGACCCTCGGCAAGGACGGCATCTGCGAACCGTGCAGACGCCAGCAGCAGCTTGAGGCCATAGAGGCCCGCATAGCCGAGCTGCTGCCGAGGCTGACCGCAGAGGAGCGCCGCACCTACGAGCGCACCGAGTGCGGCCGAGAGAGCCGCGCCGACCCCATGCCGCAGGCCCCGGACACCTCGGGCATGAGCCGCTACGCCGCCGACAAGGCAGCAGAGGCGCACGACGAGGCCATGGAGCGGTGGCTGTGCCGTTACCTGTACCGCAGGGTCAAGGCGGCGCAGAAGCGCAAGGAGCGCATAGAGAAAAAAGTTCCGAAATCCTGAAAAGTTTTTATCACTTTTAGTTTTCCCAGTTAGGAGACCCAAATGCTCACGGAAATCATCAGCAAGACCGTCGCGGACAAGACGGTGGACAGCATCCTGAAGCGCATCGAGCGCGCCGTCCCCGTGCCCGAGCCGGGCGACGGCGGCTTCGACGCCGCCATGCGTCAGGCGTTCAACATGGGGGCCGCCTGCATGGCCGCGCAAATCAAGAACGGCCCCGTGCCCACCAAGCGCATCGCGCTCATGGGCGAGGTGGCCCGCGTGGCGTGCCGCGCCCGCCTGGTGGGCATGGAGTGCCGCGTGGTCGTAGACGAGGAGGCCCGCGCATGCAATCGCTAGAGGAGGTCGCGATCTGCGACGTGTACCCCTACGAGCGCGCCGACGGCGAGCCGATGAACCCGCGCGACTTCACCACCAGGGAGAGCGCCGAGCACATCGCGGGCCTGGCCGCGCAGTTCAAGGCCAACCGCCTCAACCCCGGCCAGCCCGTCATGAAGCCCATCCTGTACAAGGAGGGCGGCATCTACTGGATCATCGACGGCGAGTGCCGCGTGCGCGCCATGAGGGCCATCGGCACCGAGCGTTTCCTCGCCGAGGTCTACGACGACCTGGACGACGCCGAGCTGGCGCGCGTGGAGGCCGCCAAGGCCATGGTGGAGACCGACGCCAAGCTGGGGCTGACCGCCGAGGAGAAGTCGCGCGGCGTACAGACCATGCTGGCGCTCGACATTCCCGACGAGGAGGTGGCCGTGGCCGCCCGCACCGACGCGAGCACCGTGGCCAAGGCGCGCCGCGCGGCCCGCAGGGTGCAGGACGCCGCCTACGACATGACGCTCGACCGCCTGGCCGCCATCGCCGAGTTCGAGGGCGACGACGAGGCCGTGGCCGAGCTGCGCGACTGCAAGCAGTCCGAATGGCAGCGCGTGTACGCGGGCCTGAAGGCCAAGGCCGAGCAGAGGCGCAACCGCGCCGAGGTGGTGGCGGTGCTTGCCGACGCGGGCGTCGAGTTCGTCGACGAATGCCCCGAGGGCTTCGCCGCATGCCGCACGTTTTCCGACTACCGCCCCGACCTGGCGGCGTTGGACGCCTACGTGGCCGACAACGCGGGCGCGGGGCTCCTGGCCGAGGAGACGTCGTTCGGCGTGACCCTGCTGGCGCCGGTGGCCGAAGGGGCCGACGAGGCCGCACAGGCCGCAGCCCAGCGCAAGGCCGACTTCCAGGCCGCCTACGAGGACGGCGCGAAGGCCCGCCGCGAGTGGCTTGCCGCCCACGCGGGCGACCTCAAGTCGATGCGCCGCACGGCGCTGGCGCTGACCGCGTTCGCCATGGAGGCCGAGGCCGTGGAATCGTTCGAGGAGCTGCTGGGCCGACCCATCGACCGCACGCCCACCGAGCTGGCCGTGGCCATGGGCTGGCGGGCAGCGTGGAACATGAGCGGCTGGACGGCCTGGAGCCTCATGGAAGGCGGCAGCTCCGTGTACTTCAACCGAGCGACGGTCGAGAACGTGACCATCATCTACGAGGCCATGAAGGCCGACGGCTACGAGCCGAACGCGGCCGAGACGGAAACCTACGAGGCGTGCATGGCGCGCCTGGGAAGCGAGGAGTAAATGAGCGAAGCAGTTGAGGCCGAGATCATCGAGCCCGAGGAGGCGTCAGAGCTGACCGTGGCGTACTCCCCCGCCGTGATCGAGGTCAACTTCGACGCCCTGGAGGCGCACGTGCGCAGGCTGGTGGCCGACTACGAGGGCGCGACCTACGACATGGGCAAGGACGAGAACGTGAAGGCCGCCAAGCGCGACCGCGCCTACCTCAACGGCATCGCCAAGGAGATAGACGAGCGCCGCAAGGCCGTGAGCCGCGAGTACACGAAGCCCCTGGCCGCGTTCGAGGACAGGTGCAAGGCCGTGGCGGGCATCGCGAAGCAGGCAGCCGACGGCATCAAGGCGCAGCTGGACGAGGCCGAGGAGGAGCGCCAGCTGCGCGCGTACGCCAAGCTGCGGGAGCACTACGAGGAGTTCGCCGGGCTGCTGGCCCCCGTCGTGCCCTATGAGCGTTTCCACGAGAAGCAGTGGACCAACAAGACCTTCGGCGAGGTGAAGGCATTCAAGGCCCTGGAGGCCAAGGTGGAGCGCCTGGCCCAGGACTGGGAAACCCTCAAGGCGCAGTTCCAGGGCGAGCCGTTCTACGACGAGGCCGAGCGAGAGCTGTTCGCCACCCTGGACCTGGGCGCGGCCATAACGGCGGCGCACAAGGCCGAGGAGGAGCGCCGGCGCATCGCCGAGCTGAAGGCTGCCATGGAGCCGGAGCCCGTGGAAGATGAAGAACCCGAGGCGGTGCCCGAGCCCGCGGAACGCCAGACCGCAGAGTTCCCGCAGCCGCTTGAGCAGATGCCCGAGCCGCAGCCCGCGCCCATGCCCGCCCCGGTGCCGCCAGCGCCACCCATGCCCGCACCGGCACCCGTGGCCATGGCGGGCGACCCGTGGACGGTCGTGGTGCCGTGCGCCACGCGCGAGCAGATGCAGGGCGTCGCGGCGGCCCTCAAGGCGCAGGGCGTCGTGGGCACCATCATGCACGGCACGGTGGGCCAGGTTTACGAGCGGATGAACGGAGGCTACTAGCATGACCCAGGAACAGCAGTCCATCGACCTCATGGCGGCCGTTGCCCGCGTGCAGCGCGCCGTGGTGGTGCCCAAGGCCAAGTACAACGCTTTCGGCAAGTTCAGCTACCGCAGCTACGAGGACATAGTGGCCGCGCTGAAGGAGCCGTGCGCCAAGGAGGGCCTGGCGTTCTTCATGACCGACGAGCTGGTGCAGATAGGCGACCGCTACTACGTGAAGTCCACGGCGTGCGTGTTCCCCGCCGAGGGCGGCGAGGGCCTGCTGCAGGTGAGCGCCTACGCCCGCGAGGACGAGCACAAGAAGGGCTCGGACGACGCCCAGGTGACCGGCATGGCGTCGAGCTACGCCCGCAAGTACGCGCTGTGCGGCGCGTTCGCCATCGACGGGCAGAGCGATCCCGACGCCATGGAGGAGCAGCCCGCGCCCGAGGAGAAGCAGCCGCCCGCAGACGGCCCCTTCACGGCGCACTGCCGCAGCTGCGGGGCGCGCTACCAGTTCGCCAGCATGCCGCAGTACATGGAGTTCGTGGCCAACAGCCCGTGCTGCCCGCGCCCCGACTGGCAGGTCGAGTAGATGCAGGCGCTCACCGAGGAGCTTGACGAGCTGACCGACAGGCTGGAGGCCGAGCTGAAGACCTGCAAGGAGTCGGGCTGCCAGTACGCCGAGAACGAGGCCGAGTACCGCAAGGCCCTGCGCATCGCCATCCTGAACGAGCGCCAGAAGGGCACGCCCGTCACCATCATCGGGGACGTGTGCCGGGGCCAGGAGCAGATAGCGGAGGCCAAGCGCCGCCGCGACTGCTCCGAGGCCATCTACAAGGCCTCGCAGGAGGCCATCAACGTAATCAAGCTGCGCATCCGCATGGTAGACGCGCAGATCACCCGCATCTGGAACAGCGGGGACGTAACCCAAGGAGGATATCTATGAGCATCAACCGCGTGTGCATATCCGGCAACCTGACACGAGACCCCGTGCTGCGCTCCACGTCTGGCGGCATGTCCGTGCTGTCCATGGGCGTGGCCGTCAACGACCGCCGCAAGAACCAGCAGACCGGGCAGTGGGAGGACTACCCGAACTTCGTGGACTGCACGCTGTTCGGCACCCGCGGCGAGAAGCTGGCGCAGTACCTCGCCAAGGGCAGCAAGGTGGCCATCGAGGGCAAGCTGCGCTACCGCAGCTGGAACGACCAGCAGACCGGCCAGAAGCGCAGCGCGCTGGAGGTCGTGGTGGACGAGCTGGAGTTCATGAGCGGCCAGCAACGGCAGCAGGGCTACGCGCCGCAGGCGGCCCCGCAAGCGCCGCAGGCCCGCACGTACGGCCAGGGACGCCCCGCCCCGGCACCTGCGCCGCAGCAGCCCGCCTACGCGCCGCAGCCGGCCACTCAGCAGGCGTACGCGCCACAGCAGGCCATGCCGCAGCAGCAGGCCATGCCCGATCTGTACGACGAGGATATCCCGTTTTAGGGAAGGCGACGGCGACACTATGGGCATGGTTATACACGACGACTTCTGGGCGGCCGCGCAGGCCATGCCCGAGAAGCAGCGCGCGCCGTTCATCTACGCCATCGTCGAGTACCGGTTCACGGGCAAGGAGCCGCAGGGCAGCCCCGCGTGGCTGCCTACCTTCCTGGTGCTCAAGGGCAGGCTCGACATGGGCGACGAGAAGAGCGAGCGCGCAAGGAAGGCGGCCAACGCCCGCTGGGGCAACAGGCCGGGGAAGGAAGACGCGGTGGACGATGCGGCGGCACGGGCGCAAGCCGATGCGCAAGCACATGCGGGAGCATATGCGGATGCAGATGCAGTCGCACATGCGCAAGCAGATGCGGATGCACATGCAGGCGCATCGAGTTGCGGCAATGCAGAGGTTGAGGTTGAGGTTGAGTATATAGATAACCCCTTAATCCCCTTTGACGAAATCGTGCATGCGCTCAACGAGGCAGCCGGCACCCGCTACCGCTCAAGCAGCGCCAAGACCCGCAGGCTGATACACGCCCGCTGGGCCGAGGGCTACCGCCTCCCCGACTTCCTGGCCGTCATCGACACGATGGCAGCCGAGTGGGCGGGCGACCCGAAGATGGCCAAGTACCTGCGGCCCTCCACGCTGTTCTCGCCGAAGTTCGAGGACTACGTGAACCGCGGCACGAGGACCCGGAAGGAGGCCGACGGCTATGCCGAGTACGACTGAGTGCCCCCACTGCGGGGCGCAGCTGGAGGTCCGCTACGTGGTGCTGGCTGGCCGCCGCACCTTCTGCGGCTGGAAGCCGTGCGGCTGCCCGGGTGCCGTGGCGGAGCGCGACGAGCGTTCGCGCCTTGAGGCCAGGGCCAAGGCCGAGGAGGCCGCAGCCAAACGCCGCCGGGCCTACGAGCGGGCCGGAATCAAGCCCCGCTTCATGACAGCCGCCTCCCCCATGGCCGAGGGCATTGCCGCGAAGGTTGAGCAAGGGCGCGGGGCGTACATCTGCGGCCCCGTGGGAACCGGCAAGACCCACCTGGCGAGCGCCGTGGCGCGGCTCCTGGTGGACGGCGGCACCAGCGTGAGGGTGACCGACATGCTGGGCGTGCTGGCCGCCATCAAGGGCACCTACGGCGGCGACGGCACCGAGGACGGCGTGCTGTCCAGGCTCTCCCGCGTGGGGTGCCTGGTGCTGGACGACCTGGGCAAGGAGTCCCCCACCGACTGGACGCTGGGGCAGGTGTTCCGCGTCGTGAACGACAGGTACGAGAACATGAGGCCCGTGGTCGTGACCACGCAGTACGGCAAGGGCGACCTCATACGCCGCCTGGCCAAGAACGGCGACGAGGAGACGGCGGTGGCCATCGTGAGCCGCCTGTCGGAGATGTGCGACAAGTACGAGCTGCAAGGTAAGGACAGGAGGCTATCGAATGGCAAACGTTGACACGCTGCCCGAGATCCTGCGCCCCCTCATGGAGGGGCCGAGCATCGAGACGCCCAGGTGCGCCGTGTGCGGCGCGCCGTGGCCGCTCAACCGCCACCACATCGTGAGGCGCGGAGCGGGCAAGCTGTTCCGCGACGGGCGCGAGGTTCCCAAGCCCACGGTGATGCTGTGTGGCAGCGGCAACGGCAGCGGCTGCCACGGGCTGGCGCACGCCAACCGGCTGCACTTCCGCTGGGTCAGGGCCGAGCAGAGGTTCAACCGCCCCGCCCCGCCGGGCTCGGGGCACTGGGAGTACCTGCTGCTGCCCGAGCCGACGAAGTACGCCGACGCGCTGGCCATGGACGGCTGGGGTCGGCTGCCGAGGGGCAGGCGGTGCATGTGAGCGGGTACGAGCCTGAAAGCGGGTGGAACCTCCCGCCCGGGTGCTTCGAGCCAGACCCCAGGGCACCGTGGAACCGGCCCGACCCGTGGGAGGGCCGCACGTGCCGCGAGTGCCGCTTCTGCGGCCGCGTGCAGGGCGCTGGCGGCGAGGCCGTGTGCGCCTGCGATGCCATGACCGGCGGCGGCCCCGACGTGGAGGCGGTAGACGAGACAAGCGAGGCATGCGAGTGCTTCGAGTTCGAATAGGAGACGAAACGATGAAGAAGATCTACGCGGTGGCCACGGAGAGCGACGTGGTGCTGGCGTTTGAGAGCAGATCGGACGCAGACGAGTACGCAGGCGAGCACGACGGCATGGCGGTGCTGCCGGTGCCGTGCGTGGGGGCCTACGAGTACCCCAGCGAGAAGCCGGCCACCGACTGGGACCGAATCGCCGACGCTCTGCCGAAGGGAGGCGAGTAGCCATGGGAATCATCTGCGAGACCTGCGGGCGCGATATCGACGCCCTGGGGCAGGACAACATGGGCGTGGACGCGCCGCTGTGCGAGGACTGCTGGAACGAGCAGCAGAGCCACGCGGTGGCCGCGCTGAGGCGCGAGGTTCGCAACCTGAGGTTCAAGAACGCCCGGCTGCGCGAGGAGCTGGACGCCGCGACCGAAGAGATGGCCGTGCAGAACCTACGCCGGGGCATCGAGACGGCCTACGAGCCGAACCGCGAGCGCGCCCTGGCGCTCACGAAGCTGGACGAGTGCGAGTTGTGGCTGGGGCGCTGCGAGCTCAAGGAGACGGCGACGCCCGCTGCGGACAGCTCGGCCCAGGAGGCGGCCATGCCTTGCCTCAAGGCCGACGAGGCGCGCGGCTTCGCGATGCCCGACGTGAACATGGAGGTGAAGGCCGAGGTAACGGCCGAGGAGTTGGCCAAGGGCCTGCGCAAGGCCATGCAGCCGGTCATGCGGATGGCGGTGGAGTAGCTATGGAGCAGCAGACGAGGAAGAAGCGCCGACCCAGCATCGAGGTGCGCTGCCCGAAGTGCGGCATGCGCGAGATCTGGCACCACCTGCCCAAGGGCGGCGACCGCTGCCGCTGGTGCGGGCACCTGTTCGAGGACTTCACGTACCGCAAGGTCGGTCCGGGTGCGGAGGAGGACGGGCGATGACGAACTGGGAGCGATACTTCGGGACGCCGGAGCGGGCGGCCCACGCGGAGGTCGAGTTCCACTCATGGCCCTTCATCATCATCGTGAGCGAGACGAGCCGCATGAGCGAGTGCACCTGCAGCCACCGCCTGCTGGCCCGCTTCTACACGGAGGCCGACTACCTGGAATGGCTCAAGGCCGAGCATGACGACGGCACCGTCGAGTTGGAGGACGAATGAACCGCCCGGGATGCAACTGGGGGTGCCTGCTGTTCATAGCGGCGGCTATCGCCATAGACGTGGCCGCGTTCTTCGCCATGCGCGTGCTGGCGGCCGGCCTCGTGGCCATGGCAGCGGCGGCGTGCGGGTAGGGACAACCGAATACGGAAACAGACAGAGGGCCGTCCTTCGGGGCGGCCTTTTCCATGCCCGGCGACACGCTTGCGACCATATGAGCCGAGAGATAGGAGACACATGGCGCGAGGCGAGACATACGAGGAGTTCACGGCGAAGTTCGAGCCGAAGAGGACGACGGACGACTGCTACACCCCGCCGGAGGTGTACGAGTGCGTGCTGGGGTGGGCGCATCGCGAGTACGGGTTCGACCTCGCGAAGGTGGCGCGCCCGTTCTACCCGGGCGGCGACTACGAGCGCGAGGAGTACCCGGAGGGCTGCACAGTGGTGGACAACCCGCCGTTCTCCATCCTGAGCAAGATCGTCAAGCACTACCAGGAGCGCGGCGTCGGCTTCTTCTTGTTCGCCCCCACGCTGACGTGCATGGGCATCCGAAACTGCTGCAAGGTCGTGGTGGGCGCGGGCGTGACCTATGCCAACGGCGCGAGCGTCAACACGTCGTTCGTGACCAACCTGGACGCGTCCCAGGCGAGGAGCGCGCCCGAGCTGCGGGCGGAACTCGATGCGGCCATAGAGCGCCTGCGCCGCGAGAAGGCCAAGGCGCTGCCCAAGTACGAGTACCCCGACGAGGTGCTGACCGCGCCCATGCTGGCGCGCTACTCCAAGTACGGCATCGACTTCCGCGTGTCCCCGCAGGAGTGCAGCTTCACGAGGGCGCTCGACGCGCAGCGCGGGCAGGGCAAGGCGATATACGGCAGCGGCTACCTCATATCAGAGCGTGCAGCCGCAGAGCGTGCAGCCGCAGAGCGTGCAGCCGCAGAGCGTGC
>ERZ1035027.1059-NODE-1059-length-13414-cov-8.277491_pt1 | contig 13414 bp, 11 predicted proteins | sample MGYA00520604_ERZ1035027 | MGnify/ENA primary metagenome ERZ1035027 (study PRJEB33766, sample SAMN09781743) | gut metagenome | biome: gut microbiome | host: Homo sapiens | place: Madagascar | study: EMG produced TPA metagenomics assembly of the PRJNA485056 data...
TGGCAAGTTCGCAGAGCAGGCGGTTGTTAATCCGACCGCTTTTCAGGAGTGCCACGTCAACAAGTGTACCTGCTGCTGTCGGCCGCCATCGACTTCGACGTGACGCAAGCCGTTGACATCACCAAAGGCGTTCACGGTCTGATTGATCTGTCGATGTTTCAACAACTGCCCGATTATGAACGGACGATACGCGACATTGGAAACAGCAGATGGACTGCCATGCGGCGCATGCCTTATTGGCCCAGCAGGCTCAGACAAGTCACTGGTTGATCTCGCCAAAGAACTCTATAAGGGAATGGAATAACAGACGGTTTCCCTAATAAACAATCATGCAGCAAGATAGCAACACCACCCAGGCGACGGATCGCACCAAAAGGGACGCTCTCTCCTTCGGCGCGAAGCAAATCGCAATCATGACTGAAGTGGGACTCATCGCCGGTTCCCTACATTGCTTATGTTGACGATCATGCCGTTGGCGTGGCTGATCTACCTGTGTTTCCGCCGTATCATCCATCCGACTCGCGTATAACCGTCCATACGGGAATCCGCGAACGCAAGTAAATGTCGCTTCCGTCAATCGCCGACCGCAAGAGGCGTTCATGGAGCGGCGGATTTCCTTATATTCCAACAGAACCCGTACTGTTATGCGACATGCAATAACAGTACGGGTTTTCTGTGTTACTGTTATATATAACAGCTAAACAGTTTGCATCTAACTGTTCAGCTGGGAGATATATCACCTACGAAACATACAGAAAAAGAGGCACAGATTGAAGCTGATCATCTCATCCGTGTCCGGAGAACCGATTTACGAGCAGATCAAGAACCAAATCAGGTCCGCGATCATGTCGGGTGAGCTTATGGCAGGCGAGGCGCTTCCCTCACTGCGCAAGCTCGCCAAGGAACTGCGCGTCAGCGTGCTCACCGTGACCAGAGCGTATAACGAACTGGCTGACGAGGGGCTCGTGGAGAACGTGCAGGGCAAAGGCACGTTCGTGATGGAACGAGGCAACGAACTCATGAAGGAACGTGCGCGCGAACGCATCATGGACAAGCTCCGTGAAGTTTCCATCGAGGCCAAAGCCGCCGACATCAGCCTGCTTGATCTGCTTGGCATGTTCGAGAAAGCATACAGGGAACAATCATGAACGATTCCTCGCTCCCCCACGGGACACGGCCAACCTTGGCCTTGAGCGTAACCGGATTGACGAAGCATTATGATTCCGGCTTCACATTGGATGACGTGACCTTCGACCTGCCGTCCGGCTACATCATGGGTCTGGTCGGTCCGAACGGCGCCGGCAAATCCACGTTGATCAAACTGATCCTCAATATGACCACGCGCGACGCGGGACGAATCGAAGTGCTCGGCCTTGACGCGATGGCCGATGAGGAGCGGGTCAAAGAGCAGCTGGGCGTAGTGCTCGACAGCAGCTATTTTATCGAATACATGACGGTCGACGCGGTGGAACGGACAAGCAGACCAATGTACCCGCTGTGGGACCACAATCTGTTCGACGCATACCTCAGACGGTTCGGACTCGGACGGAACAAGAAGATCAAGGATCTGTCGCGCGGCATGCAGATGAAGCTCATGCTCGCCGTGGCGTTGAGCCACGATGCGAAACTGCTGATTCTCGACGAGCCGACCAGCGGTCTGGACGTACTGTCCCGCGACGAGCTCATGGACATCCTGTCCGATTATGTTGCGGATGGCGGACACAGCGTAATCTTCTCCACGCATATCACCGCCGATTTGGAGCGTTGCGCGGATTTCCTCGCGTATATAACGAACGGCATGCTGTATTACAGCGGGCCGAAAGACGAGTTCGAAGACGCGTTCCGTCTGGTCAAGGGCGGTCCGGATGAGCTTACTGATGGTCTGCGGCGGGCAATGGTCGGCATCCGCACATACGCAACCGGCTTCGACGCGTTGGTCCGCACGCAGGACATCCCACACATCGGCGGCACCGACGGTCTCCTGACACAGCATGCTTCGATTGAGGATGTGATCAGACTGACCAACGCCGCGGCACATACGGCAATCGGCAATACCAACGAAGGAGACGTACGATGAACACGACAGCGAACGCGGACGCCATGACCGCCATCCTTAGGCAGATTTCCTTGGACTGGAACCGTACCATCAGCTACGGGCGGTCGTACATAGCCATCTTCTTCGCGTACGTTCCAGGTTTCACATGCCTGATGGCGGCCACGGGGTCCACTCTCGCTAGCGTTGCGGGAGCCGCCATCGGCGGGGCGGCCTCCGGCTTCCTGATGCTTAATATCACCTTGTTCTCCTATGAACAGATGAACAACCATCATTGGATGAACGGCATTGTGCCCATCAGCCGCAACCACCAGATCCTCGGACGATTCGCATTCCTTATCGTCTGCGATCTGGTGGCGGGATTGGAAGTGGCCGTCAGCATCGCCTGCGCCGGCATCATCATGCACGAGCCAGTTAAAGTGACTGATGCGATCGGCTTCGCCGCGATGACCGTGCTGACCCTCGTTCTGCTCAACGCCATCGTGCAGCCGTTCCTGTACCGGTTCTCCCCTTATCGCGCCATGGCCGCCATTATTCTGAGCATCGGCGTGATCGGGGGCACGGTCATCGGACTGTGCAAGGCATTGCCGGAACTCGAAAAGACCGTCGAACAGCTGGCCGAGGCGATCAGCCGGCACCAAGCCATTGCGTTAGCGGCATTCTTGATCATCGACGTACTCGCCTTGGCGTTCTCCAGCAAGATATCGCTGCATATTTACGGCAGCAAGGACATCTGAACCGAGCCAGCCGGCAGACTCTTATGGAGAACGGATTTGGGGTCTTCCGAATCAACGGAAAGCCCCAAATGCATGTATCCCCGTACGGCACCGGTTCCTATAATGCGGCAGGCGCGTCGTGGAAGTCGAACATGACACCGTCCGCCAGAGCGCAAATCGCCGGCCAATCGGCATCGGACGAATCGTCATGCATGGCCCACACTCGCATGCCGACGGACTTGGCCGAGCGCATGCCGACGAGCAGATCCTCGAATACGGTGCAGTCGGTCGGCTCGATGCCGAGCCTCGACGCGGCCAGCAGGTACACGTCCGGCCTGTCCTTGCCGATATCGCCCGCATCGTCGACACTGACCACCTCGTCGAAATAATCGAAAATGCCGACATGCCTCATAGCCGGCTCTCGCAATATCGGTGGCAATGATGTAGCCACGGACAGTTTCGCCCCGCTCGCCTTCAACATTGCCAGGTATTCACGCGCGTGCGGCTTGGCTTCTACCACCGTGGAGTACATGACGCGCGCCATATGATCCCACTCCTCCATCAGCTCCCCAGGAGTGTCCGACAGGTTGAAGCGTGCGATCGTGTATTCGGCGATCTGCCGGAACTGCATGGCGGCGACCTTCTGCATGTAGTCGTCCGGCACCTCGAATCCACGCTTGGCTAGAAAATCGACATCCACCTGGTCCCACACGCCCATGGAGTCGAGCAACGTGCCGTCAAGATCGAAAATGGCACCTTTACCTTGGTTGCTCACGTTTTCCTGCGTCATGTCAGCTCCTTTGATGGTCGTGTTTTTCGATTTTCTGTTTTGCGATTAATTTTGCGACTTGCCTGCGATTGCCGGCCACGGGTCAGTCAAGCACGGACGATTTGAGCAGTTCCTCGGCATGTTCCAGCGACGCCTCGCTTTCGCTGCCGGAGAGCATGCGGGCGATTTCGTGCACACGCGCTTCTCCACGCACTTGATTGATGGTGGTGGCGATTGATCCGTCATCCGTTTCACCTTTGGCGACCACATATTGTTCGTCCGCCCAGGATGCGACCTGTGGTAGGTGCGTGACGACCAGAACCTGCGCGGATTGGGCGAGTTTGGCCAAGCGGGCACCCAGCTCCACAGCGGCCTTGCCGCCCACGCCGGCATCGACCTCATCGAAGATGAACGTCATCGGCGGCACGGTTCCTCCGGCCACGACATGCTTTTCGGCGGCGACCAGTTCAAGCGCGAGCATCAGACGGCTCAATTCGCCGCCGGACGCGCTTTTGCCCATCGGCAGCTGCGGGGAGCCGGGAAACGGGGTGAAGAGGAATTCGATGTCGTCCGCTCCGGTGGCGTCCAACTGTTCGCGTTCCGCCACGCGGATCTCCAGTTTCGAAGTGCCCATGGCCAGCGAATCAAGTTCCGCGGTGACTTTGGAAGCGAGTTCCTTCGCCGCGGCTCTACGCCGTTTGCTCACAGCCTGCGCGGCTTTTTTCGCAGCCTCAAGCAGTTGGGCGCGTTCGGCTTCCAGCTGTTCGACCTTTTCCGGCGAGGCGTCCAAATCCTCCAAATCGTATACGGCCTTGTCCCTCCACGTGATCACGTCGGACAATTCCGGCCCCCACCGGCGGGTCAGCTCGTCCAACTCGTGGATGCGCCCGTTGATGGCATCCAGATCCTCCACGCTCGCCTCATTGTCCACTTCGCCGGACAGGCTGAACACCACGTCGGACAAATCGGTGCTGATGGAGTCGAGCCGGTCGGCGAGTTCGGAGAACACGCCTTCCACGTGAATGGCGCGCAATGCCTGCGAGGCACGGTCGATCAAATCGGCGGCGCTGGCCGATTCAACGTCATCCGCCACTTGCGAAGCGTCCAACGCACCCAATGCGCGGGTCACGCCTTCGGCGATTTCGGCGGCGTTTTCGATGCGGTCCCGCCGTGCGCGCAATTCGTCCATCTCCCCCGGCTGCGGGTCGACCCGGTTGATGCGTTCGATTGATTCGCGCAGATAATCCGCCTGCTGGCGCATGGACGATTCCTGGCTGTTGAGCCGTTCCAACCGCTCGTCCATCGCGCGCAACGCGTTCCATGCCTTGCCGTAGGCGGCCAAAGCCACTTCGTCTCCCGCATAGCGGTCAAGGAATTCGCGCTGACGTGAGGTGGTCGCTATGCGCAATTGGTCGGCCTGTCCGTGAATCGTCACCAGTTCGGCGGCGACGGAGGCGAGTACGGAACGCGGCACGCTACGTCCCGACAGCATGCTGCGGGATCGCCCGGAAGCGGGCACTTTACGCGACAGAAACAGCTCGCCATCCTCCGGTTCGAAGCCGGCTTCCCGTGCCGCGGCCACCGCGGCCGGCGACGAGGCGACTTCGAACACACCCTGCGCCCACGCCTCCTGAGCGCCCACCGAAACGCGGCCTCCATCGGACGGACCGCCGGAAATCAGTCGGATCGCACTGAGCAGCATCGATTTGCCGGCTCCCGTCTCGCCGGTGATCGCCGTCATACCGCCTGCCGGGGCGATCAGAGCGGAACGAATCGGACCGAGATTGTGGATCTCAAGCTCTTCCAGCATGCCCGGTCACTTCCCGCTTTCCGGTTCGCCGTTTCCAGGGAACGACCGTCCATGATGTATGCCACCGGTTTTGCGCGCCTGCTCGCGCCAGCCGACGACAGGCAGGTCGAATTTGGTGACGAGACGGTTCGTGAACGGCACTCCGGACAGACGGGCCAATCGCAAAGTGCATTTCGATTCGCGCACTTCGACACGTGTGCCTTTGGGCAGGGCGCGTTGACGACGGCCGTCGCAGCAGATCCAACCGTCCGACGTGGAATCCTCAAGAATGTCGATGGCGAACGTGGAGCCGGAACCGATGATGAGCGGACGTGCGAACAACGCATGCGCGGCCAACGGCACCAATTGCAATGCCTTCACATTCGGCCACATGATCGGCCCGCCCGCGGAGAACGCATAGGCGGTGGAACCGGTCGGCGTGGATACGATCACGCCATCGCAACCGAATGAGCTCATCTCCACGTCGTCGACACGGATGGACAGTTCCACCATTTTGCCACGGTCGGCGCGTTCCAGCGTGATGTCGTTCAACGCCCAGTCCTCGATGGGTTCCGTCGCGCCCGGCAGCCATACGTCGACGTGGGCGATCATGCGCTCGTCGATGGAATAGTCATGGTCCGCGATCCGACGGATCGCCTCGCTCATCTGGAAGCTTTCGAATTCGGCGAGAAAGCCGACATGCCCTAGGTTCACGCCGAGGATGGGCACTTCAGTGCAATGAACCAGTTCGGCCGCGCGCAGAATGGTACCGTCCCCGCCAAGCACGACCACGATTTCCGTGTTTTTCGGCACTACCGGCGTCTTGCTGCCGAAATCGGGCGCTTCGATGTTGTCGATGATCGTCACTTCGAAATCGGCGCGCCGCAGCTGTTCGACGGCTTCCTCGACCACCGTGCCGCTTTCACGCAGACGTGTATGCGTCACTACCACCGCATGCCGGGTACCGTGCATCGCAAGCCCTTTCCGAGAACTCTCGTACATACCACGTCCTCGACGGACGCCGATGCCTACCATTGTAATCGAACAAATGAACGAATGGCGGTAGCGGGTGTCCGGACACGCCGCAGACGTTTCCGTTCGTTCACGAGCCACGTACATCCCACCCGCAAAACCTGTTCGTCGTTTTCCCACGAATCCGCCGAACAGGCCGAATGGTATGTCTCTGCACCGTTCGTCACACTACCGTCTACAATAGCTCAAGGAAACGAAGACCGTTTATACAGACAAGGAGCGAGGAACAGCATGTCCAACCTCGTCTTCGACGAGTCCTCCTCCAATCGCGAGGCCTCACATGGCTATGCCTGGTGGTTCTCCGGGAACACGTTCGAGAAGGCCATGGCGGAGGAGCGCAAGCCGCGCAAGCGCAGCCTAATGCACAGACTCACCACACATCCCGGACGTCTGACCATCCTGTACTTCATGATGTTGGGCGCATTGTCCACGCTGCTCCTGCTCACGCCCACCGCCACGCCGAAAGGCGAGCAAACGACATTCACCACCGCGTTCTTCACCGCGATCTCCGCGATTTCGACGTGTGGCATCTCCATCGTCAATTCGACGACGCATTGGTCCGCTTTCGGCCAGGCCGTGCTCATCTTCTCCGTGCAGATGGGCGGCTTGGGTGTCATGACGTTCGCTTCACTCATCGCCTTGGCCGTGAACCACCATCTCAAGGCCACGCAAAAGCTGCTGACGGCCAACGAGCTGGGCACCACGAAACTCGGCGAGATCAAGGGCGTGCTCACCGTGGTCATCGCCACCGCGTTCACCATCGAAGGCATCACGTTCGTGGCGCTGTTCCCCGGCCTGTACAAAGTCAATCATGGCAATGTGCGGCACACGCTGTGGGAATCGTTGTTCTTCGCGGTCATGGCATACAACAACGCCGGCTTCACCCCTGACGGCGCCGGCCTGCATGTCAACAATTGGGCTGTTGGCCTGCCTATCCTCGTCAGCGCGTTCTGCGGCACGCTCGGCTTTCCCGTCCTGCTTAACCTCATGCGCTCATGGCGCAACCATCGTCCGCCGAAGCGTTGGAGCCTGCATACCAAGCTCACGCTGACCACCACGTTCTGCATCGTGCTCGCCTCGTTCACCTGGTTCCTCCTCATGGAATGGAACAACAAACTGCTGTTCGCCACCGAAGGTGTGGAACCGCGGTTGTGGCATGCGATGGTGGCGGCCGTCATGCCCCGCAGCTCCGGCTTCGACCTGTCATGGATGCCGGGCGTAAGCGACGCGACGAAGGTGTTCCTGTCCATCGTCATGTTCATCGGCGGCGGCAGCACTTCGACCGCAGGCGGCATCCGCGTCACCACGCTCGCAGTGATTCTGCTGACCTGCCGCGCCGCGTTCACCGGACGCCATGACGTCAACGCATTCCATCGTCGCATCCATTCGCAAGCCGTCATGACCGCTGTGGCCGTCACCACGTCATGTCTGATGCTTGTCACCGTGGTGTCCATGGCGTTGATGGCCATCACCGGCTGCTCGCTGAGCAACGCGCTGTTCGACACCTGCTCGGCGTTCGGTCTGGGAGGCTATTCGGTCGGCGTGGCCAGCGCTTCTAGTCCAGCGGTCCTGTACATTCTCGCCGCGACCATGTTCATCGGCAGGCTCGGTCCGCTCACCATCGCCTACGCGATCTCCAGGCCGCGCAATGTGGAGCCGGTCCGCTACCCCACCGAGCAGATCGTGGTCGGCTGAGCGGATTCGTCGATACGGTTTCTATACCCGCAACTTCCTATACTTGAATCCGGAACAGAACATCGAAAGGTACGCGAACAATCATGGCTAACAACACCAGAAGCGTTCTTGTGGTAGGACTCGGCCGTTTCGGCAGTTCCGTAGCCACCACATTGGATGCGATGGGCCAGGATGTGCTCGCCGTCGACAAGGACGGCGAACTGGTGAACCGCTGGTCGTCGCAGATTCCCACCGTGCAGGCCGACATGACCGATGTGATGGCGTTGGAACAGATCAACGCCTCCGATTTCGATACGGCGGTCGTTGCCATCGGCGACAGCGTCGAAGCGTCCGTCATCACCGCCGGCAATCTGCTGGACGCGGGCATCTCCGACATTTGGGCGAAGTCGGTGTCCAAGGAGCATGCGCGCATTCTGCAGCGTATCGGCGCACGGCACATCATCAACGCGGAGACCGATGCCGGCAAACGCGTAGGGCACTTGGTGTCCGGCAACTATCTGGACTACATCGAGCTTGAAGGCGCGTACAGCGTGGTGAAGATCCACACTCCCCCGCATGTCGTCGGTTACTCCATCGAGGATGCGCGCGTGCATGAACGGTTCGGCATCACCGTGGTCGGTGTCAAATCGCCGGGCAAGGAATTCGAATACGGTTCGAAAGAGCTGATTATGCACCGTAACGACGAGCTCATCATCATGGGCAAGCAGGATCAGATCGACAAGTTTTTGAGGGGCTAGGCCCGCGGAACATGCAAAAGGCCGGCGGTCCATATGGGATTTTTCATATGGGCCGCCGGCCTTTCATTTTTACGCTATCGATTGGCGGAGAACGGTTTACGCCACTGCATACAGCAGATACTCGATGTTGCCGTGCGTGCCTTCGATCGGTGAGACCGCCGTGGCGCGTACATCCAGTCCGTTGGCTTTCGCGCAGGCGGTGACGGTGTCGAGCGCCTGTTTGCGTAAGGTTTCGCTTTCCACGATGCCGTTTTTGCCGAGGTTGCCTTTGCCGACTTCGAACTGCGGTTTGACCAGCAGCACGACGTGTGCTCCGGGCGCGGCGATGCGCGCGATGACGGGAATCACGTATGTCAACGAGATGAATGACACATCGGATACGATCATGCTTGGCCGGTACGGCAGATCATCCGCTTCGACGTCGCGGATGTTGACGCCGCTCATTTCGATGATGCGCTCGTTGCCTGCGATGCGCGGGTCAAGCTGGCCGTGCCCCACGTCGAGCGCGATCACATGCGCGGCACCGCGTCGCAGAAGCACGTCGCAGAAACCGCCGGTGGACGCGCCGATGTCGAGGCAATCGAGTCCTTCCGCGGAACGCAGGCCCGTCTGGGAGAACATGTCGAACGCGCCGACCAACTTGTAGGCTCCACGGGAGACGTAATCGTCTCCCAGATCGGCATCAAGCGTGTCGGCGGCCGTGACTTTGAGCGACGCTTTGGATGCGACGGTGCCGTTCACCCGGACCTTGCCGGATTCGATCAGCCGTTGTGCTTTGGAGCGGCTGTCCGTGACGCCACGCTCCACCAGCGCGATGTCGAGTCGGACGACGGCACCGGAATCGTCATTCATGTTGCGCATACGCACGTGCGGTAATCAGGCGATTCGGAATTCCGGCACGATCATGCCGTCGACGTTGTGGCCACGATCCGCCGCATCCCACATGGCGGCGCAGGCCGCACGAAGACCGTCGACGCTGGTGATGTCGGTGACGTAAAGACGATCGCCGTCGACGCGCGCCTGCACGTCGCGGCAGCTCCAAGCGCCAGCCTCATGCACGACTTCGGGGGCCGGCTCGTTAAGTCCGGTCAGGTCCTTGGCGATGTAGGTCGGACGCAGATGCTCCGGAGCGAACATCAGCTCATGCGGATTGGTGACGCCGGTCAGCACGGCCAGGGAATCATAGCCGCCACGGTTGCCGGCTTCGATATCGGTATCGAGGCGGTCGCCGATGGCGAGGCATGCTTCCTTGGCCACTGGTTCGGCACCATCATGCGCGGCAAGCAGTCGGGCTTCGTCGTACATGGCGGATTCCGGCTTGCCTGCGGACGAAACAGGCTCCACACCAGTGGCGTTGATGACGGCCATGATCATGGAACCGCAACCGGGGGCGATGCCCAGCTCACGCGGAATGGTCAGGTCGCGGTTGGTCACGAAATACGTGGCGCCCTGTTCTACGGCGTAGGCGATTTGCGCCATCTGGTTCCAAGACATGTCCGGGTACCAGCCTTGGATGGCCGCGACCGGCTTGTCTTCGGCGGAATCAACCACTTCAAGACCCTGCTTGGCGACTTCCTCACGCAGATGCTGTGCGCCGAGCACAAACACTTTCGCACCTTGCGGCACCGCACGGGCCACCATGCGGGCAGCCACCACGGACGAGGTGATGACCTGCCATGGTTCGACTTCAAGGTCGAAGCCTTTAAGCTGGTCGGCCACCACGGATTGCAGTCGGGAGGAATTGTTGGTGGTGTATTCCACCGTCATGCCGAGGCCTTCGGCCTTGCGGATGCTTTCTGCAGCATGTTCCACCGGATTCTTGCCGCGGTAGACCACGCCGTCAAGATCAAGCAGCGCCAGCTGGTAGGCTTCGCTCAGCGGACGGGTTGTGGATTTCAGCATTGTTTTGCCGCACCTCACTCGTTGTCGGAATCGGCTGTGGATTCGACCTCATCCTCAGTCTGGTCGTCTTCGGAGTCGCCCGCGTTTTCGCCGTCACCGGCAGGCTCGTCGTCGGACTCGGCGCCTTCCTTGGCCGCTTCGGCATCAAGCTGGGTCTCATCGTTGGTCTCGCCGTTCTCGTCGACGGCCTCGGAATCGTCCTCATCCTCGTCTTCCGGCGCATACTGGGCGTCATCTTCGGAAATGCCGAGCTTGTCCATAAGCTCGTCGTTCAATTCCTGCATGTCGTATTCGATGACCAGATCGTCGGAGGTCTCGTCCTCTTCGGCATCGGCGTACTGCAGCTCAAGCTTGTCAAGCAGCTGGTCGAGGGCCACGGCCTCATCGGAGCGTCCGGCCTGCTCGAGGAAGTACTGTTCGGCCTGCACCGCACGCATGCGGTATTCGCCGGCCAGGCCCTTGGAACGGCCCAGCGTATGCACGATCTCAATGGCCTTATTCCACAGTTCGAGGTCGCCCAGCGCGCCCGCGTACACGAGGAACATCTCGGCCTTGGATTCGCCGCGCAGATACTTCGCGTCATCGCTCATGGCGGTTTCGATGGCCTTCTTCGGCTCGCCCATGCCACGCTCACAGTCGGCGATGAACGGCAGATAGTCAAGGAAACCGTTCATGCGGAACGCGGTGCGGAACTCACGCAGGGCCAGCTTGTAATCGCCCTGACGGTAGGCCACGAACGCAAGGGTCTCACGCGCGAAATCAATACGGGAAGCCTGATGCGCCACCCACTTGGCATGTTCGAGCGCCAGCTCCGGATCCCTTTCCTCAAGCGTGTAGGCGGCAAGGATGTGCAGGCCGATGTTCTCCGCATGTTCCTTGGACAGGCCACGCAGACGCTCACGGTCATCAGTGGACAGCATGCTCCACTCGATGCCCTTCGGCATCTTCGGCTCGCCCGGGCGACGATGCGTGTACGGGTTTTGCGACGGGAAGCTCATCGTGCCGTCGGAATTGCGACGCGGCTTCGACAGGTATTCACCACGCTTCGCCTCGCGGTACTCCATCTTCTCTTCACGGGTGAATTCGCGGCGCTCCTCGCCTTCCGGACGCTGGTCGCGATCCTTGTGGAAGTCACGACGCTGGTTGTCACGGCGGAAATCCCTGCGATCGCCGTCACGACGATCATCACGACGGAAATTACGACGCTCGCCATCACGGCGCTCCCCGCGGCGGTCATCACGGCGGAAGTCCCTGCGATCGCCGTCCTTGTGGAAGTTGCGGCCGCCACGACGCTCACCATCGTCACGGCGGAAGTCACGACGGTCACCGTCATGACGGAAATTGCGACGTTCGCCATCGCGACGGTCATCATGGCGGAAACCGGAACGCTCGCCATCACGCTGGTAGCGCGGATTGTCGCCGCGATTGCCACGATAGCCGCCACGGCGGTCGTCACGACGCTCGCCATCGCGGTTGAACTTGCGCGGACCGTTGTGGAAACGACGCTCCTGGCCTTCGCTTTCGCCGTCGCGATGGAAATCGCGGTCGCCACGACGGTATCCGCCGCCATTGCCCTTGCGATATCCGCCCTTACGGTCATCGTTGTGGAAGCCGCCGGACTTGCGTCCGTAGGACTTGCCGCCGTTGCCGCGCGGCTTGAATCCCTTGCCACCGCGGTTACCCGGCCTGCCCGAGCCGTAGGACTTGTGGTTGCCGTAGGATTTGCCGCGCGATCCGCGCTGTTCTTCTGCCATGCTGTTCCTTATTGGTCTTGAGATACTTGCGATTATTTACTTACGATTGCCTATGCGTCTCACGCCTGTTCGACGACGCCGAGCGCCTTCTTGCCGCGGCGGATGAGCACGAAACGACCATGCAGGAAGTCACCTTCCTGCAAAGTCTGTTCCTCATCCTCCACGCGCGTGTTGTTGAGGTACACGCCACCGGACTTGATGGTCTTGCGCGCCTCGGAAATCGACTTGAACAGGCCTGCCTTCATACCAGCCTCGGCCACACGGTCGCCGGCTGCGACCTTGGCGAATTCCCCATCGACCTTCATGCCGTCGATAGCGGCCTCAAGCGTGGACTCGTCGATGTCCGCCAGATCGCCGCCACGTCCGAACAACGCGCCGGCAGCTTCGATGGCCTGGCGAGTGGCTTCCTCGCCATGCACGAAGCTGGTGACCTCCCATGCGAGGGTGCGCTGCGCCTCACGCGCGCCCGGATTGGTCTTGCTTTCCTCGATAAGCCGTTCGATTTCGGCCTTTGGCAGGAAGGTGAACGCCTTGAGCAGGTTCTCCATCTCGCTGTCGGGACGGTTGAACCAGAACTGGTAGAACTTGTAGGGGCTGAGCATCGTGCCATCCAACCAGACGGCGTTGCCTTCGGACTTGCCGAACTTCTTGCCCTGCGCGTCGGTGATGATCGGGCTGGTGAACACGTTCACGTCCACGCCGCGCACCTTGTGGATCAGATCCAGACCGGAGGTGAGGTTGCCCCACTGGTCGGAGCCGCCGATCTCCAGCACGCAATGGTACTCGTCGAACAGGTGCAGGAAGTCGTTGCCCTGCAGCACCTGATAGCTGAACTCGGTGAAGGAGATGCCTTCCTCGGAGTTGAGACGACGGGCCACGGTGTCCTTGGCGAGCATGGTGCCCATACGGAAGTTCTTGCCGACGTCACGCAGGAAGTCGATGACGTTCATCGAAGCGGTCCAATCGT